>Ga0315534_1003363_pt1 | contig 10311 bp, 8 predicted proteins | sample SalMarSW160240MG_FD_203094 | JGI IMG/M metagenome (GOLD analysis project Ga0315534, IMG submission 203094) | Salt marsh sediment microbial communities from the Plum Island Ecosystem LTER, Massachusetts, United States - Salt Marsh Sediment SW1602-40 ...
GACTGAAAATAAAGTCGATATCTTCCTGGAGGCCGGTCAGTTTTTCCTGGGGAAAGAGCGATTCGTCGGCGTCAATCATCAGCTTGGTCTCACCCCGGACATTCCCCACGATATGGACCCGCATGGATTCCTTGTCCTTGGCGTTAAAAATCATGGTACCGCGTGAAATGAACGTCGCCGATTCATCGGGAATGGTATAAGTTTCCTGCTTGTCTTTAACGAGGGTTAATCCCTGTTTCAGGGTGAAGTCCCTTATCTCGGCGTAAAGCAGTTCGGGATTTATTTCCGTGTATGTTTTTCGGATTTGCATCTTTACATCTCTCTATTCAGGCTGGCCAGGAACTGGGCGTTGTTCTCGGACTTACGCATCCAGTCCAGCACCCGTTCAGTAGCCTCGACGAAGTTATTGGAATCATTGGAAATCATGGCTGCCATACGTCGCAACAGCCATACCTGTTTCAAGGTATCTTCCTTCAGTAGCAGCTCCTCGCGCCGGGTGCCGCTCTTCTGGATGTCTATCGCCGGGAAGGTACGCCTCTCCGATAGCCGCCGGTCGAGGTGGAGTTCCATGTTGCCGGTGCCCTTGAATTCTTCGTAGATAAGGTCGTCCATACGACTGCCGGTATCGACGAGGCAGGTGGCGATAATCGTCAGGCTGCCCCCTTCTTCGGTATTACGGGCCGCCCCGAAAAAGCGCTTGGCCGGGTGCAGGGCGGCAGGGTCGATACCGCCGGAAAGCGTACGGCCGCTGGAGGGCATTGCCAGGTTATAGGCGCGGGTCATGCGGGTAATACCATCGAGGAGGATAACCACGTCCTTACCGCTTTCCACCAGCCGCTTAGCCCTTTCCAGGGTAAGCTCGGCTACGCGGGTCTGGTTCTCTACCGGTTCATCGAAGGTAGCCCCGATTACCTCGCCCTTTACCGAACGTCTGATATCGGTAACCTCCTCGGGTCGCTCCCCAATAAGGCAGACAATCATGTGTATATCTTCATAGTTAGCGGAGATGGCGGCGGCGATGGACTTGAGTAACAGGGTTTTACCGGCTTTGGGCGGAGATACTACCAGTCCGCGTTGCCCGCGTCCGATGGGAGCGATGAGGTTGATAAGCCGTGTTGAGAGGTCGGTGGGTGAGTATTCTAGGTTAATCAGCTTGTCCGGGAAGGTAGGCGTAAATGAACTAAATGGTTGTCTTTTCTTGACGACATCCGGGTTGAGATTGTTAATGGCTACCACCTGCAGCAGGCTGAAGTACTTCTCGTTGCTTTTAGGGGGTCTTCCCTGCCCGGTAACCATATCGCCGTTGCGCAGGCCGAAACGCCGTATCTGCGATGGCGAAATATAGACATCCGTCTGGCTGGGGAGTAATGTCTCCTGCCGGAGAAATCCGTAGCCGTCGCTCATGATGTCCAGGATACCGCTGCAGAATATATTGCCCTGCTGTTCCGTATGGATTTCCATCAGCTTCAGGATAATATCCTGCTTCTTCATGCCCGTTTGGAGAGAGATATCACTCTCCTTAGCCATTATCACCAGTTCTTCTTTGGTTTTTTGTTCAAGGTCTACGATATTCATGATGCCACCTCGCTTTAACCTTTATCCCTATTCAGGGGTGGTTTTTCTTTCTTTCAGTTATTTTTTCGCCACGCTTTTCCAGTCGGCCAGGAAACGCTTGATGCCGACATCGGTAAATGGGTGCTGTATCATCTGCATCAACACGTTATAAGGTACCGTGGCGATATGGGAGCCTATTAAGGCCGCCTGCGTACAATGCATCGGATTCCGGATGCTGGCGGCAATTAACTGTGTACCCAGTTCCGGATAATTATCCAGGATGTCCATGGTATCCTGGACTACCTGCATGCCGTCCTGGCCGGCATCGTCCAGCCGCCCCACGAAGATGCTGACGTAAGTTGCCCCGGCCATGGCTCCCAGCAGCGCCTGGTTGGCGGAAAAGCAGAGCGTCATATTGACTTTAATGCCTTCCTTACTGAGAGCGGATGTCGCCCGGAGTCCGTCGGCGGTAATCGGTATCTTGATATTTACGTTGGGAGCCCAGGATGCCTTAAGTTTGGCTTCCTTTATCATCGACTTGGCGTCTTCGGCCAGTACCTCCACGGAAACCGGCCCGTTGACTATCGAGCATATTTTCTTGGTTACCGTCTCGTAGTCGGCCGTCGACTCCTTAGAGAGGAGCGTCGGATTGGTGGTAACCCCGCTGATGATTCCCAGTTCAGCGGCCTGTCTGATATTTTCGATATTGGCAGTATCCAGAAAGATTTGCATCGGATTTTCCTCCTGAGCTTACTCCACAAGGGGTAGCGGCGGCTGATCGCCTTCGCGGAAGATGGTCTTGGCCACGCCCACGAAATCGCGGAAAAGGGGATGAGGCCGACCCGGCCGGGAACGAAATTCGGGATGAAATTGGCAGCTCAGCATCCAGGGGTGGTCGGCCAGTTCACAGATTTCCACCAGTTTATCGTCGGGTGAGACGCCGCTGTATATCATACCGGCCTTCGCTAATTGATCGCGGTATTTATTGTTGAACTCAAACCGGTGGCGGTGCCGCTCCTCGATTTCTACCTGCCCGTAGGCTTGGGCCGCCCGGCTGCTGTCGACCAGCTTACAGGGGTAGTTCCCCAGGCGCATGGTAGCGCCCTTGTCTTTAATATTCTTCTGCTCCGGCAGCAGGTCGATAACCGGATAGGGGGTGGTCTTATTGAATTCAGTGGAATTGGGTTCGCCGGAATCGTACACGTGACGGGCGAATTCAATCACCATGACATGCATCCCCAGGCAAAGTCCCAGGTAAGGTATACTGTTCTCCCGGGCGTACCGGGCCGCTTTGATTTTACCTTCGATTCCCCGCTCCCCGAAACCCCCCGGGACGATAATTCCCTGGGCGGTTCGTAATAATGATTCGATATCATGGTTATCCAGGTCTTCCGAGTGTACCCAGAGCAGGTTGAGTTCTCTTTCGTGGTACAGGGCGGCGTGGTATAACGCCTCGCGTACCGAGTAATAGGCATCGTTCAACTCGACGTATTTACCTACGAGCGCTATGTTTACAGGGTCACGCGGCGTCTTGATACGGTCGACCATTTCCTGCCACGGTTCGAGTTTGGCTGAGTTGGTATCCATCCCCAGTTTATTGAGGATTATCCTCCCCATGCCGGCTTCTTCTAGAATTAAGGGTATTTCATAGATAGTGTCCACGGTTGTTAGCGGAATAACTGCCTGCTTTTCGACGTCGCAAAACAGCGAAATCTTATCGGTTATTTCTTCCGCTATCGGGTAATCGCTCCGACATATTATAACGTCAGGCTGGATGCCGATGCGGCGTAATTCGTTGACGCTGTGCTGGGTGGGCTTGGTCTTCAACTCCTTGGTCGTGTTGAGATAGGGCAGAAAGGTGACATGGATATAGAGCACGTTGTTCCGGCCGACGTCGTTTCTCATCTGCCGGATGGCTTCCAGGAAAGGCTGCCCTTCGATGTCGCCGACCGTGCCCCCCACCTCGATGAGGATAACGTCGGCGCCCGAACTATCGGCCAGCTTCTTAAAGCGGTCTTTAATTTCGTTGACCAGGTGGGGAACAATCTGGATGGTGCCGCCCAGGAAGTCGCCGCGTCTCTCCTTGGCGATAATCGTACTGTAGATTTGCCCGGAGGTTATATTGGAATCGGCGGTGAACTCGGCGTCGATGAACCGCTCGTAATTCCCCAGGTCGAGGTCGGTCTCGGCGCCGTCCTTGGTGACGAATACCTCGCCGTGCTGGTAGGGAGACATCGTACCCGGGTCCACGTTAAGATAGGGGTCCAGTTTCTGTACCGATACGGATATCTGGCGGCTTTTCAGAATGGTGCCGATTGAAGCGATGGCTATCCCCTTGCCTACGGAACTAACCACGCCTCCGGTCACAAAGATATATTTTGGCATATACTTGAACCAACTTTATATAATCTGGAATATTTCCAGTTATACTATAGGAAATTCACCTGGATATTGGTCCGGAATTCTGTCACAAGTGCCTCGTGTTATACTATTTGCACTATTAATAAGAAATGACTCTTGAAAGAAGTGGGGGTTTCTTTTAATTATAAGAATGAGATGTTTGTTTGTCAAGCCTTTATAGCCGTCCTCCTTTCATCCTGACTGCAGCCGTTGATATGCCCCGTCTTTTCCCAACGCCGAAGGATTGTTGCCGAATATGCCCGGCCTTGATTATCGCGGGTGTTTAAGAGGGGCGAAGCCCCTCTTTTCATTAAAAGGGTGGGTGGGAAAAAATCCTTTTGGGGAGGGGGGAAAAGGGGGCGAGGTAAATAATCCCAAATTGACACTATTACAGTCCTGGTTGTAGACTATTTAAAGCTATTACTCCCGTCCTGAGGAGACTTATATTAATGGATTATTTAAGCCGGACCGACCCTGAACTGAACCGCATAATTGAGGCTGACAAAGAACGCCAGCGCCGGACCATAAACCTCATCGCCTCGGAAAACTATGTCAGCCGGGCGGTACTGGAGGCGCAGGGTTCGTACCTCACCTACAAGTACGCCGAGGGTTACCCCGGCCGGCGCTACTACGGCGGCTGTGAAAATGTAGATGAAATAGAAAATCTGGCCGTGGAGCGTGCTAAAGAGCTTTTTCACGCCGACCATGCTAATGTCCAACCCCACAGCGGTTCGCAGGCCAATATGGCGGCCTATTTCGCCCTGCTGAAATACGGCGATACGGTCATGGCTATGGACCTGGCCCACGGCGGGCACCTCACCCACGGCTCGCCGGTTACCTTTTCCGGCAAGTCCTATAATTTCGTACCGTACGGGGTGAACCGTGAAACCGAGCGTATCGACTATCCGGTGCTGGAAAAGCTGGCTAAAGAACACCGGCCTAGGCTGATTATCGCCGGGGCCACCGCTTATCCCCGGGTGATTGACTTCGAACGGTTCCGCCATATCGCTGACTCTGTAGGGGCAAAGTTGATGGTTGATATGGCGCATATCGCCGGCATGGTGGCCGGTGGCGTTCATCCCACACCGGTATATTACGCGGATATCGTTACCTCCACCGCCCATAAATCTCTACGCGGCACCAGCGGCGGATTCATACTATGCCGCGCCGAGCTGGCCGGAGCCGTCGATAGCGCCGTTTTTCCCCATATGCAGGGCAAACCCCTCATGCATGTCGTCGCGGCCAAGGCGGTAACTTTCTACGAGGCTATGAAACCGGAATTCGCCGATTACCAGCGGCAAATCATCGAGAATGCCTTTACGCTTTCCGTGGAACTGCAGCGGCTGGGACTCCGTCTTGTCTCAGGCGGCACGGACAACCATTTGATACTGGTAGACCTTACCGATAAAGAGATAACCGGCGCCCAGGCCAGACTGGCTCTTGAGGCTGCCGGAATCGTTACCAATATGAATTCCATCCCCTTTGATACCCGCCCGCCCCTGATTACCAGCGGTATTCGGCTGGGTACTCCTGCCGTAACGACGCGCGGCTTCGGTAAAGAAGAAATGAAGCAAATAGCCGGGCTTATCGTGAAAGTATTGGCAAGCCCCGACGACGAGGCAGTACTGGCTACGGTTAAAAAGGACGTGGCCTGCATGTGTACCGCCTTCCCGGTGCCGGGAATTGATGACTGATACTTTATTATTAGGTGAGTTTAATGAAAAATAGCAACGGTAATATTTTAAATATAATCGGCAACACCCCGGTGGTGGAACTGGCGCACCTGAACGGTAATGATAGAGTCAGGATTATCGCCAAGATAGAGGGAACCAATCCCGGCGGTTCGGTTAAAGACCGCCCGGCCTATTACATGATTAATGAGGCGGAAAAATCCGGGGTGCTTACCAAGGAGAAGGCCATCGTCGAACCTACTTCGGGGAATATGGGCATTGCCATGGCTATGATCGGCGCCGCCAAGGGTTATAATGTCATACTCTTTATGCCGGAATGCGTCAGTACGGAGAGGCATCTGGTACTCCGGGCCTACGGGGCTGATGTCGTTCTTACCCCGGCCAGAGCCGGTGTCGATGGCGCTATCGAACGGGCGCATCAGACCGTGAAATCCGACCCGTCAAAATATTATATGCCCAATCAATTTGAAAATGATGCAAATGTCCTGGCCCACTACGAAACGACCGGCCCCGAGATACTGAAGCAGACCGGCGGCGAGGTAGACGTATTCGTGGCCGGTATGGGGACGACCGGCACCCTGATGGGAGTCGGCCGGTATCTCAAGGAAAAGAAACCCGACGTTAAAGTCGTTGGCGTTGAGCCTACGGGAGGGCATACCATCCAGGGACTTAAGAACATGGTCGAGAACATCGTGCCCAGGATATATCACCCTAAGACACTCGACGACAAGATAACCGTCGAGGATGGTGAAGCCTTCGAGATGTCCCGGCAGCTGGCCTTAAAAGAAGGCCTCCTCGTCGGCATGTCCAGCGGCGCTGCCGTTGCCGGGGCTTTACGGATAGCTAAAGGCATGAAGCGGGGTACTATCGTCGTTATCCTCCCGGACCGCGGCGACCGCTATCTCAGCACCACCCTCTTCCGCTCCTTCTGCGCCAAGTGTCCGCCCTAGGCGGACAGTCTCTTTGTTCTTACCGTTAACGCTAATGATAATAGATTCCCGTCAAAGTGGCGGTAACCGTCCCGGAAGCCTCCGAATTCCCGAACCTTATGGAATAGCTGTATCCGGCCGTGACCGGAGCGGTAATGGTGGTACCGGTGCCGAAAGCGTAAACGTTGGAAATACTCAAGGTGTTATTGGTTACCCTGATGTATCCCGTCGTTGAGCTGCTGGTCCCGCTTATGTAGACATAGCCGCTGGAGGGGGGCGCAAAGGTATACAGCAGGGTTTGAGTACTAAAGGCCTGTGAAAAAGCCAGCGAGTTAAACAGGGTAGTTGAACTGGTTCCCGGGGAAGAGGAAGGATAAAATACGGCGTTCAGGGTGGCGGTAACCGTCCCGGCAACCTCTGTATTCCCGAACCTTATGGAATAATTATACCCGGCCGTGACCGGAGCGGTAACGGTGGTGCCGGTGCCGAAAGCATAATCGGCGTAGGTGCTCGTGGTGTTATTGGTTACCCTGATGTATCCCGTCGTAGAGCTGCTGGTGCCGGTGATATAAATATAGCCGCTGGAAGTCGGCGTAAAGGTATACAGCAGGGTTTGAGTACCGAAAGCCTGTGAAACGGCCTGTGATGAAAACAGTGCAATCGGGTTCGTCGCCGCTGCGGTCAGAGCGTTTACCCGGGTGACCAACGAATCCACCGTGTTTTGTAGCGAGGTCAGGGTATTCTGCAGTGATGTCGTTGTATTTCCCAGGCTGGTTAATTGGTTGTTGATTGAGGATAATTGTGCCTGTATTGATGAAATTTGGCTACTGTCGGAGGATACCGTAGTCTGCAGGCCGGAAACCTGGGATAAAACGCTACCTAGCTGGGTGGTTAGGGAGGATATATCATCGGCTGCTGATGATAGTTCGTTTTGCAGCGATGAGATATCCGCAGTCTCCTTACTGGTTAAAGTGGTTATTTTTGCATCGGCGACAGCAACCTGGCCCTCTAATGAATTCAGTTCGGTCCTGGCGCTTGATAGCTGGCTTTGTAAGGCGACCAACTGGTCCCGGAGCGTATTTATAGTATTTTCGTCGGAAACGGTTTTAACGTACGTCAGGATACTCAGTACTACAATACAGATTATGGCTACTCCGGCGATGCCGGCAATAATCAGGTGGTTTCTAGTGAAATTAATTCCTTTCTCTTCCGTGTTCATCGTTCATTCCTCCTGTTCATTAATTACCCCAATTAAAAGGCACCGGTAACCGCCATTAATTAACGAGTACTGGTGTCCTTATTATTTCCCCGGAACATCTCGCAACACCACCGGATTTATTCAGTTGTTTATTCAAGCAAATCAATTATACTCGTTTGAATAGTTTTGTCAAACTTTATTTTTGCAGCGTTTTTACCCACAATTTATGGTGTAGTTAAAAGAACGAAAGGGATGAGCCAGACACAAAATCGTGCTATAATATAGGTGCGGAAAGTAAATGCTGTAAGAAGGAGATGAATGATGGAAGAATTGAGGGTATTTACCGGAAATGCCCACCCCAAGCTGGCGAAAGAAATAACCGATTATCTGGGGATATCACTGGGAAAATGTGAAGTATTTCAGTTCAGTAATGAAAACACCTTTGTTCGCATCCTGGAAAACGTCCGTGAAAGGGACGCTTTTATCGTTCAGCCTATTTGCCCCCCGGTTAACAGTAATTTAATGGAACTGCTCATTATGATAGATGCCATGAAACGCGCTTCCGCCAGCCGGATTACCGCGGTCATTCCGTATTATGCCTACGGTCGTTCCGACAGGAAAAACCAGCCCCGCGTGCCCATAACGGCCAGGCTGGTGGCTGACCTACTCACCGTATCCGGTGCCAACCGTATTCTTACGGTTGATTTACATGCCGCCCAGATTCAGGGTTTTTTTAATATACCAGTCGATGAACTCACTGCCGTTTATCTCATCGGCGATTATTTTAGTATGGCTGATTACGGTGATGTTGTGGCGGTCGCCGCTGACATCGGCGCTACCAAGCGTGCCCGAGATTTGGCTACCAAGCTCAATGCCCCCTTAGCTATTATGGAAAAAAGGAGACTTGGAAATGATGACCGCACCGAGACGCTTAACGTCATCGGTGAGGTTGAGAATAGGGTGGCTATCATCGTAGATGATGAAATTGATACCGCCGGCTCCATGATGGGAGTAACCGATACACTCATAGCGCGGGGGGCCAAAAAAGTATATGCTTGTTGTACCCACCCCATTTTTTCCAACCCGGCGGTACAGAGAATTGCTTCTAGTAAGCTGGAAGAAGTTGTTGTTACCAATACTGTCCCGGTTAATGACGGCAAGCTGAAAGACAAGGTTACCGTGCTCTCAATCGCGCCTATCCTGGGTGAGGCTATCAAACGTATCCACACCGGCCAGTCGGTAGGAGCCATGTTTGAATAATAAAGACAAGATGGTGGAAATATACAAAGCCCCCAATGAAATGGAGGCGCAGGTGATTAAAGGACTGCTGGAAAGCTATGATATACCCTGTTTCCTGAAGTCGAACGCCGCTCCCTCGGTTCATTTGTTCACCGTCGACGGCATGGGTGAGTTCAAGGTCATGGTGCTGGAATCTATGGCTGAGGAAGCTAAATCATTAATCCGGAGTGAAAATAATGTTTAAGTTTCTGAGTGGTCTGGTAGATTCCAATGAGAAAGAATTAAAGCGACTCCAGCCTTATGTGGATCGGATTAATGAACTGGAACCTGAGTATGAAAAGCTCAGCGATGAGGCCCTGCGCGCCAATACGGATGAGTTCAAGGCCAGGTTTCAGGACGGCGCTTCGCTGGATGATTTACTCCCCGGGGCCTTTGCCGCCGTGCGTGAAGCCGCCAGGCGTACTCTGGGCCAGCGCCCCTTCGACGTTCAGTTAATCGGCGGAGTTACTTTGCACCAGGGTAAGATAGCCGAGATGAAAACCGGCGAGGGTAAGACGCTGGTGGCCACCCTGCCGCTTTATCTCAACTCTCTTACCGGCCGGGGTGTGCACCTGGTAACGGTGAACGATTACCTGGCACGGCGCGACCCCTATTGGATGGGTCCCGTTTACCAGGCCCTGGGCGTAAGCGTCGCCAGTATTTACCCCATGCAAACCCCGGATGAACCAAGTCCTGCCCGTCTCTACGACCCCGAATACGAGTCCGAAGACAAGCGCTGGCCGCATTTCCGCCCCATCTCGCGGAAAGAGGCTTACCAGGCGGATATCGTCTACGGCACCAGCAGCGATTTCGGTTTTGATTACCTGCGGGATAATATGGTTGTCGACCTGTCCCAGTGTGTGCAGCGTCCCTTATATTATGGCATCGTTGATGAGGTGGATAACTTGCTCATCGATGAAGCCCGTACGCCGTTAATCATCAGCGCTCCGGCGCAGGAATCCGGCGAGATATACCAGGTCTTTGCCCGACTCGTCCCCCGCCTTAAAAATGAAGAGGACTATGTAATCGATGCGAAATCACGCACGGTAAGCCTTACCGATAACGGCATGAATAATATCGAGCGGTTGCTCAAGCGCGAGGGACTTCTCAAGTCGCCCAGTCTCTATGACCCCGAGAATCACGCCCTGACCCGTTACCTGGATAGTGCCCTGAGAGCCCAGGCGGTATTCCGCCGTGACCGTGAATATGTCGTTGACAACGGAGAAGTCGTTATCGTTGACGAGTTTACCGGCCGCAAGAT
>Ga0315534_1003364_pt1 | contig 10310 bp, 7 predicted proteins | sample SalMarSW160240MG_FD_203094 | JGI IMG/M metagenome (GOLD analysis project Ga0315534, IMG submission 203094) | Salt marsh sediment microbial communities from the Plum Island Ecosystem LTER, Massachusetts, United States - Salt Marsh Sediment SW1602-40 ...
AAGTTCCCTTCCCCTCCAACCAAAGCTCTTCGGTCCATAATTTTTTGGGGGAACTCCTGTCGAAACACCCTCTTGACACACCCATTGGTCCTGTACAAAATAGGCCTACCTTTTTAAAGACCATCCATGCAGAAAATCAAATTCCGTTTCAAGGGCGACCATGTCGATTCCTTCGCCGAACTCGGCAGGCTCAGGGCCGTCTTCCTTGACCTGACCAACCGGTGCAACTTGAGCTGCAGGTATTGCTTCAACCAACGATCGCTCCAGGCGCCGCCCTCCCATCTCGATATCGATTTGATCAAAAAGGCGTTGCGCTCAGAACTGGCAAGGTCCGTGAAGGATTGGTTCTTTTCAGGTGGAGAACCGGTTTTATACCCTCATCTCTCCGGTGCACTGGAGCTTTTTCGTGACCACGGAATCGGGCCCAAGATCGCCACTAACGGAACAAAACTGACCCCGGATCTCATAGACACCTGGGGCAACTATGGAGTCCGGTCTATTCAGTTCTCCTTGGACACCCTCGAGCCCGGCCGGCACGCTTACCTCAACGGCGGCGCCAGACAAGACCACGAGACCATCCTCCGCAACATCGAGTATGCTGTCAGGTCTCCTCTCCGCGTCGTTATCTCGAGCGTGTTGACCGAAGTGAATAAAGGGGAAATACAAGAAATCATGGCTTTTGCCTACGAGTCGGGGGTCGATTCTTATACTCTTTATCCGAACGTTCCTTCAGAACCACTGAACAAAGAGATCATCGTGCCCTTCCCCGAGTTGTTGGAACTCGCTGAGGGTCTTTTTTCTTATTATAGCTCCCTGTGTCCGACCAAGATTATTGACATCACCATTCCCTGTTTCAGCGATTCCTCCACCTACTCCAAATGGAAAGACATCCTGACTATTAGATTGCATTACTGCGCGGCCGCTCAGTTCGCCCTCAAGATCACGAGCGGCGGCCGGGTGTCCGCCTGTATTTGCCAGGCTTCCGATCCCTTCATCATCGGCGACCTCCGCCAGGAAAGTCTGGACGATATCTGGGTCTCGGAAAAAGCCCGGGAATTCAGGTCTTTGTATACGCAGATCCCGGAATGCAGCGACTGCTCAAAGAAAGATGTTTGTAGGGGAGGATGCAGGAACAACGCCTCTTTGTTCGGCTCAAAGGGGCTCCATTCTCTCGATCCGTATTGTCAGTTTTTCAAATCCCGTTTAGAATAGCTCCGCTAGTTCCCTTATCTCAAAACAAGACAGAGAAGGAGACGGCCTTTACATGGAGAGAAAACACTCTCTTTTCATTGAAGCGCTCTCCCAGGTTTTCATAAAACCCCGTGGCATCCTGAAGATGAGCCAAGTTTGGCTTCCGCTCAGCCTGATTTTGGTTGCCGGGACTAGCCTGAATCCGAGCGCGCAATTTAGGGCCTCTCTCTATCTCCTTTACGCAGTCCTGAGCAAGGGCCTCTCGAGCATCCTCATCAACGACCTGACCGACCGGGAGATCGACAGACGCGCGGGCAAGGAGCGCTGGATCACGTCGCTTCCTCCTCTGGCGGGAATAATGATTCCCGTTTTTCTCCTGGCCTCGGGTTTCCTGGCGCTCATCAGCGCGGGCGGCGGCCTTCTTGTTCTTGCCTCTTTCACGGCGACGGTGCTCTTGGGAATACTCTATTCTCTGAAGCCGGTTCGCTTCAAAGAGCGAGGCGTTTGGGGAATAGCGGCCTACTCTTTGTCGGCCGCCATCCTGCACGCCCTCCTCCCCTGGGCCCTCTTTCGTCCCGCCCTATGGCTTCTCCCCCTTCTCCTTTCTGCCGTCCTCGCCGAGAAATTGGTCCAGATTCTCTTTCACCAAATCAATGATTTCGAATCTGACAGTGCGGAGAAGGTCAAGTCCTTCGCCGTGATGGCCGGCCGCGGAAAAGCCGACCGGGCCCTCCGCTTCGCCTTGAATATTGCGGTGGCGGCGGACCTCCTGCTCGTGCTTTATATCTTAGGCGAAACGAAGGGACAGCCTTTTTTCTTCGCCCTCATTGGCCTGGCTTGTCTCCTCGGAGTCGGAGTTTCGGCTCTATACGTCAAGATCATCTCGAATAAAATGGGGGCCTCAACACAACTCACCAAGATGCTCCCCTGGACTTATCTCGGCCTTTCCTATGTTCTCTACTATGTGCTCCCCCCGCTGCTTTTCATCACACTTGCCTGGCATGAACCGCTGATCTGGGTTCTGGTGGCGCTCTCTGCTCTTTCTCTCCTCGGTGTATCGATCAATTTTTTCTTTTATAACCCCAATAAATAGCATCCATTTTATCCAGCAGGATTTTGCTGTAGATAAAGCCAAATCCGAAGATGACAACCAGCGAAACCGCCCGGTCCAGAATGGCCGCTGCCAGGGCCTTGTCCGCTGAAATGGCAAAGATCCCGCCCGAGAAAACGATGATCCCTTCTTTGATGCCCAGATTTCCGGGAATGACGGAAATCAGAAAGGAAAATTCTGTAATGACCATGATCAGCAGGACGGACCAAAACTTGACGTTGAAATTCAAGGCCAGAAAACAGAGGTGCAATCGAACGGCTATGAGCAATAAAAACAAACCCGAGAGAAGGCAGAAGTCGAGAGCGTATTTCCTGTGCTCAGAAAAAAAGCCCAGTCCATCTCTCAGGTTCGATAAAAATAGGCTAAGCCTGGCGAATTTCCCGTGAATTTTCAGCCTCAAGAGATGTTTGGTGACCAAGCCGGTGAGCAGGACACCAAGGAAAACTAAAAAAAACGCCACGGCCAAAGAAACGATGAATCGTCCCCTCATGGCTGACACAAAAAGGACGACCACCAGTCCGACAAATGACGCCACGGCCAGCACGAGGAATACTGATCCCGCCATGAGCGCGGCGTAATGGGGATAGCTGAGGCTGTGTTTTTTCTTTAAATAGTAGGCTTTTACGACTATGCCCCCTCTGGCCGGAAGATAATAGTTGAACATGTTATTGCAGACGGTCAGCCCGAACCACTCCTTGAAGGTGAGGTCCACGTCAAAGATCCGGACGAGCGACCTGAAACCCAAACCTAAGACTAAATATCCCAGGAAAGAAACCGCAAGAAGCAGGAGAATTTCAAGGATGGTGAGGTGCCTAAAAGATTGGAGTCGGGGCCCTTTGAGAAAGAGAAAGATAAAACCGGCCGCAAGGACCAAAATGAAGAGGGCGTTCTTGAGGATCTTTGGCGCTCGGAAACGGCCTGGGCTTGACACTCGTAAGTCCTTTTTGCCGGATAATATTGTCAGTTCTCTTTGGCGTTTCCTCGCCCTGCCCCGCAACGCAGCTCTCCGGAGGAGACAGCTGCAGCATGCGCCCGCAGGGCTTCCCTGCCTGCCGGACTATTCATCGGGCAATCCCCATGATAATCCAGGCGCAGAAGACCGGCATGCCGTTTCCAGATAAGGGCAAGGGGCTCGTCCCGCACATTGCCCATCACATAAGGGACAACAGGACAGGGTGTCACTTCACCGGAGGCATTGATGTAGAGATACGACCTCTTGATCATAATACACCTGGCTTCGGGCGTGGGGAACTCGATGAGCACCAATGGCGATTTCATATATCCCAGGAACTTGCGGAGATGGCCCATTTCGGAAGCAGAGAGCGTCTCGTCGAATGAGTCGGCCCAGAGCCCGGCGGCATAGGGGATATTGATGTGGACGGTATCCACCCGAAGCCGCCTGGCCAAGCTCATTGTGCGCTCCAGCCCATCGGGCAGGTTTCTACGGGAAGCATAGGTCATGAACCGGCTCTCGATGCCGAACTCATGGAGCAGGCCAAATCCCCGGACCGCCCTCTCGAAGAGCCCGGGCAGGCCCCTCAGCCGGTCATGGGTGTCCGGGTCCGCGTCGTCGATGGAGATACCGCACTGGTTGAGTCCGGCCCTGCGCATTGCAGCGACGCGCTCCCTGGTCAGGAGGTAGCCGTTGGTGGTGATGCGGGTGATCAAGCCGCGCTTATTGGCGTGGGCAACGAGATCAAGGATGTCTTCCCGAAGAAGAGGATCGCCGCCGGTGAAGTTGAGATTGATCACACCGAGCTCTCCTATCCTGTCGATCAATATCTTTGCTTCTGCAGTCGACAACTCACCGGCATTCTCCCGTTGTCTTGCCGCGGCATAGCAGTGAGGGCAACGGCACTGGCAGCGGTAGGTCGTGGCCCAGCACACCGCCAGCGGAACAGCCCGGCCGGACAACCTGCCGAGGAGGTAGGCCGTCCCTTGAGCCCAGGCCTGCCAGAAGTCCTTCCCGGTGTAGAGACGGGCGCCCCTGATCAGCATCCTGGCTCTTCTCTCCAGGGACCCGGGAAAATCATTCGGATTCCTCATGTCTTGCGTCCTAGCGGTACCTCTGATGTCTCTTCAGAAGCAGAGTTTTATCCGTTTGGCCTAAGGATTGCAATAGTCGAGGCATAACCTGGCTCATCTTCGCTCCAAATGTTATCAAAGACAAAGATACGGTAAACCAGGCCAGGGAAGATGATGGAACTGATCGGGATCGAACCGGCGACCTCTTGACTACGATTAAAATCCTTCCTGTAAATCTGCTTATTGTGAGGACTTCAGAGGCTCTAGCAGCTCGTCGAAGCGCCCATGCGAGCTATGAACTCCCCTCTCTGCGCCGCTTTGGAGCCAGCCATCACCGTCTGCCACCGGCTGATGAACAGTATAAGCGGTTAGTTTTGTCCTGCCTCCGGGAAGCTCCGGAATGAGCTTCTCAATGGAGAGATCCCAGATACCTTAATGGAAGCAAATGTCCTTGTCGAGGGCTGCCGAAAGGAATACAATCGCATTAGGCCGCACAGTTCAATTCTGGTAAGCGATACCTAGATTCCCTCGAGGAGATATGGCAATGAAAGTAAGTCCTTATGCAGGAAAGCCGGCGGAAGCATCAATGCTGGTGAACATACCTAGACTCGTCACGGCCTACTATACGGAGGCGCCTGACCCTTCCGTGCCGGAACAACGCGTTGCCTTCGGCACCTCAGGACATCGCGGTTCCGCGTTCGAAAAGGCTTTTAATGAAACGCATATCCTCGCCATCAGTCAGGCCATTTGCCTCTACCGGAAGCAGAAGAAGATCGATGGCCCGCTGTTTCTCGGCATGGACACGCATGCGCTCTCAGAGCCGGCCCATGCCAGCGCGCTGGAAGTGTTGGCGGCCAACGGAGTGGATGTCATGACCGCGGAGGGAGACGAATATACCCCGACCCCTGTCGTATCTCATGCGATTCTCACCTACAACCGCGGGCGCAAGACCGGACTCGCTGACGGCGTCGTGGTCACGCCCTCACATAATCCGCCCCATGATGGTGGCTTCAAGTATAATCCCCCAAACGGCGGGCCGGCGGAATCCGCCGTTACCGCCTGGATCGAGGCGAAGGCAAACGAGTTTCTCGAGAATGGCCTGAGGGGTGTAAAGAGGATTCCTTACGAGAAAGCTCTTAGCGCCCCCACGACGCACCGGCACGACTATCTCAATACCTACATTACTGATCTTGCCAATGTGATCGACACGGACGCCATTCGCGACGCAAAGATCAGCCTGGGGGTGGATCCGCTCGGCGGGGCAGGGGTCCACTACTGGAAGCCGATTGCCGAGCGCTACGGGTTGAATCTCACCGTCGTCAACGAGGCCGTGGATCCGACCTTCCGATTTATGACGGTCGATTGGGACGGCCAGATCCGCATGGACCCATCCTCACCTTACGCCATGCAGAGGTTAATCGGTCTGAAGGATCGCTTCGAGATCGCCTTCGCCTGCGATACCGACCACGACCGGCACGGAATCGTCACCCGGAGCGCGGGACTGCTGCCGCCCAATCACTACCTTGCGGTCGCCATTTTCTACCTCTTCCAACACCGACCGCAGTGGCTCACGGATATGGCGGTTGGCAAGACGGTGGTGAGCAGCCAGATGATTGATCGCGTCACCGCGAAACTTGGGCGGAAGCTCTACGAGGTGCCGGTTGGCTTCAAGTGGTTCGTGGATGGGCTGCTCGACGGCTCGCTTGGCTTCTGCGGGGAAGAGAGTGCGGGCGCGTCCTTTGTCCGCCGGGATGGCAGCGTCTGGACGACGGACAAAGACGGGATCATCCCGGCTTTGCTCGCCGCGGAGATCACGGCCCGGATAGGACGCGACCCAGGCGAAATCTACCTTGAACTCACCCGCGAGTTCGGTGAACCGGTTTACGACCGGGTTGAGGCATCTGCCACTCCGGAGCAAAAGGCAATTCTGGAGAGACTTTCGGCGCAGCAGGTCCGGCTCACCGAACTGGCTGGGGAAAAGATTCGGGCCATCCTCACCCACGCTACGGGCAACGGCGCTCCCATCGGCGGGTTGAAAGTCATGGCGGAAAACGGATGGTTCGCGGCGCGTCCGTCGGGGACGGAAGACATTTACAAGATCTATGCGGAGAGCTTCCGTGGAGCGGATCATCTGCGCCGTATCCTGGAGGAATCGCAGACAATCGTCAACGAGGCTTTGGCTACGGCGCCATTGCGGTCAGGCGTTCTGGTCAAGACAAATTCAAAGGAGGACATATGATTTCAAAAATTCTTGTGCCGACAGACGGGTCAAAGGCAGCTCAAAAGGCGGCCAGGTATGCGGTTGACCTCGCAAAACAGTTAAAAGCCACGGTCATTGCTCTGAGCGTTATTGATAAACGCTCATATATGCCCCAGACAATTCCCGCCTCGGATACTGTGAGGCATGTGATAGAGCCGATTGAGAATTATCTACGCGAGGCTGCCGAAAGGTATGCCGAAGATGTAAAAAAACACTGTGATAAAGACGATGTCCGGTCGAAGATTGTAATAACGAAAGGGCATCCTATCGAGCAGATTTTGAAAGAGGCCGAGAGATCAAAGGTAAGTCTCATTATCATGGGTTCCCATGGACGCAGCGCGTTAGCCGCCACGCTTCTCGGCAGCGTCACTTATGGTGTGATCCATAAGGATACAAAAATACCTGTCCTGGTGGTGAAAGGATGAAAGCATACTATGAAAGACCGGTTCCCAAATAGACCGGACAGCGGCCTGAAGCGCCGTTTAAGATAACATAATGGAGAAACCGTGAACAAACGAATACGCGTGGGCACGCCATCCTCTTTCCCACCAACAGAAGTGGAGGGATTCGATTCTCTTGCCGAGCTTGCCCTGGACATGCGCTGGTCGTGGAGTCATTACGCTGACGAAGTCTGGAGGCAGATTGACCCTGCGCTATGGGACTTTACTCAAAATCCATGGGTAGTCCTTCAGACTGTCTCGCGGGACAAGCTTGAACATATGTTAGCCGATCCATCGTTCCGCAAGAAAGTAGATGGCCTCATCCAGAAAAAGAATCAGACGGCAGGATCGCCCGCATGGTTTCAGCAAAATCATCCGCAGTCGCCCCTGACCCGTGTCGCCTATTTCAGCATGGAATTCATGTTGAGCGAAGCTCTGCCCATCTACTCAGGGGGACTTGGCAATGTGGCCGGCGATCAGCTCAAAGCGGCCAGTGATCTGGGCGTACCGGTGGTCGGAGTAGGGCTGCTCTACCAACAAGGCTATTTTCGACAGGTGCTCGACAAGGACGGCGCGCAACAAGCCCTATTTCCCTACAACGATCCCGGTCAATTGCCTATCACGCCGTTGCGCCAGGCTAACGGGGAGTGGTTGCGGCTGGAGCTCGACTTGCCCGGTTATCCGGTCTGGCTGCGCGCCTGGAAGGTCCAGGTTGGTCGAACGCAGCTTTACCTGCTCGACAGCAATGACCTTGCGAACCTCCCGGCTCACCGAGGCATTACCAGCGAGCTATACGGGGGCGGGCCGGAATTACGCCTTAATCAAGAACTAGTCCTCGGGATCGGCGGGTGGCGCCTGCTCAATGCGCTCGGGATCAAGCCCGAACTGTGTCATCTGAATGAAGGGCATGCCGCCTTGGCCGTGTTGGAAAGAGCGAGAACCTTTATGGAAGATACAGGGCAGCCCTTTGAAGTCGCACTGACGGCCACCCGGCCGGGGAACCTCTTTACAACCCACACGCCCGTAGCTGCAGGCTTTGATCGTTTCACTCCGGCTCTCATCGAACAATACCTCGGTTGGTACGCCGAGAACAAGCTCGGCATCTCGCTTCACGATCTGCTGGCCCTTGGGCGCGCCAACCCGAACGACTCTTCTGAACCCTTTAATATGGCCTACCTGGCTGTGCGGGGGAGCGGAGCGGTTAACGGGGTGAGCCGCTTACACGGACACGTGAGCCGGCGCATTTTTTCGCCTCTCTTTTCGCGTTGGCCGGAGGACGAAGTGCCCATTGGACATGTTACCAACGGGGTCCATATGCCGACCTGGGATTCGGCAGAGTCCGATGATCTTTGGACTCAAGCATGCGGAAAAGACCGCTGGCTAGGGACGACGGAAACCCTGGAGCAGGACATTCGCCGAGTCTCCGACGCCAGCCTTTGGCAATTTCGCGTCGCCGCCAGCAAGTCTTTTGTGGAATACGCTCGCGAGCGATTGTCAAGGCAACTGGCCGCCTCCGGGGCGTCACCTGAGGCGGTTGACGGCGCAAAACATCTGTTTGATCCCAATGCTTTGACGCTGGGCTTTGCGCGCCGTTTCGCGACCTACAAGAGGCCGAACCTGTTGCTGCACGACCCAGAGCGACTGCTTCGTCTATTAGCCAATCCTGAGCACCCGGTGCAACTCGTCCTTGCCGGCAAGGCCCATCCGGAAGACCGGGCAGGCCAGGCCCTGATACAGGAGTGGATGCATTTCATCCGCCGGCCCGAGGCCCGCCCCCATGTGATCTTCCTCAGCGACTACGACATGCTATTAACAGAGCACCTGGTCCAAGGGGTAGATGTCTGGATCAATACGCCTAGGCGACCCTGGGAAGCGAGTGGAACGAGCGGCATGAAGGTGCTCGTCAATGGAGGCATCAATCTCTCGGAATTGGACGGCTGGTGGGCGGAAGCCTACACGCCCGAAGTGGGATGGGCGTTGGGGGACGGCCTGGAGCATGCCGAGGATCCCGCTTGGGACGCTGTCGAAGCCGATGCGCTCTACGATCTGCTCGAACGCGAGGTAATCCCCGAGTTTTATGCCCGTGACGATAAGGGCATCCCAACCGCTTGGGTCAAACGAATGCGGGAAAGCATGGCGCGGTTGACACCGCGCTTCTCCGCCAACCGCACGGTGCGCGAATACACCGAGCAACATTACCTCCCGGCTGCAGCCGCCTACCATTTGCGCATTGCCAACAAAGGCGCAATCGGCAGGCAAATGGTCGATTGGCAGCACAGTCTGGAACAGAAATGGCCCACGCTGCGCTTCGGCGAAGTGAAGGTTGAGACTCGCGGCGAGCAGCACGTATTTGAGGTTCAGGTCTTTCTTAATGACCTCGACCCCAAGGCGGTGCGGGTAGAACTTTACGCCGACGGCGTTATGGGCAGTGCTCCCGCGCGACAGGAGATGAAGTGCGTTCGCCAACTGGCCGGCATGCCGGGCGAGTACGTTTACGGCGCGGCCGTGGATGCGGGTCGCCCACCAGCGGACTATACGACGCGAGTGATACCGCACTGCGACGGCGTGGCGGTTCCCCTCGAGGCCGCTCGAATCCTGTGGCAACGGTGATTAGATCTCGAATGGCAAAAGAATGAATAAAAAAGACCCAATGCAAAAGGCAACAAAACCGAAAAGAATGCGGCGCCCAAAAGATCCGATGTCGTCCGTGTCGTCAGGCCAGCCGGCGATAAGGCCCGATGCGCGCACCGTGCGCATGAAGACGCCTGAACGCCCGCTGTCTGATTACGCAGTCGAAGTCTCGGAACGCACTGAAGTGCGGAGGGGCGTTCCTTTGCCGTTGGGAACCCATGAATCTGAGGGAGGAGTTAACTTTGCCTTATTTAGCCGCTACGCCAGCCGCGTTCGGCTGGAGTTGTTTGATCATCCCGAAGATGCCACGGCCGCCAGGGTGATTGATCTCGATCCCGCACGCAACCGCACGGGTGATGTGTGGCACGTATGGATTGAAGGGATTCGTCCCGGTCAACTCTATGCCTTCCGGGTGGATGGCCCGTACCAACCCAGTGAAGGACATCGTTTCAATTTCAACAAGCTGCTCCTGGACCCATTTGCGACAGCGATCTCACCGTTGCCTGATTGGGATTTTGGCCCAGCGCGGGGATATGACCTGTCTGCGCCAGATCGAGACTTGGTTTGTTCGAAAGTCGATGATGCCGGAGCCATGCCGAAATGCGTGTTCACTCATGAGCACTTCCACTGGCATGAGGACCGTCCGCCCAGG
>Ga0315534_1003366_pt1 | contig 10309 bp, 8 predicted proteins | sample SalMarSW160240MG_FD_203094 | JGI IMG/M metagenome (GOLD analysis project Ga0315534, IMG submission 203094) | Salt marsh sediment microbial communities from the Plum Island Ecosystem LTER, Massachusetts, United States - Salt Marsh Sediment SW1602-40 ...
AACCCCTTTCCCTCCACCGCCTGCCGATAATTCGCGTTTTTTCATGCACTGGGCGGATAGGGTTAAAGAAAGGAGCGGAGGGAGGATTGACTTTAAAACCTATTTTGGGGGTTCGCTTGTTACTGCACCAGAGACTCTCTCGATGCTTGAAGATAGGGCTTTTGATATCGGGATAGTTTGTTGGCTCTATCAACCGGGTATAACTCCTTTAGGTACCGTGGATTGGGCTGTGCCATTTAACACGAATGATTGTACTATATCCACTCAATCAAAGAAACAGCTCTTTGAGGATGTGCCTGAGGTCATGGAGGAATTAACGAGCCACAACATAAGACCTATATTGTGGCACGCTATGAAGCCGTATTGGCTCTATACCAAATTTCCGATAAACAAGGTGTCCGACCTCAAGGGGAAAAAGATCGGGTGTTCGGGTAGGAACCTTCCGGTTTATGTTAAGGCCGTTGGTGGTATTCCTGTCAGCAATGTTGTGGCAGAAAAATATGAAATGCTGCAGAGGGGAGTTACCGACGGGGACGTCATGTCGTTTTTTTTCATGACTGATTTCAAAGTATACGAGGTTGTAAAGTATTTATACAAGATCAAGATTGGTCGTTCAGTTACCAGTGTGTACTGCATCCACGAAGACACATGGAATTCGCTACCCAAGGATATTCAGAAAATAATGGTGGAGGAGGCCTTGGCCGCGGAAAAATGGGAATGCGAAATGGAGTCCACCTGGTTGGCGGAAAATTTTAAGAAATGGACAGATGCCGGAGTTATCATTGGTACTCTTTCCGCAGAAGAAGAGCGCAAATGGGCGGAGCTTATAAAGGAGCATCCTCAAAATTGGGCGAACGAATATGAGGCCAAGGGACTACCCGGCAAGAAAGTCATGTCTCACTATATTGAATTGCTTGAGCAACTTGGCGAGAAAATCCCCATAAAGTATGAAATCAAATAGACATCCAAGAAAGAGGCGGCTCAGTCGCCGCCTCCTTTTTCGTTCTTATCGGAGTCGGGCAATTGGATAAAATAGACCATACACTTGAAAATAAGGCGGAAGGCAGGCGATGGCTCACAGACGTCGGCCCTGTAATGTTAGGACAAGCGAGCAAGTCCCTGGGCTCGGTAAGCGGGATTCTTTGTTTCGGGATAGTGCTGTTAGTTAGCTTAGATGTCCTGCTTCGTGCCCTGCGCGTGCCAATGAGCGGGATATTGGAAATATCACGTCTGACACTGGGCTGGATTTGTTTTTCTTCCCTTGTTTATACTTTTACAAGACGGCAGCATGTGAGTGTAACGGTATTCGTTGAAAGAATGCCTAAAAAGTGGCGAACACCTTTGGAAATTGTAGCCTGTTTTTTAGGGGCACTTTTGATGTTTTCAGTTTTTTGGAAAAGCGTCCCTTTTTTTCTTCAGTCATGGAGTGTAAGGGAGGTGTTTAATGTAGATGTGCCCCTTCCCTATTGGCTTGCTAAGTTGTCGGTCCCTGTGGGAACTTTTGTTTTTGGCATGGTCTATTTAGCGGATTTGGTTCGGGCTATTATCCGTATTTTCAGAAAAGGCGGGAAGTAGATAGAATGGATCCTTTAGTAATTGGTTTTATTGGAATAGGAATTTTTCTAATCATCTTAGCTACAGGAGTTCACATCGGGATTTCGCTGGGTTTCATTGGGTTTGCGGGGTGCATCGCTATCTATGCCCAGACGGCACCATTTAGTAACAGCGTTTCGATGGGACTGAGCCTACTTGTCAACACAACCTTTTCAACTGCAACCGATTGGGTCTTCGTGGTTTTGCCCCTCTTTATATTGATGGGCTTTCTGGCTTCCGAAGCCGGAATACCGGAAATGGCTTATTCAGCCTTAGCCAAATGGGTAGGAAAAACTAAGGGAAGCCTTGGGATAGCTACAGTACTTGGTCAAACCGGTTTCGGCGTATGCACGGGATCAAGCATCGTTGCATGCACGGTTTTCGCCAAGGTGAGCGCACCCCAAATGATAAAATACGGGTACAGCAAGAAATTTTCATATGGACTTATTGCCGGAACCGGGTCTCTTGGAATGATCATTCCCCCGAGTGTATTAGCTATTATTTATGGATTATTATCAGGGGAATCCATAGGCGCATTGTTTTTGGCTGGAATTGGACCCGGCTTACTTCTGTCTGCTCTTTTTATCATCGCAATTTTTGTCATGGCACATATCAATCCGTCTTCAGCTCCCGAGATTGACATAGAGTATACGCGTAGAGAAAAGCTGAGATCTATCCTGGACCTTATCCCGATAGTCATAGTAGCGACCGTCATTGTCTATGGCATTCTGGCCGGAATATTTACCCCTACGGAAGCAGGAGCCATTGGTTCTGTTGCGGTTTTCTTTATAGGAATTGTGACAAGGAAACTTAAACTAAAAAATTTTATGCCTGTCCTGAGAGCCACCGCGTCATCGATTGGTATGGTTTTCATTATTTTTATCATGGCTAAGGTATTTTCGCGTTTCCTTAATCTTTCAGGTCTTGCTCCGAGTCTGATCGAATTCATAGGAGGTCTACATGTATCGCCGATGTCCATAGTGATCGGGTTTGTAGCTATGTATCTGCTGTTAGGGATGTTTCTGGACGGCATTTCGATACTTATCATTACAGTGCCTTTGCTCATGCCTATAGCCCGCGCGCTGAATCTGGATCTAATATGGTTTGCGATGGTTTCGATCATAGCGATTGAATGCGGGTTGGTAACCCCACCTGTGGGGCTAAATGTATACGCGGTGAAAGGGGTTGCAGGGATAGATATCGGTCTGGAGGATCTGTTTCGCGGGTCCTTTCCGTTTTTCTTTATTATGTTAGCCTGTGTGATCATCATAATGATCTTTCCAGGTATCATTACCTGGTTACCACACCTGATGCTTCTCAGGTGAGCTTACTTGGCCGGTTCCCCTGCCTGGGATCAAGAAGCCCCTTAAACAAATGATTATGATTCGGAGGGATGATAATGAAATTTGATATGCCGACATGTGGCGCGTGTAGAACATGTGAGATCGCATGTTCTTATCACCATACCGGGGAGTTTGCTCCTTCACTCTCGAGTATTAAAATATACGAAAAGAAATCGGGTGAAGGAAATACGGTTGAATTGCTCGAAGAAGACGGTGACCTGGGGAGGGCATGCGATGGGTGCATCGACCAGAAGGAACCATTGTGCGTGGAGGTTTGTAAAGATAAAGAGGCCTTGGGGCAGATGATAAATCAAGTTCTCCAAACTAAAAAAAAAATGGCCGGTTAGATCATAATATTGAGTATGCAGTCGAAAACTCTGTTGATGACTTCAGAGTGCCTTAAAAAGATCATTTTCTGAGAGCACAGAAAAAGCGAGCAGACGATTTTAAGGCTGTGTAGCTCCTTGAACGGTCCAAACCTCTAAGAAGGAGATTTCAAATGGGAAAAGACAATGATCTTTATGCATATGCCGGAAAAATCCTGCGCGTTAATCTGACTAATGGCGATATCCGTATGGAACCCACGGCTAAGTATGCCAGGGAGTGGCTGGGGGCTTCAGGCATAGCCGTTAAGATACTCTACGATGAACTTAAACAATGGGTGACTCCGTACGACCCCGCAAACAAGCTTATTTTTGGCGCGGGACCTCTTATTGGCACCACAGCGCCTGGCGCCAACAAGGTCAATGTGAGTACACTTAGCCCGGTGACTGGTGGATGGGCAACTTCTAATAGTGACAGTTATTTCGCCGGCCAACTGAAATACTGTGGCTATGACTCCATCGTCATTGAGGGAAGGGCCCACATGCCTGTTTATTTATGGATCGCTAATGGAAAAATCGAGATACGCGATGCCTGTCATCTCTGGGGAAAAACGACATGGGAGACCCTTGATTTGATTAGAAAGGAACACTCAGACCCAAGACTCAATATTGTATCAATTGGACCTGCCGGAGAAAACCTGGTTCGCGCAGCCAGTATCATACAAGATGAGGGCAGGGCCTGTGGAAGGTGCGGCGTTGGATGCGTAATGGGATCCAAAAACCTTAAATTGATTGTTGCCAAAGGAAAGGGATCGGTCAAAATCGCCAACCCGGAACGGTTCTCAAATGCAGTGAAAAAATTTCGAGAGAGGTACAAGGGCGCCGATGTTGAGTATTTCCGACGATATGGAACGCTGGGTGCCTTTGCGCACAAGCAGAAGATCTGTGGAATCCAATACAGAAATTTTCAGGAAGCGCGAATTCCCGATGAGATAGCTAAAGACATCGATCCCAGGGAGACATCTGACAAATATCGTGTGGCCCAGTCGAGTTTTCCCGGTTGTGCTTCCGGGGGATGCGGCAGGGTGATGGAATTTACTGCAGGGCCTTATGCAGGTCTCAGAACTCAAGCCAGCCAATGGGAGACTTTCGCTTCGGTTCAGGGAAGGCTGGGGATTGCGGAGCCGACTTTCTTTTTGAAGGCCAATGCGCTCTGTAACCAGTTGGGCATAGATGTAGATGTGTGCGGCGGAGCCATTGGATGGGCCATGGAGTGTTATGAAAGGGGAATCATAGATGAAAAGGATACTGATGGGCTTAACCTGAAATGGGGTGACGCAGGTGTCACCCTGGAACTGATTCGAAAGATGGCGTATCGGGAAGGGTTTGGTGATATCCTTGCCGAAGGAAGCGCCAGAGCTGCTGAAATTTTAGGACGAGACAGCAGTCCTTACGCGATACATATAAAGAAACAGGATCTCTATGAATTTCTTCGAGGGGCCAACGCCTGGGCCCTTGGCGCTTGCACTTCGACTCGGGGCGGTGGGCACACAACAGGGGCACCGGTTGCCGAGCAAGTTCCGACTCTTAATGTGGAGAAAGCCAAAGAAGTTTACGGCGTCGATAACGCAGGTAATCCTCTTGATTATGATGGTAAGGCAAAGATGGTTACGGTTATGGAGGTATTGCATAGGGTATGCAATAGTTTCGGTGTTTGCATTTGGAATACGGCCGCCTGGAATGTGGAATGGATCGATCGACCGGAACTCGCGGAATTGTATTCCGCTGCCACCGGATGGGAGACTTCCGTGAAGGACCTTGAGAAACTGACCATGAAACAACTCAACCTTGAAAAGGCATTGAATCTTAGATTCACTGATTTTGACCGTAGGGACGATATGCCCACCCAAAGGGCGCTGAATGACCCTGTTCCAAGGGGAAAACTGGCAGGATTCAAGATTGATGAGGCCAAGTGGAACAAGATGCTCGATGACTATTACGATCTTCATGGGTGGGACAGGAAAACGAGTTACCCCACCAGAAAAGCCCTGGTCGATTTGGATCTCGATTCCGTCGCAAACGATCTGGAATCGATTGGTAAGCTCGGATAGAAAAAAAAGGGCAGGTTTATAAAGACAAGAATTGTGGTTGTCTTTTGAGGAAAAAAATATAACAGGAGAAACAAAATGGAGAAAAGGATTATCACCGCCGCTATCACCGGCGCTATTCACACACCTCGCATGTCACCGCATTTACCTGTAACTGTCGATCAGATTGCCGATGAAGCGGTCAGGGCCTATGAAGCCGGGGCGGCAGTGGCACATATTCATGTGCGCAACCAGGAAACAGGACAGCCCAGCTCGGATATTAATTTTTTCAAAGAGATTACCGCTAAAATTAGAGACAAGTGCAACATAATTGTTTGTATTACCACGGGAGGCTCTCTCACCATGCCCCTTGAGGAAAGGCTGAAGGTCATTCCAACTTTGAAGCCCGAACTGGCTTCTTTAAATAGCGGTTCTATAAATTTTGCCCTTCATCCGCTCCTTAAGAAATATAAAGACTTCAATTTCGAATGGGAACAGAAATACTTGGCCGGGACAGAGGACCTTATTTTTCCGAACACTTTCAAGTCATTGAAGGAATTCTCCAAGGCTTTTGAAGAAAACAATGTTCAACCGGAATTGGAGATTTATGATACGGGCATGATCAATAATGTGGCTTTTATGCTTGCGAACGGACAGATAAAACCGCCCATCTACATACAGTTTGTTATGGGTATTTTGGGTGGGATCCCGGCTAAAGCAGATAACCTGCTGTTTTTGCGAAATACCGCCAGAGAGGCTTTCGGTGACTTCATCTGGTCGGTTTGTGCCGCCGGGCATTCTCAGTTTGAAATGTGCACCCTGTCTTTGCTTCTGGGCGGGAATGCAAGGGTAGGCCTTGAAGATAATCTCTATCTTGAAAGGAAGGTATTGGCCAAGAGCAATGGTGAGCAGGTGGAAAAGATTGTAAGGATTGCCAGAGAACTGGGCATTGAGCCGGCCACCCCTGATGAAGCCAGACAAATACTCAGTCTGAAGGGCTTGGATAATGTAGGCTATTGATCATTAAAAATAGCGCAATGAATTACAAAAATAGACGGCAACTTGAAGAAAAACCGTTGATAGGAGATTAAAGTGCGGGCACTGTTTGTTCTTACCCCTCCTGAATCAAAACGATTTATTGCTAAAGCCGTTGCAAGGCTGCCTGCTGTTCTAAGGGCTAAAGTTGAAGGGGAGATCGTAATTGGCCATGGATCCACGAATGTTCGAGTCGCTGAAGAGATCATGGGTAACTGCCCTGAGAGGGACAGGTTCATCTCCGGCCAGGTGATCAATGGTATCCTCTGCGTTACCGAGGCTGAGGAAAAACCGCCTATGATTGTTATGCGTAAAGGGAATGTTGTTCCTCCCAAAGTGACTATGGAGGAGACCCTCAAGGACTTCAATGCAGAGTCGATTTTCATCAAAGGTGCCAATGCGGTTGATCCGGAAGGGAATGCAGGGGTTTATGTTGCCCACCATTGTGGCGGTACGATTGGTTACGCTTACGGAATACTTAGTGCGAGAGGGTGCAATCTCATCGTTCCTGTGGGACTGGAAAAACTGGTCCCTTCCGTTAAAAAGGCTGCTCAACACCTTGGTCAGGACACGTTTTATTACTGTCTTGGAATCAAAATAGGTATGATCCCCTTAATTAATGCACAGGTCATCACTGAGATACATGCCTTTCATATCCTGTATGGTCTGGAGGCGTTTCACGTAGGAGGTGGAGGGATAAATGGGTCAGAGGGATCCGTAACCCTTGTGGTTGAAGGCAAAAAAGAAAGACTGGACAGGGCCATAGAGCTAATAGAATCCATAAAAGGGGAAGAACCTCTTCGCTCTGAGAAGGCCCGCTGCACGAATTGTATGCCAACCACCCCAAGCATGATCAGATCCTCTGAAAAGGAGTTTGAAGGAAGGACACTAAAGCACTGCAAGTTCCTGGGAATGAAAGAAGAGGCGTTCTTTTCCCTATTGAAAAAGAGCAATTCCGAGTAATTGATCCCGCCGGAATAGGGGAAAAGCGGAGTTGGCGTCATTAATTTTGCTAATTATTATGCCTATGTGTAATGGAGTGAGTATTAGAAAAAAATAGAAAGGAGATACTAACACTGATTTTAAGAAGACTAAAAGATGTGGAAGAAATTGATGTGGGCAAGGCATTTGGCTTTCCAGAATAGATGATGGTTATACAGTGGATTACCAGCAATGAAATTGGAGATGAAAAATACCATCATTCATACGCTGTCAGAAAGTACACGCTTCAGCCCGACTTATCTATAGAAGATATCCTTTTGCACAACCACAAGCATGTTCAGTCTCCTTACATCCTTTCAGGAAGATTGATGTGCGAAAACGGTGATGGAGAAAGAATCGAGGTAGGACTCGGGGATACCGTTATTTTTCATAAGAATGAACGCCACAGGGTAGTTGTTTTGGGTGATGAACCTGCGGAATTGCTATGTATTATAGATTGCCCGGGCGACGGAGAAGACTGCATTCCGGATCAACCCCAACTAGTTGACGTAAGGTAATTTGGACTTTCCGAAAAATTAATTTTTGAAAGAAACTGAAGAGGCCGATCTAATATCTTATATTGAGCAAATAATATTCACCAGGTTAAGCGTGCAATTTACCTTTAATCCTGCCTATAGGCGGGCAAGGGTTTAATTCCCCGCCCCTTGTGGCGTTAAATGTTTTTGTTTTTGATTACCCCCCTGCTTGCAGCGGGGTAGTTCATTCGACTAACTACTTAGATAGAGATGGGGGGCCCAGCAAGTAGGGGCTTCCGGTTGAAAAGGATTTTAATAAGGGGGTAAATAAAGATGAAGATTTGTTTTGAAAATACAATGCCTGGAAGCGGTTCCGAAGGTTACTTTGAGAGACTACACGCAAACTGGAAAAAAGTGAGCAAACCGGATACAGAGCTTGTTATCACGTCTCCAACTATTGGAACAACTGAATTCAAGTATTCAATTGTTGGACATATGTATGCGGATATGTTGAGGACTACAGAGATGGTGGAAGGTATCATGCAGGCTGAACGAAATGGTTATGATGGGGCGGTAACCGGTTGCTTTGGTGATGCCGGCCTCGATGTCCTGGAATCCCTTGTAGATATCCCGGTAACCGGCCCTGCTAAATCGACTCTAATTATAGGTCAGGCTGTCGGTAATAAAATGGCATTCGTAACCCTTCCCAATTGGGAGAAAAATATTGAGAAACTGATAAAGACATATGGGGCTCAAGATCTGATTATTTCGAACAAACCTTGTCGTGCTTTGACGATTTCATCAGACCAGTTTGCCAAAGAGGATTTACTTATTGATAACTTTCTTGAAATTGCAAAAAGTGCAATCCGTGATGGAGCCGATGTTATAAGCTTTGCATGCACTAAAGGCTCAGCACTTTTGACCTCTAAAGGCATTTCGTGCATCGGTGACATTCCAATTGTAGATGGTGCACTGGCTGCCTTGAAGTTAGTTGAAATGATGGTAGATTTTAAAAAAGCGGGGCTGTGGAAAAGGGGGAAGACCATTGAATCCGATATTATTGAAGGATTGCAAGGAGGGTATTACCATGGCTCTGAATCGGTTTGAGTTGCCTAAAAACAAAGATCAATCGTTGTGACTTGAGAAATTCATAATATATCAAAATTTGTAATTGAGTTTTTAATCAATTGGGGTAAAATAATCAAAAATATTTATTAAGTGGGGGTCGGGCCAACCCAACTTATTGATATCTATAGATTAACATCCCAGAAATAGGTGTTTTTAGGCCCTATATGACTCTTTTTGCCCTGTAAATAGGTACCATAGGGGATTGAAGGCTCTCGAAGTTGATGTTGTTCTCCTGCTTTGATGCTCTTTTGTCCTACCGCCATTACGCCCACTAAAGATTTTGGGTTCATCTGGAATTCCATTATGATTCATTTTCAAGGCCACAAGGCTTGTTGCCTGGGTTCCGGATTGTAATTCGCGAATGGGATCATTGTTTATGCCAACAATTTCCATAAACGAGATAAAAACCAGGGTGTGAAAACTTGAGTTATGAGGTAAAAACAGCCGAAGCGAAGCTGACGACTGATCTTGTGGGCGCTTCATGCCATGTCTCATAATGGAGTAGCTGTCCCTGCCATTCCGGCAAAACTTCAAGCAGGCATGCCAGGACGGAAAAACCACACACATTGAATTGATCGTTTACGCTTTTTGATTCTTCCCAGAAAACATCAGCATTAAGCCCACATAGGTGCTCGAGAAGCGCTGTGTCGTGTCGCTCGAATCGACTTTGAAGGTGTGAGGCGGGCATCTCGTACCCGAACTTGGGCTCCGGTGCGGGATAGGTCCAAGCCCAGCCACAAGGAGGGTTTCCCGGTCTGTATCGGCCAGTAACTGTTTCAGGCGCTCAAGGAAAGGACCGCCTTTTCCAGATAGGCATCCCTGCTGTATTCAGGGAGGCCCCCTTGAAAATTGCTGCGCAGGACCGGAATGAGGGTGGAGGGGTTTTCTTTGAGCAGGTGCTGTAGAAAAATGAGTTGAAACTCGATGGAATGTTCAGATCGGTGGACAAAATCATCCGGTGGAATAATATCCCTTCCCGCCTCACACAGGCCCTTTACCGGGTCATGTTCGGTGGGAGTGGCCCCCAGTGGAGTCTCAAAACCCTTTACCGTCAGAGTTGAACCGAAGCGATTCCGGATTCTGGATACTTGATGGTGGATAAATTTTAAGATTTTGGCTTATCTAGATATCTAGATGTCTAAAGACGAGACAAGGCAAGTAAGAACTGTATGAAATTGAGTAAAGGGATGAAGTTCAACAACCCTATTCCCCTAGAGAGAAGCCCATGAAACCTGAAATTCAGTCAGACATTACATTACACATCATAAAAAAAGCAAAGGAATTCGGAGCATCTCTGGCTGGAGTTGCGAATGTGGAAGAAGTAAAAAATTCACCGTCTCATC
>Ga0315534_1003369_pt1 | contig 10308 bp, 8 predicted proteins | sample SalMarSW160240MG_FD_203094 | JGI IMG/M metagenome (GOLD analysis project Ga0315534, IMG submission 203094) | Salt marsh sediment microbial communities from the Plum Island Ecosystem LTER, Massachusetts, United States - Salt Marsh Sediment SW1602-40 ...
ACAGGAGATTATAGCATAAGTTATTTCTTAGTGCAACATAAATATTATTTATGGTTACAATATCATGAACTTAGAACATCTAAAGACTTTCCGGGAAGTCGTCAGGTTGGGCAGCTTTTCCGAAGTGGCCAAGAAGCTGGGGATTACCCAGCCGGCCGTCTCGTTCCAGATTCAGAAGCTGGAACAGGAGTTGAGAATACGGTTAATCGACCGCTCGCAGAGGAATTTCTCCCTGACGGCCGCCGGCAAGCGGCTGCTCCGTTTCGCGGAATCAGTCGAGGATGAGCGCGAACATTTGACGCACGACCTGGAGCAGATGCGGGAGGACGTTTCGGGAGAGCTCCTGGTGGCGGCCAGCACCATTCCCGGTGAATTTCTCCTGCCCCGGTGGCTGGCCAGATTCAAACGACTCCACCCGGCGGTAAAAGTGCAGGTAGACGTTTCGGATTCCATGGCGGTTATCGACGGCGTGCGGGAAAACCGCTACGAGATGGGATTTTGCGGCATCGCCCCCGAAGGGCAGGAACTCACCTCGTTCAAAGTGGCGGAGGACAGCATCACGTTGATAGTATCTGCAGACAATCCCCTGGCACAACGAGGTGAAATAACCGCTGTCGAGTTAGAAGGCCAGCCATTCATCTTCCGCGAGGAGATGTCGGGCACGCAACGTAGCCTGGAAAATCGCCTGTCCGAGAGAGGTATCGATGTTCAAAAGCTTTCGCCTAACCTGGTCCTGGGGACCACCCAGGCGGTTATCGTGGCCGTGGAAGACGACGCCGGTATTGCCTTCGTTTCCAGCCTGGCGATTAAGAAGAGCCTGGCACTGGGACTAGTCAGGCAGTTAAGCGTAACCGGACTGGATATGAAACGCGATTTCTATTGTGTTTATCGCTACGAAAGAATTGTATCTCGTTTGCTGGAAGAATTCATCAATTTCATAAATATCGAGGTTTCGACGGGTGGCAAAGACGGTTCCGGGAACTGAACCCGGCATTGAATACCTGAAGACTGATATCAATGGCTACCGGACGCATTACCTTAAATCAGGCGCCGGCCAACCGGTAGTTCTACTTCACGGCGGTGCCAGCGACTCGCGGGATTGGCTGGAGACTATGGAATACCTTTCGGACAGTTATACCCTCTACGCGCCCGACCTGATTGGCTTCGGGCAGAACGAAAGAAACCGCGACGGCTATTATCTCTCCGAGTTCAGCGATTTTATCCTGGAATTCATGGACACCCTGGGTCTGCAAAGCCCGTTCCTGGTAGGTCATTCTTTCGGAGGGAGGGTCGCCCTGGATATCGCCCTGCAGAACCCGGAAAGATTGCGTAAGCTGGTCCTAGCGGACGCCGCCGGCCTGGGAAAGGTCTCACGATTCGGCACGGTCATCCTGACCGGGTTCTGGGTAATACGCAAGCTGTTCCGCATCCGCCAGCCTTACCCGACCTTTCTGGCAAGTGAGGGTGACGACCCCGACTGGGCGTGCATGGAAAAACTGCCGGATATAAAAACGCCCACGCTGCTGATATGGAAACGCCATGACCTGTATTTACCGCTGTCCATCGCCCGGCGGGCTGCCAGCCTGATACCTGATGCGCGCCTCAGGGTAATCCCGGGCTTCGGGCACGCCCCGCACGGCCGCACTGTTGAGGAATTTAATAAACACCTGAAAGAATTCCTCGACGAGTTATAAAGGGTGTGATAACACAGATAGTGGTGACTAAATAGAAAGAACGATAATTTCGGTACTTATCGGCAGGTTCGATTTCGATACATTCAGCTTGGGACGCGGTTCTACCTGTCCCCGGCCCATCTCCTTGAGAAAGACATCCACTGTATCCAGTTCGCGCTTGATAGCCGGTGTTTTATAGTGCATCGGTATCACTATGTTGGGCTCTACTTGCCGCATGACCTCGGTGGCAATGGCAGCGCTTATCGTTGAACCACCCCCTACCGGTAACAGCAATACGTTGATATTTCCCATCTCTTCCAACTGCTCGGAGGAAGGCACGTGCCCAAGGTCGCCCAGGTGGCAAACCGATACACCGTCGATTTCCATGACGTAGACCGTATTTTTCCCTCTCACCTGTCCCCGTTGCGTATCGTGGTAGGTATCTACGCCGATGATAAGAACACCGCTGATTTCGTACTCGCCGGGACCGTTAACCACGTGGTACTCGCCGCCGACACCCTTTATGTAAGAATGAGAGGGGTGCTGATGGCTTATCGTGACGATATTAGCCGTCTGTTTCCCCAGCGTATAGCCCAGATCGGGGGGATAAGGATCGGTGATAATTACGGCCTGACTGCCTTTAATCCGGAAGCAAGAATGACCTAACCAGGTAATATCCACTTTATTAATTTATCATAGCCGGAATTTGCGGTCAAGAAAGCGCTAAAAATGATATAAATACCCTTGACAAACCACCCCTCAAAATGCTAAATTAGTAGTTAGCAGTCTCATCCTTAGACTGCTAACGGAGTGTAAAATGCTGACAGAGAGAAGCGGAAAAATCCTGAATACCATAATCAGGGAATATATCACCAAAGCCGCCCCGGTGCCTTCGCAGGTTATCGCGAATGACGCCGGACTCGATGTTAGCCCGGCTACCATTCGTAATGAAATGGCACAGCTGGAACAGGATGGGTATCTTATCCGTCCTCACACCTCGGCCGGGTGCATACCCTCGGATAAAGGCTACCGGCATTACGTGGAGTCTATCTACAACCTGACGCTGCCCCGTGAGGAACAGCGCCTGATAAGCCACACCTTTCACCAGGCCGAGAGGGAAATCGAAGCCTGGTTGAGTTTATCGGCCACTCTGCTGGCACGGCTGGCGCAAAACGTAGCCGTGGTCAGCCTCCCCAAATCGACGGACTGCAAGCTGAAACACCTGGAACTGCTTTCACTGCAGGAGTCGATGGCGCTAGCGGTTATCGTGCTGCACGGTGCCAAGGTCAGGCAGAAGCTGATAGCCTTCGACCTGACCATAAACCAGGCAACGCTGACTGTTATCAGCGAAAAACTAAATGCCGCCTATGCCGACCTCACCGGTCGTGAAATATCTTCCCAAGAGGTGGAGTTGTCCGAAATCGAAAAAGCAATCACCGACCACCTCGTCGACATCATGCAAACCGAAGACCACCAGGATTACGGAAACCCCTATCTGGACGGGTGGCATTTCATGTTCAACCAGCCAGAATTCTCTCACAGCGACCAGGTCAGCGCTTTAATGGAATTAACCGAACAGCGCAGCCTGTTGAAGGTGCTGCTTCCCTCCCAACTAAGCCGTGAAGGGGTGCACGTAATCATCGGCAAGGAAAACAGGGACAAAGCTATTCAGAATTGCAGCGTCGTGCTATGCCAGTACGGCATCCCGGAAGAAGCTACCGGCACCATCGGGGTTGTCGGTCCCACCCGCATGCCCTATTCACGCACCATCCCGACGGTTCATTACCTTTCGTCAGTGCTGAGCCAGCTGGTGGCCAGCCTTTACGGCCGGGATATAAGCCGTCAGGAAAAAGAAAACTAATCGGATACGGAGCAATGATGCCTGAAGATTCCCAAGAAAATGAAAATATTGAACCCGAGAACGAGTCCGGTGAAATAAAAAGCTCGGGCAGTCTTGAAGAGCAATTAGCGGCTGAGCAGCAAAAAGCCGCCGAATACCTGGCCAGCTGGCAGAGAGCTCAGGCCGACTTTATAAATTACAAGCGCCGCGTGGAGCAGGAGCGGAGCGAGTTTAACAGCTATGCCAATACCAACCTGATTCTCGGTATTTTACCGGTCCTCGATGACCTGGAAAGGGCTATAGAGGCAATGCCGGCTAAAATCGCCGCCAGCGAATGGGGCGAAGGAATCAAGCTGGTTGAGCATAAATTTAAGACGATTTTACAGGGACAGGGCGTCATACCCATGATATCGGTAGGAGAGACCTTCGATCCCACTATTCACGAGGCCCTCCGGCAGGAAAAGGGCGAGGAGGGCATCATTTTAGAAGAATTTCAACGCGGCTACATGCTGGGTGAGAGAGTTATCCGCCCGGCCAAGGTAGTCGTCGGAAACGAAGAAGAGGAGGACAACCCAAATGGCTAAAGTAATCGGAATAGACTTAGGAACCACCAACTCGGCGGTAGCCGTCATGGAGGCGGGGGAACCCACTATTATCCCCAATGCCGAAGGCGGACGCACCACGCCGTCGATTGTGGCGGTAAATAAAGCCGGAGAGCGCCTGGTGGGACAGGTAGCCAAGCGGCAGGCGGTTACGAATCCGGATAATACCATTTTCAGCATCAAGAGATTGATGGGACGCAAATACGACGAGCCCAGCGCGGAATATGACAGGAAAATGCTCCCGTACAAGATAGTCAAGGCTGCCAATGGCGATGCCAACGTGAAAATGGGAGATAAAGACTACAGTCCGCCGGAAATTTCGGCGATGATATTGCAGAAACTCAAGACGGATGCCGAGGCCTATCTCGGGGAAAAGGTCACCGAGGCGGTGATTACCGTACCGGCCTATTTCAACGACAGCCAGCGCCAGGCCACCAAGGATGCCGGCAAGATTGCCGGACTGGAAGTACTGCGTATTGTCAATGAGCCTACGGCCGCCTCGCTGGCCTACGGACTGGACAAAAAGCACGACGAGGTCATCGCGGTCTACGACCTCGGCGGCGGTACTTTCGATATTTCCATCCTGGAACTCGGGGAAGGCACTTTCAAGGTGGAGTCAACCAACGGCGACACGCACCTCGGCGGTGACGACTTCGACCAGAGGGTCATGGACTGGCTCTGCGATGAATTCAAGAAAGACCAGGGAATCGATCTGCGACAGGACAAGATGGCTCTGCAAAGGCTCAAGGAGGCTGCCGAGAAAGCCAAAACGGAGCTTTCCACCGTCCAGCAGACCGATGTTAATCTCCCGTTTGTCACCGCTGACGCCAGCGGCCCCAAGCACCTGAATATCACGCTGACCCGGTCCAAGCTGGAGCAGCTCGTAATGGATTTAGTCGAGAAAACTATCGAGCCGTGCAAACAGGCACTAACTGATGCCGAGAAGACCACCGCCCAGATAGATGAGGTCATTCTGGTAGGCGGCCAGACGCGTATGCCGCTGGTACAGAAGAAGGTACAGGAATACTTCGGCAAGGAGCCTCACAAGGGTGTTAATCCCGACGAGGTAGTCGCCGTGGGCGCGGCTATACAGGCCGGCGTGCTCAAGGGCGATGTCAAAGACGTCTTGCTGCTCGATGTAACGCCGCTGACGCTGGGCATCGAAACACTCGGTGCCGTGGCGACACCGCTTATCCCGCGTAATACCACCATCCCTACCGCCAAGAGCCAGATTTTCTCGACGGCCGCGGACAATCAGCCCAGCGTGGAAATCCACGTGCTGCAGGGCGAACGTCCCATGGCCGCCGATAACCGTACTCTCGGCCGGTTCATGCTCGACGGCATCCTGCCCGCTCCGCGAGGCATGCCCCAGGTTGAGGTCACCTTCGATATCGACGCCAACGGCATCCTCAACGTCAGGGCTCAAGACAAGGGCACCGGTAAAGAGCAGAAGATAACCATCACCGCTTCCAGCGGTCTTTCCAAGGATGAAGTAGACAAGATGCAGAAAGAAGCGGAAATGCACGCCTCCGAGGATACCAAGCGCCGCGAGGAGATAGAGGCGAAAAATACGGGCGACTCGCTGGCGTACCAGGCAGAAAAGCTGTTACGCGATAACAAGGACAAGGTCCCGGCCGACTTGAACGCCGAAGCCGAAGAGAAAATAGCTGCCCTCAAAAATACACTGAACGGTGACGATACCGAGGCTATCAAGAAGGCTACCGAGGAGCTCAACGCCACCATGCAGAAGATAGGCACGGCCGTTTACCAGCAGCAACAGCCGCCGCCGGGCGGTGAAGCACCCCCGCCTCCGCCTGAAGGAGGAGAAGGCGAAAACGGCGGTGACGATGAAAACACCGTAGAAGGCGAGTTTAAAGAAGTATAATGCCTGCGCATTTGCGCAATTACGTAATATTCAAGAGGGGGCTTAGATAGCCCCCTCTTGTTACAGCCTCAATTCCAGTCGTGGCTTAAGCAGGTGCTCCGCAAGCTTTGTCTCACGCATGTAATCAACCAGTAATTTATGCAACTCGCGCGCCTTGTCCGGGTTCTCCTTAATCAGGTTTTTCTCCTGCCCTGGGTCTGACTTGAGGTTATACAGCTCCGACATTCCCGCTTCGGTATTATAGAGCAGCGTCCATTCATCAGTGGTTACCGTCGCCGTGGAGTCCTTCTCCGTCGTCCTCAGTGTACCGTCAACCGAGCGCAGGGTATCGTTAGCATTTATGAAGGGGTGCGCACTAATCAGATAATCCCTTCCAGGCACCCTATTGTCTTTTATCATCGGAAGAAGTGATTTGCCCTGGACGCGGGACGGTATTTTCTGCCCCATGATATCGAGAACGGTTGGCATGAGGTCAACCGCCGAGGTCAGACCTTTATAAGCTGTGGGGGCAACTCCGGGCATATAAATGATTAGGGGCGTATGCGTCACTTCCTCATAGAACGGAGAGGCTGACCAGATTCCGTTTATGGGCATACCGGTTTTCTTGTCCCTGGCAAAGACCATTTTCCCTAAGAGACCACCGTGCTCGCCAAAGTAATAGCCATGGTCACTTGTAAATATAATAGCCGTGTTATCAAGCAAACCGAGGTTTTCTATTTTCCTCATCAAGTACCCGAACCAGGTATCGACCATGGTGACCTCACCGCAGTACGAGGCGTGGGCTTTTTTGACCTTCTCTTCGGTAAGGCCGGGCGTTTTGGGCCAGTACCCGTAGATGGGCATTGCCTGGTCGCCGTCATGCCCCGGCCAGTACAGCTCCCGGTAATACTGCGGCGGGTCCCAGGGTTCATGCGGATCCCAGGTATCAACGTAGAGGAAAAAGTTTTCCTTGTAGTGACGCTCCAGCCATTCCATCGCTTTTATAAACGTTTGTGGAGCAAAGTAATCGGATTCATAGCGCCAGTCACTCCTGATGTCCCCTCCGTAGATACTGTGGACAACGTGCCCATTCTCACCCTTGGTGCCCTCATGCCACTGAACGTTCAATTGCCCGGGAATTTCGCAAAAAGTCCTGAATCCCTGGTCATAATTCATATTGACACGGACATAGAATGGTGTATCAACTATCGCGGCCGTATTTATACCGTTATTCGCCAGGATTTCGGGTAGTAGTATTTCGTCCTTGAACAAAGGCTCCCATTGCATGTAGGACATTGTCCAGCGGCCGGTCATGTAATCGGCGCGGGTAGGCATGGTGGGAAAGCCGGCGATATAGTGGCGGTCTAACCGTACCGACTTTTCGGCAAAAGCGTCGATAGATGGAGTTATTATCTCCTTATTCCCGTAGGCTCCTACGTGGTCGCGGCGCAGAGAATCCGATATCACCCAGATAACGTTCATAAGACCTCCTAATTCCTTGATATTCCCGGATTTACTAAATATACACCCCTAGGTGAAATTTTAAAAGCTATTTCCAGGTGATATCGTATATTTTGATGGATATATGCGTATTTACGCAATTACGTAGATATTTAGGAGGAAGTTTGTATGGTCTCTGAATTTGAGAATCATGAGGGCGGGTCCGGGTGGGAAAATAAACCAATGCGGGGAGGCCGGGGAGGTGGAAGTCCTCCTTCTCACCGACTTACTTACTCATTTGCGCAATTACGCATTACCGCTTCCCGGCACAAATGTCCAGGTACTCAAGGCCGCAGGTGTTACAGCTACCATGGCGGCAATCCGGCGTGTTCAGCCCGTCCCGGGCGCGCTGGTGTTCTTCTTTCAGGAAATCGATAGATACACCCGTGTCGATATGAGACCAGGGTAAAACCTCTTCTAACGAACGTTCTCGCTGGGCGTAGCGTCCTATTTCCAGCCCCGCATCGGCGAAGGCCTGCTGCCAGGAACCGTAGCGGAAATGCTCGCTCCAGGCATCGAATATACACCCGAGCTTCCAAGCATTATAGATAGCTTTACCGGTTCGCCTATCGCCGCGGGATAACGCCGCTTCCAGCCGGCTGACGGTAGGTTCCGTCCAGGAGAGCCGGGTGCCCTTGTGCTGCAGTCCCTGCCGGAGTATCTCTTGCCGCTCGTTCAGGGTCGCCTCGTCCAGCTGGGCCGACCACTGGAAAGGAGTATGCGGCTTGGGTATGAAGGTTGCCGCGCTGATCCGAATCATAGGCCGTTTACCGCTGGCGGCCTTTCCAGTCGCCCGGACTTCTTGAACCAGACGGACAATACCCTCGACGTCTTCATTCGTTTCCGTTGGCAGCCCGACCATGAAATATAGTTTTAAGTTCGTCCAACCCTTTTCGAAAGCTACGGCGGCTGTCTCCAGTAAGCTTTCTTCAGTCAGGTCTTTATTGATGGCCTGCCGTAATCTTTCACTGCCAGCCTCCGGGGCGAAAGTAAGCCCGGTACGACGGCGCGTCGGCAACGACTCAACCAGGTCCACCGAGTGCTTATCCAGCCTTAAACTCGGCAGCGACAGGGCCAGGTGAGGGTGAGTCTTTATCAGCCGGGCGACAAGCTGGTCTATTCCCGGGTAATCTGAGGTATTCAGCGATACCAGCGATATTTCATCGTAGCCGCAGTTATCTATTATCTCACCGGCCGCCGCAATTACCTCGTCCGGCGTCCTCTCCCGCACGGGACGGTAAATCATACCCGCCTGGCAGAAACGGCACCCGCGACTGCACCCCCGCTGTACTTCGATAGCGCCGCGGTCGTGAATAACCTCGATATAGGGCACCACCGGCCGCACGGGGACCGGAGATAACTCATTAACGATACGCCTGGTTATCCTGGCTTTAGCCTCGGGTACGGTCGGTGAGATTGCTCTTATAAGTCCATCAGGCTGATACGCCACTTCATAGAGCGCCGGCACATAGACTCCCGGTATCTCCGCCAGTTTCCGAAGTAGTTGTTGTTTCGCAGCACCTTTAGCCTCACGGTACACTTCAAGAAACTCGAGTATTACCTCCTCGCCGTCACCGATGAAAAACGCATCGATGAAATCGGACATCGGCTCCGGGTTCAGGGCACAGCTGCCGCCGGCAATTATCAGGGGATGAGATTCCTCCCTTTCCGCGGCTAAAACAGGCACCTGCGCCAGGTTCAGCATGTTGAGCACGTTTGTATAGGTCAGTTCGTATCCCAAGGAAAAACCGATGATATCGAAATCCTTCAGCGGATGCCTGCTTTCCAGGCTGAAAAGGGGTATATCTCTCTCCCGCATAGTGCTTTCCATGTCCGTCCAGGGAGCGTAAACCCTTTCGGCGAGGGCATCCGGCTGGCGGTTGATAATGTCATAGAGGATGGGAATAGCCATGTTGGACATGCCGATTTCATAGGTATCCGGGTAGGCCAGGGCTACCTTAATGGAGACCTTGTCCCAGTCCTTAACGATGCTGTTCCATTCGCCGCCGGTATATCGGGCAGGACGGTTTACCTGATGAAGAATCTCGTTACCAAGCACCATTACCTCCGAACAAGCGAATTATAGTTGTTGAAAGTGTGCTGACGCAAATGGATTAATTGCGCAATTACGCAATTGAGGACACACTCTAATGAGCAAGATGATATATCTAGGATTCAAACGGGGTGATCGCCACCAGGCTGTCGCCTTCATCCAGGGCCATTATTTTAACTCCCTGAGTGCTCCGGCCCTGGGTGGTAATCCCCTTGCGGGGGTCCTTTTCCTTGACCGGCGTCCGGGTAATCATTCCTTCGGCGGTTATCAGCATAATTTGTTCGTCGAGTCGTACTATCCGGGCAGCGGCAACATCTCCGGATTTCTCCACGATTTTGAAAGTCCTGACCCCGCTCCCGGCTCGGTGCTGCCGGGGATACTGGTTAATCGGCGTGATTTTACCAAAACCACAGCTGGTCACCACCAGCATATAGGCCTCATCATCAGCCTTGTCCAGGCTGACGATGCAATCGCCGGCGGCCAGCTTCATACCGCGCACGCCGCCGCTGGTCCGCGAGGCTTTCCTCAGCGTGGAAACTTTAAAGCGTATTGATTGCCCCTTCTGAGAGACCATGATAATGTCGTCATCGTCGGTTGCCATACAGACGGCAACAAGCTCATCACCCGGTTCCAGGTCCATGGCGATAAGCCCGCTCGAGCGTACCGCAGAGAATTTATCCAGCGAAGTCTTCTTGATTTCTCCCATCTTGGTGGCCATGACCATATAGGCTTCCGGCATAAGACCGGTGGTGGCCGCCATGGAAGTTACCCTTTCA
>Ga0315534_1003370_pt1 | contig 10302 bp, 12 predicted proteins | sample SalMarSW160240MG_FD_203094 | JGI IMG/M metagenome (GOLD analysis project Ga0315534, IMG submission 203094) | Salt marsh sediment microbial communities from the Plum Island Ecosystem LTER, Massachusetts, United States - Salt Marsh Sediment SW1602-40 ...
GGCCTGATCAATTGCTCATCGCGGCAGGCTGCCTTACCCAACGCTACGGGGCGGAGATTGCCAGGCAAGTTCCCGGGATCGATGGCATGTTGGGGACCCGGCGCTGGATGGATATCGTGCAGGTGCTCGAGAGGCTGCGTGGCGGGCGGCGCTCGGAGCCGCTTTACCATCTGCCGCAGGTGGATACGGTTGGCAGCGACGAGCAGCAGGTACTGCGGGCAGCCGTGCAGGGCAGTTCGGCCTACCTGAAGATTGCCGACGGTTGCCGCCGGCCATGTGCGTTCTGTGCGATTCCATTGATCAAGGGCACCGCCGTCAGCCGTCCACTTGAGCGCTTGATCGAAGAAGCGCGTATGCTGCGCGAGCGTGGGATCCGTGAGTTGATCCTGATCGCCCAGGATTCAACCGATTACGGCCATGACTTGGGGATGAAGGATGGCTTGGCTTCCCTGTTGGAGCAGCTCGTACAAGCAGTGCCCGACATCGATTGGATCCGCGTGCTCTACGCCTACCCGGGCTATGTCACGGACCGGCTGATTGAGGTCATGGCGACCCATGCGCAAATCCTGCCCTACCTCGACATACCCCTTCAACACGCCCATCCGGCTGCGCTCAAGCGCATGCGCCGGCCGGCCAATATAGATTGGGTACTCAGCACTCTTGAGAAGATGCGGGCGGCAATGCCGGGTCTGGCGCTGCGTACAACCTTCATCGTTGGCTATCCGGGAGAGACAGAGCAGGAGTTCGAGGCACTGCTTGATTTTGTGCAGGACATCCGCTTCGACCGGGTTGGTGCGTTCACCTTCTCCTTTGAGCCCGGAACAGAGAGCGAAGCACTGGGGGATCCGATCCCGACGGAGGTGAAGCAGCAGCGGTTGGAGCAGTTAATGCTGCTGCAGCAAGACATCTCGCTCGAGATCAATCAAGGGTATATCGGACATGAGCTTGCGATTCTGGTTGAGGGGCATGATGGCGGCATCTCGCTCGGTCGTTCGTATCGCGATGCCCCTGAAATTGATGGGCTTGTGCTCGTGGAGGGTGAAGTACCCGCTGGCGAGATTGTCACAGCCCGCATCACGGGCGCCATGCATTATGATCTGTCCGGCACCGTCGGTCAGCTGTCCACGCAGGTCATCAGACTCGGGGTGGAGGACGGGAGCGAAGCGTAAAGACCCTTATGATAGAATTCCTCCACGTTGAGACCGACTGCACGAATCGGCCCGGATTGATAGAGTTTTGATCAGGATCGATATTGTGGCCAGCTTGGAGAGAGATGCCAGAGGCAATCGATCGCGCGAAGATCAGCGATACGTTCGGACGGCGGTTGCGGGACCTGCGGATCTCGGTCACCGACCGTTGTAATTTCCGCTGCACATACTGCATGCCAAAAGATATTTTCGGTGTGGGTTACCCCTTCCTGCCAAAATCAGAGTTATTGAGCTTTGAAGAAATCACGCGGCTCGCCAGGCTGTTTGCGACGTTCGGGGTCAAGAAGATCCGGCTGACCGGCGGTGAACCGCTGATGCGCAAGGATCTTGAGCAGCTGGTAAAAATACTAAAGGAGATCCCCGGTCTTGAACTTACGATGACGACCAACGGGGCCGTGCTAGACCGCATGGCACAGGGGCTGCGGGATGCAGGTCTTGATCGGGTCTCGGTGAGCCTGGACTCGTTGGATGACAGCGTTTTTTCGGCCATGAACGATGTCGCCTTTCCAGTCCAACGCGTGCTGGCCGGGATCGACGCCGCACTCCAGGCTGGCTTCTCCCCGGTAAAAGTGAACATGGTTGTCCAACGCGGGGTAAATGAGGACAGCATCCTCCCCATGGTTCGTCGTTTCCGTGGGCAGGATACGATTCTGCGTTTCATCGAGTACATGGATGTGGGCTCGACCAATGGATGGCGCCTGGATGATGTCGTGCCAACGGATGAAATAGTCACACGTGTGGACCAGGAATATCCTTTGGAGGCGCTGGACGCCAATTACCCGGGTGAGGTCGCACGCCGCTATCGCTATAAGGACGGTGGGGGCGAGATTGGCGTGATCGCCTCTGTGACCCAGCCCTTCTGCGGAGCCTGCACACGCGCCCGTCTTTCGGCTGATGGATCGCTTTACACCTGCCTCTTCGCCACACAGGGGCTGGATTTAAAGTGCCTGCTCCGGGAAGAAGCAGATGACGATGCGCTGGCTGAAGCGATTACCAAACGCTGGACGCGTCGCGGTGACCGGTACTCTGAGCTGCGATCCGAAGACACGATCGGCCTGCCAAAAATCGAGATGTCCTATATCGGGGGTTGAGGCGCAATCTCTGCGCCTGGCAGCCGGCATACCCCGCATGAGACCCCAAAGAGAACACCGCTTATGAAACTATCCCATCTCCAACCTAACGCTTATGCTGGACTGTTCTTTGATTTCGATGGGACAATCCGCCATAATGACCCACCGGCGCTCGAGACGTTCTACCGCATCGCAGCCGAGTCGGGAGTCAAGACGGATCATGAATTACGCCGGCACGGTGAGTTGTGGGTCAACGCCTACTGGGCTGGTTCACCCGAACTCCGGGAGGACCTCGACCGCTACGGCACATGGCAGGATAACGGCCCATTCTGGGTCAACCATGGTTTCCGCCATCTGCGGGCGATTGGCGTTGAGGAAAATCTAGCCAGCGAGCTGGCGCCGGATATAACTACGCGCATGCGTAGCGAATATGATCCGCAGGATTGCGTCGAAGATGATGTCGTGCCAACGCTCGAGGCGCTGCGTACGGCCGGGTTCTGCCTGGCAATTGTCTCCAACCGCAGCCAGCCTTTCAGGGAGCGGGTGGAAGCGCTCGGGCTTTTGGACCACGTTGACTTGATCCTGGCAGCGGGCGAGGTGGGTTGGTATAAACCCGACCCGCGCATCCTGGAGCATGCGGCTGCCAGGTTTGACCTGCGGCCAGAGCAGGTGCTGTACGTTGGGGATAACTACCAGGCTGATGTCATGGGTGCCCGTGCAGCCGGGATGACACCCGTGTTATACGATCCACGCGAGCTCTATCAAGAAATCGAGTCGATCCGCATCCGCTCTATGAGTGAGCTACACGATTGGGTTACAGGCTCAGTTGAATAAGTTGGCCCTCACACAACCCTTGCGTCTCTTAAGTTGAGTAGTGAAAAGAGCCTAGTAGGAAGAGCGTAGCTTGATCGTGGATTGACTCCCCACCCCCTCCCCTTTATACTATTTCAACGACATCAACCGGGAGGACAAACCGCCATGAGCGGAGCCGCACGACATAGGTGTTGCCAGGCTACCTGAGGCACTTGGGCGCGCAAAACCCACGTGCTTTTTTGTTTCCCGGTTCACTTCAGGAGGCGCAATGGACTATGGCATGATAGGAAAAATCGAAAAAGCAAAACGCTATGCTGAGGAACGTAATCGCATCGTCTTCGAGCAGTTCCGGGCGACCTTCGATGGGGAGAACAACCCCCATACGGTGGAGTACATCGACGGCGTTTGGCGCTGCGATTGCGATTTCTTCTTGACGCGTAATGTGTGCAGTCACACGATGGCCATGGAACGGATACTGGAAGGTATGCTCCTGGAGTTGGTAGAATCGGTCTAGTTACCTAAGAATGTGATGACGGGCGCAAGCATATGCTTGCGCCCGCACTGTTTTAATCGGCCATGGTAGAATGGCGAGCGGCATACGAAAAAGGCCTGCCAGGGCCTGTAAAAATGTTTCTGTATGCCCCCTGCAGGAATCAGGAGTAGCATGGCGAAACGCTGGCAGTTCTGGCTGGGTGTACTCATCAGCGTCGTCTTCCTGTGGTCTGCGATCAGCGGACTGCAGTTGAAAGACGTGTGGGGCACGCTGCAGGAGGCTAGCTATGCCTGGTTGATCCCAGGCATTGGCATCTACTTTCTTGCTGTCTGGGCGCGGGTTTGGCGTTGGCACTACCTGCTCCGTCCCTTAAAAAAGATCTCTCTGAGGACGATGTTTCCGATCGTGACCATCGGCTACATGGGCAATAATATCTATCCCGCCCGCGCCGGCGAGCTGCTGCGAGCCTATGTCCTACGCCGTAAAGAGGCTGTCCCCATCTCGGCCTCGCTGGCAACGATCATCATCGAGCGCGTTTTTGACGGTGTGGTCATGCTAGGTTTTGTCTTTATGAACCTGTCCGAACTGGGCACACTGACCTCCGACTCGGGCTTTGTCGGCAGCATTCGCTCACTCTCCATTATTGGAGCGGTCGTGTTCTTGGTCGCGGTGGTTATCTTTCTTTTAATGGCCATCTTCCCCGAAGCAGCCCAACGCCTAACCCATTACCTGATCGGGCGCCTCTCACCCCGCCGCTTCCAAGCCACGCTGCGTGGTTTCGCGGATCGATTCCTTGAGGGCCTGGCCTCGCTGCGATCACCAGCCGATGTGGGCATGGTCCTGGTGACCTCACTCGTGATCTGGCTTCTTGAAACAGGGAAGTACTGGTTCGTCATGCATGCGTTCAAGTTTCAGGTCAGCTTCTTTGCGCTGATGCTGATGAATGGAATCGTAAACCTTGCGACCACGATCCCCTCTGCCCCAGGTTACATTGGAACCTTTGATGCTCCCGGGATAGCCGTGCTCGAGGCGTACGGGATCCCCACAGCGTTGGCAGCGGGATACACGCTGGTGCTGCATGCAGCTCTGCTGATCCCGATTACGCTTCTCGGGCTGTACTATATGGGCCGGGAGAGTTTGAGTTGGAGCGTGGTACAAGCAGAAATGAGACAAGAGGGCGCGTGAGGGTAGCTATCGTCGGCGCAGGTGCGGGCGGCATGGCTGCTGCATATGACCTTGCCCGGGCAGGGAATGAGGTCATGATCTTTGAGGCAGCCGGTCATGTCGGTGGCCTGGCGGCGGGCTTTAAGGAAACCGGCTGGAATTGGTCGGTTGAACACTACTACCATCACTGGTTCGCTTCCGATTCCCACATGCTCGGCCTGATCGACGAGCTCGGTTGGACTCAGCGGGTGATCTTCAAGCGCCCCCTGACGGTGGTCTACCACAAAGACCAGTTCTATCCGCTCGATTCGGCCATGGCGGTACTCCGCTTCCCGGGGCTTCCCTTTTTCGATCGCCTGAGGCTGGGGATGGTCGTTGCTTATCTGAAATATCTCGCCGCATGGCAGCCGCTCGAACACGTCACCGCTGACTCCTGGCTGAAGCGCTGGGTCGGGGAGCGGGCGTATGAGATCCTTTGGGAGCCGCTGCTGGTTGGTAAGTTTGGCCCCCATTACCGTGAGGTCAACATGGCCTGGTTCTGGGCCCGTATCAAAGCCCGTACGCCGAGGTTGGGAACCTTTAAAGGCGGCTTCCAGGCTTTTATGGACGACTTTGCGAACGAGCTCCGTGCACAGGGTGTTGTCATCCAGTTGAACACCTCGGTCCAGGCGATTGAACCCACGTCCGCTGGAGTGGAGGTCGTGCTGCCGGAGGGGAGACAGGGCTTTGATCACTGCCTGGTCACGACCTCACCGGCGCTCCTTGCGAAACTTGCCCACAGGCTTCCGGCTGACTACCTGGCAAATTTGATGGAGCTCAAGTCGATGGGCGCGGTCGTCCTCATCCTCTCACTCGACCACCCATTATCTACTCAGGGCTACTACTGGCACAGCTTGCCAAAAGCGGCTGGCTTCCCCTACCTGTCACTTGTCGAGCACACGAATTTCCTCTCCAGCGAGCACTTCAGTGGGGAGCACATCATCTACATCGGGGATTACTTGGACCCGGGCCACGAATACTTCAAGCTCACCAAGGACGAGCTCCTGGACCGGTTTCTGCCGACGCTTTCACGGTTCAACCCCGATTTCAAGCCCGACTGGGTGCGGAACTCGTGGCTCTTCCGCACACCCTATGCCCAACCTGTACCACCGGTCAATCATTCGCAGTCGATCCCCCCGATTAAAACTCCCATCCCCGGGATATGGCTGGCGAGCATGAGCCAGGTGTATCCATGGGATCGGGGCACAAATTTCGCCGTCCAGATCGCCCGCCGCGCGGCGAAATTAATCCTGGAGGCCGCAGGCCAGGCCGAGGCTACCCCTCCGAATTAAGTGGATCGGGCTGGAGCCTTGCAGCCCTGCCCAGCCCCGGGAAGCCCACAGTTTTTCACCAGGCACCTACAATCTGACGCAGGATCCCAAACTCGCCAATGTGGTAGGCATTATGGTCGGCGACAAGCAGGATCTCGCGCAGGATTGTGTATCCGGGTGCGTGGGGGAGCTGGCTGTGGAAGTCGGTGGCGGGGTCGAGCACCAGCGCTTGCAGCGCTGTCAGGTCTTGCTCGAATCCGGTGATTGTCTCTCGGCCCACAGGCTGTCCGTCGCCTGGCTTCCCGGTGCAGGCCAGTACCCCTGCGGCCAATCAGGTGACTGATGGCCGGGATCGAGCACGAACTTGAGGATATCCCACTGCGCAATGCGCAGGTGTTCGAGCAAGTGCCAGAAGCTGTATTCCACATTCGGTGGTTGCATGTTGATGAACTCGGGTGGAAAGTCGGTGATTGCCTGGGAGAAGGTCATATGAGCATTTCCCCCACCCAGCAGCGCCGACAGTTGTTCGCGCAGGACATCATCGTTTCTCATGTTTCTACCCCTTCTTCAGTAGCACAGTTCGTTTGATACAGGCTGCTCTGAAAACTTTCACTATCCTGCGATCATTGCCTATTGAAACGATCGAGCAGGAATGGACTAACGTCAAAGAATGGCTTTTCCCCCCCTAGGATCAAGGCTGCCAACAGCTCGCCGGCCACAGGCGCCTGGATGATGCCCATCCCACCCCATCCAGTGTTGAGCATCAAGCCTTCGACGCCCGGTACGGGGCCGAGAACAGGCCGCTCATCAACTGTCATCGGACGGATCCCGGTCCAGGCGCTATGCAGGCTGGCCTGCTGCAGCGGTGGTAGGATGCGCATCCCGATCTCGATGATTTGAACCACCATATCCTGGTCGAGGACTGGATCGAAGCTGCTCGCAGGAGTCGTTCCCATGCCCATTAAAAAGCCGTCCATCTCAGGTCGCGCATACCATCCGAGATCCGGTACTTCAAGGAATGGTCGTTCGTGGCCGATGTTCTCAACCGGATCGGTTACAACAATGGTGCGGTTGAGGTTGCGCAGGGGCAGTTCAAAGCCGGCCCAGGCTGAGACCTGTGCCGCCCAGGGTCCCGCAGCATTGACGACACAGTTTGTGCTCACGAGGCCGGATGTCGTGTGCACACCTTCGATGCGGCCTGACTTGATAATCATGCCGATCGCAGCCGTCCTTTCATGAAGCTGAACCCCCATTCTCCGGGCTGCTTTTAAGTATCCCCAGAGAACCTGGTGAGCATCGAAAGGTCCGTCCTCGGGCCCATACGCACCGAGCGCGAGCCCGGGGTAGGTCAGTTCTGGATAGAGCCGGGTGATATCTACGGGGGACAGGAGTTCCGTAGTGATCCCGGCTGCTTCGAGGTTCGCGGCATGCTGGCGTAGGCTGGCTTCATGCGCATCGTCTGCCACCGTCAACCAGCCGCTGGGTCTGAAGTCAATCGGAGTTTCTAGTTCTTGTTCAAACTCCATATAGCGATCGTAAGCGTAACGGGCCATGTGCGCGAGGAGCGGATCGCCTCCGAACTGCAAGCTGAGCATCGAGGCCGATTTGCTCGAGGAGCCTGAACCAGGAGTCGCCATTTCGAGCAGCAGGACGTCCGTCAGGCCGGCCCGGGCCAGGTGGTAGGCCGTGCTGCACCCGATGACACCCGCCCCGATGATGACAACTTGTGCAGCGGGAGGTGTGTTACTGGCCATGCCCTATTTCATCTTTGCTGGATCTAAAATCGATGTCACCGAAAATATCACGCTTGCTGAAGGGTGCTCGCAGGAAGCGCAGTGCGATTTTCAGGCTGGAGCTGTAGGAGATTACCGTCCCCGATCGCTGGTTTTGCAGCATCCTATCAACCAGCCAGGCAGTAACCACCTCCGGACGTTCGGCGATGATGTTGAAGATGCGCTTCACGCGCTGCCACTCCTCAGGCTTGCCACGATAGGGGTCGATGATCATGTCGGTGGCGACCATGCCCGGCCGGAGTGAGGCGACGATCACATTCGTCCCAGCGAGTTCCTCGGCGAGTGCCATGCTAAGGTAGTGCACCCCATATTTGCTTGTGCCGTATGTCATCAGGCCATCGTGTTTGCGCCCGTCGCTTCCCATGCCTTCCATGTTATAGATCGCACCAGTGCCCTGCGTGAGCATGCCACGTGCGGCGACCTGTGAGCCGTAGATCGTCCCAAGAAGGTTGGTCTCGATCACGGCCTGGGCAAGCGCGGGATCGAGCAGCCAGAGCTTGACGGGTGCGTGAGCGTAGCCGGCGTTATTGATCCAGATATCGATCTGACCTGCTCGCGCATGCGCATTGTCCCACAACCGCTGCACCTGCTCAGGTTGGCGAACATCGCAAGTGAGGCCGTGAACGAGATCGGGTTCAAAGCGCGCAGATAGGGTTTGAACGGCTTGATTGACAGACTCCAACTTGCGCCCGCTGAGGAATACACTGTGTCCCCGTTCCAAGAATCCCACTGCCAGAGCATATCCAATGCCGCGCGTGCTGCCGGTGATGATGATTTGTTTCATGGATCTCCATCCTGTGCTGATCTTCCGTCCGAACGGGTGTGCCTGGCCGTATGCGTCCTGTCCAGAGAGAAGGAGCGGAGTTGAATTATTCCGTTGATTCGATCGCCTTGAATATATTCATACTGAGCACCTCGTACCCGGGCGAGGCATAGGGTTTGCGGGCCGGGGCATTGTCCCCGAAGACGTGTAGACCGAGCGATGTCCAGCCTAGCTGACGGGCATGTTGTTCGACATGCAGTACGGCCTGGCGGGCGAATCCCCGCCGCCGGTAGCGCTCAGCGATGTAGAGGTTGTAAATAAATCCGAGGTGCTCCGCTCCGTCCGGCTGGGCGCCAACCCACACCATGCCCACGTTGAGGCTTGCCTCAGTGTCGTGGATCAAGAATAAGTATTGTCCGGGTGTCTCAACTCCCTTGGGAAGGAAACGGTCAAATGATTCTTGAGCGCGCTGGAGTGCGTCGGATTCAGGCAAGAAGCCAGCCTGCATATTATCGGCAGCGTAGCGCGGAATATCCTCCTCGAGGAACGTACTCAGCTGCTCTGGAGTCATTGGCAGCAAGCGGATGGTTGGAAGGTCCATAAAAGCTCCAATTAAGTTGTTGGTTAATTCGAAGGCACAAAGCAAGAGCAGTATACAACTCGACTCAAACTTGGTGGGACCGGCAAACCGGGCTACTTGCCAGGACATCTAGCTTGCCAGAATTCCAGGAGGGGTAGTAAATCCGGGTCGCACAATTCGGAATATTCTCGAGTTCGTGTGTAGCGGGTGTCAACTGGCGGCGGGTTGGTGAACCTGCGTGTTCGGCAGCTGGCGCAGCCTGGTGGCAGCCAGCAGCAGGATCACAAGGCTGAAGAAGGCGCCGGTGAGTGCCATCACGGTGTAGCCAGCGCTGGCAAAAATAACCCCGCTGCCCAGGCTGGAGGCGGCCGAAGCCAAACCGACCAGCAGATCATTGGCACCCTGTGTCCGCGGGCGTTCGGCAGGCGTGAGTTGATCCGAGAGCAGTGTCGAGCCGCCAACGTAGCATAGATTCCAGCCGACGCCGAGCACGAAGAGCGAGGCCACCAACGGAACCAACTACGGGGTGAGCGGAGCAGCTATGCATGCCAGGAAGAGCAGCGTGCCGCCGAGCAGGATGACCGGTTTGCGGCCGCGGCGATCGACCAGGCGACCCGAGATCAGAGATGTGGCGTACATGCCAAAAGTATGTGCGGAGATCACAACCGAGACACTGCTGAGCGGGTGTTCGTGCCCGCGCATGTGGAGCGCGGTTAAGATCATCACCATGACCATTACCATCTAACCCAGGACCATAGTGACCACGGCGACGGCCGCTTCTAGCTGACGCAGGATCTCGCGCAGCGAGCGTATCTTCCCGCTCGCATCCCCGCTCGTGGGGTAACGCTGAGCGATCTGGATCGAAAGTTCACGCGGGTCTGGTCGCAGTCCGAGAAAGATGACCGGTAGGGTCAGAGCGAAGAGCAGCCCTGCCGCGGCGTAGGGGCTGGCAAGCTCGGGGTAACCGAGGGAGAGGGCGAATTTGCCGGCTGGCCCGACAATCAATGGACCGAAGACAGCGCCAATCGTGCCACCGAAGACGACCATTGAGATCGCTTGACCGCGCTGCGCCGGGACCGATACCTCTGCCGAAATAAACCGGCCGAGC
>Ga0315534_1003373_pt1 | contig 10300 bp, 8 predicted proteins | sample SalMarSW160240MG_FD_203094 | JGI IMG/M metagenome (GOLD analysis project Ga0315534, IMG submission 203094) | Salt marsh sediment microbial communities from the Plum Island Ecosystem LTER, Massachusetts, United States - Salt Marsh Sediment SW1602-40 ...
TCATAAGTTCGTAACGGTCATAACTCAACCCGAGCAGTACGATAAGGTCATCGAAGAGATGGAGAAAAACAACGGGGCTATCGGCGAGGAGCTGCGGAGCGATTGTGCACGGATTGCGTTTAGTCTGACAGCTTCGTACGATGCAGCGATATCAAAGTATCTTAACACCAGGGCAAATGTGGAGTATCCAGAGAAGGTCTCAATTGCGCTGAGCAAAGCAGCATCTCTGCGCTACGGCGAAAATCCTCATCAAACCGCAGCATTCTATAAGCTGCCACCGAGCGGTGAAACTTCAATCAGCAGCGGCACCTTGTTGGAGGGCGGCATAGGCATCAGCTTCAACAATCTGCTGGATACTAATGCAGCGTTTGAATTAGTGAAGGAATTTACCGAGCCTGCTGCGGTTGTCGTTAAGCATCTTAATCCGTGCGGTTGTGCCATCGACGAGGATATATGCGTGGCATATCGCAAGGCTTACGAAGGCGATGTGGTCAGTGCGTTCGGCAGTATTATCGCCTTGAACAGGAAAGTGGACGTTGAATTGGCCCGAACGATTATGGAATCTTACAGCCGATTCGGCAAGGCATTAGGGGCCGGAGGCTTCTTTGCAGAAGTGATTATCGCACCGGAATTCGATAAGGATGCGGTCGAAATAATCAGGACGCTCAAGGCCTGGGGCGGCAGGGTCCGACTAATGGAAACAGGGCCGATTGACAAGGCCAAGATTGACTGCGGTGAGTTTGACGTTCGCTGCGTCATCGGCGGACTGCTCTTACAGAAACGTGATTTGGTTGGCTGGGAGCCGAATGCGTTGACGTATCCGACAAAGACCAGGCCCACTAAAGGTCAGCTTGAAGATTTGAAGGTCGCCTGGATTGTCGCCAAGCATACCAAGAGCAATACGATTGTGCTGGTCAAAAATAAGAAGGTTTTAGGCGTAGGTGCCGGCCAAATGAACCGCGTTGAGTCCGGTCTGATTGCATTTAAGCACGCCGGCGACGAGTCGAGCGGTTGTGCGATGGCCTCGGATGCGTTCTTCCCATTCCCGGACAATGTTGACAACGCCGCCAAGGCAGGCGTAACTGCAATAGTTCAGCCGGGCGGCTCGAAAAAAGACGACGAAGTCATCGCCGCCGCAGATAAGCACGGCATCGCGATGGTCTTCACCGGAAAACGACATTTTAAACACTAATTTCGTATTGTGTCGTGCGTATCGCGTATTGCATAACAAAGATGAACATTTTGTACAATGACAAAACAGACCTTCTCTATATCCGGTTAGATGACAAAAAGCAGGAGATTATAAACCGGAGAGTTTCTGAAGACATCGTACTTGATATAGGTGAAGACGACAAAATCGTTGGCATTGAAATTCTCGATGCATCCAAACATGTGAGTCTGGAAAAACTTATGCCCGTTAACTATGAAACGTCAAAAACAGCAAAATAATTTTTGTTGAGCAGAGACAACAAACACGGTGTTGCAAAGGTTTTTACAGGCAAACAACACTTTAAACACTAATCTCGCATTGTGTCACGCGCCTATTGTGTGATGTGGAAGCGGGATATAATTTTGCTGATATCTGGTTTTTGCCCGGGGCCCGCCGGAGAGTGGTAGCGGGCCACCGGGCATACCGTTTTGCTCAGAAGTCATTCGCCGCCGAGGATGGACACCATCGGCGACTGTAGAAAACGAATTTGTCGGCTGGTTCTATCACGCCAAAGAATTGATTCCTGAAGGTTTTGTTTGGCGATGTCGGCCTTGATTGAGAGCAGCTCATAATCGTCGGCTTTGGCAAGCAGTGATTCCGCCTCGACCAGCTGCTGCTCCAGGCTCCGAATGGATGCCTCGTCTTGAGTTGCCTGTATCGAACGGTCGGCTAATTCCTTATTGAGAGACTCTATCAGGTTACCACCTACAGAGCTAATGAGCTGTTCGCGTCGTCGTGCAATCTCTATTCTGGCTCTGGCGAGTTTTTCCTTTAATTCATCAAGCTGAAGAGAAGAAATCGTACCTGCTTTAACTTGTTTCTCTGCTTCAATGACAAGCTTGCCACTCATTTCGACTATGCTCTGGAGCTCAGTGGTGATTGAGTCATTCTCAAGCTGTTTCTTTATCCTGGCCTGAATATCAGCTATTCGCCTGGTTGTAGCATCGATAATGACCTGGTTGGAGGCCTGATTCATCTTAGCAGCCTGAACGTCTTGACGCAGGCGGTAAATATCGGCGAGAATGCTGTCACGGTCAAGGACGCGGGAGCGTGAAATTTCTCTAAGAGTTTTCTGCTTTTCACGCAGGTCGTTTTCAGCACTGGTGGCTTCCTGCTCTGCGAGCTTGAACTGGTTATTGAATCTAAGCTTATAGTCCTCAAAAACTTTAACAAGAGTGCCCCGAAGGCTGTCAACAAGAGCGCCCATAAATTCCTCTGCTGCCGGCTCTACGTCATTGCCAAGCTTAACCGACAGACGGAAAAGAATCGTTTGTTCAGCAGCAGAGCTCAACTGTTCAGAAGACAGAAGTTCCGGTCTCTGTCCTCTGCCATCTGTCTTCTGTCCTCTGCCTTCTGTCTTCTGTCTTCGATCCTCTGATAGTATCCTGCCTGTCTCGGCGCGGCCGAGCCACGACGGGCCGACAGAGCCGGCCAACGCCTCGATTTTGAAGATATCAGAAACCTTATCCGGTGAAATATCGAGTATTTCACGGGCGACCCTGCCACCGATGCTGCTGCTGTGCAGCAGGTAGTCTATAGTTATATCATCGAGCGGCAAAACAAGCGGGTCGAATGTTATCTTGACTAAACAGCTTGCAACGTGCGTATTCGAAAGTTCCGCTGCTGCCGGATTGTTAGCTGATTGTGCCGTAACTGATATTAACAGAATCAAAACTAACAAGACAACGATGTGTTTTTTGGCTTCCATTTTAACTCTCCTTTTGAGGGTTCCCGCCCTGCGGGGTCCCAATCTCTTTTGTTGAACCTTCTGTTTTCGATCTCTGATAATCGCTGCCGGGCTACCTGGGCCCATCGATTTCTGGGGAAAAGTTCGATGACGCGGTTGTAAGTCTCGACGGCGGAATCTGTCCGGTTTAGCTCGCGGTACAAACGGTCGGCCTGATAGACGAGGATAAAGGCGGTTTTGTCAACCTGTTTCTGGATTTCTTCGAGGGGGTCCGGGATACTTGCAAGCTGGGCCTCGAGCTCGTCAAGCGAATGTTGTTTTTGCTCCTTTTCAAGCACGTCCTGTATTAAATTTAATGCGGCATCGGTTCTCACATAGAGCTGTTTGAGCTGGGTTTCGAGCAAGGCGATTTTCTGCTTCTCCTGTGTTGTTTCAGTAGTCCTGATTGCAAGATTCCAGATGCCGGCAGCGATTAGAACTACAGCGGCCGCGGCCAGGGGTGCAGCTAAATTCACAAAACGCCTGCGATGAGCACGGCGGCGGACAGCGGCGGAGAGATTGGCAGAAACGGGGATGGGCAAACCCGCCATACGGTCGGCTTCCTGAAGCAGGTTTTTTATTTTGTCTTCTGTCATAACTATTCCTTTGTTAGTGCAGCCAGTTCCTCTTTTAGATGCGCTCTGGCGCGGTTTAGCCTGACCTGCAAAGCGTTTTTCGATATTCCGAGGATTCGGCTGATTTGGTCAGTCGGAAGCTCCTGCAGATACCTTAGTACGACCGGCTCGCGATATTTAGCGGGCAAAGCCTGTATAGCACGACGAACACTCTCAAAGGTCTCACTGTCCATCGGCGTCTTATCCGCTTGGCCGGCCGATGTCAAAAAGGCTTTATCGGCAGCCTGCGAAATTCGCCGCCGGTGAAGTATTCTCCTATATCGGTAGCTGCGGCATTTATTGACCGTTATGGTAAAGAGCCAGGTTTTAAGGCTGCATTCGCAGCGGAATTTTTTCAGGCCGAGAAATGCTGCGAGGAAGATGTCTTGCGTAACATCTTCGACCTCGCCGGACCAACCGAGCAATCGATTGGCCAGTGCTGCAATATCGGACGAATATCGCTCGACAATCCTGTCAAAAGCAGATTCGTCACCCCGATTGAACTGTTTGACGAGATGCTCGTCATCAATCGTATCGGCCATGACCTTCTATATTAGACCCCTGAGGCACAGAAAACTTACAAAAAATCCTGGAAAACCAGAAAAATACCCGCGACCATACAGATTATGTCAATTATATGGCCGCCCTTACAAACCGGCGGCTTTTCTGAGCTTAGCTGCCATATCGGTTTTTTCCCAGGTAAAGTTTGGCAAATTTCGCCCGAAATGGCCCCCGTAAGAGGTCTCAGCAAAGATTGGACGAGCGAGTTTTAGGTGTCTAATCATTGCTTTTGGGGTCAAGGGGAAAAGCTTTCTTATGATTTGGCTCAACTTCCGTTCGCTGATTTTTCCGGTGCCTTCGGTATCTACAAGGACCGAGACCGGTTCGGCTACCCCGATGGCGTAAGATAATTGCAGCTCGCAGGCGTCGGCCAGGCCTGCTGCGACCACGTTCTTGGCAATGTACCGGGCCATATAGCTCGCGGATCTGTCAACCTTTGTGGGGTCTTTTCCACTAAAGGCACCGCCGCCGTGACTGCCTCTTCCGCCGTAGGTATCGACGATAATCTTTCTGCCGGTAAGGCCGCAGTCACCTTTGGGACCGCCCACGACAAATCGGCCGGTAGGATTGACGTGGAATATAGTGCCTTTGTCAACAAGGCGTTTCGGCAGAATCGGCATGATGACTTTTTCGATGATTTGTTTTCGCAATTGTCTATAGGCAACAGACGGTGCGTGCTGAGTGGATACGACGACCGTGTGGATGCGCCTGGGTTTGCCGTCATCGTATTCGACTGTTACCTGACTTTTACCGTCGGGCCGCAGCCAGGGCAGTTTCTTGCTCTGCCGCACTTTTTCAAGTCGGGTGGTTATGGCGTGTGCTAATTGAATCGGCATCGGCATAAGTGCGGGCGTCTCTTTGCAGGCGAAGCCAAACATCAGGCCCTGGTCACCCGCTCCCTGTTCTTTGTGCAGGCCGGTGCCTTCGCTGACACCCTGTGAAATATCCGGACTTTGCTTATCGAGCGTAACCATAACGGCACAATTATCATAGTCGAAGCCCATATCAGGGTCGGTATAACCGATTTCTTTGATAGTGTCGCGGACCACCGTTGGAACGTCCACGATTGCTTTTGATGTGATTTCGCCGGCGACAACGACCAGGCCGGTTGTTACTAATGTTTCACAGGCCACCCTGCTTTTTGGGTCCTGAGCGAGCATTGCATCAAGAACGGCATCGGATATGTGGTCGGCCACTTTGTCAGGATGTCCCATCGTTACGGACTCACTGGTGAAAAGGTACTCGTTGGTGTCAATATGAGGATTGCTGTGAGTTGATTTTTTTGCCATTTGTAATTTGTCCTTTCTATGAACCGTCGTTAATCGTCCAATCATATTTCATAAATTTAACAGAATATTTTCCTATTTCAAGGAAAGATACCTTATCGTCAGGAACGTAATTGGTAATAAAATTCAAGACGGCCCGAGTTGTCGGCTCCTGGTCTTTGAACTTTTTATCTATGGCGAACTTACTAATAAACTCTTTGCCATAGGAGGATGATTGAAAAAGGGAAGATAAATAAACTCTCTGTTTTTCTTTATCTATCCTGAACGCCAGCGGGCCGGATAGAAACCGCCTGACCTGGTTGTCTAACTGCTCGTTGAGCTTATACCCGTAATACGGCTCGTTGGGCAGCGGCGGACCCGACAGACTGGCCCTGGATATGGCAAAAAATATTCTTGGGTCGTCAAATTCTTTACGGAAAAACCGCCTGTCAATCTCCGAAAGTGTAAACTCCTCATCCATCACAAGAAATTTGTAATTCGTCCATATTCCCTTGATGTGCAGGATGCTGTTTGGACCCCAGCCAGGCAAAAGACGTAAGAACCTCGATGATTCGATGGGATAATTTTCTGTAATTATATTCAGCATCTGGATGTTGTATGCGTTGAGCCAGAAGGCGATTTTGTCCTCTTTGGGCCAGGTTCTATATTCATTTGGGTCAAGGTTGTCAAATTCCTGCAGGAGAGCTTTCAGGTCGAGCCTTTTTCGCCTGAGTGTTTTATAGTCAACCATTCCCTTATCATCGACGTTGTTTTTCAGGAGCTCGGTAAATTTGTCGTGAAAAGATACAGCCGGCTTAAGCTTCAGATCATTAGGCTCGACCCAAGCAGGCTCGACGTTGTTAGGCTCAACAATGACCGGTCCGACCTCATTGGGTTCCGGCTCAGCAGGCGCGATCTCATCAAGCCCGACTCCCGGCTGCTCAGGCTCATTAGGCTCGACGCTGCTGAACTGGACATCATTGGGTTCAGGCTCTACAGATTCGACCCTTCGGCTACGCTCAGGGTAGGCCTTCTCAGGAATGATTTCCTCAGGTTCGATATATACAGGTTCAACTCTATCCGGCTCGATTTGATTTGGCCCGCTCGGAGCAGGTGTAACCTCAACAGACTCAACTTCGGCAGGCTCAACCACAGCAGGCTCGATTTCATTAGGTTCAGATTTAGCAGGTTCAAGGTTAAGGACCTCGGTCTTTGCAGGCTCAACAGGTTCAGACTCTATCGTCGGACAACCGGCAATAAAGACCAGTACCATCAGCGAATTTATAAAAACAACAAGGCGTTTAGCCATTTTCACCTTCCGATAAACAATTGCGAAATCATTCAGCTGCAAAAACCACCCAATTTCTTTTTGTATTAGCATAAGGCATCAGACAATAAATGTCCAGCACCAATCCCAACTCCAAACCGGCAAATCTTATCACAGCCCTTCGGCTCCGCTCAGGACAGGCCTGGACACAACGGGATTAGTGCTGGATTGTTGTTTTTATGGTATTTTTGCAGAGAAATCCGGACCCGGACGTCCCGTAGTGGATTGCTTTTATTAGTTCCGAATATAGAATCCCTGCCGCCAATGTATTGCACTACCACGACCGCTTGTGTTATAATAATGTCAGACAAGCATACCAGTGAAACTCATTATCTCTGTTTAAATGAGAAGAGCAAAATGTCATGCACAAGCAACACGGCTTTACTTTAATAGAGCTTTTGGTGGTGATTGCCATCATTGCCCTGCTGATGGCGATATTGATGCCAACCCTGGCCCGGGTTAAGAAACAAGCAAAGGCAACAGCCTGTCAGATGAACCTGCACCACTGGGCTGTTATCTGGTCGATGTACACCGGAGATTACGACGGCTCCTTCCCTGACGGGACACGCGCCCAGGCCGGTAAGCAGGTAGGTCACTGGCTGTTTGCGGCAGAGCCATACTACAAGGATGAAGAAATACGATGGTGCCCAATGGCCAGAAAACCCTGGGGACAGGGACAGAATCCTTTTGTAGCCTGGGAAGCGACTAATGTGGGAGGCGGGGATGGCTTTTACACCAGCTATGGCATAAATAACTGGCTTTACAACCCGACGGTTGCAAGTTTGTGGGGCTATGAGGCCGAGAACCACTTCAAGACCATCAACGTCAAAGGTACGGACAGAATACCGCTCTTTTTGGATTGCTTCTACCTTGGTGGGCACCCGCTGTCCACCAATACGCCTCCGGAGTATAATGGTCAGACAGAGAACGCCAGTGGGATGTGTATGAGGCGTTTCTGCATTGACCGGCACAACGGGCCGACAAATATGGTCTTTTTAAATTTCGCTGTCAGAAAGGTCGGACTCAAAGAATTGTGGACGTTGAAATGGCACCGACGGTTCGACACAACAGGGACCTGGACCAAAGCCGGCGGAGCAGCAGCCGCAGACTGGCCCGAATGGATGAGAAAGTTTAAGGACTACTAAAATGCAGAAAATAAACGTCCTTGTACCTGACCAACTTTAATGATTCATTACATGTTCTATGTCCTATATCCGGAGAATGTTTAAATGAAATCATTGAAAACCCTATCTGAGCTTTCTCTGATATCAATTAAGCAACTTTCTTTATTGTTGAAAATCTTGATTATTTTTTCTGTAGGTTTTGCTTTTGCCATTATTCTTCTGGGCCTTAAGGTTGACCCACTTTACTATTGGGGGCTTTTGATTCTGCTCCCGTTAATAATCTTAAATATCAGAATCTATCAAAAGAATACTCTTCAAAAGCTGCTCTGCCAGATAAGAGAAGAATGGGGAAAGGAGAAAGTCAAGAATCGAACCTTTTCAGAAATAGAGACTTTCTATAGATATTCCACCTCGCAGCACGATAATAACGATATTTTCATTGACGACCAAACCTGGTCGGATCTGAACATGAATGACCTTTATTCCAAGATTGAAAGAACTATGACTAATCCGGGAGAATGCATCCTTTATAACATTCTCAGGACGCCACTGTTATCTGACAAAATACTAAAGAAAAGAAAAGAAATCATTCGGCTCTTTCAAACTAATAAAGAAATTAGAGAACAGATCCAGATAAGGCTTCTGGGTATGGGAAAGCAAAAGGGAAATGGAGTCACCGCCCTGCTCTGTGGAGAATTACCACCTTCAACCGCTTTTAAGTATTTGTTTTCGTTCTTGGCTTTGCTGGCGCTTATCTCGATCATTGCTGTTCCACTTTTATGGGGTTCAGCCGGCATTATTATACTTATCCTTCCTCTTTATGTTATCAACTTACTGGTAACATCCAAGATAAGAGCACGGCTACTTCTTCAATTATCTGCAATTCGCTATCTGGGTGCAATGATTCGTCTAAGTAAAAAACTTGCAGCCATCAAGTGCCCGGAGTTAGCGGACTGCTGCGAAAAACTGAAAAAAGCAACCTCAGCAACAGAAAAAATTGCCAGAAAAACTTTCCTGCTATTTCCAGAAAGCTCTTTTGGCTCTGATATCGGGACGCTGTTATATGCTCACATAGACATATATTTCCTGAGGGAGGTCAGAATTTTCTATGCTGTCCTCGATGAGATTCATGCACATAAGGAGGAGCTTAGGTTGATTTATCGTTTGATTGGAGAATTAGATGCTTTGCAATCCGCAGCTTCTTACCGTGAAGGATTATCAGGATACGTAGAGCCGAACTTTTCAGGTAAGGAGCTCTTGCTTGAGATTAAGGATGCAAGACACCCTCTATTGACCAATCCGGTTCCGAATTCAATCACTATTCGGGAAAAAGGAGTGACCATAACGGGTTCAAATATGGCCGGCAAAACAACGTTTTTGAGAACTCTGGGGGTAAACGCTATTTTAGCCCAGACAATTTATACGTGTCTCGCCGCCTCCTATACCGGAAATTACTTCAGAATAATTTCATTAATCAATGAAGCAGATAACTTAATTGAAGGGAAAAGTTATTACCTTATAGAAGCAGAGCACTTGTTGAAAATGATAAAATCTTCTGAAAAAGAAATTCTAACCTTATGCCTTATAGATGAACCATTGGCCGGAACTAACTCGTCAGAACGTGTTATCGCATCGTTTGAAGTCCTGAATTATCTGATTGACCACAACGCATTAGTTATTGTCGCGACGCATGATTTGGAGCTCGCCGGAAAGCTTAAATTCGCCTTCAAAAGCTACCACTTCACGGATGACGTTGATGACCAAGGCTTGAAATTTGATTTCAAGCTCAGGGAGGGTATTACTTCTACCAGTAACGCTATTAGATTATTGGAATATCTTGATTATCCTAAAGACATAGTTGAAAGGTCCATGAAGAAACTGTCATTTAAGCAGGATAATTTTGGTTGAAGCAAGTGCTTCCTGCCGATTCCCCACACACCTGCAGTCAAATCTATCAACAAAGGACTCTAAGTGCACTAAAATGGTCTTCCCACCGATAACATCTTTCAAACAAAAGGCTTAGGGAAATATAGCTGGGAAATTGGGAAATTGAGAAATGCGCAGAAAACAGGTAAATATAATAATAAACATAAAAATACAGAAAATAATTGACATCCTTGTACTTAAAAATACAAAATTGGTCGTCGGACTCTATGGATGGGGGATTACAGGCAAAAGGATGTGCGAGGAATGTTCCATGTCGTGATAGACGGTTTGTGTTGCTTTTATTAGCTCAGTACCCGTTCCAAAAGGTTCAGACGTGTTGAGATTTCGGTCAAAACGGGGGAAATTACTGCTGGATATCTCGACCCGCATCTTATGACCAGCTAAGAAAACATTACTCGTTACCCATAGGTCGATCTCATAACAATATATTTTTTTAGGCTGAATAAGCGTCGGATTCTGGTTCGACTCTCTGTAGCAAGCACGCATGATACCATCGCAAAGATTGAAGGGACGACCATCGGGGTGG
>Ga0315534_1003375_pt1 | contig 10299 bp, 10 predicted proteins | sample SalMarSW160240MG_FD_203094 | JGI IMG/M metagenome (GOLD analysis project Ga0315534, IMG submission 203094) | Salt marsh sediment microbial communities from the Plum Island Ecosystem LTER, Massachusetts, United States - Salt Marsh Sediment SW1602-40 ...
CCCGATCTTGCCATCTGCCGTGATAACGCCAAGGGATGGCGCAAGAAGCTCTATACGGTATTGTCGCTGGGTTGGCGCGGTGATGACCGCCAGTGGCGTAATTTCCGCAAGACCTATCTTCTGATGGCATGCTATCTCATTCCGCTGGCGGTTTCAGTGCACTCAATTGTGTCATCGGACTTCGCCATGTCCATTATGCCGGGATGGCACGTGACGACCTTCCCGCCCTATTTCGTGGCAGGCGCGCTTTATTCCGGATGTGCGGGCATCATTACCCTGTTCGTGCTGCTCAGATACTATTTCAGATGGGAAGATTACATGACGATCCCGATCTTGGAGAAAGTATGCAAACTGACCTTCGCGATCGCGATGGTATGGACCTATCTGAACGCCATCGAATTCAGCGCCGTCTGGTATGGCCATGACGTGGCCGCCAAGGAGATCCTGATCGCCAAGTTTACCGGGCCCTATTCCTGGATATTCCTGTCGATGTTATTTCTGGGCTCGGTACTGCCGTTTACCCTGGCGTTCGAAAAACTCCGGCGCAATATACGAATCATGTTCGTGGTCTCGATCCTGCTCAACGTCGGGATGTTTTTTGAGCGCTGGATGATCGTTGCCCCCACGCTGGCGCAGGCATATCACCCGATCGCCTGGGATGTGATGTGGGGGAGCTGGGTTGAGTGGGGTATCGTGGCGGGGAGTTTCGGCTGGTTCGGCCTGTTATTCCTGGTGTTCGTCAAGGTATTTCCGTCTGTATCCATGTATGAGGTCAAGGAGATGGTCTTCCACCGTCGGCAGCTTGCAAATAAAGACATTGCAGAGGTCATGCATCGGCGGGAAGGCGATCCCAAATCTGCTACCGGCAGCAGGCCGGGTCTGGAGGGGGCGTAACTATGGCAAAGAAACCCAGAGTCCTGGGATTATTCAGTAACTTCGATGAGGCCTTCAGGGTGGTGTCGGAGATCCGCCTGCACAAGGTAACCGGGGTATCGGTTGACGATGTCACAGTCATATCGCCTATCGAACATCCCGAGATTGAAGAGGTGCTCGGGGAGCGTCCTGCTCACGTACCCAAGTTCACATTAACCGGCGCAATTTTTGGCCTGACGTTTGGCTTTCTGTTCCTGGCCTCGGCGCAGGCGGCGTTTCTGGTGCAGCCACAGGGTGGTAAACCCGTCATACCGTTGCCGACCAATATCGTGCTGACCTATGAAATGCTGATCCTCTTCAGTGTGCTGTTCACTGTGGCGGGTTTTATCATCGGCGCACCGCTGCTCAGAAGGCGCAAGAGTCTGTATAGTGAAAAGGTCACCCTTGATCAGGTCGGCATCGAGCTGGAGATCGAGGAGAAGTATATTGAACCGATCAAGCGCCTGTTTCAGGAACACCAGGTGCTCGAGATCCGGGAAGAGGGCGGGATGCGATGAGAAAAGGTCTTGTGATGGCAATGCTGTTGTTTCCATCTGTGGTGTTTGCATGGCCATGGTCGACGGATATGATGAACCAACCGAGCATCAAGCCCCAGGAAGGTATCATGACGCCGTTTCCTTCACGGTCTGTTCCCGTTAACGGCTATCCAACCAAGGTTTCCACCCGTGAAGAGGCGAAACCGTTAAAAAATCCGATACCGGTTACGGAGGTCTCGCTGAAAAAGGGCAAGACCCTGTTCAGGATCATCTGTTCAGCCTGCCACGGTCTGACGGGGCAGGCGGACTCGCCGGTCAGCAACAAGATCGGCGCGATCAACCTTACTGACAGTTATGTCCAGAATACCCTGACAGAGGGTTGGATATTCGGAACGATCTCATTTGGAAGTTTTATCATGCCTGCCTACGGGGTACCGACGGCACGGGATGATCAGAGAGGTTCCAATGACCTGACGGTGGAGGAACGCTGGCATATCGTAAACTACGTCAAACATCAATTGGCCAAGGACGCGAAGGCGGAAGTGACGCATACGGCTGCCGGGGTGCAGTGAGATATCGTTGACTGACTTCAGGGTCGTCAAAATCAACATCCAATAGAGAGGGGCGCGGAATCGATGGAAGAACACTTAAGTAGCTTTGGCAGCTGGTCTGTTTTGACAACCGATTTTATTATCGTTTTATACATTGCGCTCGGTGGTGTTACCTTGTCATCGGTTCTGCATCTGTGCAACGCACAGTGGCGTTTCCAGGTCCGTTATCTGGCCTGTACCTTCTTTGTTCTGTATCCTATCGCCGGGGTGCTGCTGTTGATATTGCTCGCCAACGGTGATGCCACTTTTCAATGGCTGTCGCATGCACATGAAGGCGAACATCACCTGCCAGGGTGGCATGATTACACCTTTCTTGTATGGCGGGAAGTCATCGGTTTTATTCTCGTCGGAATCCTGTACGGGGTGTTTATCAAATACCAGTATCTTACCTCGGTTGATACCTCCTACAGAGTGCAGCGACGTTTCCGCAACATCGCCCTGCTAATACCCTTCGCCTATTTTATCTACGGCTCGATGGTGGCGTGGGATTTTGAGATGACCATGACCCCGGGTTGGCACAGTGCGAGTTACGCCGCCTATTTTTTCCAGAGCAATTTTCATATGTTTCTGGCGTTTTTCACTATCTTCCTGTTTTTCATGAACCGCTCAGGGAGGCTTTCCAGGCCGTTTGATCTGTATATTTTCAATTTCATGGCCCAGTTCATGCTCGCCATGACGATCCTGTACACCTATCTCTATTTCACCCAGTATCTGATCATGTGGTACGGTCGCCTGCCATCCGATATGGATCGCTATTTCAGTATGATGTTGTATGAATTTGCACCGTTATGGTGGATTTTTATCACGCTCAAATTCATCATCCCGTTTACAACGCTTGCCATCACGCCAAACCGGCATAACCCGGTGGTGATCACAATGGTCGCCTTCAGTATCGTTATAGGCACCTGGATAGAACGCTACACCTGGATCGCCGGTTCCGTGAAACCCGAGTATTACCGGATGCCGTTTACCACCATGTTCGGTTTCGTTGTGACCATCGCGATCTTTGCAATCTGCTGGTTCGCCGTCAAATGGGCGCTGAATCGTTATGGCCTGGTGAGCAGTGAAGGCAGGGCCGGCACACAACAAGAAATATAATAATAATATATGCAAAACCACTCGGGGGCCTGACGGCCCCTTTTTATTTTGCACTGCCGGGGTTATTCAGAAGCTTTTGCTGCCGTCCCTCTGGGCATCTCCAGGGTGATGCCGCCGGCATGTCGCTTGAGCCAGCCGATGATCCGTTTGTTCAGTATGTCCTCAAAGCCATTGAAGGTATGATCGGCCCCGGGTATTTCAACTTGGCGAAAGGCGATAAATCCAGTTTTTTTGCTGAATGCGGCCTGTGCGGTGGCGGATTGCCGGAATGATTCCAGGTCCTGTCCCTGGGTGATAACAAGTCCGGATTTCCTCGCGGCATTGGTACGGGCAGTGCTTGAATGTCTGACGTTGTCGAGATCCCTGCTGCCATAGATATCAAGTACAGGTAACTTGATTTTTACCAGCGAGTCCGGAGTGTACATGCCCGGATCCAGCCCCTTATACGCCATCATACTGATCCCGATGAAGGCCTTGATGCCCGTGTCTTCATTTGCCGCAAGGAATGCCGCCCCCATGGCTGCGCCCAGACCGTGACCGATGAGCACGATATTATTGATCCCCTTGTTCTGCAGGTAACTGATTGCCGCCTGGATCCGCTGAGGGGATTCCTTGAAAAGTGTGGCATGCTGATCAAGAGGCTCATTCATCGGCATGACCGGCATTTGCACCGACAAGGTTGCCCAGCCATAGGCGGGCAACGCCTTGCGGACCGGGGAGATGACATCGGGCCAGTCGGGGTGGGTACCGAGCGAATGCAGGATGATTGCCGCACCCTGTAGTGTGCCGGTGGTGTCTTCACGATAGAGGGACAGGAATTTACCACCCTGCATGTCGAGCCAGACGACCTCCCCCTCCGCAGCTGATCGGACCAGGGTATCAGACCATTTTTTTTCAAGCGCCGCATCGGTCGCATATGTGACGGGTAAATATGTGAATACGCTGAGCAGCAGGAGGTACTTGATCGGATTCATATATGCTGCCAGGAAGGTTGTCGCCCCGAGAGGGATATAAGATACCGACCCTGGATTTATACCGCAATTTTTCAAGGGGTTAGCACCATTTTTTTATTGAAATTAAGTGAAAATATTATGCTAATCGGTTAAAGTCTTACGTTCGCTTTTATAACCAGAATGAGGTCAGCCATGAAAGATTACTTCATAGCCCCCTCCATACTGTCGGCAGATTTTGCCCGTTTGGGAGAAGAAGTGACGACAGTATTGGACGCCGGCGCTGATATCATCCATTTTGACGTCATGGATAATCATTATGTGCCTAACCTGACCATTGGTCCACTGGTCTGTGAGGCGATACGCAAGCATGGCGTGAAAGCCGATATCGACGTGCATCTGATGGTGAAACCGGTGGACAGGATTATTCCTGATTTTGCCAAGGCGGGCGCCAGCTACATTACCTTTCATCCCGAAGCGAGCGAGCATATTGACCGATCATTGCAACTGGTGCGGGAATCAGGATGCAAATCAGGCCTGGTATTCAATCCGGCGACGCCGCTGGATCATCTGCGCTATGTTTTGGACAAGGTCGACATGGTGTTATTGATGTCGGTCAACCCGGGATTCGGCGGACAGAGTTTTATCCGTTCGGCTCTCGATAAACTGCGTGAGGCGCGTAAGATCATCGATAATAGCGGTTACGATATCCGTCTTGAGATCGACGGCGGTGTCAAGGTGGACAACATCCGCGAGATCGCCGAGGCCGGTGCGGATACCTTCGTTGCGGGATCGGCCATTTTCAGCACCGATGATTACAAGGCGACGATCGCCGCGATGCGTGACGAGTTGGCCAAGGCAAAGCACTGATAACGTGATTGATGGCCACTACACACACTGATAAATCGGTGGCGTCGACTCCCGGCCGCAAGGCACTGGCAATCCATCCCGAAATGGTATTGATCGATCTGGACGGTACCCTGGTGGATACTGCCCCTGATCTTGCCTACGCTGTTGATCTGATGATGGAGCGCCTGGAAATGCCGGGGCGGGGCGAGACAGCGGTGCGCGAATGGATCGGCAACGGTGTGCCCGTGCTGGTGCGCCGCGCCCTGGTTGGCTCCTGCGAAGGTGAAGCGGATGAGGCGCTGTATAATAAGGCATACCCACTGTTTCTGGACCTGTATGAAAAAAACGTCTGCGTTCACAGCAGGCTGTATAACGGAGCCCGGGAGGCCCTTGATTACCTGACGGATGCCGGTTGTTACAGGCTTGGGTGTGTCACCAACAAACCGGCGCGCTATACAGAGCCATTATTGAAAGCCCTCGGTGTATATGAGTATTTCGATATCATTGTCAGTGGCGATACCCTGGATAAGAAAAAACCCGATCCCGCACCACTTATCTATGCAGCTGAGCAACTGAATACATCACCACGACTGTCATTGATGGCGGGTGACTCGGTGAATGATGTGGAGGCTGCACGTGCGGCCGGTTTCCAGGTGGTGTGTGTCAACTATGGTTACAATCACGGCAGGGATATACGTGATGCAAACCCGGATGCCGTTATTGATTCACTGGCCGATCTCGAGTCCCTCTTGACCCGATCCGACACGTAATTACCAGATAGATGTAAAAACAAACGGTATTTTAATGGTGCAACACAATATCCAGTGAAAGATGCCGATTTTACTATTCCGCGCATGTGTTTATTTAAGCGATGATGACACCTGATCAGTACCTGGAATTTTACAACAAGGGCTATACCCGGATTCCCGTCGTGAGGGAAGTGCTCGCGGATCTCGATACCCCCCTAAGTACCTATCTCAAGCTGGTGGATAAGCCCTATTCCTATCTGTTCGAATCGGTACAGGGGGGTGACAAGTGGGGGCGCTACTCCATTATCGGGCTGCCATGTCGGACGGTGATACGCGTGCATGGCGATACAATCACTGTTGAACAAAACGGTAAACAGTCTGAGAGCGTTCGCAGCGCTGATCCATTGTCCTGGCTCGAGACCTATCAATCCCTGTACAAGGCCCCCGAGATCGAAGGTCGGCCGCGTTTTGCAGGCGGGCTGGTCGGATATTTCGGATATGATACGGTCAGATATATCGAACCCCGTTTGTCCGGTACTACCAGGAAGGATTCGCTGGCGACGCCGGATATCATGCTGCTGGTATCTGATGAAGTCGTGGTATTCGATAATCTGGCGGGCAGGTTGTACATCATTATCCATGTGGATCCATCATTGCAAGACGGCCTTGCCGCCGCCCAGCGGCGCATGGACGAACTGGAAAACAGACTGCATGGCATGGTACCGCAACAAACCGGCAGGAGACCACGGCAGGTAAAGGAAGGCGACTTTACCCAGGAGTTCAGTCGTCAGGCGTTCGAATCGGCGGTCGGGCGCATCAAGGAATATATCGTTGAGGGCGACGTAATGCAGGTCGTATTGTCACAGCGCCTGTCGATCCCCTATCAGTCCGAGCCGCTTGACCTGTACCGCGCTCTGCGCAGCCTTAATCCATCACCCTATATGTATTATATCGATATGAACGATTTTCATATCGTCGGTTCATCTCCCGAGATACTGACGCATCTGGAAAACGGTGTTGTTACAGTGCGACCGATTGCCGGCACTCGACCGCGCGGGAAGACGGAGGCCGATGACAAGCAACTGGAACATGACTTGTTAGCCGATCCCAAGGAGAGGGCGGAACACCTGATGCTGATCGATCTCGGACGTAATGACATCGGGCGTGTATCCGAGATCGGCAGCGTCGAGGTTACGGAACGGATGATCGTGGAACGCTATTCACATGTGATGCATATCGTGTCGAATGTCAGGGGCCGTGTTCATCCCGGCATGTCTGCCATCGACGTGCTGCGTGCGACATTTCCCGCCGGCACGGTCAGCGGAGCACCGAAGATCCGTGCTATGGAGATCATTGATGAACTGGAACCTGTCAAGCGTGGCATCTATGCGGGCGCGATCGGATATATTGGCTGGAACGGCAATATGGATACGGCGATCGCGATACGTACCGCCGTGATCAAGGATCAGCGATTGTATGTACAGGCAGGGGCAGGTATCGTCGCGGATTCGATACCGGCGCGGGAATGGGAGGAAACGATGAACAAGGCACGGGCAATGTTCAGGGCAGTGTCCATGGTCGGCGGCGGTATGAAGGCGCTGGCGGAATAATCATCCATGGTATGATCTTCGTATAATACACCAGCCCGGCATACGTAGACGTCCATGTTGTTGATGATCGACAATTATGATTCCTTTACCTATAACCTTGTGCAGTATTTCGGAGAGCTGGGCGAGGAAGTCAGTGTCTATCGCAACGATCGGCTGTCTCTCGATAATGTCGAGGAACTGAAGCCGGATTACATCGTTGTCTCCCCTGGGCCTTGTACACCCAATGAGGCCGGTATCTCGGTAGATCTGATCAGGCAATATGCCGGTCGAGTCCCCATACTGGGGGTGTGCCTGGGGCACCAGTGTATCGGCTCGGCCTTCGGAGGCAAGATCGTCCGTGCCGTGTCCGTCATGCACGGCAAGACATCGCGGATACATCATCATGGGTCGGGTGTATTCAAGGGGTTGCACGATCCTTTCGAGGCCACGCGTTATCATTCACTGGTGGTCGAGCGCAAGAGCCTGCCGTCATGCCTGGAGATTACGGCCTGGACCGAGACCCAAAACGGTGGTGTCGATGAGATCATGGGATTGCGCCACAAGGAATATCCGATCGAAGGCGTGCAGTTTCACCCTGAGTCAATTCTCACAGAATATGGGCACACGCTGCTGAAAAATTTTTTACGCATGAAATGACCCATGTTTGGACTTTATTTTTAATACTGTAATTTGAGGTTATCCATGGATATGCAAGCGGCAATACGTGCGGTCACGGATCGTCATGATCTGGCCGAAGCGGATATGGAGGCTGTCATGCGGCTGATGATGACCGGGCAGGCGACACCGGCACAGATCGGCGGATTTTTGATCGGTTTGCGCATGAAAGGTGAAACGGTCGATGAGATCACGGCGGCAGCCAGGGTGATGCGGGAACTGGCCACCCATGTCGACATCCAGGGCCCTTACCTGGTCGACACCTGTGGAACGGGGGGGGATGCCGCATCGACCTTTAATATCTCGACCGCCTGTGCCTTTGTGGTCGCGGCCGCTGGCGGCAAGGTTGCCAAACACGGTAACCGCTCCGTTTCCAGCAAGTCGGGAAGTGCCGATGTCCTGGAAGAGGCAGGCGTTGAAATAGATCTCGATCCAGTACAAGTGGCGCGTTGTATCGATGAGATCGGAGTCGGCTTCATGTTTGCACCTCTGCATCACGGTGCCATGAAACATGCCATCGCACCGCGTCGTGAGATGGGTGTGCGCACCCTGTTCAATCTTCTCGGGCCGTTGACCAATCCCGCGTCGGCACCCAACCAGGTCATCGGTGTTTTCAGCGGCCACTGGGTGGAACCACTGGCGCATGTTTTGAGCAAACTGGGGAGTTCACATGTATTGATCGTCCATGCCGATGACGGCATGGACGAGATCAGCATCGGTGCGGCGACCCGTGTCGCGGAATTGCACCAGGGACGGGTGACAAGTTACACCATCGTACCGGAACAGTTCGATTTGCCCCGGTCAGATATTTCATCACTGTCCGTGGAGGGTCCCCGACAGAGCCTCGAGATCATCAATGCGATATTCAGTGGCGAGCCCGGTCCCGCATCGGATATCGTGTCATTAAATTCCGGTGCCGCCATCTACGTGGCGGGCCTGTGCGATACCCTGGCTGCGGGTGTCGCGAGGGCCCGGCAAGTCATCGCAAGTGGTGAAGCAGGAAAGAAACTGGCGGCACTGGGTGAGTTATCCAACAGCATGCGGTCTTCATGATCGGTGACCTGTACTCCTTTATTCGTGCGAGATTGATGGAAGATATCCCGGCTGGATGATTCATGGCTGATACACCCGACATCCTCAGGAAGATTCTCAAACGCAAAGCTGAAGAGATCGCTGCGCGCAGCGTGGTCCTGCCGATCCGTCGGTTGAGCAGGCAGGCCGAGTCTGCGCCGGCAATACGCGGGTTTGTCACGGCACTGGAAGAGAGGATAGAAACAGGCCATCCCGCCGTCATTGCCGAGATCAAGAAGGCTTCACCGAGCAAGGGTATATTGCGGCGGGACTTCGATCCTGCAGATATTGCCGTATCCTACCAGCGGGGTGGTGCGGCGTGCCTGTCTGTGTTAACCGACAGGGATTTTTTTCAGGGCGACGATGACTATCTGCGTCAGGCGCGTGAAGCCTGTGCGTTACCGGTATTGCGCAAGGATTTTATCATTGATCCCTATCAGGTATACGAATCGCGTGTCATCGGGGCAGATTGCATACTCCTGATCGTCGCCGCCCTGGGTGATGCGCAGCTGCAGGAACTCTCGGGCCTTGCCGTTCACCTCAACATGGATGTACTGGTCGAGGTACATGACACCGAAGAACTGTCACGCGCGCTTGCCCTGAATCTGCCCATGATCGGGATCAATAACCGTAATCTGCACACATTCGAGACCCGCCTTGAGACAACCCTTGAATTACTGGACCAGATTCCCCCGGAACGTAGGATCGTGACAGAGAGCGGCATCGTGTCCAGAGCCGATGTTGACCTGATGAGACAAAACGGTATCCAGGCCTTCCTGGTCGGGGAGGCGTTTATGAAGGCCCCGGATCCGGGCGTGGAACTTGCCGATTTATTTGGGCGATGAGTGCTTTTCGACGTGGAAATTCCGCTCCTGAGATTAAAGCCTGCTTTCTTTTAGGCCGATAGAGGATTGTCGCCTTCAGTTACGGATACTGCGATAAACTTGTGTTCATATATATACTTAGGAGGAACCATGAAAAGGATCCCGATGATCGGTCTGGTACTGGCAGGGCTGGTATATTCATCAACAAGCTCCGCACAAGGGATTGGCATCGGAGCCAAGGTCGGCACACTCGGTATCGGTGTCGATATCACCAAGAGTTTTACATCCACGCTTAACGGCAGGATCGGCATCAACTCGTTTACCTTTGATGCCTCGGGCACGGAAAGCGATATCGACTATGACGCCGATCTGAACCTGGAGTCAGCCGGGGTATTTGTGGACTGGCATCCGTTCAGCGGCGGTTTCCGTACCACGGTCGGGGCGCTGTTGAACAATAACGAACTGGACATGACG
>Ga0315534_1003376_pt1 | contig 10298 bp, 9 predicted proteins | sample SalMarSW160240MG_FD_203094 | JGI IMG/M metagenome (GOLD analysis project Ga0315534, IMG submission 203094) | Salt marsh sediment microbial communities from the Plum Island Ecosystem LTER, Massachusetts, United States - Salt Marsh Sediment SW1602-40 ...
GATCGCGGCCGCGTCACCCGCCTGGATCGCCTCGAGCAGTGCCCCCAGGTCGGCGCCGTTCGTCTGATCCTGGGTCTCGGCGAACATGCCGGTGGCGTGACCACTGACCGCCACGACGGTCGGCGGTGGGGGTGGTGGTGGCGGGGGCGGCGGTGGAGCTTCCAGGCCAGCACTTCCGGGCACCGCGCTCAGGCCGATCGCGAGCGCGGCGATCGCGCCGGCCGCGAGGCTCGTCCGAAACCGTGACGACATGTCCGCTCCCTGCTCGCGGCGACCGAGGCCGCCGCGGCTCCGCACCGCTGGTTCCGCGCGAACCTAGCCGCGCCGACGGCACGCCCCGCGACGGCGACCCCTCGACCCAGATCACGGTCAGCTGAGCGCAGCCGCCCGCTCGCGCAGCTCGTACTTGAGCACCTTGCCACTGGCGTTGAGGGGCAGCTCGTCGACGACCTCGACCAGGCGGGGCACCTTGTAGTTGGCCATGTGCTCGCGTGCCCAGGCGACGACGTCGGCGGGGTCGACGGTGGCGCCGGGGCGGGGCACGACGAACGCGACGCCGACCTCGCCCATGCGGTCGTCGGGGACGCCGACGACCGCGGCCTGGCTGAGCTGGTCGTTGCCGAGCAGGAGGCTCTCGATCTCGGCCGGGTAGGCGTTGAAGCCCCCGACGATGAACATGTCCTTCTTGCGGTCCGTGATGCGCACGTAGCCGCGCTCGTCCATCACGCCGATGTCGCCGGTGTGCAACCACCCGTCCGCGTCGATCGTCGCGGCTGTCTCCTCGGGCTCGTCGAAGTAGCCCTGCATCACGTGGTAGCCGCGGGTCACGACCTCCCCCGGCTCGCCACGCGGCACCTCGGCGCCGTCGTCGTCGACGACGCGCAGCTCGGTGTCGGGGATGGCCCGGCCCGACCACTGCGCGATCGTCTCGGGATCGTCGTCGTGGCGGCACATCGCGGTGGTGCCGGTCGACTCGGTGAGCCCGTATCCGGTGATGATCGTCTCGAACGTCATCTCGTCGCGCAGGCGCTCGACGAGCGTCACGGGGACGGCCGCGGCGCCGGTCACCGTGAGCCGAAGGGACGAGAGGTCGTAGCGGTCGCGGTCGGGGAAGTCGAGGATGCCCTGGAGCAGCGTCGGCGGCCCGGGCAGCACCGTGATGCGCTCCGTGGCCACCATCTCGAGCACGCTCGGCACGTCGAACACCGCGAACGGCACGATCGTGGCGCCGCGCAGGATGCACGACATCCACCCGGCCTTGTACCCGAAGGCGTGGAAGAACGGGTTGACGATGAGGTAGCGGTCGCCCTCGCGCAGACCGATGACGTCGGTCCAGGCCTCGTAGACGCGCACCGACTGGCCGTGCGTGACCATGACGCCCTTGGGACTGCCGGTCGTGCCCGACGTGAAGATCAGGTCGGACAGCGTGTCCGGGCTCACCGCCTCGATGCGCGCGCTCGCGTCGGGCTCCGACACGGTCTCGCCGCCGGCCACGTGGTCGTCCCAGCCGATCGTCCCCTCGGGAGCGTCGCCGCGCAGCACGACGATCTGCTCGAGGCCGGGGAGATCGGCTTCGGCCGCCCGCAGCATCGCGACGTAGTCGGTGTCGAGGAAGTCGGTGACGGTGAACAGCATGCGAGCGCGCGACTTGCCGAGGACGTACGCGGCCTCGGCACCCTTGAAGCGGGTGTTGAGCGGTACCAGCACTCCACCCGCACCGAGGATGCCGAGCGCGGCTCGGATCCACTGGTGCATGTTGGGCGCCCAGATCGAGGCGCGGTCGCCGGGTTGGAGCCCGGCAGCGATCGCGGCCCGCGTGGAGGCGACCATGGCCTCCTCGAGGCCCCCGAAGTCGAGGCGGACCGCGCCGTCCTCGTCGACCAGCGCCTCGCGGTCGCCGAACTCGCGTGCCCCACGCCGCACGAGACCCGGGATCGTCAGCCCGGCAAGATCGGAGCCCACGGCCGGGAGGCTACCGAGGCCCACTGACTCCTGACGCCCCGTCAGGTGCCCCGCTAGCCTCCCGCGCCGTGCCCCTGGATCCTGCGGCCGAACCGATCATCGAGCTGATGGAGTCGGTCTTCCCGCGCATCAGCGGGCCCGGCACGGACGCGGCCGAGGTGCGCGCCCAGTCCGACGCCATGCCGAAGATCGACCCCACCGAGGAGATGGGCTCGGTCGAGGACCGCTCGATCCCCGGACCCGCGGGCGACATCCCCGTCCGGATCTACCACCCCGCGCGCGGCGAAGCCGCGGCGCCCGACGCCGGCCCGAAGCCGGGTGTCGTGTACCTCCACGGTGGGGGCTGGGTGATCTGCGGGCTCGACAGCCACGACAACGCGTGCCGCCGGATCGCCAACGAGCTCGGCGCCGTCGTCGTGTCGGTCGACTACCGGCTCGCCCCGGAGCACAAGTACCCCGCGGCCGCCGACGACGCCTGGGCGGCGCTGTCCTGGACGGCCGAGCACGTCGACGAGCTGGGCATCGACCCGGAGCGGCTCACCGTCGCGGGCGACAGCGCGGGCGGGAACCTCACCGCGGTCGTGGCTCAGCGAGCTCGCGATCGCGGCGGCCCATCCCTGGCGTTCCAGCTCCTGATCTACCCGGTGATCGACTCGTCGGGGACACGCAGCGAGCACCGGTCCAAGACCGAGAATGCGACCGGCTACTTCCTGACGACCGCGCAGATGGAGTGGTACCGGGAGCAGTACCTCCCCCACGAGGAGGCGGGCGAGCACCCGGACGTGTCGCCGCACCTCGCCGAGTCGCTCGAGGGTCTGCCCCCCACGTGCATCGTCACCGCGGAGATGGACCCGCTGCGCGACGAGGCCGAGCACTATGGCGCGCTCCTGGCCGAGGCCGGCGTCCCGGTCGTCCTGTACCGAGCGCCGGGGATGTTCCACGGGTTCTTCAACATGGACGCCGCGCTCGATGGCGCCAAGCACGCCCAGCGCGTCGCCTTCGACGCGATGCGCGCGCACCTCTCGGGCCAGGGGCGCGAGCGATGACGACGATCGTCCCGTCGGATCGGCTCGTCTACGGGATGCAGCTCCAGATCCAGGCGAAGTCGAAGACGTTCGTCGAGGACTGGGAGGCCGACGCCGGCGCGGACGAGCTGCGTCAGCTCGTGCAAAAGGCCGACGAGACCGGCTTCTTCTACGTGGCGGTGTGCGACCACCTCGCAGTGCCGAAGCCGCTCGACGCGCACATGCGGACCACGTGGTTCGACACGGTCGCGACGCTCGCGTGGATCGCAGCGCTCACCGAGAACGTGCGCGTCCTGTCGCACGTGTACGTGATGAGCTACCGCCACCCGCTGCACACCGCGAAGTCGTTCATGACCCTCGACGAGCTGTCGGGCGGGCGTGCCATCCTCGGCGTCGGCGCCGGGCACCTCGAGGGCGAGTTCGCGCTGTTGGGCTTCGACTTCGCCGAACGAGGCCGAGTGACCGACGACGCCATCGACGTGGTCCGCGCCGCGCTCACCGACGAGTACCCCGACATCGACTCGCCGCGGTACGGGCACATCAAGGACGCGGGGGTGGCACCGCGCCCGGTGCAGGCACACCTGCCGATCTGGGTCGGCGGCTCGTCGAAGGCAGCGCTGCGGCGCGCCGCGGTCAAGGGCGACGGGTGGCTCCCCCAGGGCACCCCCCGCGACGAGATGCCCGATCAGATCGCGTTCTTGCTCGAGGAGCGCAAGCGCGCCGTCGGCGACGAGCCCATCGACCTGGGCACGATCACCGAGTTCCTCTATGTCGGCGACCCTGGGTGGGACGTGGGCGACCAGACGCTCGCGGGCTCATCCGACATGATCGCCGAGAAGCTCAACGAGTTCGGGTCGATGGGCGTCAGCCACCTCCAGGTGCGCTTCCGCAACCGGTCGCTCCAGGAGCTCCTCGACCAGCTGGACGCCTTCCACCGCGACGTCGCCCCGCACCTGCAGCGCTGACTCATGGGTGACGCGGGGCTGGTCGTCGACGCGGACGGGCACGTCATGGAGCCCGAGGACTGCTGGTCGGCGCGGATGGACGCCGACCGCTGGGGCGACTGGATCCCCCGCAAGGTCACCGAGGACGAGTGCTACGAGACCATCTGGACGGGTGGGGTCGTCCGCGGTGGCGGCCGCGAGCTGCACGACCAGATGGCCGCCGCGGTCGGACTGACGCCCCAGCAGCTCTACGACCTCATGGCATCGCTACGTGTCCCGGGCGGTCACGACCCCGACGCGCGCGTCGCCGACCTCGATGCCGACAGGATCGACGCCGCCGTCGTGTACCCGTCGCAGGGCATGTTCTTCGGCCCGTGCGACCCGATCCCGGCGCTGCACGACATCGACTTCGTCGCCGACTGCCAGCGCGCGTACAACGACTGGGTTGCCGACTTCTGCGCGCCGCATCCGACGCGCCTGTTCGGCGTCGCCGCCGTGCCGCTCCAGGACGTCGACCGCGCGATCACCGAGGCGCAGCGCGCGTGCGGCGAGCGGGGCCTCGTCGCCGTCTTCCTCCGCCCGTCGTCGTACCTCACGGACGGTGACGGACGCGAGCTGCCCCTGCATCATCGGGCGTACGACCCGTTCTGGGCCGCGATGCAGGAGCTGGCCGTGCCCGTGGCGTTCCACCCCGGCGTGCACGTCGACACGCCGGGGGCATGCCGGAAGTTCGGGCTCGTCGCCGAGTCGGAGAACATGTCGGTCACGAACATGGCGACGGACGAGCTGCACGGTGGCTCGGCGCTCGGGCAGGCCGTCGGCAACGCCGTCGACATGATCGTGACGATGGGCCGGCTGCTCATGGGCGGCGTCTGCGAGCGCTTCCCCGACCTCAAGCTGGTGTTCCTGGAGTCGGGCGGGGGGTGGGTGCCGACGCAGCTCGAGCGCATGGACGAGCAGGTCGAGGCGTTCCCGCTCGAGCGGCGCAGGCTGTCGCTGCTCCCGAGCGAGTACTTCAAGCGCCAGTGCTGGGTCTGCTTCGAGGCCGAGGAGTGGAACCTGGCGGCGTGCGCGGACTTCCTCGGCGCCGATCGGCTGCTGTGGGCGACCGACTACCCGCACCCCGAGTACCACGCGGGCGTGGTCGACGAGCTGCGCGAGCACCTCGCGCCCCTCGACGAGGGCGCGCGGCGCAAGATCCTGGGTGAGAACGCCGTCGCCGTGTACGACCTGGCGCTCTGACGGTGCCCGAACCCCCGGCCGAGGCGGTCGACGAGGTCGCACCCGACCTTGCCCGGATGCGGCGAGAGCGCCACGCCCGCCTCGTCGACGGGATGGCCGACGCCGGGATCGAGGCGCTGGTGCTGCTCGGGCAGTCGAACGTCGGCTACGCGACGGGCGCGCGGGTCCCGGCGGCCGACCAAGCGCGGGCGATCCACCGGCGGTCGGTCGCGCTGGTCACCGGTGACGGTGCGCAACCGCACCTCTGGACGTGGTTTCCCGAGGGTGCGCCAACGGACCTGCCGCGCGACCACGTGCACCACGGCCTCGCGCTCGACCTCGACGCCGACGCCGGCGCGCTGCTCGACGTGGTGGACGGCGTCGTCACCGGCGACGCCTCGCTCGCGGTCGACGAGCTCACGATGCCGCTGCGCGCCGAGCTGCGAGCGCGCGCGCGGCCCTACACCGACGGTGGCCCGGCGATCGGCGCGGCGAAGGCATGCAAGACGGCCGACGAGCTGGTGTGCATCCGGCGTGCGCAGGCGATCAACGAGGAGGCGATCGCCGCGCTCGCGCCGACGGTCACCGAGGGGACGCGGGGCACCGAGCTCACCGGCGCGTTCCTCCGCCATGCCTTCGAGCTGGGCGCGAGCGCCAACAACGTCGATCCGATCTGGCAGGTGATGCCGGCGTCGATCGCGGACGGCCCCACGAGCGTCACCGGCGACCTCGTGTTCCCGACGGTCACCACCGACCGGCCTTTCGAGCGCGGCGACGTGATCTGGGTCGACAACGGCCTCGCGTACGAGGGCTACATGTCCGACTACGGGCACACGTGGGTGGTCGACGCCGAGCCCGACGCCGGACTACGGGAGCAGTGCCGTCGCTGGCGTGAGGTCGTCGACGCCACGCTCGACGAGACGCGGCCCGGCGCCACCGCCCGCGACCTGACGGCGGCGGCCATGGAGGCCGCCGGCGGCACGCGTCCCTGGCTCCCCCACCTCTACCTTGCCCACGGCACCGGCACCGAGAGCGCCGAGCCGCCGTTCGTCGGGACCGACCTCGGCGACGCGTTCGACGAGAGCGTCGTGCTCGAGACCGGGATGGTCCTCGTCCTCGAACCGGTCGCCTGGGACGACGGGCACCGCGGGTTTCGCGCCGAGCAGATCGTCACCGTGACCGACGACGGCTGGCGCTCGCTGTCGCAGCTGACGTGGGACGGCTGGGAATGACGACGGCAGCGCGACGAGCGCGCGTCGTCGACCGCATGAACGATGCGGGCATCGACGTGCTGGTCCTCGGTCGCGAGGCGAACGCGCGCTACGTGTCGGGCGCCGACCGTCTCTGGCTCGCGGGCACGCGGCCGTTCGCACCGGGATGCGTGCTGCCTGCCGCGACCGGCGAGGTGCATCTCCTCTCGATCACCGACGACGGGCTCCCTCCCGACATCGGCGCCGACCACCTCTTCCCGATCTCGTGGAACCCGATGAACATCCTCGACGCGCTGGCCGCGATCCGGGGCGTCGCCGGCGCGACGTTGATCGGCGTCGACGGGATGACCCCGCTCTTCGAGCAGCTCCTCGGCGCGACCCTCCCCGACGCCGCGCTCGTCGACGCCGAGGCGCTGCTGCGCGAGCTGCGACGGGTGAAGGAACCCGACGAGGTCGACGCGATCGGTGCCGCAGTGCGCGCGGCGGAGGACGCGCTCACGCAGACCGCAGGCGAGCTGCGTGCCGGCGTGCGCGAGATCGACCTGAAGGCCCGCTTCGAGGAGCACATGACCCGCACGCGCCTCACCGCCCCCGCGTTCGAGGGCACGTTCTGCGTCGCCGAGGCGGGCGCGCCGCCCCGGACGTTCGTGACCGACAGGGCCGTGCGCGACGGTGACCGCATCCACGTGCGAGCCGGGGTCATGCTCGACGGGTTCGAGGGGCTCGTCACCCGCACGCTCGTGTGTGACGGCGACCCGGTGCGTGCGCCCGGGCTCGACGACGCCGTCGCCCGGTGCCGCGTCGGGGCGCGCGTCGGCGACCTCCGCTCCGCCGGCATCGGAGTCGAGGGGACGGGTCTCGGTCACGAGGAGCTCGGGGCCGACGGTGTGCTCCTCGCGGGCATGACCGTCGCCGTCGAGGTGCTCGACGACGGAGTCCTGGACGGAGCCGTCGTGCTCCTGAGAGCGGAGGGGCCGCAGCGCTTGTCGACCTGAGGTGCTCGAAGCCGCTTGACCTCGAGTCAGGTTGAAGTCGTACGTTGCCGTCGATGGCCGACCCCGAGGTGCATCCGACCCTCGACGAGTCCTCCGACGCCGACCTCGTGGACGCGGTGGCCGACGAGGTCCGCCACCCCCGCGAGGACCCGGCCGACTCGTTCGTGCTGCACGCGCCGCTCGAGCTCGCGGCGCGCACCGCCCTCCTCCCGCGTGTCCCCGCGACGCACCGCGACGCGGCGCGCGGCCGCATCCGCGACATCGCGACCAGGTACGCCTCGTTCGGCGCAGCCGTCCCCGAACCCGCAAGGCGTCGCTACGACTCGCCCGCCGAAGCCGCAACCACACTGGCGGCGGCGCTCGACGCGGGTGATCTCGACGAGGTCGACGCGACGGCGTCGGCGTTCGCGCGGATCGCCACGGCGGCGGAGCTGCGCTCGCTGCTGGCCGAGCCCCTCGTGGCGCGGCTCTCCGCTGCCGCCCACGCACCGATCTTCCTCTACCAGCTGCCTCGGGTCGCACCCCGCGGCGAGCTGCCCGTCGAGCTGGTTCGACCACTGGCCCGTGAGCTCGCCCGCCAGCCGGAGTGGCGCCTGACGTGGCACGAGCGGAAGGTGCGGCGGCGGCGCCTCTCGCCGAGCGCGCTGTGGGACGCGATCGCGGCCACACCGCGCCTGGGCGCCCCCGGGAGCGAGTTCATCTACCCCGTCATGTCGCAGGTCGAGCGCAGCGGCGTCGCCGCCGACCTGCTCACCGAGCCGACCGGCGGCGTCGACGGCGCAGCCGGCACCCGGGTCTTGCTGCGCGCCGCGGCGTGGTCGATGCTGACGGAGCCACGCGACTTCGTGCCGTACGGCTGGACGCACTGCATGACGATGCCCCAGGCGGTGCTGGGCATCGCCGACGCGCTCGACGCGCGCACGGCGCTCGCGGTGGCGTCGACCCACGTCGTCGGCTTCCGCGCCGCACTCGCGCAGCGACCGCTGGTCGAGGCACCGCCACCTGACCCCGGCGTCGACCTGTCGCAGGCGATCGAAGGTGGTCCCGACCTGGCTGCGGCGGCCGCGTGGCACGCGCCGGGGCCGATGGCGGGCCGCGTCGTCACCGAGCTCGTCACCCGCGCCGCGGTGCACGGCGACGCCCACTACGCGAAGTACACGCTCGCGTGCCTCGACGCCGCGGCCGCCGACCGCGCTCGCACGCGCCTCTACCTCGCCGCCGCCGCCAAGCTCGCCGGCTACTGGGCCACGGCGACCTGACGCCCCGCCGCTCCGGTGAGTCGGCGCGGTCGGCGACCGCAGCGGTGGCTCAGCGCGCCCACTCGACGTGGGCGCGGATGGCGTTGCCGGTGGGATCGAGCCATTCCTTGGTGCGCGCGTAGGCGAGCATCGCGTCGAGCTCACCGTCCCACCCCGGACCGACCCGACCCTTCGCCATCCGGCGGACCGCGTCCACCGCGATCCACGCGTCGTCCCCTTCCAGCCTGCCGGCCGCCGCGTCGACGAGCGCGCCGAAGAGCAGTGCCCAGCTGTCACCGCCCACGACCGTGACCTGGAAGCTCTCGGTGGCGTCGGGCTCCTCGAGCGTCACGACGGGCGGCTCCTCGGCGAGATCCACCTTGAGGTACATCGTCCGGGAGCGTACGAGACACCTAGGGTTGGCGCGTGATCGGTCGGGACGCCGCCTCGCTGGACGGCAGGGTCGCGCTCGTCACGGGTGCCGCCCAGGGCATCGGCGCCGGCGCGGCACTCGCGCTCGCGGGGTTCGGCGCCGACCTCGCCATCTGCGACCGCAACGAGGACGGCATGCGTGACACCGCGGCGCAGGTAGAGGCGCTCGGTCGCCGGTGCGCCACCGGACTCCTCGACGTGCGCGACACCGAAGCCGTTGACTCCTGGGTCGCGGAGCTCGGTGGCACGTTCGACCACCTCGACGTGCTCGTCAACAACGCCGGCGGCGGCTTCTACGCCGCGTTCGTCGACACGAACCTGAAGGGCCAGCGGTCGCTCGTGGACGAGAACTTCACCAGCGTCACCAACTTCGTGCGCGCGTGCACACCCCTCATGGCTGAAGGCGGCTCGATCATCAACGTCACGTCGATCGAGGCATCGCGGGCCGCCCCCGGGTTCGGCGTGTACGCGGCGATGAAGGCAGCAGTCGAGAGCCTCACCAAGACGCTGGCGCTCGAGCTCGCGCCACGAGGGATCCGCGTCAACGTGATCGCGCCTGACGCCATCCCCACCCCCGGCGACGAGGACCTCGCGGAGGCGTCGACGCAGGGCGTGCGCGAGGCCTACGGCGCGAAGGTGCCCCTCGGCTGGGGCGAGATCGACGACTGCGCCGGGCCTGTCGTGTTCCTGGCGAGCGAGCTCTCGCGCTTCGTCACCGGCACCGTCGTGCACGTCGACGGCGGCAGCCACGCCGCGTCCGGCTGGGTGCGCCGTGACGACGGCACCTACGCGCCCTGATGTCTCGGTCGTGACGATCCCTCCCCTGGCGGAGGACGAGCTCGGCCTGCCCGGCCCGAGCATCGGGGAGCCCGTCGTCCGGGCCGGAAGGGACCCGTTCCGCGCGCTGCGCCGACGCGAGTTCCGACTCCTGTTCTCGGCCTATGCCATCGGCGATCTCGGGTTCTGGATCAGCCACATCTCACTCCAGTCGGAGATGGCACGCGTCACCGACAGCTCGTCGCTCTGGCTCGGGCTGCTCTTCTTCACGACGTTCTTGCCGATGCTCGTGTTCGCGCCCGCGGCGGGCGTGGTCGCCGACCGCGTCGACCGCAAGCACATGCTGATCGCGACGCGGGCGCTCGTTGGCCTGCTCGCCTCGATCGTCGCCGTGCTCGTGCTCGCCGACATCGAGAGCGCGGCGATGCTCGCAGCCTTCGGCTTCGGCATCGGCACGCTGTTCGCGTTCATGGCGCCCGCCCAGCAGGCCGCG
>Ga0315534_1003377_pt1 | contig 10297 bp, 7 predicted proteins | sample SalMarSW160240MG_FD_203094 | JGI IMG/M metagenome (GOLD analysis project Ga0315534, IMG submission 203094) | Salt marsh sediment microbial communities from the Plum Island Ecosystem LTER, Massachusetts, United States - Salt Marsh Sediment SW1602-40 ...
CCTTTTTTCGACCCATTTTCTCATCCAGGCGCCGAGATAATTATAATGCGGACTGCCAAGGGTGATAAGAAAATTTACCTGTTCCTTTCCGTTGAACACAGTCCCACGGAATGGATCTCCGGCGAGAAAAAGCCGGGCCAGAATCCCTCCGGCACTGTGGCCAATCAGGGTTACTTTTTTTGTGGGAGAATGATGAGCCTCAAAACTTACTGCCCGCTTTATTTTGTTTAAAATCAATTTCCAGCCCGCAGGTAAAACAGCGAAGATCCAGTGCCAGGGATAAATATCGACCACGACTACTGTTTGGCTGGTTAATTTATTCAATGTGACTTGCAGGCTGCGATAAAGCCCGGGCCAGGTCATAAATCCGCCAACAATGACCACCGGTTGTCGGGAAATTAAAATACGATCAGGTAAGACCATGTTAATTCATTTGCCGCATAAATCCTCAAACCTTTGGACTTGGTTTAATTATACCAAATTTTTTAGCCATCTTTAATAATCCTCTTCCCATCCCGGATAACTGAATAACCGCGGTCGGGTCGTCCCATTTTCCTTCTTTCTTGATCTTGAACCATTCCCGGGCTTCCGGGAAAATAGCAATTCCGTATAAAATATTAGCGATAATGGCAAATATCAGATAGTTAACATCATGGGTTCGGAACCATAGCCACGGGATCATAAACCATAGACCGGCCATATAAGCAGAAAACACATCTCGTAAAATGAACAGGGCAAATATCATCCCCCCAATGGCTGTAACAAAAACACCAGGCCAATCCAGGACTAAAAAAGCTCCGTAAATAGCCGATAGTCCCCGACCGCCTTTAAAACCATAATATACTGGCCAGTTATGCCCCACTACACCCAGGATAGCAAAAACGAGAAAATATTCCGTCCCGGGGTAAAGGAGTTTTAATGCCAGGGTCGGGATGAATATTTTAATAACATCCATGAGATAGGTAATAAAGCCCGCCTTTGAACCCAGATGGGCTGAGACCGAAGTCGCACTCACTGTCTTCAACACCAATTTTTTATCCGAACCCTCAAGTCCCACAACTGTTTCCTCGGGTGCTTTTTCCCCATGCGTAAAAATCCGGGTTACAATTCGTGCGGAAGATATGGCACCGATCAGATAACCTGCCACCCCACTTAGTATTATCCCCAACAGGTTCATATGAGCTCTCCTTTCTTACTGAAATTTACTCCAGGTAAACTCTCCCGGTATGGCCATTGATGGTAATTGGCTGACCTTCCTTGATAAAATGTGTTGCTTTTTTTACGCTCACTACCGCCGGGAGACCATATTCCCGGGCAATAATGGAACTGTGCGAAAGCTGTCCGCCGGTTTCCGCCACCAGGCCACCGATACCGGGAAATAAAGGCGTCCATCCTACATCGGTGAACAGGACAATAAGAATATCTTCCTTGGTCAGGACACCTTTTATTTCTGCAGGATTTTTTACGAGCCGTGCAAAACCTTTTGCAATTCCCGAGCTGCCCGGTATCCCGAGAAGGTAATTTTTCTCAGGTAATTTAATGACCGTTTTTTGCGGGATCGTATCACCTACAATTGTTTCTTCAATCTCAAGGGCTGCGTGCATCTCCATTTCAGATTTACGCAGAAGGATTTTTTTCCAGATATCATCCTGAACCGGAGCATGTTTGATAATCTCCTTTATTTCCCGGTAATAAAGAAAGAAAATATCATCGGGATGTGCCAGGAGTTTTTGCTCTATGAATCGTCTTCCTAATTCCCAAAAAATTCTACGCATTTGATAGGCGTCTTCCGACATCCGGAAACTGGTTTTTTCCCTTAAACCGATATATCTGATGGTTGATTTAAGAAGTTTGTTAAAAACAAATTTTTGAAATGGACTCAGTTTTAACAATACTCTTCCTTTTGCGATGGTTCGGATCAGGCGGGCATTTTTGCCAAAATCCCCGGCTTTTTCTGAAAAGCGGTATATCGCGGACCAGATTAATCCCGGATTTTCTGCCCAGGGCGCTTCGGAAAAATCAGTACCGTTTATACTTAAAAAACCATATTTCCGGAAAAAAACAGATAACCTTTGCTGCAGTATTTTCCCGGCTTCAAAATTCTCCAGCTCGCCTTGAATTAAATCGTGTTTTCCTTCCCGTACTTTCTGTTGAATTTCTTCGGGTAATTTTCGGAACAGCTGGGCCATTTTCTGTATTTCCTGATTCGGCTCCAGCGCTTTGAGACCAATCAGACCCCGAATCAGATCACTGGGTTCTACCCCGGGAACGAACCTTTGTAACAGCTTCTTTAAAAGTTTATTCCGAACCGTCATGTTCATGGCAACTATCCACATATACCACTGTGTTTGGCCATGTAATCTGATCAATCGATCTGAGGCTTTTATCAGGCTCCCTAGTTTTGCCACAGTCCAGTCGGCATTCCGAAATCCTTCTATTTCCTGTGAATGCCTGAATAAAAAGGGTTTTAAACTTCTCTCAATTCTGGCATGATGTCCAAGAAATATTACCGATCTGAAAATAGTCTGCAGTAAACGCAAATTTAGGCGTGGCCTCCTTTTGTGGGCATATTCGTCTAGAGTCATGCTTTCAAAGAAATTCGGCGGTAGGCCAATTCGCTGAAGCAGTTCTCCGAATACGGTTATATCTGCATAAACCCGGGAATAAATCCGTCGGGTCAATATACTAAAATTGATCTTGTTCGGTCCAATGAGCCGGGTAAATAATCGGCCGAACACATTTCTATTCATGCCTGAAACATTGGTAGACCATAACAGCGGTTTGATTAAACCAGGGGACATGTCGGAGACAAGCTTATGGGAGTAAATATGGTCTTTTGATAGGGTGGTTATCGGCCGGGTTTGCAAAATATAAAAATCAGAGCCATCCCAAATCCATTCAATATCCTGTGGATTTTCCATTTTTGCGGCGATTTTGTTAACCAGTTGGATTAATTCTTCCAGTTGGTTTTCAGTTAAAACGGGATTGTTTTTTTCGGCAATATACTCTTCCTGCAATAAACCCCGGGAATCAAAAACATACCGATTTGGTACAGCCGTCCCGTCTACTACACCCACAACTGATCCCGCTACGGCCTCAATGATGGTTTTCGGCTGGCCGGATACAGGATCGGCGGTAAAAGCAACCCCGGCTACTTTTGCATCTACCATTTTTTGCACAACCACTGCCATGTTGGTCCGGTTGATAATTAATGGAGCGTTCGTTTCCGATTTTTTCCGCAGGTACTGGCCGAATCTGTAATTAAGCACCGAGGCATAACACTTTAAGACGGCCTCTAAAAGAGATTCCGGTGATTCTACATTTAAGAACGTATCCAATTGACCGGCGAAGGACGCATGCACGCTGTCTTCTCCGCACATGGAAGAACGCACTGCTACCGGGGCAGACAATTTCGAGTAGGATTTAAATATCTGTTTCCGGATCTGCCCGGGAAATTTATAACTCAAAAGAATTTTGTACAGCGCCTCAGTACTGGTTTGTTGGCTAATGGAAAAACCCGGGTCCCATTTTTCAGCAACCAGTCTGTTGAATACTTTTGTGGTGATGATGAACCCGGCAGGTACGCGAAAACCAAAAGTCATCAATCGGGCAATTCCCGCACATTTACCACCGGCCAATTGCTCTGACCGTGCGTCTTTGCTTGATAGATTGATGACGTAACGGGACATTTTACCTCTTCTGCTTTTTAGCAGTTTAGGGGTGTGTGCGTTAAAAAAACAAAAGCTGGTAAAAATGTGTTAGAACAAAAAAGACGAAACTATCAGTAAAACATTTTGTTCTGCTGTTTTAATGGCTGTGATTGATGCATAAGCTTGATCGTTTTCATATAATCCGATCCGGATTTCTAAGATAATTTATTTTTTAAGTGCTGCTTTTGAGAAAATATACTCCGGAATCTCGGCATTAAACTGAATCGATTCAACGATGAACTGGGTACCATCACCACTTTTGAGCATGTCCTTGAACACAACTTCCATTGGCACCCAGCGGTCATTATTTTTCTCAACTCGCTTCACTTCAGTATTTTTTAGCAATTTGCCGCTTTTGGCATAACGGTTTTCTTGCAGGACAACATATCGTTCCTTATCCACCCAAATTTTCCGGGTATGATAGGCAACATCTACATTTTTAGCTGTCAACTGCAATATCCAGCAAGGTCTGTCCTGGTAATCTTCTTCCCCAACAACTTCTGATTTGTAGAGATTTGAGAGACGGGTATCTTCCATTAAATCTTCATAGGAAAGGTCCGAACCCATTACCGATTGTCGCAGCATATGCCCGGAAATTAATATTGTCCGGTCAGTCGCTGGTGTGTAAGTCCAGAGCTGGTCCCCCAGTTTCAGCATTTTGGTCCCTTTTTCGCGGGGTGGGGAGAGATATTCGGTAAAAGAGCGTTCCATCCCCTGGATCCAGGATTTCGATTCAATTGTCCGGCTGCCCCGTCGCCCGTTTATGTGCATTTTGGAAATAGAGATTTTGTTGTCAGAGCCGATATTTTCATCCACTTTTTTCAGGATAAAATTTCCCTCAGGGGTTTGAGCAAATAGATCAAACAAGGCGATTAATAGAAATATCAACAAATTTTTCATGCTTCTAACTCCTTGGCAAGCTGAGAAGTTTGTCTTTGATAAATTCCGATTCCGGAGATTGAAGTCCCGAGTAATGTTGCTAAAAGGCCCGGGACGAATCCAATGAAAAAACTCACTGGCGTTACCTGCGCTTTCATCACATCCGAAATCATCATTGACGCATTTTTTAACATGGAGGAAATATCGATACCATGAACCTGCAGGTAATAGGAGATGGCCACACCAATAGCGGTTCCCAGTGCAGATCCAAAGAAACCAATCATAAGAGATTCCGCGATCATGGAACGGTAAATGTGACCCTTGTTTTCTCCTATAGCCAGACGGACACCGATTTCGCCATAGCGGCGCAGACTGGCCATTAATCCGGCATTCCATAAAACAATAGACATTACGATAACAAAAAGACCAATAAGCACTGCTGAAATATATGCGGAAAGATCCAGGGTTTGTGCCAGACCTGCCTGGTTGCGCAATGTCACCATAACCGGTCTGAATTCATCCTCGCCGGCATTTTTGCTGTTGAATTCCTCCGCAATGATGCTGGCCGTTTTATTCCGGTAAATATCGTCCTTGAAATAACCGACGATTTCTCCTGCTGTATCATCCATATCCAAAGCCCTCTGAATATCGGAAATATCCGTGAGCATGGCACCGCGATCCATGGCGGAGATGCCAAACCGGATCGTGCCTGAGATAACAAAATTGTAGGTGGACAAACTGCCGTACATGGTGGAACTAACCAGTGTGGCAGTATCTCCGATCTTCACACCCAATTTTCGGGAAAGTTCCTCACTGATCAGCACTTCTCCGCGCTTTGCTGGTAGTGTTCCCCGAACCAGAGCTTCCCTGAGGTTTAATATTTCCGTTTCCGGGGTCTGGGAAGAGAGTAAATCCACAGCTAATCCGGCCACAGGTGCCTGGCTTCTGGTTTCGCCAAACTGATCCGGGATATCAAGTAAACCGCCAAAACGGATACGCGGTGTCCAGTTCATTTCCGGAAGATTATTATCCAACTCTTCAAGAAGCTTTGCCACACCGGTATATGCCAGGTCATTTGGTATCTGATCGGATTCCTGGGAATAAGCAAAAGACATGATTTTTATATGGCCGGTATTAAAGTTTGCATTGGCCCGGATAAGATCGGTTTGCGTACCCTTTACCCAGGAATAGAGTATAACCGTAAGCATCACCCCGGCCACCACAGTTAATATGGGAAAAAGACTTCGCGACCGATCCCGGATTAAACCTTTTAATAGAAATTTTATCATGTCATTTTCCCTCGCAGAGCATCGGTCGGTTTAAGTTTGGCAATTTTCCGGGTTGGCAAAAAGCTGACGATGGTGGTCACCAGTAAAACCAGGATAGTTGTTCCCAGGACAAGTGCCGCGCTAAAGGTGGGAAACAGCGTTTCACCAATGGCAAATCCATAACTATCGGTATTCGAGGGGAGGGTCCAGCCAATTTTTGCGAAATAGGTTAAAAGTGGTATGCCATATAATGCTGCCAGAACTGCTGCCAGGACGCCGTGTAATGCCCCTTCCATGGTAAATAACCGGATGACCCGGCCCCTGGTCATTCCCATGGCCATCATGGTGCCCATCTCCTTTCGGCGGCGGAATATGGATAAGACCTGAGTGTCGAAGATAGCCAGCATCGCCAGGAATAATAAGATAACATAGACGATCATCGATCCGAGGGTTTTTGATTCAATCAGTTCGCGAATATCCTTAAGCAGAAAATTTAAATCCTTAAAAACCCATCCGTCTATTTCCGCATCAAACCGGACATCTTTGCCCAGGGTCACCAGGATTGCCTCATTTTTCATGCCGGCCATTTCCTGCAAGGTGTTCAGTGGGATCCATATCTGCCCAACATCGATATTTTGAACCGTGGTCTTCATCACCTGTGCAATCCGGATATCCTTTGCATCAAAGGTTCCATTTGCATCCCGCCATTGGAGTGTTACATAATCCCCCACCTTTAAACCGGTACTGGTGGCCATACGGGTCCCGATGAGGGCCGGGATCTCTCCATTGTTGTCGATTAAATATTCCGAGGGAAGGGTTAGGATTTTCTGCCCCGGATCTATTCCTTTGATCAATACCGGACGGATGCGGCCACCCGGATAAATAGTCCCCTGGATGATAAGCAAAGCAGTGGCTTTCCCCTGATTAACTAGTGATTCTAATTTTTTTGGCAAAACCGCATGTGCATCCTGTAGGGTTAGCGGGTCGTAGGGGTCGTATTCCGCCTGCCAGTATTGACCGTTACCATACTGGGTATCCCGCATCGCCTGGGCAGCCTGTTCATTCATGCCCTCCAGCAGACCCTGTGCGGTAATGATAGCAATGAAGGCAAACGATAGCACCACCACATTTAACCAGGTGCGTAAACCCGCACCCAAAAGATTGCGCAGTGCCAGTCTGGGAATCAGCATATTTTTGATATTCCTATTTTAACCATCTTGTTTAAGAATTTAATGATTCTTAATCTTCTTCACTGGTGGTCTCCACAACAACCGGTTGTGGCTTTTGCACCTCGTCTTTGGCAATTTTACCATCGTATAAAGATATCTTTCTTCTCAGGTAGCGAATAACCTTTTCATCATGAGTTGAAAACAGAAAAGTTGTTCCTAATTCCTTATTCAATTTTTCCATTGTCTGCAGAATATGATGAGAGTTCTTTGCATCAAGATTTGCAGTTGGTTCATCTGCCAGGACTATTTCCGGTGTTTTTACGATTGCCCGGGCAATTGCCACTCTTTGGCATTGACCGCCGGACAACTGGTTTGGTTTTGAGTTTGCCCGATCAGCAAGACCAACCCATTCCAGCGCATCCATTACTCTTTCTTTTCTATCGCCTGAAGAAAGTTCCAGCAGCAGAAGTGGGAATTCAACATTTTCAAATACGGTGTATACCGGTAGCAGATTAAAAGTCTGGAAAATAAATCCGATGTGTTTATTGCGCAAAAGGGCAGCCTGCTTGTGAGTCAGTGTCTCAATTTTCTTATCCAGAACCATAGCACTACCCCTGGTTGGTATGTCGAGTGAGCCGATGATATTAAGCAAAGTGGTCTTGCCGGAACCGCTTGGTCCTACCAGTCCGGCAAATTCTCCTCGGGCAATTTTTAGGTCTATTTCATTGAGCGCTACCAACTCATACTGGCCCATGGGATAAATTTTTACCAATTTTTCAGTTTTTATCAGAACATTATTTTCCATTTTCACCCTAACTTATAAAAACGATTTAAGATAAATTGAACACATTCTTAATGATTGAATACTGCCATTAACTGAAATCCTTTACCGGTAAAGAGGTTGTTTCCTGCCTGGCTCTGGTAAAGCTGGTACTGATCCGGGTTCCAGAATACCATTAGGTGAAAAGACCAGTGATCATAAGTTCTTCGCCAGTTTATAAAGCGATAATAACTCTCATTTTCCCAGTCATAATATAAGATACCTTCTACACGATCCAATAATCCTATCGGGTAATTAAAAGAACCTGCGGTAAATTTTATACCCTGACCGGATTTAAATGCTTCCTCACTGTTCTCAAGCTGAAAATGTTCGCCCAGAATTGTCAATCCATTACCGATGTCGAAGGTGTAATCTGATCCTACTGTAAAAGCACTGCGCCAATCATAGATCAGCAGATCCGTGTTCTGATGGGTCAGTGTATATTCGAACCAAAGTCCTAGTTCCAGATTCCATTTCCCGTCCAGCGCTATTCGGTTTTCTTCTGCCTCATGACCGATTTTACTCATAATGGGAAAAGTAAAAGTATCGAATTTTATTTTGCGATGATGAATGGTAAGACCAAATTCTCCATTGAAAACCGGTATTTGAAATCTTCCTCCAAATTCCGGTGCATCTTTAACAGTTTTATAAAACTCCCATCCCTTGAGATCTTCGTTTCCGTATAATCCCCAGATCCATATGTTGGTGTTATTTAAAAAATAGAAACGGGCTAATAGGGCATATACGCCATCGGTAATCTGGAGGGGATCGCGCGGATCGATGGAGTCGAACCACATTAAAGGCCTGAATAATGTGGCCGATCCGAAATTTATTTTTTGTAAACCTGCCCGCAGTTCGAATTGCGCTGTACTGAATCTTATCCAGGCACGATAGGGAGTTATATCATTGTCGGAGTCAACATCCTTCAGCTTTTGAAATTGTCCGGAATGGTACGCGTTCAGGGACAATTCACTGTCCAGGAATCTACTGCCCCAATTAAATCCCAACGCGGCGGAAGGGATGTATCGAATCCCGTAGAGTTGCTGGGTTTCAATGCTCCGGCTGTATCCCATCCGGGCGGATAATTGACCACGAAAATCCAATGATGATGTAGATGCAACACAGACAATGCTAAAAAAGACAAAACCTGTGAGAGCAATTCTCATAATTTTATCGCTATATGATTTTATTCACGACCCTTCTTATTTACAAAATAAATGTTATCAAAATCAAGTAAAATTGTTTAAGGTTGTGATTAAAATTTCATAAGAAACAAAGATTATCGATAAATTTGTGACAAAATCCATCTGCCAGTATATTCACTCATTTGTTATTAGAAGACTAATAGCATGGCAGATAATTGCAGATAAAAATTGGATCGGAATTATTCTGTAAAAGGAATAAAGTGGTGTTAACCAGGTATTGAAAAAGGGCGATACTTTCTATCCCTGGGCGCATCATTAACGCGGAGATTGCCTATCCCGCACCTGCGGGATCGCAATGACTGGTTTAGATTTATTAAGAAAACTAAATATCTATTCTAGATCAAGAACCGGATAGGTACCGGGCAGTAGCATGGGCAATGGATGTCCCGGTCTTTCGCTTACCATTTTGAGATAAATATAAACCGGATCATTTTTAATCCGGGTAATCTCCAGGGAACTCCGGGGATTGAGATCAATTAATCCCAGGTACTCCGGAATCTCAACCAGCTCAACATCTGCATCAGGTTTAATTCCTGCTTTGTATTTTGCCATGGCAATAGCGGTCATCATGCCACCGATCTCGTCAACCAGCCCCAGCGAGAGACCCTCCAGCCCGGAATAAAAATGACCCTGGCCGATCTTTTTAACCGAATCAACCGGCAGATCCCGCCCGGCCGCTACCTTCCCCACGAAATCGTCATAATATTTTAGGATAATTTCTTTAACCCTGGCCTGTTCCTCTTCGGTGAGGTTACGGGCGGGTATTTCCAGTCCGGTAAAGGGCAGACCAGCTCCGAATCCAAGATCAGCATGCGCACCGCGTTTGACAAAATCCGAGGTCATCCCCAGCTTCTCGGTAAAACTTTTATTGTACAGCCATCCCCCGATAACCCCAATTGATCCGGTGATGGTTGAAGGTCCGGCGATAATTTCATTCCCGTACATGGATATCCAGTAGCCGCCGGAACCGGCCACCTGTCCCTGGCTGACGATCACCGGTTTCTTCTGTTTGCATTTCTTGATGGCTTCGGCTACCAGATCGCTGGCCATACCGTCTCCTCCTGGGGAATCGGCCCGAAATACAATCGCCTTTACACTTTTGTCTTTTGCCAGAGCTAGCAGTTTTTGCTCCAGCCAGCGCGCTTTAATGCCCTGATCCATGGCGCATTCTCCAATGGCGTAGACCACGGCGATTCTTGGCTTTGCGCCCCAGTTATCGGTGACAATTTTATCGTCCCTCAATCTG
>Ga0315534_1003379_pt1 | contig 10296 bp, 7 predicted proteins | sample SalMarSW160240MG_FD_203094 | JGI IMG/M metagenome (GOLD analysis project Ga0315534, IMG submission 203094) | Salt marsh sediment microbial communities from the Plum Island Ecosystem LTER, Massachusetts, United States - Salt Marsh Sediment SW1602-40 ...
TTAATTACTTTTAAATTTTATTTATACGGCAATGATCTTGAAGCTTTCGAAATGTTGAAATATATGAATAACTCTTATAGATGGGATAAAATTCATGCTCACCTAGATTAGAATTACTCAACCTGTTAAGATATTCAATCGACTCTACCTTATGCTCTACGTGAAAGAGACTCAGCCATCGTTTCAGCAAATAGCGAAACCATAACGGGAAATCCCTCTGATCCCAAAAATCAACAATGTAGATAGTCCGGCCAGTCTTTAAGTTTCTCAGAGCTGTTTCCAAAGCACGAACGCTATCAGATATCATTGATAGAGAATAAGAAAAGAATATTAGATCAAAAGGTTCGCCAAGTCCAAAAGATGATAAGCGGCTTAGATTCTCTGCCAGGCAATATTTTAGCTCTATTTTATCGGAAAGTTTTGCCTTATTAGCTTTGATTCTAGCAATTTCGAGCATATATTTGGACGCATCGATTCCATAAAACTTGGCGCCAGGATTTAACCTTGCAAGTATTATCAGGTTCCTTGCTGTTCCGCATGCGATTTCTAATACCCGATCTCTTTCACGGATCTTCATTTTGCGAATTAAGGCATTGCGCCCAAAGAGAAAGAATCGTCGTGTCACATCATAAATATGGCGCTGATATCGGTAGATTCGATCCATTTTTTGCATATGGTTCATGTTGTATCTACCCTTTGTTCTTGACTCGGGAGGCGATCCCTAAAGACGCAAATGTTTTTTCACTTCTACCCAATACAATTTTTATCGACAAATAAAAAACAACCGGAAAATTCGCATCATTGATGAATCTATAGTATAGTCTACCCATAAATACAATTTAAAAGCATAGTCAGGTTCATAAAGCCCTAAAGCCGATATATAAATGGTTAGATTCGCACAAATTATCTATAATTTAAGGTTTTTGATTGTAAGTTGTATACTTTTGATAACCGTTTTTTTTGGATTATCGATCCACATTGAATCAGATAATTCCATAAAAGCATGGTTCTCTGAGGACGACCCGGATTATATTAAATATCAAGATTTTATTGATACCTTTGAAAGTAGCAAATATCTGATTATTGCACTTAAATCTGATCACATATTTTCCCTGGATGTGTTGAATTATATAAAGGAAAAGACAGATGAGTTAGAAGCTTTTAACAGTGTTGGGAAAGTGTACAGTCTGGCAAACGCCAATAAAATTACCGGGAAACAGGAAGTTATCGAAATTCACCGTCTGCTTTCAAAATTAGATACTAACAGTTTGCACGAAATAAAGAAGTATGCCCTTGAAGATCAAATTTACAAAGAATATTTAGTTTCACTTAATGGTAAGTTCACCGCGATTGTTGTTGCTTTTAATGATTTTGCCTCTGAGAGAGATGAGGTGAAAACTGTTCAGAAAGTTGAAAGCATCATTTACAAAGACAAACCCAAAAATGTGGATATTTTTATTTCAGGCGATTCTAAGTTGATGTCCGTTTTTAATAAATATTCACGACAGACCCAGGTCTTAGGATCAATATTAGTAATTTTGATAATCAGCATAATTACATTAGTTTTGTTCAAATCCCTTTTCATAACCTTAATTATTCTTTTAAATGTTGGAATATGCGTTTGCTGGTCTTTGGGTTTTTATTCAATTATTGGATATAATTTTAATGCTGTCACCTCAATACTAATCCCTCTAATTTTAGTATTATCAATAGCAGACTGTATCCATATTATTTTGTATCATTGTGAGGTGGGAAAAGATATTAACAAAGAAACAGCCTATATACGCACAGTCAAGTTTATAACGATACCTTGCTTTCTAACTAGCCTAACAACGGCCGTTGGGCTATTATCATTGACTTTCAGTCCTATTGATGCTGTGAGGCATTTTAGTATCGGCTCAGCAGTTGGAGTTATGTTTGCTTTTATGATTACGATTAATCTTGTACCTTTTCTCTTGACACTATCTACAGCTTACCGAACAGAACAGATAGACAAATATTTTACAGCTGTTTTAATGCGAATTTTTAATTTTTTTAAAAATAAACGCAAATTTATCTTAGTAGTAGCCATTCTAGTATTTTTTGCTTCATTTTGGGGCATTAAAAAAGTAAGGATGGAAACAAATCGTCTCGAATGGTTTCCGAAAAATGGTAATTTTTATAGATCTGCAAAAATAGTTGAGAAAAACCTTTTCGGAATAGATAATATGGAAATTGTAATTCAGGGACCTGATGGAGCATTAAAGACACCCGAAATATTAAAGCGAATTGATAGCCTATCTTCTGAAATTGAAACACTTCCCCCTGTAAAAAAAGTCCTTTCTCTTTCTAATTACATCAAAAAAATAAATAAGGCGTTGCATGAAGACAAAGCTGAATTTTACAGAATACCCATCGATCAGTTTTTAATAGCTCAAGAACTGCTTTTATTCACATTATTTGATGGCGGGAGTAACGAATTAGATAGTTTTGTTAATTCAGATTATTCTCAAGGGAGGATATCGATAAAAACACAAGCAATGTCATCAGAGGAAAGTATAATATTTGGCAAAACATTGGATAATATGGCTAAAAAATATTTATCAGGGGCGGGAATACAAGTTAATCTGACTGGAACTATCCATCTATATAATATAAACCTCAAACGTTTGTCTGAAGGTCAGATTAGAAGCTTCACATTTGCATTTATAACAATAATACCAATTTTGTTTCTTGCATTCCGGTCTGTGAAATTTGGTATGTTGAGCATAATGCCCAACTTACTGCCAATAACGTTGATTCTGGGAATCATGGGATGGTCGGGTATAGCGCTTAATAACACAACTGTAATGGTCGCATCAATAGCACTCGGGATTGCGGTAGATGACACCGTTCATTTTATCTCAAGATTCAGAAAAGAGAGTAAAATAAAAAACTGCAGACTGGATGATGCTTTAAAGAAAACGATTGTCTCTGTCGGGCATGCTATTATTTTTACTTCGATAATAACAATATTCGGGTTTTTGGCTTTTTCAATACTCGATTTTAAGCCCACACGAGAGTTTGGGCTTTTAATTTCCTTAGCAATGTTTTTTGCTTTAATTGGAGACTTGGTTGTTCTTCCAGCCAGCATAATCCAATGTAAAAAACGATTTTGGATAAAGAAGTAAAAACAATTTATCTAAGAAGATATCTATATACTTGACCACCTATGGGAAAATGGACTTCCATAAATATATAAATATCTGATAATTTATATCTTAATTCACTGAGGTTTCAACACTCTCATACTAATCGTAAATTTATATGGCAAGACATCTTCTCTGTCAGGAAACATTTGCCTTAGGCGGATAAATGTTGCGATTGTAAATTTTAAAGAAATCGAGTAATGCCAGCAGAAAAACATTACCCTAAATCTCTCCAATACCTCTCACTAATATGCAGGACACCGCTGTAACTACTCCCAGGAAAAAAATACCATACTGAAAATTCCAGATGTCGGCTATTGCACCCAAGGCAAATGGGGCAAAACCAAGTCCCATAATCACCCCGATGGCTATGGTTGTTCCGGTAAAAATACTTCGTTCATTGAAACTCGTAATTTTGGAGATGGCCACGAAAGCAACCGGAAAAAACCCGGAACAAACGGTTGCCTGAAGAATAAGCATCACAACCAGATGTGGAACGGTCTGAGTTAAAGCGAGGCCCACTGTTGTAAGTCCTGTAGTTAACAACAAAAGGAACAGAATCTTTTTCGCCCCATACCGATCCACGAGAAATCCTACTAAGATAACAATGAAAAAACCCCCTATGCGGGATATACCAAAGATTGTATTTGCCATTTCAATCGACATCCCCTTCTCTTTTACGAGAAATAAGGGTATCAAATTGTAGAGTCCGAGGCTGTTTGATGCAGCAAAAATCCAAAGGATAGCCACTATCCAAAAATCTTTACGTAGTAATATGCGTGAGAGCCGAGCTCTTTTCTCCTTCTTGGGATGAGGGTCTGGAGAAAATATGCAGAAAAATATAGTAACAATGAAGCATGCCATACTCAAAATGTTAAAAAGTGATCTCCACTGAAAAAAGCGCAATGCAACAGCTGTCAGGAGTGGAATAGAAAGGATGCTAAAAGAGGCAGCCGTTTCATGGAAGGCAATGGCCTTGCCCCAGCTGTCACGCGCAAAGATTGCTGTGAGAAGGGGCATGACACTTGGTAAGTATATGCCCGCTCCGAGTCCAACGAATAAAGTGGCAACAGCAAAAGAAGGGTAACTTCTCGCATATTTCAAGCAAAATACGGCTGTTATTAAAATAGTGAAACCTAACACGATAGAACGTTTATATCCAATACGTGGGGATAGAAATCCAGAAAGAAGCAAGGTAATAGTATAACCTAGAGATAAAAAAGAAAATATGCTGCCTGCCATGGCATGACTGATTGCGAGCTCATCTTCTATAATGGGCAGAAGCGGAGACATAATAGTCCGAGCAGAAAAATTGAGAAACCAGAGGCTCCAGAAGAGCAAGAGGAGGAAAATTTTCATGGACGGAGGTTATACATATTCCCAGGAAATTTTACAATAAAAATTTCTTTTGTATACTCAGGCTGCTTATAACCAAAGTCCTAAGAGCATTGCATAACTCATATTTTCTTAACGAGGATAGGCTTTTCTTCAGTTCCAAGGCTCTCGGGCTGGTCTTTTCAACAACGTATCTACAGGGGAGTTTTGCCCTCTTCCCGCTTCCGGCGGGATTTCTCCCATAGATACATTGCGAAAAGACAGCGCCCTTCGACTCAGCCGAGCCTTTCGGCTTCGAGCTCTAGGCCGAGAGGCTCGTCGCGAGCCACCAGTCACTTCAGAAAAGCCCACCCTCGTTACCAGGGTGTCAAGGGTTTTTAAGTTTTACAAAGGTATCGTTCTTTTTTCAACACAAAAATATCAGGGCAGTAAATCCGGGGCCAAGGAGCGAATGGTGTTATCCACGTATTCAGGCAAGAAGTGATCTCCCCTGTAAAGCATAAGGGCCTGTGGTAGGCAGCGGAGGAATGCGGCAACCACATCTGGATCGAAGTGGGAGCCCGACTCTTGTTTAAGAATAGAAACGGCCATGGACAAGGGCATGGGGTCACCGTTCAAGGTTTCGCCAGAGGCGTACTTGGGGTAATCCCTCCTGGAGGTCAAGGCGTCAAATACATCTGCTACTGTCATAATCTTTGATCCCAGGGGCAATTGTTCACCAGTCAATCCATCTGGATAGCCCTCTCCATTAATCTTCTCGTGATGATGAAGGGCTACATCAGGAACCTCTTCCAGGCCCTTGGGAAAATAAAATTCATCGAGGATGGCCTTTGTCTTCACAGGATGGGTGTTCATCTCAGCCCGTTCCTCAGGGGTAAACGGGCCGTTTTTTAACAAGACCTCATCCCTGATGCCGATCTTACCGATATCGTGAAGGATGGCAGCATACTTTAGTGTCTCGATTTCATCTTTACTCATGCCCATTTCCCTGGCAATCAACAGAGAATAATCAGTTACCCGCTGAGAATGGCCTGCCGTCAAGGGGTGTCTGGCGTCTACCATGGCAGACAGAGTGCTGATAGAGCTTTGAAAAGAAAGGAGAAGTTCCTCTATCAGAAGTGAATTCTCCAAGGCAATGCCTATCTGCGAGGCCAGAGCTTTCAGAAAAATTTCATCCTCAGAGTCAAATTGTTCTTTGCCCGTCTTGTTGATTACCTGAATAACTCCTATCCGTTCGCCGACGTGATTTTTAATGGGCATGCATAAGACAGACTTGGTTCGGAATTGATGTTCCTGATCAAAGGTGCGATCAAAATACGGTAACTCCCAGGCATCAACCACATTGAGCACCTCACCTGATTCGGCAACACGACCGCTTATGCCCTTTCCAAGCGGAAGACGGATCGGGTCGATATGCTCAGCCACTTTTGTCCAGATTTCATGCCTTTCCCAATCGATAATATAAAGGCTGGACCTCTCAGCCGACATAACATCCGTTACTTTTCCAATGATGAGAGGAAACAACTTGTCAAAATCCAGCTCCGCTGTCAACTCATAAGCCACAGCAATCAGGTTAAACAGCATCTCTTTGAGATGTTCGCGTTCAGCCAACTGGTCAGTAGCAGTCTGAAAAATGGCATCGAAGTATCGCATCAGGGTGAGGATCTCGTTTTCTTCCTTAATGTCCTTTTCCTCTTTAATAACCTGGGCTGATTTTGTTTTAACGTCTTGCGTGAATGCTTCCAGTGAGCCAACCCAACGAGACATCAGAAAAAAGCTCAAAAGGGGGATTAAAAGAGCTATCATAAGACTATAGGTAAATATTTGTCTCATGCTTTTTATCTGCTCTAGCGTGAGAAGAGGAAGGACGTACTGAAAAATGACAAATAGTATAAGTAGAAAAGGCAAAAGAGAAGCTAAGGTAAAAAATATCAAGAAAATTCTTCTGGTTTTTTCCCCAGTCAAGGAAGTTGAAAATGACATCACACCCTCCACCTCATGTTTCTACTGCAATGATTTGAGCAGGACTTATCTTGATAATTCTAAAACACCTTCTTCTATCATGGGTTATTATTCATCTGAGATTAATTCTTAAAAAAGAGATTTTTTGCAATAATATTTAAAACAATATATTTTGTATGTCAACTAAGAAGTAACACAATATATAGGTGTGACATACTATTGGAGCATTAAAAAACTCCTACAAGGAGGTTATAAGCAGGCAATAGATGTGACACTTTATAACAAGAGAAACAGAAGATTTTTTTACATCTCCTTGGAATGCAAATGCTCTGCTTTCACCTTCAACAGCTTCTTGACTTTATCGCTAAACCCGTAAGGATAGAGAGAAAAAACATCAGAAAGCCTTTCTTCTAATCTTCGATATATCATCTCTGCAGTTGGATTGCTCCACGCTAAGAGCCAATTGGTTTGTTTTCTGATGCTGCTTCTCATCTTCATCTTTTCTATCTTGTCAAGCTTTGGAATAAAGTTAATCTCATCCTCCAGCATATCCAGTATTTCTTTTACATCACGTGTACCTAAACGGGGCATGGAAAACCTCCATAAATCTACATTTTATCGTTAAAAAAGAAATAGGGAGAGAACTCCGTAAAAAGTTGATCACCCATGCAAATTTTTAAATACCGGACCATTTAAAAAACATCCTTTGGTTCAGGTTACTCTTTCTTCGAAACTGGCTCAATTTCCCTTGGAATAAGCACAATTTCAATTCGTCGATTCTTAGCCCTTCCCTCCTCAGTCTCATTAGTAGCGACAGGTTTGTATTCGCCAAAACCTGTAGCCGAAAGCAAGATGGGATTGATGCTACTTTTTTCCTGCAAATATCTCGCTACATTAGTCGCCCGTGCTACCGAGAGTTCCCAGTTGGTAGGATATTTTTTGCTGAGTTCAGCTCCGATGGGAACATTATCCGTATGGCCTTCTATATTGATGACCTTGTCCTTCACGTTCAACAAAATGCTCCCCACTCGCTTTAATACTTCAATACCTTGTGGATTGATAGTGGTTTCACCCGAGTCAAATAAGATTTCATCCAGCATGTTTACTTTCAGTTTTCCTCTCAGTTGCGTTATTGTAATCTTGCCTTTCTCTATCTCCGATTTCATATTTTCCAGCAAATTTTCGTATGTGCCCTTCATCGCTAACACTTCTTCTTCTCTCTGGCGTTCTAAGTTTTTGGTTTTAGACTGCAGTACTTCAATTTTTTTCTGCAAAGCCACATTTTGACGCTGAAAATTGTTCACATCCTTTTGAAGGGTTTCCACATTCAGGCTCAGATCTTTATTTTCTGTCTTCAAAAGGCCGATCTTCTTTTTCAGGTCAGCAATTTGGGCTCTGAGGTCTACAATATTTTTACTCAGGGTATCGGATTTAGCCTTTAAAATTGCTTCCAGCTCAAGATTATCCTCTTTTATGCGAGCGTTCTCCTTTTCCAGAGAAAGGATTTTGAGTTGCAACTGTGCCCTCATCTTTTCCAGATCACTCTTTTCTTTCTGAAGGGCGATTACGTGTTTATCTAAAGCCCCTTTTTGTTCCTTAAGAATGTTATGGTCAGATTTTAATTCCTCCAGCTCCATTGATAATTGTCTGCTCTCATCAACTTTCAGTAAATAATCCTTTTTACTCACGCAGCTGGATATAACCAATAAGCTCAAGCACAGTAAAACAGAATAAACAATTCGCCTCTTCCAATTCATTTTCATCAGCCCCCCTAACTTTAACAAGACTTTGCTTTTAGTAACATTTTAGCTTTTTTAGAATGGAATGGATATTTTAAAATAGATTGTACTGAACTGTTCGACCATATTTAAGTCAATCCTATTTTGCTAAAGATACAATGCATCGGTCTGGATAAAATTGGCTTAAAGATCCCGGCTATTTTTCTGATCGAGTGAAAGGTCAAGAGGCCCAACTTCTCTTTGCCCTTTTTCCTTAACCTTACGCCACGGTCTCTCAAGGCCAAACTGCGCATCACACCAACCAGTTCCCTGATTCAGTCTTTCTTCTAAAAGACCTCGATAGTCCTCCAGTTCTTTGCTATCCGCAGCAGGAGGAATCCATATGGGTTCAGGATAGTATATCACAATGCGGGCAAAGGGTTTGGGCAGCAGAAAGCGGTCCCAGGAATTTATGGTCCAGCATCGGTCCGCTCCCCAGGTGACTGTGATAAGAGGAACCTGTGTCTCATGGGCCATAATAACGGCTCCTATCTTGGCTTTACGAGCAGGACCTATGGGGCCATCTGCCAATATTCCGCCTCTGCCACCTTCTTTGATTTTTTGTGTCAGTTTTTTTAAGGCCAGAGAACCTCCTCTGGTTGATGAGCCACGAACAGTTGAGTGACCAAACAGGCTCACAAGCCGAATAGCATATTCTCCGTCACGACTCTGGCTGACCATTACCGTTATATTTTTACGGGCGAGGTGGCGACCCTGAAAGATGACCCGCTGATGCCAGGTGGCATACACCGCTTTTCCCTGCGATTGCTCTAATGCCTCCACCGCCCTTTCCCTTCCCTCCACTTTAATGACACGGCAGGAGTACAAAAGAAGTTTGATTACCAACATGACCACAGGAGGGAGTATAATCAAAAAAATCGGGTCATACCAGCGCAAAGGGGATTTAATCTTAGACATCGAGTTCATTTCTTTCAAACCAGATACATAGTAAAGCTTTTACTTAAATTAGGCAAGAACCTATACTTGTTAATAACTGAGATGGTGAAAATCGTTTTCAACATGTGGCGATTGTCTCTATGCAAACACCTTCATCATCAGAGGTATAGCGATAAAAGTTCCCGCTGAACTTCCTATATTTGTAAATGCCACGACCAATAAAATTCGTGTGATCTTATTTTTCCAAAAGCCTTTCAGGGAAGATATATCTTCAGACAGCCTCTCAAAATCCTTCACTTTTGGTTTCCCTAGAAAAACCTCTACAAGGCCGGCAACCCAGCCTGCTGCAATCATTGGATTGAGGGATGTCAGAGGAGAGGATACAATTGCAGACAGAACCGTTAATGGATGTCCCAGCGCAATCGCTGCACCAAGACCTGACAGGATAGCATTTGCCAGAACCCACCATTTAATCATTGCGGTTCCTGCAGAGCTTCCAGCATAGAAAAAACCCAAAATAATTAAGCACACTATGAAACCAGGAACACCCCACTTTATAAAACCGAAGACCTTACCTTTGGGAGGAATTTGGTTCAGAACCTCCAAATCTATATGCCTCTCCCAGTACCTTTGAATTCCAGGAACGTGGCCTGCTCCGACTACTGCAACAATCTTTTTCCCTGGTGCAGTTCTGATCATTTGAGCAAGGTACTGGTCTCTTTCATCAATCAAAATGCGCCTCATTTCAGGAAAAGATTTTCCGATTTCTGAAAGAAACATCTCAAGCACATCCTTCTTTTTCATCTTCTCAATATCGGCTTCTTTGATGTCATCCATTTCCCCGACTGAAGTAACCAACTGGAACAACAACTTTATCTTTGTCCACAGGCCCATTAAACGCCATAGCCTTGATAGGGTTGTACGTATATCCCTATCAGCCAAATGAATATGGGCTCCTACAGATTCGGCCACCTGGATAGCTCGAACGATTTCCTCTCCTGGTCGTATACCCAGTTTCTGTCCAATTTTCTTCTGAAAATAGGCAAGCATCAGATTGGACAAGAGGAGAAAGGCCTTCTTTTCCTTAATCACTTTAAGAAGATTTGTGTTTTGCCATTTACTTTTTTGCATGATCGATTGATATCTGGATTCACAGA
>Ga0315534_1003380_pt1 | contig 10294 bp, 9 predicted proteins | sample SalMarSW160240MG_FD_203094 | JGI IMG/M metagenome (GOLD analysis project Ga0315534, IMG submission 203094) | Salt marsh sediment microbial communities from the Plum Island Ecosystem LTER, Massachusetts, United States - Salt Marsh Sediment SW1602-40 ...
TCCCCCAAAACTTTTATAATCTCAGCAACCGGATTCTTCGATTTGGAATCCCACTCAATAACCCTGGCGACTGCCTTTTGCCCCTGCTTCGCACCATTCAGCTTTGATGAGGGAATGAACAGATCAAAAGGCATATTTTTATTATCAGGGATAAGAAATGCAAAATTTGGCATTATTTCTACTGTTCCCACAAATGAAGTGCGCCATCTTTCAATTATCTCAACAACTTCACCTTCGGGCCGGGAACCTTTTTTCCTGGCATAGAGCCATACTTTTACCTTGTCGCCGTGTAGTGCGGTCCGCAGGTTTCTTGCCGCAACAAATACATCCTCCTCCATGTCATCAGAAACAACGAATCCATATCCCATCCGGGTCATATCAACCGTACCCGTAATATAACCCCGGCTGGCCCTGGCAATGTATTTACCCTGATAGATCTCCTTAACGGTCCCTTTCTTTGTCAGCTCCCTTAATATCTCCGATATCATCTGTTTTTCAGACTGATCATTGATATCAAGTCGTTTGGCTATTTGCTTGTAGTTGAATCCCTGTTGCGGACTTTTAGACAGTATTGTGATAATTTTTTCTCTAACCGCTTCTTTTGAGAGGCCACCTTTATTTTTCTTCCCCTTTCCCTTCCTGCTCATGTTTTATTGGTTTTTGCGAAGGTAAGAAAATGAACCATTATTTTTATAAATTTGATTTATAATATAATATATATGGTAAATCTGAAATCTGTACCATTACGTTCATCATCCGTTGTTACACGTAAAACGGGTAGAGAATGTGTGCTTGTTCCTGTTACAAACAACATTGCCGACATGAACAGTGTATATACCCTGAATGAAACAGGTGCTTTCCTCTGGGAGCTTATTGACGGAGAAAACAATATCGAGGATATGATCGAAGCACTTATCAGGGAATACGATATTGATGAAGAGACTGCAACCGCAGATGTTTTCGAGTTTATAAATGAAATGAATAAATATCTTATAATTAGTAAAGAAAAATAACGTTTTTTTGCCACCAAGGCACTAAGACACAAAGAAACACAAAGATATGTATGAGAAAATTTCAGATGAAGAAGACCGTATAGGCCGGGAAATTGTTGACGCAGCATTTGTTGTTCATAAAGAACTAGGTCCCGGATTATTGGAAAAAGTGTATGAAGTCTGTTTTTGCTATGTTTTAGCGCAGAAAGGTTTTGATATAAAGAGACAACTTGATATTCCTATAGTTTTCGAGGGAATGACTTTTGAAGAGGGTTTAAGATTGGATGTCTTGGTTAATGATTTGGTGATATGCGAATTAAAAGCGCTTGAAAATGTTAATCCAGTTTGGGAAGCACAACTTTTAAGCCATCTGAAGCTCACGGGAAAACGTTTGGGTTATTTGATTAATTTCAACGTTCCATTAATTAAACATGGCATAAAAAGAATGGTGCTCTGATTTTTGGTGAATCTTGGTGACTTAGTGTCTTGGTGGCAGAATATTAATTAATAGAGCCGTTATAAAATGAGGGATTATAATTTATACATTGCCGGATATAATATCAGGATTGAGAGTTCTTCTGACGGACCTGACCTGAATCCCTCTGAAAGATTTCGTAATTATTTCTGCTTTGAAAATAATCCCGATATTATTTTAAAAGTACATTCAGGAGAATTTAGTATTCCTTCCGAAGCAGAAAAAGTGTTTGATGCACCCTATGTTGAAGAGCTGAATGGTATCAGAATAAAGAAAAACGACAGGTTCTGGAGTGTCTATAAGCAACGCAACGACTTGTATATCAGCACTATATTTCCATTATCTCATAAGCAGAGAGAGGCGTTATTGCAGTTTTCACTTAATAAAAGAGAATGGGATCTGTGGTTAGAAAGTTCAGATGATAAAACCGATCCCATGGAATATCCTCTTGACGGATTGATCCTTTATTACCTCACTGTATTGCATGGCGATATCATGATCCATGCTTCAGGTGTCTGTTATGAAAACCACGGGTATCTTTTCAGCGGTATTTCAGGCAGCGGCAAGAGCACAATGGCCAGACTCTGGGATATACCGGGTGTAAAAACAATCCATGATGACAGGCTTATTGTACGTAAAGAAGGTAAAGGATACATGATGTACAATACGCCGGTTTACAATGATGATGAACCAAAAGAATCCCGGCTCGACAGGATATTTATTATTGAACATGGAGAAGAAAACAAAATTATTCCGCTCAGAGAAGCTGAATCAGTAAGCAGAATAATGGCAAACTCTATTCAACATGGCTGGGATGCGGATATAATTGCCAATCTACTGGATTCGGTTTCCGATTTAAGTGCGGTAGTTCCTGTTGCACGGCTTTATTTCATGCCCGATAAAAGTGCTGTAGATCACATTCTTAAAAATGAAGATAAAAGATCATAGTATAACGAAAGAGCTGGGTTTTTCACTTCTTACTGAGGGTAAGACCATAAGGATAAGAGCCGATGGATACAGTATGTTTCCGGCCATAAGAGCAGGTTATTTCATTTATATTGAACCTGTTACTGATCCATCCCCGGGTGATATTATAGCCTGGAAAAGAGAGACAGGTTTTGTTGTTCACCGGTTAGTGAGAGTAACAAATGAAGAAAATCAGGTTTATTATATAACAAGAGGCGACAGTTGTGCGAATGAAGACCAGGCTGTTAAGAAGGAACAGATTGCAGGAAAGGTAATTGATATTGAAAGTACGTCAGGCAAGAAGAAAACGATTGAGAAAAAGAAGCTTAACAAGTTTCATTATATTTATAACAGATTATTAGTGTGGTTTATAATAAGGTTTAAGAAGGCGGGAAATATAGGGAGGCAAATATTTAATGAACAGTAAGATCAAATATTTCGGTGAATCGGTCAGGTTGGTCTGGAAATCAGCCCCGGGTTGGGCATTGACAAATTTCTTTATTTCCCTTTTACGGAGCTTTCTGCCTCTTGCACTGCTCTGGTTTCTCAAAGGATTGATTGATGGCATAACAAAAGCAGTGTCTGAATCACCACAGGAATCCGTTGCAGGTATTGCATGGTTGATAGCTGCCGTGGTCATTATCTGGTTCCTTGATGAGGCTACTACTGACCTGGGTAATTTTATCCGTAAAAAACAATCCATGAAACTTGAGGCTTATATGTACGGTCTGTTGCATACCAAAGCTGTAAAACTGGATCTTATAAACTTTGAACGGCCTGAATATTATGATTGTCTTGCCAGAGCTTCGAGAGAAGCTACATGGAGGCCTAATAATATTCTCAACAATATTGTCTCAGTGTTAAGGTCACTGTTATCTCTGATTCTGATGGCGGGTTTGCTGGCTGCACTCCATTGGGGTCTGGCAGTGCTGCTGGTTATATTTAATATCCCGGGAATATGGCTCAGGCTCCATTATGCGGGAGTCCTCTATAATTTTCAGAGGCAGCAGACACCCGAGGCAAGGAAAACCACTTATTTCAACTGGCTTCTGACAGGCGACCGCCCCTCCAGGGAAATAAGATTATTCGGCCTTGGCAATTATTTTATATCCCTGTTCAGAAAATCGTTCCTGAAGACCAAGGAAGAAGAGCTCAGAATAATTAAGAAACGTGCCTCAATCGAACTGGTATCCGATATTTTTAAAGCAGGAGCCGTGCTTATTACTCTTGTATATATTGCCGACCGTACAATTAAAGGTTCAATTACTCTCGGAGAGATGGCAATGTTTCTGCTTGCTTTCAGGCAGGGAATGATATGTATCAGGGACCTTTTCGGCTCACTGGCTGGTCTTTATGAAGATTCACTTTTTATCAGTGATACCTTTGAATTCCTGAACCTGGAGGAAAATATACGTACAATCGAGCCCGAAATCATTCCTGCCATTCTGGAAAGAAGCATAGCTGCTGATAATGTTTCATTTACATATCCCGGCAATAGTGTTAAGGCAATTGACAATGTATCGTTTGAAATAAGAAAAGGTGAAATAATTGCACTGGTAGGTCCTAACGGTGCAGGTAAAAGCACCCTGGTCAGGCTGTTGAGCAGGCTATATGACCCTGATTCGGGATCAATATATTATGATGGGAACAATATTAAGAATATGGATCCGGACAAATACAGGCGTTTCCTGTCAGTAGTTTTCCAGGATTTCATGCTTTATAACCTTAGCGCGGGAGAAAATATAAGGCTTGGAGATATCAATGAATTAAAAGCTGATGAAAAAATCAAATCGGCGGCGACAACTACAGGTATACATGATCTTATCAGCCAGCTTCAAAACAGTTATTCTACCGTAATAGGCAACCTGTTCGACGACAGCCGTGAACTGAGCTGGGGTGAATGGCAGAAACTGGCTCTTTCCAGGGCTCTCTTCAGGGATGCCCCAATACTTATTCTCGATGAACCCTCAAGTGCCCTCGATGCCGACACCGAATTTGAGATCTTCAATAGCTTCAGGGAAATAGTAAAGGGGCGCACAACAATACTTATCAGTCACAGGTTTACAAATGTAGGCCTGGCTGACAGAATAATTGTTCTTGATAAAGGTAAAATCATTGAAACAGGTACCCATGATGAGCTGATGACGAAAAATGGCACCTATTTTACAATGTACACAAAACAGGCCGGCAGGTTCACCGGATGAATAGTAATATTGACATATCCAATGAAGAATCATTACTTATCGGCCTGTGCCGTCTTGAATTCAGCAGTGAGCAGGCTGATAAATTAAGATCTCTTGTATCCGGCATAAAAGACTGGAAATACCTTGCTGATCTTGCCAATGAACATGGCGTGGCAGCCCTGGCTTATCATAATCTTGAAAGACTGGGGATAATTCAGTTTGTACCCCGGGCTGTGGCAGATTTTCTCAGGAATGCCCTGATGATAAGCATGAGCAGAAGTGCACATCACTTTAATGAGATTAATGAGGTACTGAAAATTCTTAATAGTGCCGGTATTAAAACAGTACTTCTTAAAGGGCTGGCTCTTGAAATATCAATTTATGGCAACGCCGGACTGAGACAAATGACAGATGTTGATATACTGATCTCAAGAGAGGATTGTATTAAGGCACGGGATCTTCTGACAGCAGGGGGATTTAATTCATTACCGGTAAAATCCCCTTTGCACAGGCTTATTCTCACTCACATAGGAAAGCATTTGCCATCACTTCTTAAAAATGGGTTTTCAGTTGAGATACACCATGATCTTTTCGGACCAGGAAAGAGTAACCTGACAGGCATGCTTTATGATAAAAGTAATGAAACCCGGATCAATGATGAAAGAGTCTTTATCCCTGAGGAACAGATTTTCTTTCTCTACCTTGTCAGGCATCTTTTTCTGCATGAGAAGAATAATGAATCACAGTTGCGGCTTTATACCGATCTGGTTGTTCTCATCGAAAAGTTCGGGGATAGTATTATCAATAAGGATCTGCCTGTGCTTGCAGAGATGGGAAGCATGAGCAATACACTTTTCCGCAAGCTCGAATCCCTGAGGAATATGTGGGGGATACTATTTCCGGAATGGTTGAATGAATTGATCGACAGGGAGTATGATCCGGGTAACCAGGATAAATTCATTTTTTTTCTCAGAAGCCCGAAGAATAACCCTGTTATTGACAAAGCATGGCTTTACAGGTATAATATACGTGAAATACCCGGTATTCACAGGAAACTGATTTATATTTTAGGAGATCTGTTTCCTTCAATCAGCTTCATGAAAAAGCGCTATAAATGCCGTAATAGCTGGAAAGCACTTTTTTACTATCCTCACAGGCTGGGGAAGCTGTGGTATCTGTTTTATTAGTATTCCCAGAGGTCATGTTCAAAATCGAAAAGCTCCATCTTTATCTGATCAGCTTCAAACAGGGAGGATTTACCAACAGTATATTCATAAATATACCTGTCGTTAAATACGTTGGATTGACCAAAAATAATGCTGCTGAACCTTCTTTGCATGAAAAGGTCATCAAAAGAGATTCTTTGAGCGTCATTATTGGACATAAATACTTCTTTTGTTGCCAGGACATCCCTTACATCGTTAAACTTGATCCAGAATAAAGGTATCCTTTGTTGTTGTCCGGTTTGTTGATCCATCCCGAGCCAATAAGGGCAAATAGCAATTATCCTGACGTCAAGTTTGGAGAGCTTTTTGTCAAAGTACCATTCTTCATAAAGCATATATTGTTTTACCTCGTTAGGATTTGCTTCCTCCATTATTGTTGAATCCTTTGTATTACCAAATGCATCAATAGGGATCTGGATAGTTCTTTCCCTGGCACCCATCTGTGTTTCAATATCTTCGTATGTTCTGGATACGGATGTATCAAAGGCATCAAAAGGAGTAACATTACCACTCTTGATCTCATCGAGCAAAATACTAATAAGATTCTGCCTGCCGTCATTTGTCTTATCTGTCGGATAATATAGCGGATGATTAACCTTTTCCCTGAGGTCGATCATGCGATAATATCTTTTTGACCATATTACCTCTGCTTCCCTCAAAAATGAATAATCAATCTTTTTTGCATTGGGGATCGATTTCTCGTAAATATCGCCGAATGTCTGGCCGCTGGCTAATCCAGCAGTAAATGCCACGGCGATAATTCCCAATATTATTCTCTTCTTCATAATATGCTTAAGTTATTTTGAACTTGTTATTCCACTTTTAATACAATTGCTCCCAGGTCGCGTGTTATACCATCGGGTCCTTTAGCTCTTATGTTTTTAATAGTCAGATCTCTGCCTCTGGTAATACTGTTCAGAACGGTTTTCTGGTCTTCTGTAAGTCTCCAGTTGTTGCTGTCAGACTGGCGGTCACCCATTCTGTCGGAGTATGAGATAGTATATGACACCACGTCATATTTAAGTTCAAAGTCAAAATCCGAGCCTAGTGAGGCAAATACTCCGGGTTGCGAAAGTGCTTCTGCTTTTGAAATTGATCCTGATGATTTGTTGGCAAACTTGGCAACGGGGTCCGGAAGTCTTTTTACCCTGAATTCCTTAGGAGCATATGTAGTGGCTTTTCCGGTTGCATCTTCAGCGGTAACTATAACCTGGACATTCTTTCCGATTTCATTTGGGTTCACTGCCCAGTTACCACTGAAATATTCACCCCTGGCATTCTGCACTCTCTTCTGGGAATAGGTTCCGCCGTTAACTCTGATCCTTATTCTGTCAGGACTTACGCCGGGGACAGAAACGTCAATAGGATTATCGAGTCCTTTATACATAACGTTCATAGCTGTGGCTGATACAACAACATTTGGTTCACCCACAAAATAAGAAGCGTCGAATGGATATGGTATGATTGAACCGTCAGGAGCTTTCATATTAATGATACCTCCCCATGTTTTTGGGCCAATTGAGCCTGGGCGAGCAGTATAGATACCTTTCCCGGTTTCATCGAGGGGCAGCTGCTGATCTCCCACTAAAATATCAGGGTGTTGTGTTGTATCTGTAGCAGAAATAAATACAGTTGCTTCGTAGCTGCTGCCAAGTGTTACATAATCCGATTTGGGAATTACAACGGCATTGAGCTTATTAAATTTGAATGATGAAGCGTCGATCTGCGTATAAAGGTAATTAAGGACCTCTGTTTCGGCGTTTCTGACATCGACCTGCATTTTAGAGAGTATTGTGATACATGCTACTAGCGGGAGGTGATAGAAAGTAACATTTTCCCAAATTTCCGGATCTCCGGATGCATCTTTACCATCATCGGTATTAAGAGAACTGCGTAATGAAGCTTCAGCAGCCTCGTTCCCTCCTTCAAGTGTCTCTATCAGGAACTCTCGATAATCAATAAGCATTGTCTTAAGTCTGAATGCTAATCCTGCCTCATTACTGCCGATAAGAATCTGGGACGGAATGTTGTTTTCATCTATTTTTTTTACTTCATCAATAAAAACATTGGTTCCCTCCACAGCCGGTGTATCTTCACCTTCAGCTTCTTGTATGACTTGTATCTTAATACCCTGGAGATAATCGAATAATTCATCAGCACGTTCTTTTACTGCGTATGCAGCGGTCCGCCATTTTCCTGCTTTTTCGGGATTTTCAGCAGCGGCTCTGTCAAAATCACTGTAAATGAGATTATTCTTTAAACCATAATTCCTGACAGTAAGGGTAAGACTGTTATCAACTTTTTTAAATGCCTCCACGGCATCCTTTGATACGTTAAGCGCAAGCATGGCGGTAAGCACCAGGTACATCATACCGATCATCTTTTGTCGCGGAGATAGCTTTTCGTGAGCCATTTTGTAGGTAGTTTAATTAAGTGAAACCAATGCTGTATTATTTAACATTCATAGCAGCAAGCATATTTCCGTAAACGTTATTCAGGGCTGACAGGTTTTCATTAAGTTTTGTAATCTGTTCACGATATTTTGTGGTATCACCTGCCGAATCACTAAGGTCTTTAACCAGTCCCTGAAGGCCCTTATAGAGTTCTTCGGATTCTTTAAGATGATTGTCTGCTCCTTGTTTCTGCAGTTCATAAACGGCATTGAGAGCAGAAAGGTTTTTATTAAGTGTCTCGAGCTGCTCCTGGTATGATTTACCTCCAACCTCAATTATTGAAAACGAATCGGCCATATTTTTGTAGGTAGAACCGCTTTCGTTAATTGCTTTGGCAGTGTCAGTATAAGACTCAGTAAGCTTGCCCAGTGATTCAGTTGCAGTACCAATAGATTCTGCATATTTATCTGAAGCGGCTGCAATATCGCTCATGACATCAATGTTGGATGTTGCCTGGCTGAGTTTTGTCATACCTGCACCCAGTTTCTTGAAAAGCTCCGGTGTTATTTCGGCACTTTCAAGCATCTCATCAAATTTTGCCAGGGCAGCTGAACCGGCACCGCCTCCGCCTCCATATCCTCCTCCGCCAACACCCCTGACAATAGCGTCACGTTGTTTTCCGCCTTGTACAGGGAGTTCTTCTCCTTCCTCAGGAATACCTGCAAGTTCAGGGTAGACAAGTGTCCAGTCTATCTCTTCATGCAAAGGTTCGAATGCCGAAAAGAAGAAAATAACGGCTTCTGTTAAGAGACCAATGGTAAGCATTGTACCTGCAAGAGGCCAGTGCTGTATTTTAAACAATGCTCCGACAATAACGACGGAAGCACCCAAACCATATAGTTTTGCGATGAAATTCTTCCATCCGCTGCTTTGTACTAATTCTGCTAGGCTCATATACCTGATTATTTTAGGGTTATTTCAATTAAATTTCTGCACCAATATAAGATCTTACATTTCGAAATCCGACAAATGGTTTTGTCGAATCCTGATATTCATAATCCCTTGCACTTGTCTGAAGAAAATATGAGATATCTTTCCAGGAACCGCCGCGTATAACTTTTCGTTTCATAACGGGAGGATCCTGAGGAGTTGCATTGTACTCATAGTTAGGTTGAAGGTCATGCTGGAAAATATAGGCAGAGGGGTGATATGCGCCGGAAGTCCATTCCGCTACATTACCTGCCATATCATAAAGACCATATTCGTTGGGCTCATATGATGCCACTTTCCCGCAATATACATTTCCGTCGTCAATATAATTACCGCGTAATGGTTTAAAGTTTGCCAGGAAGCAGCCTTTGTAATTGCGGGTGTAAGGACCACCCCACGGATACATGGAAAGATCAAGTCCTCCCCTTGCAGCATATTCCCATTCTGTCTCCAGTGGCAGCCTGTATCTCTGGACATCAACAACACCCTGTTTCCTGAGGGCTGTATTCATGAAATCGGTTCTCCAGTTACTGAAAGCTGTTGCCTGAAGCCAGCTGATCCCGACTACAGGATAATCATCGAATGACGGATGCCAGAAGTACAGATCCGCCTGAGGATCATTGAATGAATATGTAAAGTCCCTGATCCAGCAGAGTGTATCAGGATAAATATTGATAATGTTATGCTTAATAAAAGAGGAACGGTCTCTCACATCTGTACGTGAACCGTCGAGGTTAGTGACCTGCCCCGCATATCTACCTGTATTATTCTCATAATCATAGACATACCGTGATTTTGCAGCCTGCTGATAATCTACCCAGTAGTAGGAATAATTAAATTTGCGGACATCATACTGCTTTTTCCCGTTGAACCTCTCCTCGGGGGGGTATAACATTTCTTCAATAATACTTTTTGTAGTCTCTTCTTCAGGGTCGATCTTTTCATCCCAGTTTATTATATTGGGTTCGATAACATTCCCCTCTTCGTCCACAAGGAAATACTCCCTGTCAGGAATACCTGCATCGCCGAGCTTTGTTCTGAGGATAGAATCACGTATCCAATATACAAA
>Ga0315534_1003381_pt1 | contig 10292 bp, 7 predicted proteins | sample SalMarSW160240MG_FD_203094 | JGI IMG/M metagenome (GOLD analysis project Ga0315534, IMG submission 203094) | Salt marsh sediment microbial communities from the Plum Island Ecosystem LTER, Massachusetts, United States - Salt Marsh Sediment SW1602-40 ...
ATCGCGGCCCGGATAGAAGCGCACCGGGGTGTCTGTACTGCGATGAGCGGGGTTCCCGGGCCCCCTACCTGGGCTACGGGGAGACCGCCGCGGGGTGGCGCGTCCCGGGAGAGGGGACAGACTGGCGGCAGGACCTGCGCAGACAGATCGATTCCGGGAGGAAATTTCTCCGCAGCCGCTACGGGGCTGATCTGTACATCCTCTACTTTCAGGCCTTCTCCGGCACCTACGCCCCCGTCGATACACTCCGCAGGATCTACGACTTTACCCTGGGTTGTGCTCCTTTCCGGGAGCTTGCCGTTTCCACCCGCCCCGATTGTATCGATCCGGCCAGGGCCGAGTTGTTGGCCTCCTACCGGCAGGAGGACTTCGACGTATGGGTGGAACTGGGGCTCCAGTCGGGGAATGAGGAGAGCCTGCGTCGGATCAACAGAGGCCACACCGTCGAAGATTTCGACAGAGCCTTTCGTATCTGCAGAAGTTTTGATCTCAAATTGACGATACATCTGATATTCGGACTACCCGGTGAGGGGATCGATGAGATCCGGCGGACGATCGACTACATCGCCGGTCTGAAGCCCGAGGGAGTGAAAATACACAACCTCCATATCCCCACAGGCTGCCCCCTGTATTCCGAATATCTTAGCGGGGAGCTGAGTGTTCCCTGCGCCGGCCGACATCTGGAATACACGATTGAAGCCCTGGAACGGTTGCCCGAGGACACGGTGATCATGCGCCTGACCTGTGACACTCCCCACGCGCTGCTGGCCGCACCGCGGCCCTTCCCGGCCAAAGCCCGCTTTCTCTCCCGCTTGCGGGAGCAGATGGACAGCAGAGGCACCTGGCAGGGACGGCTGAACGCTTATTCCGAACCCAATGGCGTCAGCCCAAATCGGAAGCGGCGCTCATGATTGCCGTGTACAGTTCTTCGAGCCTCTCCACATCCACGCTGGAGTAGGCCACCCTCAGGTAACGATCCTGGATCGAAATGGTGCCGATGCCGTCCTCCTTCAGCAGTTTCTGCCGCAGCCGTTCCGCGCTCACCTCCGCCGTATCAAAACAGAGAAAATAGCCGGAGTTGAAAGGGAGGACCCGCAGAGGCCCGTTCAGGGAACCCAGGATCTCTCGAGAACGTTGATATCGTTGTCGGAGTATAGCGAACACTCGTTGTTTCTCTTCGGCATAGACAGGGCTCCGCATCGCCCCCAGCAGCAGGCTCTGACCCAATGTATTGGAATTGGAAACAGAGCAGCGCACGGCGCCCATCACCTTCTGAGTCAGGGCTTGATAGACCGCATCCTCCTGCCCCAGACCCCGGGAGGCAAAGGTTAAAAAGCCGACGCGAAAGCCCCAAACCAGGTTCTCCTTGGTAGCGCCGTCCACCTTCACGGCCAGGATGTTCTCGTGAAGATCCGAGGCCTCGGCAAAGATCGACTGGGGGTAGATGTCCGGCTCGTAGAACAGGCCGAAGTAGGCGTCGTCGCAGATCAGCAGCAGCTTGATTCCCGAGTTCGCCGTCTCCGCGAGCAGTGCCAGGAGCTGTGCCGCCTCCTCCGTGTTCGGAGAGTACCCCGTCGGATTGTTGGGGAAGTTCAGCAGAAGGATGACCTTGCCGATCCCCTGCCCGCCGGCTGACGACAGTGAGGCATCACCGGCCGAAACCTGGGCGGCCAGCAGCTCGCCCAAAGCGCTCAGGTTGAGGGTCCCGGCCTGGCTGAAGAAGGGGAAGGTCTGAATTTTCGCCTCCATCCGGTCTGCGAAGATCAGCCGGTAGTTACCCCAGAACAGGTCGGGAAGGATCAGCGTGTCGCCGGGTTCCACGAACAGATCCGCAAGCACGGTCAGCCCGTGGGTGAGACCGCTGACCACCGCCGGGAGGGTGGTTTTCCTGCACTTCAGAGAGGGATTCTTCTCCACCATCTCCCGCAGCCAATTCGCCCTCAGCTCAGGGATTCCGGCGGTGGGGGCGTAGGAGAAGATCTGCGCAGGTTCGAGCTGAGGGATATGGGCTTTTATGGGTGACAGGAACAGCGGCTGCCCGCCCTGGGTGGCGATTCCCGCCGTGGCGTTGAGCTGGTGGGCAGCCTTATTGGCCTCAGCGGATTGAGCCACGATTCCGCGGGGGAAGTACAGGCGTCTGCCCCTGGCCGAAAGGAGCGCTCCTGCAACCGTGTGCTCCAAAATCGCGTTCAGTTGCCGGGCAATTTCATCCATGCTCCCGATAGTACGTATCCGTGGTTGCCCCTGTCAATGCCTGAAACTGCGGGTCCGCAGATGGGGGCTACTCCAGTAAAAAATGACGATAGGAAGCCTCCACCCGCCCCATACAGGCTGACACCCGCTCCAGGAACTGCGCCGATCCGGACTCCGGCCCGAGCATCCTCCGGGAAAGAGCTTGAAGCTCCTGTTCGTCTCTCGGCAGGGTGTGGGTCTGTCTGTCCTCGAATATCTGCAGGTAGTGTTCTATCCTGCGCAGAAACAGGTAGTCCCGGCGCAATGTTTCCGCCAGCAAAGCCGTCAAGATCCCCTGCTCTCTCAGGGCTTTCAGCGCCGTCAGGGTATTCCCGCTAAGCAGCTCCCCTCCTGCTACGGCCCTACCTGCCTTCCCGGCGTGGATGAGTTGAAGTCCCTGTACCAGAAACTCCACATCCCGGATACCACCGCCTCCCAACTTGATGTTGCGGCCCGAGTCGATGCCCTGACTCAGCTTGCCCCGGGTCGTATTTCGCATCTTCTCCAGGGAGGCGATGATATCTTCGGCGGAGCGGGGCTCATGGAATAAGGCTCTGCATTCCGAGAGGAAGGCCTCCCCCACCCGGCGGTTCCCGGCAACCGGCCGAGCCTTGAGCAGAGCCTGGAGCTCCCAGACAGCCGCCTGATCGCGATAGTACCGGATGAGCCTGGGCACGGAGCTCACCAGCTCCCCGGATCGGCCAAAGGGCCGGAGGCGCAGATCGACCCTGTAGGCGGCACCCTCTTCGGTATGCGTAGAGAGATCCTTGCGCAGACTGTCCATCACCCCTTTGAAAAGGCCCTCGCTCTTTTCGTCCAGGGGATTGCCGCTGATCGCCAGCAGATCGATGTCGGAACTGTAGTTCAGCTCCCCTCCCCCCAACTTCCCGAAGGCCAGCAGACAGAACCCAGCCCCTGGCTCCTTCGCACCGAGGATCTCCCACAGCCTCTCCAGCTCCACCTGCAGCACCGCCTCCGCCAGTATGGACAGCTCCTCCATGATCTCCTCTATCGGTATATCCAGGCAGATATCCCGAATTCCGATACGCAGGATCTCCCGCCTCTTGAGCCGGCGGAGGTGATTTCGCCACCTGTTGGTGGGAACCGTTGCCTGAGACAGCGGCTTGAACACAGCTTCGACCTGCTCACGATGACGAAGGGTATGCAGATGATCGGGCATGGTGGCCCACTCGAAGAAGTCGGGGTCCCGGATCAGGGAATCGGACAGAAACTGACTGCCGGCAAAGATCCTGAGCAGAATATCCAGGCGCTTGGGTTGGGACAGGAGCAGTCGGAAATGTTCCTCCGGATCCTCCAGCGCCCCCAAGAATCGCTCCCAGTTGTTCAAGGCCATGTCCGGATCCGGCTGAGCCTTCAGGAAATCGGTGGCCAGAACAGCCAGACGGGCGAAGGAGACCGGCGAGGCCCCGGCGGCGGCCAGACTGCGGAGATTGACCAAGGCCCGCTCCGGATTTTCGAACCCCGAACGAACAAGAATCGCCCTGGCCTCCTCCCGGGACAGGGCATCGGAAAGAATCAGGTCGGCGATGTTTCCGACCCCCGGAACCGACAGGATCTCCCGGCCGAAATGCTCCTCCACAAAGGCTCTCACAAAGGCGGTGTGGGTATCGAAATCCAGACGCAGCCGCTGAACCGGGGTCAATTCCTCATCTGCGGCGTAGCCCATCCGCCGCGCCAGATGCAGATACTCGTCGGAACGCAGATCCGGCAGGAATAAATCCAGGGCCGAGCCCCGCAGCATGCGAAGGCTGTTGATCAGCCTCCTTAAGAACTCGTAGGCCTCCATGAGCCGGGATGTCTGCTCTTCTGCCAGCAGCCCCGCAATCTGCAGATGTTCCAAAGCCTCCCGGATAAAGGGTGTGCGAAGCTCCCCCCTGTTCGCTCCTGAGGCTACCTGCAGCAGCATGACCGCGTATTCGAGATCCAGGAGGGCGCCGGGACTGAACTTGGCATTCAACTCTCCCCGCCGGGTCCGAGCGTCGATCTGACGCCGCCTGGCGGCGCGCAGTGCCTTGAGGTCTAGGGGCTGGCCCGTGTACAGCATCTCGTCCCGCAGCCGTTCCACCTGCTCCCCCAGGTCACGGTCGCCCCCGATCGCCCGCAAACGCACCAGGGCCAGCCGCTCCAGCGGATGGGCCTCTCCGCCCGGACCGTAGTAGCGACAGAAGCTCTCCAGGCTGCAGGCCATCGGTCCCGAGGCACCGTAGGGCCGCAGCCGCAGGTCGACCTCGAAGATCCCCCGCTTCTTGGCGCGGATCGCCGCGCTGGTCTCCCGGACCAGACGATCGAAAAACTCGGCGTTGGGGATGCCCTCACTCCCCTCGGTTGTTCCATTGTCGCTGTACACAAACAGCAGCTCGATATCGGATGCGTAGCCCAGGTCCCCTCCACCCAGTTTTCCCAGTCCCAGGAGGCAGAACCCGGCCGGCAGCCTGCCTACCGTCAGCGGCCGGCCGTAGCGCCGGATCAGTTGCTCAAAGGTGAACTGCACCGTCCTGTTCAAAACGACTTCGGCCAGCCGGGTCAACCCTTCACTCAGGGTTCGGAAACTCGCCGCCGGGGCCACGATATGGTCCAGCTCCAGCAGAAAGATCTCGCGATCTTTGAACTCGTTGAGGATCCTGAGTTTTTTCTGGATGGATTTGGCCGAAGCCAGCGCCTCATCCACTCGACCGGACAGCTCAGCGGCGGGAGCGGAAAAACTCTGCCCCAGGAGGTGGGGCTCCAGCATGGGCAGGAGGGTTTCGTACTGCAGTCGGATGAAATCCTCCCAGAGGTAATCGCTGGCGCCCAACAGGCGGGCCAGGTCCCGGAGGATCAGGGGATTGGACAGAAGCTCGGCCCAGCGTCCCTGCTCGGGAAGCTCGAACACCCTCTCCACCAGCTGCTCGAAACGACAGAGGGCTGCGTAGGGATCCGGCGCACTGGAGAGGAAATAGGTGAACTGTTTCGTCAACAACACGGAGAACCTGACCTGATCGAGGCGGTCGGCATCGGAAATCCGCTTGCCCTGGGCATCGAGAAAGGAAAACTCGTCTTCGATCCTGTTTGTTACCGTGCGGATGTGAACGGACTCGATGTAGATCGAGCGCAGAGCCAGGGCCGTGCTCAGGGCGTAGAGAAAAAACGGGGTATCCTGGGCCACAACCGTAACGCTGGATGGATCCCGCGCTGCGGAACCGACTTCGATCTGGACGGGAAGCAGAACCGCCTCGGTGGGCAGATGCGCCGAAGCCAGATACTGCGCAACCTGCTCATTGACCCGCTGCCGCGCCTGCTGCAGGGATTCCTCGTCCCCCCGCTCCAGCAGAGCGATCGTCTCCGCCAGACGGTTCTGCAGTTGGATCTCCCACATCTCGGGGGCCAGGCGGCTGGCCACCGTCCCGAAGAAGTGATCGATGATCCTCCGTCTGTGCAGGGGATCGGTGCGGATGGATCTGCTCTTTCTCAAGCGCAGGGCGAAGGTGCCTCCTCTTGTGCCGCTGGCACGCTTTGCACCGGCGGCAGCCTCGGTTTCGGAGGTCGGCTGGTAGCGGCTGTAGGTATACACCTCACCGGAGATGATATTAAATCCGGAAGCGGCCAGGACACCGGTGATCAGGGAAAACTCGCCGGGATAGTCGAAGGCCAGCACCGTAATTTCCAAGCGGTCCCTCTCCCGGGGTTGCACCAGGGTCTGTACGGGTTGTTCGGAGGAAAGACGCCCGAGCACGCGCAGATGTTCGGCGACCGTGTCCTCGGAGAAGTATTGGAAGTAACGCTCCTCGAGTCGGGCAAGATGCTCGCGGATGAGCTCAAGCTCGGTTTGCGGACATAGTGAACAGAGTCCGGCCAGAGATGGTTTCATCGACAGGTAAAAAACAAACCTATCGGTTTCGATCCGATAGGTTTGTTTCCCCCAGGCGGGAAAGCGTATTGTCGTCAATCCTGGGGTTCAAAATCCTCCTTGCCTGCACCGCATACGGGACAGACCCAGTCGTCTGGAAGGGCTTCGAAAGAGGTCCCGGCGGCAATCCCGCCGTCCGGATCCCCCTCCGCCGGATCGTAGACATAACCACAGACAGTACAAACGTATTTCTTCATCTTCCCGCTCTCTTTCTCGTGAAGTGTGGAACCGGCATCATAATAACATACGGGTGTTTTTTTTCAAGAGCTCCAACTCGACAGTAAAAAAAGGCTGTTCCCGGAGGAGCTCCAGAAACAGCCGTGGTTTTCGCGGTTGTCTACACTTGATCCCTGTAGTTGCTACTCCCGCTTGCCCAGCGCGTTGTCCAGCATAAACAGCCCGTTGGCGGAATCTTTGATCATCTTGAGCTTTTCAGCGATTCCGCTTGCCGTGGCTTCCTCCTCGACCTGCTCGTCCACGAACCAGGCCAGCATCACTTCGGCGGCCTTATCCTTTTCGCTGCGGGCGATGTCCAACAGGTTGTGGATCATGGCGGTCACCTTCTGCTCATGCTCATAGGCAGCCTGGAAAGCGGCCGCCGGGGTCTTCCACTCAACCGGCGGGGCGTCGATCGCCTTGAGGGTTACCCGGCCGCCCCGATCATTCACGAAATCGTACAGCCGTTTGGCATGACCGGTTTCCTCTTTGGCCTGGACCTCCATCCAACTGGCCATGCCCTTGAGATTCTGGGTCTCTAACTCCGCCGCCATGGCGAGGTACAGGTACGCGGAGTACAGCTCCGCATTGATCTGGTCGATCAGAGCATCCTGCATCTTTTTGTTGATCATGTTGCTTCCTTTCTTTTTTTTCAGAGGTCGGTGCGGATTCTGCCGAGCCGTTTCCCGCCGGCCGGGATCCGACCGTACATCCGACCTACTCGATTAATCCGCTCAGGTTTTGCTATTAAAATAGTAATGAAGATGGCGGGGAGTCAATCCCTTTTGCTAGTCCGCCCTGGGCAGCCGGCCCTGGGAGTGCATGAAGGCCTGCTGGACGATACGGATCAGTTGAACCGCGGCCTGAAATACCTGTTTCAGTGACTCGTTGATCCGCTCCTCCTCGGCTTCGTCTATCAGATCATCCTCCAGAAGGGAGTCGGTGATGGCGATATTGAGCTTGGCAACCTCATCCACCAGGAGTGACATCTGTCGGGACAGGGCTTTGTAGGAGTAGCTGATCTTGGCTTCGGTTAGCTCGGTCAACGTTTCGATCTGGGCGATTATATTTTTCAGCACGTGCACCAGGCGGGGATTGGGATTGCTCTCCACCTCCACCTTCCAGTTTTCCAACCGGGTCACCGTCATTTCCACCAGGCGCTTGAGCTCCGCATTGGTGGGCAGTTCCCGGGGTGTCAGCTCGCTGGTTTTGTTTTTCTTCTGTTTCGCCATACCTTGCCCGTCCTTCAAACCCGCCGCCTAGGTGTACATCGCCAGCAGGTGGTCCACTATCGCCGGTATCTCATGACGCGGAGGCTTTTGTTTCCGCCAAACCGCACAGACTCCGAATACCGCACCTCGGAGGGTCTGGAGGATCATCTCAGGACTGAAGCGGACCGAAAATTCCTTCTCGGCCAAACCCAGCTTGATCTCCTCCAGCATCAGCACGTTTGCTTCCCGGTAGCTGTCCATGTAGCTGTTGATCGCCGTAGATTCTTCTCTTGTCTCGGGATCGATAAACAAAGGGAAAATCCTGGTCAGGATAATCAGCAGAATCTCCAGGTTGTCGTGGTAGAACTCCAGGATTACCCGGATCATCTCCCTGAGCACATCGATATGGGACTTGTTTTCCTTTCGAATCTCCTTGATATGCACCGAAAAGTCGTAGTACTCCTGATCGAGGATCGCATTGAGAATCTCCGGAATGCCCTTGTAGTAGTAGTACAGGGAGCTCTTGTCCATATCCAAGGCCTTGGCGATGTCGCCCATCGTGGAATTCTTTCCGTATTTGATGAGAACACTCTCCGCCGTCTCCAGGATTGTAGCCCTCTTTTGCTCCAAACGCTTCTGCTTTGATTGGGACATCTCGTACTCCGATTTCCATTGATATTTCAATTTTAATTTCAATTTCAAGTTTAATCTATAGTCATTGCAGTTTTCCTCCGCCCTCGGAGAACCGGCGGATGGAGGTTGTCAGAAAAGGGGGCATTCGCCTATAGTGGAGCTATGGTAAGACATGAATCGGAAAAGAAACCCTACCCCGTCTATGGCGAGGGGGACAAGCAAGTGCTCAAGCAGATCCTGGTGGGACCCAAGGATGGCTTCGAGGGGTACCTGCGGGAGTTCACCGTGCAGCCCGGAGCCAACAGCCCGTACCATCAGCACGATTGGTACCACGTCGTGTACATTCTGGAAGGCAGCGGGTTCGTAAAAATCGACGGTACCGAGCATCCCATCCTGGCGGGGTCCGCCGTTCACGCTCCGGCAGGGGTTACCCACGGATTCTTCAATACAGGGGAGGGACAGATGCGCTTCCTCTGCCTGGTCCCGAAGAAGGGGGATGCCTACGGCGATGCCGACGGGTGAGGCCGAATCCGCCCGAGCCTGCAGACTCAGACGGCTGAGCGCTCCCCTGGATTCCGGCTCAGGGACTTCAAACGGTCCAGGTCTTCCAAGGTGAAGCCCCGCCAGCGCATCGGCAGGATGCTGTTGTTATGGGTGAGGGGTTCAGCCTCCAGGTCGAAGGAGGACCGATCTATCGCCTCTGACCAAAGGGGACTGCCCGGAGTCGGCGAGTATTCGGCAATCTGAACCCGGATCCCGAACCCGGCTGCGTGACGCACCGACATCTCCACCTCCCCCGCCTCCTGACCCGGCAACCCCGCAAGTACGTAGGCCGTGATTTTTTCGGGAGGAAATCCCGCTTGCAGCAGGTGATCCAATCCTCCGGCCAGCATCGACGCATCCAATTTGTTATCAAAAGTTTCGTGAAACTCCGAATGGGCGCTTTCAAAGCCGATGCGCACCTCTGCGAATCCCGCGCGCCTCATCAGGTTCGCGCAAATCCGATCCAGGTGACACAAGTGCACGGCGTTGGGAAGGTAGAACTTCAAGGATAAACCGGAGCGGCAGATCTGTTCGAGAAATGACAGAAAGCCCTGCTCCTTCTTGCACAACAAGGCGTCGTCGTAAAAGGCGAAAGAACGGGTGCCGTAGCATCGATGCGCCTCCAGAACCGTTTGAAACAGCAGATCCGGGTTACCCTGGAGGAATCGGGGCTCGATCACCTTGGAGGAACAGTAGGCGCAGGCCATGGGGCAGCCCCGGTTCAAGCGCAGTACCCCCGCCTGCCAATTCGCCTCCGGCAGGAGCAGAAGCTCCTCTGTGGATGGAGGGGCGGATGTGGGGAGCGATCGAGAATCCAGGAAATCCCCCAGGTGAGGAAACGCGGGCCCGGACACCACCAGATCGGCTTCGGTATTCGCCCTCGCGTGCTCCGGGCAAAGGGTCGGGTAGACGCCCCCCAGAACGACCGGCGCCCTGGGGAACAGCTTCCGCACCATCCGGATCGCCTCCAGCACCCCCGGGTACCAGTAGGTCATACCGGCGGACACTAAAACGATGTCGGGTTCCTCAGCGGCGATCCGCCGCTCCAGACTCTCCGCCAGGATCCCATAACGGGCGTAGCTGCGCTTCATCCCGGCCACAGCAGGAGGGGCGGGTATGATCTGCCGGAAGAACTTCCCCGTTCCCCGGAGCTCCCGCTTGGGACTGCCCAACACGGCGATGCTCCGGGGATCCGTATAATCCATGGCGTTCACCAGACGCACGCCATAGCCGCAGCGCTGCAGCCAGGCCCCGAGCCGGCAGAGCGCATAGGGTTTGAGAAATAGATCGTAGAGGGCAAAATCGTAGATCGGAGGATAGAGCAACAGCGCCTTCGGCTGACTGGGATGCTGGCGACCATGGAGCTGACGATACCGCCGATACCGGTTTGGCTGGACAAAGAACTCCATTTTTGTTAATTTTACCACGGTTTTTAGGCGCCGTACCCAAGGGGTAAGGGAGAGGTCTGCAAAACCTTTATGCATCGGTTCGATTCCGATCGGCGCCTGTCTCCCAATTAAATCGCTGATACCAGAACAGAGCCAGAGCGG
>Ga0315534_1003389_pt1 | contig 10278 bp, 7 predicted proteins | sample SalMarSW160240MG_FD_203094 | JGI IMG/M metagenome (GOLD analysis project Ga0315534, IMG submission 203094) | Salt marsh sediment microbial communities from the Plum Island Ecosystem LTER, Massachusetts, United States - Salt Marsh Sediment SW1602-40 ...
CCCTTCGATGCCTCGCGCGAGGAAGGCGATCGTCGGGTTCGACTGGGTGTCGACTCGGCTCGCGATCATCTCGGCCAGGCCCGACTCCGACGTGCCCCACGTCTTCAACGACCGGGAGACGATGACCCCTTGCTCGCCCGATCGGGCCAGGAGATCGGGCAGCACGTGCTCGCGGACCATCAGCTGCATCTCGTAGGGCACGCCGGGGACCGCGTAGACGACCCCCTTCTTCCCCGAGCCGGCGGGGGCAGGCGTCGGGGGGCTCAGCCGCCCGACGCCGGTGGAGACGGAGCCCGCGCCGTCGACCATCGAGGCCTCGACCTCGCACCGGAGACCGGGCGCGGTGCCGATCGGGTTCGGGATCACCTCGCCGCCGACCGGGACGTCGGCCTGACGCAGGTTGTTGGCAGCCATCTCGCGACCCCGGCCACCGAACAGGGCCGCGATGTGCTCGACGAGGTCGTCGTGTCGCTCGAGCGGCACCCCCATGAGCTCCGCGATGGCGTCACGCGTGACGTCGTCCTGCGTGGGCCCGAGCCCGCCGCAGACGATCACCGCGTCGGCCTCGCGCAGCAGGTCGCGCAGCGCCTCGACCATGCGGGACCGGTTGTCGCCGACCTTGCGGTGGTCGTACGTTTCGACGCCGACCGAGGCGAGCTGCTCGCCGATCCACGCGCTGTTGGTGTCGACGATCTGGCCGAGCAGCAGCTCCGTCCCGATCGCGAGCACGTCGACCCTCATGTGTCGCTCGCTCGCTGGGGAGCTCGTCGCCGACTCGACGGCTCGCCCACCGCGGCCGCACGCGTCATCGTGTCCTCTTCGGGAGGCGCTCGGGTTCGTAGCGGTAGGCATCGACGAACAGGTCGATGGCGGAGACGACCGTCATCGCGACCGCGAGCCACAGCACCGTGTCCTGGAACCAGTGGGCATCGGCCGTCGGCGGGAACAGCACGGCGGCGACGGCGAGGAACTGCACGTTGGCCTTCCACTTGCCGAGCGGCCGCGCCGGGAACGAGATGCCGCGGCGACTCGCGAGGGAACGCCACGCCGAGACACCGAGCTCCCGAGCACCGACGATGACGACCGCCACCCACGGGAAGTCGCCCCGCGCCCCGAGCGCGATGAACCCACCGAGCACCAGGACCTTGTCGGCGAGTGGATCGAGGAACGCGCCCGAACGCGTCGCGCCGTCGCGCCGGGCGAGCCAGCCGTCGAGGCCGTCGGTGACCCACAGCACGAGCCAACCCGCGAACGTGCCCCACGTCGCCTTGCCCTCGTCGAGTATCCACACGAGGACGGGGATCGCGAAGAGCAGGCGGATGAGCGTGACCGCGTTCGCCGGCGTCTTGATGGCAGTCTCGCCGAACCGGCGCACGCTCTCCGCGGCCTCGGCCGCGGTCTCGCGCGCGGTCCACGCCGCGTCGGCCGCGACCTCGCGTGCGGTGCGCGGCTCGGTGCGCCGGCTCACCTCAGCACCTCGATGACGCGCCCGATCACGTCGACCCCGTCGACCTCGATGACCTTCGCCCGCACGATGCTGCCCGCCTCGGCGCGCGCACCGGGCAGGCGCACCACCCCGTCGATCTCGGGTGCTTCACGGTGCGAGCGTCCGGTCGCGCCGCCTCCGTCGTCGACCGCGTCGACGAGCACCGTCACCTCGGCGCCGTCACGGACGAGCCGGTCACGAGCGAACCCGGTGACGCGCGCCTGGAGCTCGTCGCACTCGCGGATCCGCTCGGTCATCAACTCGGGCGTGACTGCGCCGTCGAGCGTCGCCGCGGGGGTCCCGACCTCCTCGGAGAACGGGAAGAAGCCCGCCCAGTCGAGCGCGGCTTCGTCGAGGAACGCGAGGAGGGTGTCGTGGGCAGGTTCGGTCTCGCCGGGGAACCCGACGATGAACGACGACCGGAACGCCGCCTCCGGCTCGCGCTCCCGGATGTCGCCGATGATCTCCAGGAAGCGATCGCCGCTCCCCCACCGCTTCATGCGCCCGAGCAGCGCGCGGTCGGCGTGCTGGAGCGAGAGGTCGAAGTAGGGCGCGACGGTGCCCGTGTCGAGCATCGTCGCGATCAACGGATCGCGGACCTCGCTCGGGTACAGGTAGAGCAAGCGCACGCGTGCGAGGCCCTCGGGTGCGAGCTCCGCGTCGAGGCGGGTCAGCAGCGGCGCGAGCGCGCCCGGCTCCCCGACGTCGCGGCCGTACCAGGCGAGGTCCTGCGCGACGAGCACGAGCTCTCGGACACCGCCCTCGACGAGCGCCCGGGCCTCGCCCACCAACGCGTCGGGCTCCCGGGACCGTTGCTTGCCGCGGAACGACGGGATGGCGCAGAAGGCGCAGGCCCGGTCACACCCCTCGGCGACCTTCAGGTACGCCCAGGGCACCGACGGTGCACCCCGGGGCAGCTCGAGCAGGTCCTTCACGAACGTCGGCTTGCGGCGCGGAGCGTCGACCATGACGCTGCCGAGCTCCCCCTCGCCGGCGAACCCGACGACCGCGTCGACCTCGGGGATCTCGGCGGCGAGCTCGGCCCCGTAGCGCTCCGCCATGCAGCCGGTGACCACGATCCGTGCACCCGGCTTGCGCTGCTCGGCGAGCGTGAGCGTCACCGCGATGGACTCCTCGCGCGCCGCCTCGACGAACGCACAGGTGTTGACGACCACGAGCTCGGCGGCCTCCGCGCTGGTCGCCGGCTCGAGGCCATCTGCGAGCAGCGTGGCCGTGACCTTGTCGGAATCGACAGCGTTCTTCGGGCACCCGAGCGTCTCGACCCAGAACGTCACGGGTGAGGGTGCAGGCATCCCGTGATTCTACGGGCGCGCTCGTGCGTGCTCCCTCTCACTGATGCGCGCCGGCTATGACGCCTCGAGCTCGTCGACGGTCATGAGCACGTCGCGCGCCTTCGATCCGTGCGACGGACCGACGACGCCCTTGCGCTCGAGCAGGTCCATCAGTCGTCCCGCCCGTGCGAAGCCGACCCGGAGCTTGCGCTGGAGCATCGACGTCGAGCCGAGCCCGGAGCGCACGACGAGCTCCATGGCCTCGGCGAGCAGCTCGTCGTCGTCGTCACCGCCGCTGCCGACTCCACTGCCCGCGCCGCCCGGACCTTCGTCGGCGATGCCGTCGACGTACTGGGGCTCTGAGGCCTGGCGCTTCCAGTGCGATGCGACCTTGGCGACGCACTCCTCGTCGACCCACGAGCCTTGGATGCGCTGCGCACGACTGGAGCTCGCGGTCATCAGCAGCATGTCGCCCTGGCCGATGAGCTTCTCGGCGCCGGCCTGGTCGAGGATGACGCGCGAGTCGGCGAGGCTCGACACGCTGAACGCCATCCGGCTCGGCACGTTCGCCTTGATGACGCCGGTGATGACGTCGACCGATGGACGCTGCGTCGCGATCACGAGGTGGATGCCGACGGCGCGCGCCATCTGCGCGATGCGGCAGACGCTCGCTTCGACGTCACGCGCCGCGACCATCATCAGGTCGTTGAGCTCGTCGACGACCACGACGATGTGCGGCAGCCGCGCGTAGCCCTTGCCGCTCACCCTGTCGGGCTTCTCCGGGGTCGCCAGCTCCCCCCGATCGACGAGGTCGTTGTAGCCCGCGACGTCGCGCACACCGACCTCCGCGAGCGTCTCGTAGCGCAGGTCCATCTCGCGGACCGCCCAGTCGAGCGCGTTCGCGGCCTTCTTCGGGTTCGTGACGACCGGAGTGAGCAGGTGCGGCAGGCCGTTGTACGCGCCGAGCTCCACGCGTTTCGGGTCGACGAGTATCAGCCGCACCTGGTCGGGAGTGTTGCGCATCAGCAGCGACGTGACGAGCGAGTTGATGCAGCTCGACTTCCCGGCACCGGTCGCGCCCGCGATGAGCACGTGCGGCAGCGTCGCCAGGTCGATCATCACCGCGCGTCCCGAGATGTCGCGACCGAGGCCCACATCGAGTGGGCTCGTCGCGGCCTTCGCCTCGGGTGAGGTGAGGATGTCGCCAAGCGTGACGAGCTGGCGCGCCTTGTTGGGCACCTCGACACCGATGGCCGATCGACCCGGGATCGGCGCGAGGATCCGCACGTCGGGTGATGCCATCGCGTACGCGATGTCGTGGCTCAGGTTGGTGACACGGTTGACCTTGACGCCGGGCGCGAGCTCGAGCTCGTAGCGAGTGACCGTGGGGCCGACGGTCGAGCCCGTGAGCTTGGCGTCGACGCCGTGCTGCTGGAGCGCGGCCGCGAGCACCCTCCCGCCCTCCTCGACCATGCGGCGGTCGGCCGGCTCGGCGTCGCCCTTCTTCAGCAGCGTCTTCGGTGGGAGCTTCCACGCGCCGCGTCGCCCCGACCTCGGGCCGAGGTCGAGCGCGACCTGCCCGTCCTCCTCCTCGACCGTCGGCGGTATCGCGGCGGCCGCGGGCAGATCGGTGAGGGTGGGCTCGTCGGCGAACCTGAGGCCCGGGTCGGTCGCGTCCGGGTCGACGGGGGCACCGTCGTCGGCGATGTCGTAGAGCTCGGTCACGATGGCGTCGCTCTCCGCGGACGCGGATGGGTCGTCCGCGGCCGTTCCCTCCCCCTCGGGGCCCGCCGGCGTCAGGTCGAGATCTTCCGCGTCGTCGAGCTGGTCGCCATCGGCGTCGGCCAGCTCGCCGAGCCTGCGGGCGCCGACGCGTGCCTGCGCACCGGCCCAGCGCACGCTGCGGCCGAGACCGCCGATCACGTCGCGCATCGGGACGCCCGGTGCGAGCAGCACGCCCAGCACGACGACGCCCCCGAGGACGACCGACGCGCCGACGACACCCGCCGCGGCGTCGAGTGAGCCGCCGAACGCCCCGCCCAGCACGCCGCCGGCGTCGCGCAGCCGTGCGATCGGGCCGTCGATCGAGGGCGTGTCGAAGACGAGGTGGAGGAAGCCGACCGCGGCGACGAAGATCAGCGCGAAGCCGACCGCGACGCGCAGCGGTGCCGGCTCGGGCGGTGGCTCTTCACCTTCATCCTCGGCCTCGATCGCCCGACGCGCCGTCGGCCGCACCGAGAACAGCAGGATCGCGAACACGACGAGCACGACCGGCAGCGCCGCGGCCGCCCGACCGATGAGCGTGCGGACCCCGTCGGCGAGGCCGGCGCCGATCGGCCCCGCGAGGTCGCCGAGCAGCCCGAGTGCGAGGAGCGCGGCGAGCACGAGGAGGCCGACCGCGGCGGCGTCCGGGCCGTGGCCACCGAGCTCACGTCGCGCGGCCTCGCTGGCCCGCGTGCGCAGGCGCGGCTCGGCCGGGGCGCGCCCGGCCGGCGCCTTCTTGTTCGCGGGCCGGCGCTTGGAGGGCGCGGATCGCTTGCGCGTCGTGGTCCGGGTGGCCATTCGGCCACGGTAACACCGGCCCCATCAGCAACATGCGTATGCCCCTCCATCGCCTCACTCGCTGCGGGCCGGGATACCCGGCCCGCGGGAGCTCGTTTCGGCGCGCGGGCCTTCGCGGCTCAGGCCGCCGGACGTGGTCCCCGCAGGCGAGCCCTACAGCGCAGGGGCGTAGCCCCCGTCGACCGGGTACACCGAGCCGGTGATCCACTCCCCCGCGTCGCTGCAGAGCATCACCGCCAGCGGCGCCGGGTCGTCGACCCGTCCCAGGCGCCCGATCGGGTAGGGGGACGCGAGCTTTCGCTCCTGCTCGTCGCTCATCTCGGCCGCCGGGCCGTGGCGCATCGTGCCGAGTGAGAGGCAGTTGACCGTGACGCCGCTGCGCCCGACCTCCGCCGCCAGCCCGCGTGTGAAGCCCATCGCCGCGGCCTTCGCCGCGCCGTACACGACCTGGCGTCGCTCGCCCTTGCGGCCCGCGTCGGAGACGATCGTGAGGATGCGCCCCCAGCCGCGTTCGATCATGTCGGGCAGGTAGGTGTGGGTGACGTGCAACACGCCGGTGAGGTTGACCCGCATGACCGGCTCCCACTCGTGCGGCTGCGACTCGGCGAACGTGGTGTAGGTCGCCGTGTTGTCGGCGAACGCGCGCACGCCGCTCCCCGCGTTGTTCACGAGGATGTCGACCGGTCCGGTGGCCCCGGCCATCTCGTGCACCGACTCCGGATCGCACACGTCAGCGACGACCGGGTGCGCCGTGCCGCCCTCGGCCTCGATCTCGGCGCACACGCCCTCGGCCCGGCTCAGCTCGAGGTCGTTGATCCACAGCTGCGCGCCGGCACGGGCCATGTGCATGGCGATCGCCCGCCCGACACCGGCGCCCGAGCCGGTCACGACGGCGATCCGTCCCCCGATGAAGCTCGACCAGTCCCGGATCGGCATGGCCCAAGCCTCGCGCGTGGTGCCGGTCGGACCCCCCGGTCAGACCCCCCGGTCAGACCCCCCCGTCAGACCTCCCGGTCAGACCTCGATGACGACGGGGATGATCGCCGGGCGGCGCTTGGTGCGCTCGTTGATGAGGCGCCCGAGCGCGCGGCGGGCGTGGCGGCGCAGCGTCTCGAAGTCGGTCGCGCCCTCGTCGGCCGCCTCGCGCAGCGACACCTCGACCGCGGCTCGGGCGTCACCGAGCAGCTCCTCGGCCTCGCCGGCGTGGATCCAGCCGCGGGTGACGATCTCGGTGCTCCGCACGACCTCGCCGCTGGCCGCGTCGACGGTCACGATCACCACGACGAAGCCCTCCTCGGCAAGCGATCGCCGGTCACGCAGCACGCCCTGGTCGACGTCGCCGACCATCCCGTCGACGTACTGGTAGCCGGCGGGCACCGCTCGCCGATCGACATCGGCGCCCCTCTCGTCCACCGTCACGACGTCGCCGTCCTCGCACACGAGCACCCGTTCAACGGGGACGCCGACCGCTTCGGCGAGCCGCTGGTGGTGCACCAGGTGCCGGTACTCGCCGTGCACGGGCACGAACCACTCGGGCTGCACGAGGTCGAGCATGAACTTGAGCTCTTCGCGCGATGCGTGGCCGGAGACGTGGACGTGCGACGCGCTGCCGTGGACGACCTCGGCGCCGGCGCGGTGGAGCGAATCGATCACGCGGGCGACGTTCGACTCGTTGCCCGGGATCGCGTGCGCCGAGATGACGACGACGTCGTCGTCGCTCACCTTCACGTGCTTGTGCTCATGGGCCGCCATGAGGGCGAGCGCGCTCATGGGCTCGCCCTGCGAACCGGTGCAGATCACGCAGACCTCGCCGGGCGAGTACCGCGGAGTCTCCTCGATGTCGATCACGCGGTCTGCGGGCACGTCGAGCAACCCCAGCTCGCGGGCGAACGCGACGTTGTGCATCATCGACCGTCCCACGAACGCCACTCTGCGACCGGCACCGATCGCCTCGCGCGCGATCTGCTCGACGCGATGCAGGTGCGAAGCGAACGACGCGACGATGAACCGCTTCGTCGGGTGATCGCGCAGCATGTCGCGCACGACGGGCCCGACGGACGCCTCCGACTCGGTGAACCCCGGCCGCTCGGCGTTGGTGGAGTCGGACAGCAGCATGCGCACGCCCTCGCGTCCGATCTCGCCGATTCGAGCCAAGTCGGTCCGGCGGCCGTCGACGGGCGTCAGGTCGAGCTTGAAGTCGCCGGTGTGCAGGATCGAGCCGATCGGCGTGCGGTAGGCGACCGCGAACGCGTGCGGCACCGAGTGCGTGACCGGCACGAACTCTGCCTCCACGGGCCCGATTCGGCGGATCTCGCCGTCGACGACCGGGATCAGCTCCGTCTGGTCGAGCACACGCGCCTCCTCGAGGCGCTTGCGCGCGAAGCCCAGCGACAGCGCACTGCCGTAGATGGGCGTCGGCACGTCGCGCAGCAGGTACGCGAGCCCACCGACGTGGTCCTCGTGCCCGTGGGTCAGCACGACGCCCTCCACACGGTCCGCGTTGGCGCGCAGGTAGGTGAAGTCGGGAAGCACGAGGTCGACGCCCGGCATGTCGGCGTCGGGGAACATCAGCCCGCAGTCGACGACGACGATGCGACCGTCGACCTCGAGACAGAAGCAGTTACGACCGATCTCGCCGAGCCCGCCCAGGAAGACGATTCGGACGGAGCTCATCCGTGCAACGGTACTGCGCCGCGGGCTTCATTCCGGGGCGCGGGCACGCGCTCTTCGATCTCGACGCCGTGCTCGGCGCCCTACTGCGCGTCGCCAGCCATCACATCCATGCCGAGCCGGCGCGCGAACTGCTGGTTCTCCATGCACCGCTTCGTGTAGCCGTCGGACACGGCCTTCCACTTCGTCTCGTCGTACCCGTTCGCAATCGCGATCTCGAGCTGCTTGGCGGTGTCGGTGCCCGCCGGCTGCATCTTCACGCACAGCGCGACGTAGTCGTCGTAGCTGACGCCCTCGATGGGGGCGAACATCGGGTCGCTCTTGTCGAGGGCCGCGGCCTCGTTCTTGAGGTTGGCGCTCTCGGCCTGCGCCGCCGCGATGTTCGTCGCCGCGTACTGCCCGCCCTGGGCCTGACCCTGGGTCATGGCCTGCTGCATCATGGCTTCGGCTTGCTTCTTGGCGTCATCGAGCTTGCCCATGGTGGCGTCTCCTCGGTCGTGGTGGCTGGACGCGGTTCGGATGGGGCATCAGTGTGCCCCATCCCCGTCTCGGCCGAGCGTCGTGCCTATGCGCCGACGGACTCGCGGTCCTTCGCCACCTCGTCGAGGGTGGCGTACTCCTCACCGGTGTCGGCCCAGTCCTCGAACTGGATCACGCCCAGCTCGGTGAAGCGCTCGCGGAGCCAGCCGTCGGCGGCGTCGAGCAGGCCGAGCTTCTTGCAGTTGGGCACGATCTTCGAGAACAGCATCCCCTGGAAGACCGGACGGTCGGGCGCCTGCATGACGACCTTGATCGCTTCCTTGACATCGACGCCCATCCTCTCCCAGACCTCCTGCTGGAGGAACCGGTCGCGCATGCGCACCGCAGCCTCGAACGCGAACTCCTGACGCTCGCGCACCTCCTTGGCCGACAGCTGGTCGTAGTACTCCTGCAGCGACAGCACGCCGAACGCGACGTGGCGCGCCTCGTCGCTCATCACGTAGCGCAGGAGCTGCTTGATGAGCGGCTCGGTCGTGAACTGGTGCATGAAGCCGAACGCGGCGAGCGCGAGGCCCTCGACCATGATCTGCATCCCGAGGTACGTCATGTCCCACCGGGAGTCGCTGATGATGTCGTCGAGCAGCATCTTCAGGTGCGCGTTGATCGGGTAGTGACCCGACAGCTTCGTGTCGAGGTAGCGGGCGAAGACCTCGACGTGGCGGGCTTCGTCCATCACCTGCGTCGACGCGTAGTACTTGGCGTCGATCCAGGGAACGGTCTCGACGATCTGCGCGGTGCAGATGAGCGCACCCTGCTCACCGTGCATGAACTGCGACAGCGTCCAGTTCTGCGACTGGATGCCGAACTCGACCCACTCCTTGTCGCCCCACTTCTCGAAGACCGTGCCTGTCATGTCCATCGTGCCGAAGTCGTTGAGCGCCTGGTTGGCGATGACGACCTTCTCCTGGTCGACGTCGGTGTCCCAGGGGAGGTCGTTCGAGTTCCACTGCGACGTCTTGGCCTTCTCGTAGAGCTTGAGCAGGGGCTTGCGGCTCTGCTCGTAGTCCCACGTGAAGGTCGCGTCGCTCGCGGCGCGCACCGTGTGCAGCGCCTCCTCGGCGTCGGTGTTCGTGATCGCCAGGATCTGGTCGACGTCGTTCAGCTCGGAACGACCGATGAGCTCATCGTTGGTGACCGCCATGGTGGGACCCCCTATGGGTTGGGGACGGCTTCGGGGACGGACGGGTGGATCGCGGGGACGACGAACCCGCGCACGTAGGCGCGCAGCTCGGGCTCGTCGGCGAGCAGGTCGGGTGCGGTCGGCGAGAACCAGAGCATGAGGCCGAGGCGGACGATCCATTCGGCTGCACGAGGCGCACGCGCACCGAGGAACCGCTCGAGCGCGGGTGCGAGGGCTGCGGAAGCGTCGCGCAGGAAGACGTCGCCGCCGGCGAACGTCAGGTGGGGCAGCAGGAGCTCGGGCTCGAAGTCGGCGACGAAGCGCAGTGCCTCGTTGCGGGCGAGCTCGCGCCCGGCCGTGACGAACATCGCCGCCACCGCGTCATCGAGGGTCGCTTCGGCATCGGCCGCGGCCACGACCTCGGTCGTGACGCGCTCGGTCTCGTGCCGGATGACGCGCCCGACCAGGTCTCGCTTGCCGTCGAAGTAGCGGTAGAGCGTCGCCCGGGAGAACCCGGCCTGACGAGCGACGTCGTCGATCGTCGTCTTTCCCAGCCCGTGGCGGGCGATGCAGACGAGGGTGGCCTCGATCGCGCGCTGCTCGGTGCC
>Ga0315534_1003393_pt1 | contig 10274 bp, 14 predicted proteins | sample SalMarSW160240MG_FD_203094 | JGI IMG/M metagenome (GOLD analysis project Ga0315534, IMG submission 203094) | Salt marsh sediment microbial communities from the Plum Island Ecosystem LTER, Massachusetts, United States - Salt Marsh Sediment SW1602-40 ...
AATCCGGGGGCGAACGCAGGTTGGTGCTTTCGGCAATTCCTTGAACTGCCGGTCAAAAATATTTATAGATATATCGACGATCTATTAGCTCGAGAAATGGCGCCATTTTAAAGTATTGCGGCCAGAATACGGTCTTTCTTGTATATTTTGACTTGCCGATTTGGAAAATACTTATTTTTGAAAATTTCGCTCTATCGGCGCTTAGGGCTTACACCCGTTGTCTCTACGCTGACTAGTTTCTTTTGCTGGAGTGGTTAATCTATTAACCTTTCCGATCGCCGCTGCGTTTCATAATCATGCCGAGTGTTTTTATTCCCCCGTCTTACGGTGTTTTGGTTAATAGGGGCCAAGAACCTTGAATTAGCGAATTACGAATATAATGACCTTCGTTCATGACCTCTGTTCATGACCTCTGTTCATGACCTCTGTTCATTTTGTTGCGGCTGTAGAAAACAACTTCGTATTGAAATTGCGTGTTACACGAAACCCGTTATTTGGCTGCAATAGGAAGAGCGCCACGACCGCGGCGATGCGGCTGCACGCTCAGGAGCCTCGGCATGGAGTCGACGCAAAAGTCTCGTGGTTGGAGCAAAGCACCGGCTGAGATCTACCGAGTTCTTGTCGTTGGCGCTGGCATCGCTGGGCTTGCCGCAGCACGCGCACTCGCCGATCGAGGGGTTCATGGTGTCGTGCTTGAAGCACGCGAGCGTATCGGGGGACGGATCTGGACCGCCAACGTGGCAGGGCAGCCCGTTGACCTTGGCGCCTGCTGGATCCACGGACCGCGCGGCAATCCAATTGCGCAACTCGCGCGCCGATGGAAGCTGCCACTCGAGAAAACGGAGTGGGACAGAATTTGGTTTCCCGGCGCTCCCTCGGCACACGTTTGGGAGGCGGTAATCCGAGCCAAAACGCTTACTGCGGCCGTGGGCTCCGGATCGGTGGCGGAAGCCATTCCGCAACATTGGCTCAGCGACCCGCTGATGCGTTGGGCCCTGTGTTACGAAATCGCACAAGAGTACGGCGAGGATCCCGAGCACCTCTCGCTCAAGCACTGGCGTGATGACGATGACTTTGAGGGCGGTGATTTCATGTTTCCGCGCGGTTACGGGGAACTCGTCGGCCATTTGGGCAGGGGGTTACAGGTTCGCACTGGCCATGTCGTACAGGCGATCCGCTATGGGGGACGCAGGGTCGCCATCGAAACAAACAGTGGGACATACGAAGCGGAGCGCGCGATCGTAACCCTCCCTCTTGGAGTCCTTAAGGTTGGGTCAGTGGTGTTCGATCCAGAGCTGCCGGAGCGGAAGCAACGAGCGATCAGGCGCCTTGGCGTAGGGGTGCTCAACAAGCTTGCGTTTGTTTTCGATCAGCCGTTTTGGCCGAACGGCACACATGTCGTTGGACGATATGGGCCCTACTCGATGTTAACTGTGCACGGCAGGACGCTTGTCGGAATGGCAGGCGGCGGCGTCTCGCGCCTTACCGTTCCCGAAGCCCCCGAGGACGTGCTCCAGTCAATTGGCGCGCCGCGCCCCTTGGGGACTATTGCGACACGGTGGGATGAAGACGCATTCGCCCGAGGGGCTACCTCCGTGGTGCCGCCTGGCGGAAAGAGCAAAGACTTCGACGTATTGGCCTCTCCGTCAGGCAATTTGTCTTTCGCCGGCGAGGCAACGAGCCGCGCCCATCGTGGAACCGTGCACGGCGCTTACCTCTCGGGGCAACGCGCAGCGCAAGAAGTCCTTGTATCGTTCGCTGGCGCTTGTTGACGGAACAAGGATTGGCCGCCTCATCTTTTGGTGACCCCGGCAGGATTCGAACCTGCGACCCTCAGATTAGGAATCAGTGCGACACTAGATTTCCTCGTATTTCGATGGACGCAATCGGACAAGGCAACTTGCAGATATATATAACTTTTTCACGATGTATGCGTCCAGATATTTACGACAGCGTCCAGGGCAATCGAGATCAATTTGGAACCCCAGCGGAACCCCAGCGTGCTACACTTGGGCGAAAAGGGAGACCGATTCGCGCCGATGTCACGGAAGAAGCTCACGCAGAGGTTCGTGGAGACCGTCAAGGCTGGACCGACAAGGGTGGAGTATCCTGACGGCCATACGCGTGGGCTCTTACTGCGTGTTACGCCAAGCGGGAAAAAGAGCTGGGCCGTCCTATATCGGCGCAAATCAGATGGCCGCAAGCGGCGCTACACGATCGGCGCCTATCCTGAGTTCAAGCTGTCGGACGCGCGCGCTCATGCTGAGGACGTCGTGGCGCGAGTTTCGCGCGGAGAAGATCCTGCTGCGCAGGTCCAGGCCCACAATGCGGCGCTCACCTTTGGGCAACTCGCCGAAACGTGGGTCCTACGGCATGGGCGGCCAAACAAGGGGCCCCGGTCCCTCTATGACGACCAGCTCATGCTCACCCGAGAGATCTACCCGGCAATCGGCCGCATGAAAGCCGACGAAGTTGTCAAGCGGGACGTTATCGGAATCCTTGAGTTGGTTGCGGGTCGCGGTGCCCGCTATCGGCCAAACCGTATCTTTGCGCTCTTGCGCTCGATCTATCGATGGGGACTAGCGGAGGATCTGATCCAGCGCGATCCAACCCAGGGAATCCGCCCGCGCACTATTGAGCGGCCACGCGAGCGGGTCCTTTCAGACGAGGAAGTCCGCATCCTGTGGCGCGCCCTTGATAATGCGCCAATGAGCAAAGCCGTCGCCACCATTCTGCGCCTCGCGCTGATCACCGGCCAGCGCGTAGGCGAAGTCGCTGGGATGGCCAAATCAGATATCGAACTTGCCCCAGCCAACCCGATGTGGACGCAACAGGGTCGTGGGCGAAAGAACAAAGAGCTGACACGCGTGCCGCTTTCACCGCTGGCGGCGGAGCTTATCCTCGATGCCGTCGCCCGGTCCGGTGACAGTCAGCACGTGTTTCCGTCACCAACAGGAGCTGGTGCAATTACCGCCCATGCGGCGACACGCGCAATCAGTCGGGCACGACCGGGGCTCGGCATTGACCATTTTCGCGTCCATGACCTTCGCCGAACCGCAGCTACAGGGATGGCCTCTCTTGGCATCAACCCGCACACGATTAGTCTTGTGCTCGACCACACGAGCGTCACGAAGGGCACGGTTACGGGGGCCGTGTACGTCAAGTATTCGTTCGACCGCGAGAAGCGTGAGGCTTTAGAGCGCCGGGCTGATCACCTGGAAGATGTCATTGCCCGCCAAATGAGAAGCGACCGCCGACATGCGAGTGTGTTGGGCAAGCAAGGAGCCGACAAGATTAGTGTCGGGGATACATCAGATAATGTCCGAATCCGGGGGTAAAGCGGACATCGCGAATGCATGCTCCAACGTCCGCTTATGACCCAAAGCGGACATTGCCGGAAGCGCAACAAGCGGGCCCAATTGGTGTGGTTAGCTCGGCCAGTTGATCTAGTGACGTTCAAGAACGTCTTTCAGGATAGCAGCACTGCTGTGCTCTTCGTCCTTGGCTGCAAATACCAGAGTGACGAGGCCACGAGCGCGCAACGTGCGCAGTTGATCGACAAGGCGCCGTTTCTCGGTGAGCTCCGTCTGATAGCGCTCTTTGAATTCCTTCCACCGGGCTAGGTCGTGACCATACCACTTGCGCAATTCTGGACTTGGAGCGATGTCCTTCAACCAGTCATGCAAAGCCGCGTCAGTTTTTGACACACCTCGTGGCCACAACCGTTCTACGAAGATACGATAGCCATCAGTCCTAGCGGCCGGCTCATAGATTCTTTTGATTCGGAACATTTTTGGGCACCTCTTTATAAATGACCGGATTGAGGACGAGGTGGTCGTTCGGTATCCAGTCGGTATTTTAGAAATTTGGTGCCATGGTGCTCAATCCCATCGACAAATTCTGCGCCAAGCCTCGCGAGAGCCATTAGGTTTTTGCGCGATGGCGGCAAGAGGAATATCACGAAGGGAATCCGTTTATCGGCCACCGCAAAGTCAATGGCCTTCTTTGAGATGAGCGGGCCGAGCCCAAAGCTTTCTCGCTTGAGCACCAATCCATATTCCCACTCATCGCCCTCTTTCTGAAAACCGCCCCATCCGGCATAGCTGTCATTACAAAGTATTGCCCAATGGCCGAGCCCATCGCGACGCCAACGCTCCTCTTTTGTAGCAATGAATTTGGTGGCAGTGACGTGATCCCAATTGCATGTGAGGAGCGGCATGTGCTCAGCAACGCGAGGGTCTAACATATGCGCAACAATCTCATCCGGCGAGACTTCTGGCAGTCGTGCGAACGTGACGTTCCGTTCAGGCAAAGTGGTCATTATCAGCTACCACGACTGTGAGGGTTATGAGGACCACAACTGTGTCGCGAACGACTTTGCAGATCATCTGCGCTCCTACCTTGGGCCAGGACTGGATATACACTTCTCGTGGTTGAGACGGATCGCCTGTGCGAACGCGTCAGCATCTCCAAGTCCTCATATGCCAAGGCGCTGACTACCCCGCCCTGCCGCGGCGACGGGCGCTTCTGACCCAAAGCGGTATTCGGCGCGACTTATGCATCTGCGTATTCGATGTCGTCGCGATACTGCTTGTAGGCAGCCGCGTACTCCATGACCCGCGCTACCTCGGCAATGAAACCCTCGTCATAGCCGGCGCGGCGCAGCAGGTGAAAGCCCATCTCCATGCCCGACGCGATGCCTCCCGCAGTGATTGTGCGCCCAGAGTCGACCACTCGTGCTCGACTTACGCTGCAGGCGGGGGCGATTTCTGCCAAGCGGTCAATCGGCAGCTTGCCGAAGTTCGAGGCTTCGAGCCGGTCCGGCTCCTTGCGGTTGGTGGCTCGCTTTCCGTCGAGCAAACCCATCGCACCACAAATCCACGAGCCTGTGCATACGCTCGTCAGCAGTGTCGTGTCGGACAACGTGCGAATGAACTCATGCAAGCGACCGTTGTGCATTTCTTGGCGGGTACCGAAACCACCCGGAATGAGGAACGCGTTCATCGCCGGCCGATCCGAGAAGCTGTAATTCGGGAGCACAGTGAGACCGGCTTGCGTCTGTACCGGGCGCATGGAATCGGCGATCAAAAAAGCATCGAGTTCCGGATCGAAACGGCGTGCGACGGAAAAGACGCCATATGGGGCGGCGTAGTCGACGATTTCGGCGTCTTTAAAGACGTAGATGCCGAGCCGGAATCCGGCGATCCTTGGGAAGGTGCGATGGGAAGTGTTGCTCATGTTAGATTTCTCCTGGCCACGTCTTGGCTCTCGGTGCGAGGATCACAGGGCGGCGATTTCCTACTCAACAACAAGGCGGAGACGGGTTCAGCCGAGCAGAAATTTCAGCCGTCCGTCGGTTTTTGACGGGGCAATTTCGAGAATTTCCGCTGTCACGACATTCTCCGCCACAAACGGATCGTCCTCTACCCGGCTTTCGAGATCCGCCAGCGATGCAGCATCCACCAGGATTGCGCCGCCCAAATTCGGCCGAAGGCTACCGACCACCAAGAACACGCCGTCATCGAGACCACGTTGGATCCATGCGTTGTGGCTCTTCATGAGCTGACCGGCCCGGCCTTTGTTGGAAGCAAATTTGAGGAGTACGATGAACATTCGAATTGTTTCTCCTGTGAACTCTGGTCCCGGGCGTCAACTCGCGCATTTCTTAGCTTCATGCGTCCGCCCAGTTCTTGTCCTGAACACTGCGGCGGTTCGCCTAATCGAACCTCGGCCGCTCGTTTCTCAGAATGGGATAGCCCTGCACGAAGATCAGATCTTGGCTTCGCGCCGGTTCGTGGCAGCCCAGGCAGTCCGCCCTGTAGTCCGTTGTCACGGTGCGCTTGGTCTCCGATCCCTCATAGAAGGCCCAACCCCAGCCATCGCCCCACAGCGGCGACGGTCCTGCGCGTTGGTTCGCCGCATCCTTGACCATGACAAAGCGTCCGGCCAGGTCTCCGGCAAAGCTTGCCGTTCCCGTCGTCAGAGACTCCGTCTTAGCCGCAAAGACATCCTTGACGAGAACTGTTCCGTCGGGGAATTGGCCTGATTTGAGGTAATCCTCCAGGTTCTTGCGCTCGGTGTAGACGACGTGCAGCTCCTTCGCACCATCCGAAGGCACATCGGCCAAAACTGAGAACGTGCCAAGCTGGATCCATTCCCTGCGGTAGTCGACGATCGGGACATGCAGGGCAGGCTCGGCGTCGTTAACCGCGGAAATATCACTACCCGTGGTCTTCTCCGCCGAAAACGCCACAATCACGCTGGTTGTGGCAGCGATGATTGTAACAACAGCAACAGCAAAGATTCTCATCGCAGATTTCTCCTGGGCTCATCACGGAGCGGGAATGATGGAATCCGAGCGGAATTCAGTGTCATCCGGCGCAGTATCGCCGGATGACCTGGTTGATAGCCGCTCGAAAACGCTCCTCTGCTGATAGCGCTTGCCGATCGCAATTAGCGGCAGTCCCACACGCCATGCGGCGTGAAGGTCGAGCCAGCGCAGGCAGCGTTCTGCACCGGAGCGGCAGACGCATTCGCTGCGAAAGCCAGAGTGGTGAGAGCGGCAACAATAAGAGTCTTCATTTGGGGGATCTCCTTTGTGTTCGAGGTTGGCTAATTCAGAGTACCGTTGCGGGCACTTCCTCAACGGCCTCCGACGTGCAGGTACGCGAGCGCCTCCGCACGCGTTCCTCAACAGCGCCAATTTGCACCCTTCCAGCTACGACGGGTATCCGCCAATATTGGAGCGGTGCTTTCCAAAAAATGGAAAGAAGGATGGATCGGTTGTCGACAATCTGTCCAACACTCATTCGGAATCGTGTGTGAGGAACGCATCGCGCGTTAACGCGCCGTGCAGACGCCAACGAGTGATCGGCATGCATGGCGGTCAATAGTTCATTTGCATCAACGCGGCTTCAGGCGACCTTTCAAACGCGGAACGGCAAAGTCGAGAAAGGCGCGCAATTTTTGAGGAACGTGGCGGCCGCTCGGATAGACGAGGCTCGCAGGAAAAGGCTCCGGCTCGTAGTCGCGTAGCACAAGCGCAAGGCGTCCCCTCTTCACGGCGTCGACAACTTGATACGAAAGAACTCGCGCGAGACCGACACCGGCGATGGCGGCATCAACGGCCGCTTCTGCGGTCGTGACGACGAGTCGGGGTCGGACGGACACAGCCGTCTCCTTGCGCCCCATCTTGAATGCCCACTCCTTGGCCGGGGCGCGGATCCCCGTGAACGTAATGCAACAGTGATCGACGAGCTCTTTAGGGGTCGACGGCGTGCCGCGATCGGCTAGATACTTCGGGCTGGCGCAAGCGACGTAGCCTATGGACCCGATGCGCTTCGCGATCATGCTGCTGTCGGGCAGATTGCCGATGCGCACCGCAAGATCGACTTGCTCCTCGATGAGGTTTACGAAACGGTCTGCAAGTTGCAGACGGATGCTTACTTCCGGTTCGCGTTTGAGAAACTCCGCAACGACGGGCAGCACGTGCAAGCGCCCGAACACGATCGGAGCCGTCACGACGAGCTCGCCACGCGGTGCCTCGTATTCACCGCTCGCCGCCCGCTCGGCCTCGCCTAGGTCATCGAGAATCCGCTGGCAGGCCGCGAAGTATTGCTGCCCCGGTTCGGTCAGGGTCACTTTGCGCGTCGAGCGGTTGAGGAGCCGCACGCCGAGCTGGTCCTCGAGCTCGGAGACCTTCCGGCTCACGGTCGCGAGCGGCATCGAGAGACGCCGAGATGCTGCCGAAAACCCGCCCGCCTCGACCACGGCAACGAATGTCGACATGGACTCGAACCGATCCATGATCGTTTCCATTTTTTGGAACGCACCTCTCCAATACTGACGGATACCGGTCACAATTGGAAGGGTGCATATTTCCGATCATCGACCCCCGCACCAAACGACAGGAGAGATTGACATGAAAAAGCTCGTTGCCGCAGCGCTGCTCGTCTCGGCGCTTGCCTTACCCCTGACCACTCCGGCCTTGGCCGTCAATGAGGTCAACACCGTACCCGGCCTGACAACTACCGGAGCCCCGCTGGCCCTGCATGGCTATGACCCGGTGGCGTTCTTCGCGAACGGCAAACCGACGCTGGGCGATGCCAAGTATGCAGCCGCGCACGATGGTGCTGCCTACTACTTCGCCAGTGAAGCCAACCTCGCTGCGTTCGAGGCCGATCCTGCCAGGTATCTGCCGCAGTATGGTGGGTACTGCGCGTATGGAGTCTCCGTCGGCAAGAAGTTCGACGGCGATCCGCGCTTCTGGAAGATCGTGGATAGCAAGCTCTACGTGAACCTCAACGCGGATATCGCGGCGAAGTTCAACGAGGACGTGGCGGGCGCCATCAAGGAGGCGAACGTCAACTGGCGCACGATCGAGACCAAGGCTCCAGCTGAGCTGTGAGCCGGAGGCCGATGCGAGTGCCGCCCTCCCCCGTCCTCCCGCTCGCATCGGCCCCAAAAGTTTCTCGCAAGCATTCCATCGATCACCGAGGCACCACCTATGACGTCTTCGTCCGACATCGCCTTTACGCCGACCGTCAAAGCGATCCAAGCGCGCCGCGGATCGCGCGACGGCTACGCGCGCATGGAGGAGAAGGGCGGGTGGCCGACAACGATTACTGAAGAGCTGGCAGCGTTCCTGGCCGAAGCGGATTCATTCTACCTCGGCACTGCGAATGCTGCTGCACAGCCCTACATCCAGCATCGCGGCGGTCCGCCCGGATTCCTGCGCGTGCTCGACCAGGGAACGCTCGGCTTCGCCGACTTCCGCGGCAACCGACAGTACATCACCGTCGGCAATCTCCAGGATAACCCGCGCGCGTTCATCTTCGTCATGGATTACGCCACTGGGCGCCGCGTGAAGATCTGGGGGCATGCAACCGTGGTCGAGGCGGACGCGGAGCTGGTCTCGCGACTCTTCCCAAGCGGGTATAGGGCGAAGGCGGAGCTGGCAATCCTATTCACTGTTGCTGCGTGGGACGTCAATTGCCCCCAACACATTCCGAGAAAATTCACCACTGCACAAGTGAGCGATCAGATCGCGCACTATGAGACGCGGATCGCGAAGCTCGAGGCGGAGTTGGCCGCCGCAAAGCAGAAAACCTGATCGATTGCCGAGGATTGAGCAATGAGGATCGACAACAAGCTGCGTCCACTCAAGCATGCCGCTGCTAACCCGCAGCTCAACGCTGATTTCTCGCAGCGCGCTTCAATGCATGCAGACGAAATCGAATGGCGCCCATCCCCCACACCCGGCGTCAGCCAACGCATGCTGGAGCGCATCGGCGGTGAGGTTGCGCGCGCCACAACGATTGTACGCAATGACGCAGGCAGCAAGTTCCCATCTCACGTGCACGAAGGCGGCGAGGAGTTCTTCCTGCTCAACGGCGTTTTTCAGGACGAGCACGGGGATTTTCCCGCCGGGAGCTACATCCGCAATCCGCCCCAGTCGGCCCATGCTCCGGGATCAAGCGATGGCTGCACCATCTTCGTGAAGCTTTGGCAATTCGACCCTGCAGATCGGACGCAAGTGCATGTCGACACGAGCGCAATGGGATTCCTGGAAGCGGTCGGCCGGCCCAGCGTCGGGCTGATCCCGCTCTTCAAAGATGATCGTGAGGAAGTGCGTCTCGAATTGTGGTCCGGCGACGCCGCGCTCGCGTCAGTGCAGCTCGTGCTCTGATATCAGTCCAAGCTGGATTAATTCTTCACGCGTCACAACACGCTCTGTCAGAAGCTTTTCAGCGGCTTCTTTACGCTTTGCCCTTACAGCTAAAGCAAATCGCGAAAGTTCAGCGTTGGTCGGTAGCGGTAGGCCCATGTGCGATCCCCCGAACACGCTTGCACCGAAGCTGTGACCCTATCTTTCCCCTGGACGGGGGAATAGGGCATTGAAGCAACACCCGGCCACTTAGGAGCATGGCGCGGCTACAAAATCACTTGGAATAGCCCCATTCCGTACCCACTGAGCAACAGCTTTGGCGTGCTGATTCATTTATTCTGCGCCGATACAGGCATCGGATGGGGCTGTGATCATGAGGTATGGAACGTCAGTTCTGATGGCACTCGCCGTGCTGCTGGGTTGGAATAGCACGGCCGCAAGCGCTGACCTTGGTGGCGAAGGGCCAAATGTCGGAGCCGTACCGGTCGTTCATTCCAACAATTGGACCTTCTCGTTTACGAGCTATGGCTGGCTCCCTTGGATTTCCGGCGACCTAACGGTCAAGGGGCGATCCTTCGACATCGACATCACCGCACGTCAGGTTGTC
>Ga0315534_1003395_pt1 | contig 10273 bp, 8 predicted proteins | sample SalMarSW160240MG_FD_203094 | JGI IMG/M metagenome (GOLD analysis project Ga0315534, IMG submission 203094) | Salt marsh sediment microbial communities from the Plum Island Ecosystem LTER, Massachusetts, United States - Salt Marsh Sediment SW1602-40 ...
AGTCATCGGTCCCAACCACCCAACCCCGACGAGCGCTCAGACTGATGACTGACAAATGACAATTGATGACTCGACACAACGCGGCCCATGAAAAAACCTTGAAATTCCATGTATATTAGGGCGCCTGTGAGGCCGCCGCTGGGGCGGCCGGCAAAAGGGTGAATCGCACGATTCGCTGGAACCGAGAGACAGGGGGGCATCCGAAAGGATGACCGCCGGGGAAGGAAAACGGGAGCGATGAGCAAGAAACTGTTCGTAGGGAGTCTGAGCTGGGATACAACTGACGAGGGGCTGCACGAGGCGTTCGCGCAGTTTGGCGAGATCACCGAGGCCAAGGTGATCACCGACCGCGACTCCGGCCGTTCGCGCGGCTTCGGATTCGTGACCTTCAGTGATGACGAGGCTGCCGACAAGGCCATGTCGGCGATGAACGGCTTTCAGCTCGACGGCCGTCCGATACGGGTCGACGTGGCACAGGACCGGCGCGGCGGCGGTGGCGGCGGCTCCCGCGGCGGCTGGTAGATCCTCGCATCGCCGTATTCAAGGCGAAATTCCAGACCCCCTCCCCACGGAGGGGGTTTTTTGATGCCGATCACAACAGGGTACTGAGCTACGGGCTCGCCGGTTCTGAGATCTCGAGGTTCTGAGGTCTCGAGAGATGCTCTCTCAATCTGATTCCACTTTCGAACCGCAACGACGCCAAGACCGCAAAGATCGGCGCCAAGAAAATCTCTAAATGAGCCCTTTGCGTCTTCTTTGCGCTCTTTGCGACTTTGCGTTTTTCACGTTGTTGGGTGGCCCGCTTACCTCTCCTGCGACGGACAATCGTTCCAACGCAGGTCTCCGAACCGCACGATACGGTCCGGTGGAGTATGCTGCGGTCATGCTTTCAGTCGGAATCGTCGGGCTGCCAAACGTCGGCAAATCGACGCTCTTCAACGCCCTCACAACGGGCAGCGCCGAGGTTTCGAACTACCCTTTCACGACGATTGACCCGAATATCGGCGTGGTGGCGGTGCCGGACCCCCGTCTCGACGCCCTCGGCCAGGTACTGTCACCGGAGAAGTCCACCCCGGCCACAATCCGCTTCATCGACATCGCAGGGCTGGTCGAAGGGGCCAACAAGGGCGAGGGACTCGGCAACCAGTTTTTGGGCGAGATCCGGCAGGTGGACGCCCTCGTCCATGTCGTTCGCTGTTTTGCCAAGGCGGACGTCGCCCACGTCTTCTCAGACGTTGATCCGGCACGCGACGCAGAGGTTATCGACACCGAGCTCATGCTTGCTGACCTCGAGGTCCTCGGTCGGGCGATGGAGAAGCGCAAGCGGGACTGGCAGACGTACCCCGCCAAGCACGAGAACGAAAAGCGGCGAATGACGGCGTGGCGTGAAGCCCTCGAGCGCGGACAGCCACTGCGTCTATGTGGGCTCGATGAAGGTGACCTCCGTGAACTCAAGACGGCCGGCCTGCTCTCCGGCAAACCCGTGCTCTACGTCGCCAACATCGCCGGCGAAGGCGACGAACAAGGCGTTTCTGCGCTCATCGGAAGAGAACCCGACGCGCGCCTCCTGGCGGTCGATGTTGAGCTCGAGCTCGAGCTCGCGGAGCTCGAACCCGAGGAGCGGGCGGAGTTCATGGCCGAGCTCGGGCTCACCGAGACCGGCCTCGCCCGGATCGTGCGCTCGGCCTTCGACCTTCTCGGTCTGGTCGCGTTCTACACCATCGCCAAGAGCAAGCTGCAGGCCTGGGAGATCCCGCGCGGCACCCCGGCCGCGACAGCTGCGGGCAAGATCCACTCGGATATGGAGAAGGGCTTCATCCGCGCCAAGGTCGCGTCAGCCGATGAGCTCATCGAGGCCGGCAACCTGCACGAGATTCAGAGCCGAGGTCGCGTCCGCACCGTCGGCCGCGATCACGAAATTTCTGATGGAGATGTGGTGGAGTTCTTCTTCAACCCATAACCGTCGCTGACTCAGGTAACCAGAAACCGGTGGCCGGTAACAAAACGCAATCTCCCCCGCCGCCCTCGCGACGAAACCCGGTGAGATATGCGAGCTAGCCGCCGGTTTCCATTCGTTTGACCAGCTCCTTGTAGCGCGGGTGGTGGCGGATGTTGTCGAGGTCCGAGTCCTGCTGCATCCACTCGGGGTCGGCCAGTCCGGCGGCGTACGACTTCTCGAGCGCCTCGAGTGAAGAGGTCACCTCGCCGGCCAGCGAGTACAGGCAGGCGAGGTTGTAAAGGACCAGTGCGTCGTCTCCGGCCTTATCCAGAATCCTCGACGCCCACTCGAGGCTGCGCTGGCGTTCACCGAGCGCGGCGAGGGCGCTCGCGCCATCGAGCAGCATCGGCACATCGTCGGGGTTGAACTCCAGCCGCCGTTCGACAACCTCAACCCGCTGCCGGTTGGCGGCCGCCGCGGCGCCTTCCCGGCCGAGTCTCGTGTAGATCTGAGGCAGGAGCTGGAGAGCCCTGATCTCGTCCGGCGCCGCTTCGGTCGCCTTCTCGAACATTTCGGCTGCGGTTTCCAACCGACCGGCGGCAAAGGCCACGGTACCGTAGTAGTAGTAGGCCTCGAAGAGGCGGGGGTTGAGCTCCATGGCCCGTCGGAATTCCGCAGCCGCTTCGTCGTAGAGCTGCCGCTGACCGAGCGCGAATCCTCTCGAAGCGTGAGCTTCGGCCAGGTTCGGGTCGAGCTCGACCGCCTCCCGGCTCGCCTCTTCGGCCTGCGCGAGATTCTCATCGGAGCTCTCGTAGTTACGCCAGAACTCAGTATAGGTGTCGGCCAGCCCGGCCCACGCCAGCGCGTAGCCGGAATCGATCGCGATCGCGCTTTGGAACATCTCCCGCGCTGAGTCGAAATCCGCACGGGTCCGGCGGCGGTAATGGCCGCGGCCGCGCAGGTAGTACTCGTAGGCCTTGAAATCGGTGGTTCGTTCCGACCGCAGAGCCTGCTGTTCGACCGGGCTCAGCGTCAACTGCAGGGCCTCGACAATGTTGCCGGCGATCTCATCCTGGATAACGAAGACATCGGAGAACTCGCGATCGTAGGTCTCCGACCACAAGTTGAACCCGTCCGACACCTTGATCAGCTGGGCGCTGATGCGTAGCTGATCGCCCGACCTGCGCACGCTGCCTTCGAGAATATTGTCGACCCCGAGCCGACGCCCGATCTCCTGCACATCGAGATTTGTTTCCTTGAGCGCGTAGACCGAGGTCCGCGCAGGTATGCGAAGACCGTCGACGTTGACGAGAGCGCCGATCAACTCCTCGGTCAGACCGTCGGTGAAGTATTCGTTGCCGGGATCGGCACTGAGATTTGTAAACGGCAGCACCGCCACCGACGGCGCGTCGCTCCGGGCTGCGGAGGCGACGTCCGCGCTGAGACCACCGGCTCTCTCGTCCCCGGCCGCCGGCGCCTTGTTGGCGCCACGCCCCAACCACCAGCCGGCGGCGAGGATCACGACCGCGACAAACCCGGCGGCGGCCCACAAACCGTAACTGCGGGTCCCCTTTGACTGTGGTGCCGATATGTAGACTGCGCCACTGCCAGTGGTCACTGTTCCCGAGTCGACCTCGCGCCGCAGGCTCTTGAGCTCATTGCGAACATCCTTGGCCGACTGATATCGCGCCTCGGGGTCCTTCTCCAGACAGTGCTGGATGATGCGTGCGAGGTGGCGCGGCAGCGATTCGTTGATCTCGGTCACGGTTGGCGGCTCATCGCGGAGGATGCTGGAAATCAACGCCGCAGCCGTATCGCCGGCAAACGGTCGCTTCCCGGTTGCCATCTCATAGAGCACGATGCCGAGCGAAAAGATGTCGGTGCGGTAATCCATCTCCCGACCCTCAACCTGCTCCGGAGACATGTAGGGCGCGGTGCCCATGACCATCCCCTCGGCGGTGAGCTCGGTCGGGATTGCGGTGAGAGCGGGGTCACCGTTCTCCGAATCCGGGTCCTCGACCAGCTTGGCGAGCCCGAAGTCGAGGACCTTGATCCGGTTCTCGCCGGTGATCATCACGTTGGCCGGCTTGAGGTCACGGTGGACGATGCCACGTTCGTGCGCGGATGCCAGGGCGTCGGCGAGCGGAACCGCTATTTCGAACACTTTTGCCAGCGGCATCCCGCCGGGCGGGATGATGTGGTCGAGGCTCTCGCCCTCGACCAGCTCCATGGTCAGGAAATGCGTGGTCTCGATCGATTCAATCGAGTGGATAGTGACGATGTTGGGGTGGTTGATGGCGGCCACCGCCTTGGCCTCGCGCCGGAAACGCTCGAGCCTCTTCAGGTTGTCGGCCATCTCGGCCGGCAGCAGCTTGAGCGCGACCTCGCGACCGAGCTCCGGATCCTCCGCCCGGTAGACCACACCCATGCCGCCCTCGCCGAGCATGCCCGTGATCTTGTACCTAGATAAAGTCTGTCCGATCATTCCCCCGCTCCTCCGACCGATCGTCCATCTGTTCTGTTCTCAGCCGCGTAGCTGCACAGCATTGTATCCTAAAACAGAATCTCTGTCTCAATTAATCCGAGGCGCCGAAAACACCTACGCAGCGATAACCGTTTGTTGTCGCCGATTTCCGCCCATGATTTCGGAGCCGGCAGAAGTCATAAGACAATCGTTCCAGGCGCTGTGATTTTTTTTCATTCGAGGAGGAGATCGAGTCATCAATCGTGTTTGCGTCGCACTGTGTTTCGTGATGTTCGCATCAGTAACAGCAACTGGCCAGGTGATCTGGGACTTCGGCCCGACATCGGGGACTCCGAACGGATCCTGCTGGTCGAACGACGTTGACGGCCAAAACTTCGCCGACGATTTCAGCTTCGCGCAGCCGATGACTCTGACCGGGATGGACATCTGGTCGTGCACCAGTTTCGGGGTATCCACAGCTCACATCAAGATCCACCTCGACGACGGCGCCGGGAACCCCGGGGCCATCTTCACGGAGTGGGATCAGGCCGTTACGTCGACCGTAGACCCCCTCGGGTGGCGCATCTCGGCGGATTTCGCGGGAGTGGCATTGGACGCGGGCCAGACCTACTGGATCGGCATGTCGCCCAACGTGGGTGGCGCTTCGCAGCTCTCCGTGAGCACCCCCGGCGATGGCACAATGGCCCAGTTCAACGGTTCGACCTTCAGCTTCCACGCAAGTATTGGCGATCAAATGTACCAGCTGCGTGGCGCTTTGGCTGGCGCCGGAATACCCGACCTGAACGACTACGGCATCACTACCCTGGCCCTGCTGATCGGTGTGGCGGGAATCATCGGACTCCGGCGTCTGTACTAACTCATCGCTGCTCCCCGCCCGCAGCAGGCACAGGCCATGTACCGCCTGGGGATACCCCTCACTTCGTTTGCGAGGCGCCGCCAGCGGTCCTCGAACGCAGCCCGGCGATCTTGACGGCGCCGCCGTGGTAGCCGTCGGGAAAGAGCTCTTCCAGCTGATTGATGCTGATGTCGAGCTCTTCGCAGGTCCGGTAAATGGTAGGGATCGATCCCGTGTCGTGGAACTGTCGGCGAAGATACCAGATGACCGTCCAATGCCGATCGGTCAGCGCGGGCATCTTCATTTCTGACGCCCGGTGCATAGCGAACTCCTCATCCCACTCCTCGGGACGGACCAAGAACCCGCTCACATCAATGGAAAAGACCTTCTGCCCGGCCGCGCCCATACCCTCCGAAGGTCCGGACGCAGCCGCCGATTCCAGCCGACTCGCCCATTGCGGGAGGGCCAAGGGGCCGCGGACGCCCTGGTCATAGGTGATGCCCGCGATCCTGCATGCCCCGCGCAAATAACCGCACGGGAAAAGTTCCCGCAGATCCCCGAGCTGGAGACCGTTTGCCCGGCAGGTCCGGTCGGCAAGAGGGCACACTCCGAACTCCTGCACGTGGCGCCGGATCCAGCGGATGATCCGCCAGTGGGGGTCTGTGAGCCCGGATGTGATGCCGCATTTCCGTGCCGTTTCGGCGGCGAAGTCTTCGTCCCACTGCTCGAACTCCAACAGGAATCCGTCGTCGTCCATCTCGTATGCCTTGCCAATGTTCTCGACTGCGGTCAACACGCCCTCCACTTTCCACGCTGCGGGTGAGCGTCACGTAGCGTCTTTATTGTTCCACAGAGCCACGAGGTCCGGTTTGCGAAGCTCGAACACCCTGGCCTGTTCCTCGACAACCGCCTCGGCCTCGGCGTTGCTGAGCTCTCGGGTACGGTTAATAAAAGAGGCGACCCGCGCGAAGTACAGCGGCGACAGCACCTCGATGACCTGGCGACGCGCTGTGCTGCGATGATGGAAGGCGGCCGCAAATTCGAACAGGATTCGCACCCAGAGATCGGTCGGTAAATCGAACGCCGGGCGGCCGGTCTCCGCGTGGATCTCCAACTCGGCAAAGGTGTCCTCAGAGAGGATGTCGCGCCAGGCGCCCTTCAGGGTGTCCCAGGAGACATAGAAGATCTCCACCAGCTTGTCGAAGTCGATCGGAAAGGCTTCCGGTTCTTCGTCGACCGGCTCGCCGAAGGTCGGCACGGGCTCGCTTCTCCTGATCGGTTTCCAGGATGCGTCCGTATCCTCCATGAGGGCAAAGAGTGTGCCGACCACCTGCCGGAACATCGGCTCCAGGCTCGATGCGGGGTCCCTTGCATCGTGAACCTTGACCCCCAACCGTGTCTGGCAGGTGCGAGCACCGAGCGTCAGCGCTTGGATGGTGAGCCAGATATCCACGCCGAACCGCGCCACGTCTGACTCCCACACCGGTTGCGCGCGCAGCGATTCCGCGAGCTCGCCGGCGAGCGCGAACTCGCCGCCTATGGGCTGCCGCACCCGCTTACCGTACAGGCAGCGCAGCATGTTGTACGTGACATTATTGGTAATGGTGCCGTCGTACTTGTAGCGGTTGTAGAGGGGAGCAACGAACTCGTAACCCTCACGGACCACCGGGCACAGCAGCCGCTCGATCCACAGCGGAGTGGCGGAGCGCAGATCGGCATCGAGGAGCGCCACCGCCCGCACCCCCAGCACCCCGGCGGCTTCGAAGATCATCCGTACCGCCGAGCCTTTCCCGGAAAGCCCTCGGTATATGCCGACCACGCCGTGCGCGTCCAGTCGTTGGATCGCCGCCAGCGCCTCCTCTCGGGAATCGTCGACCGTGGAGCCCCCGTCGGCCACGACGATACAGCTCCTCAGCTCAGGGAAATGCTCGTGAAGACCGGCGGCAGCGTTCTCGACCACCGCGCCCACTGTGCCGCCGTTGTTGAAACACGGGATTCCGATCAGCACATCCGTCTTTTCGATGTGTCCGAGGAGCTCCCGGGTGATTTTCCTCAAGGCAGAACGATTATTTATCTCCACGGCGTTGTCCTCTCGACGATTTGGCGAACGGCCATCACCCAACCGAGGCCGTGAGGATGGGGCGCGATGCGAGCGTCCGGGATTTTCCGCACCAGCTCCGGGCTGGGGCCGGTCGCCGACGGCACAATGACGGCGATTTCCGCCTCGGCGAGGAGCTCGAAGTCGTTGGGACTGTCGCCGAACGAGATCACGACGCCGTCTCGCGGAGGAAGGCGGGACAGGAGCAGAGGCATCACACTCGTCTTGTCGTGATCCCCCTGGAGATGCAGAAAACGGTTCCCGCGCAGCAGCCGCATCCGCGGCCGCGCGGGCAACGACGTGCGCAGCCGTCGGTCCCACGTCGGGACCACCACCAGTGGCAAGGTGGCTTGCCGATCGCGCATCGCGGCGAGCGCGGTTGCAGGAAGCTCGGTGATTGACAAAAGCTCATCGTCTTCAAGCTCATCCAAGGTCCTGAACGGCACCCCGGATCGTGCGCGCAGCCGGGTGACCTCAGGGCGAAGCTCTGCCAACGGGATCGCCGCCGGCGCGAGCACCTTCGAACCGTCAGCGAGGACGATGCCTGCTCCGTTCTCGAAGCCGGCCGGTGTCACGAGCCGCAGCCGCGCGAGCAGAGCGACGACCTCTGCCGCCGTCTTGCTGGTCACCAGGCACACTGGGATTCCGCTGGCGGAGAGACATTGGATCTCCGCTAAGGCCTCGGCACGGAGCGAGCCGTCGGGCTCCAGGAGCGTTCCGTCGAGGTCGGTGAAAATGGCGCGGATTTTCACTCGTTGATCACCCCACCGAGTTCTTCCACCGCTCTCACGAGGTTCGCGCCAGCCGTGGGTACCGCGGAGTCCACTCGCGCCCAGTTGGGCAGTGGCGGCGCACCCAATGGATCAATCACGAACTGGTCGCAACCTTCCTTGAGAGCCGCCGAGAACGTGTCCACGACTTCCTCCTCGGCGTTCTTGTCGAAGAAGAGGCCGTTGAAGGCCGCCACCGCCAAATAATCTGCGACGGAGTCCTCGGCGAAGCGCTGGTAGGCGACGCGCATGCTCTGGAAGGAACCACCGGGAAGCACGATCCCGGCCGAGCACAAGGTGCGCAGGAGATGCTTGACGATGTCGAGCGCCATCCGGTGCAAACCGACGGTGGGATCATCCGGTGACAGGGGCTGGTGCTTGTGCTCGAACTGGTCGGTGATGTCCGCCTGGCAGATGCGGCGGGGCGACCGCTGGCGGAGCACCTCGAAAAGCAGGCCCACCTCAAGGCCCCAATCGCTGGGAATACGGATGTGCCGCAGAAGGTCTGCAGAAAACGCGAGCTCACCAGCGAGCGGATAGCGGAACGCGGACAGGTATGAGATGAAGGACGTTCGGCCCACCGTGGTCTCGACCGCCTGCAGCAGAGGCCGCATCAGGAGCCGCGTCACCCGGCCGTGCAGACGGTCCGTGAATCGGGCGTAATAGGCCTTACAGAAATCGAACGACAGGGATGGGCTCATGACCGGGTATACCAGGTTGGTGAGCTGCGATCGATCGTAATTGACAACGTCCGCGTCGTGAAACGCGACCACCCGAGCGCGCGCCTCCGCCAGGACATAACCGATCGCCATCCACACGGCGCGGCCCTTGCCGGGTTGCGAGACGCCTTCGAATCGCTCCTCCAGCTCCTCTCGAACTGCCAGCACCGAGGGGGCGTGATTCCACAGGACGACGGTGCGATGGCACACATCTTTGAAGTACTCGAGGGCCCGCTGATAGCCGTCCTCGTCGGCGCGGTCGAGTGAGATCACGACGGTATCGACGTAGGGCGCCTTACAGATCTCGCCGATCATGCCCTCCAGCGCCGGCTCGTCGAGCTCGGTGATCAGCGATGGAATGATCAAGATGAGGGGTCTCGCTCGAGAAAACCTGACGAGCTCGCGCTCGCGCCGCTCCGCGTCCAAAGCCGCCAGCCGCGGCAGGGTGGTGATTGGACCGCGCTGATGAAAGTCGCTCATCGAACACCTCCCAGCCCTCTCGGCAGCGCCTCGTGAACGTCGGCCCGGCGTTATCGAGCCGGACATCAATTCTGGTGACGCTCGAGGCTCCGGACACCGATTGCGACGCTGTTTGTCCCAACTTTCAATTGGCCCGGTCTCCGCAGCCATCGGGCCTCTTCTGGGGACCCGATACCGTTCCGGCGACTTTCTCGTCCTTTCATCTTCAGTCTCAGTTATCGAGCCTTTGTCTCAAAATATGGGGTTGCGAGAATCGTTTGTCAATGACGCCCGCATGACCGGTGGCATGGGACCGCACACCGACCATCATGCAAGCAGTGAACGCCTGCGCGGTTTCCAGCCAAAAAAAGGCGCGCCGAGAGGGACTCGACCGTGGCGAGAAGCAGCGGCCAGTGGCCGTTGCCGAAATGGGAGGGCGGGTGGTGGGGTCGGCTTACGGCCACCCGCTGATTCCGACACGACGCCGCGGCCGCAGGCCGCGTGCAACGCGCATAAGCCAGAACAGCGATTCAAGTTGGTTGCGGCAATGAAGATAGTGGCGCGCCGAGAGGGACTCGAACCCCCAACCTTCTGGTCCGTAGCCAGATGCTCTATCCAATTGAGCTATCGGCGCAGCCAAGGGAAGGCATTCTGCCACAAGGCCCTATTCGATGCAAGACTCGCCTGCTTCGTCCCCGTACCCGCACCCGTTCCCTTCCCCGATGACCGGGCACCGTCCTCAGAAAACCCGTCGGGTACGGGTACGGAAACGGGCACGGGAACGGACGCTCACCGGAACACAACGCCGGGTAACGCGTAGTATGCTCCGACGCTCAACAAGGGGGCCGAGTGGACGCGATTCTGGATATTCAACACCTATGCAAGCGCTACGGGGACCATGTCGCGGTTGACGACATCAGCTTTTCAGTCCCCCGTGGTTCAGTCTTCGGTCTGCTGGGCCCGAACGG
>Ga0315534_1003396_pt1 | contig 10273 bp, 9 predicted proteins | sample SalMarSW160240MG_FD_203094 | JGI IMG/M metagenome (GOLD analysis project Ga0315534, IMG submission 203094) | Salt marsh sediment microbial communities from the Plum Island Ecosystem LTER, Massachusetts, United States - Salt Marsh Sediment SW1602-40 ...
CCCTGGGATGGCACAATATGATGCCTCCAAAATCGCGGCGTTGAACGGTGCGCAGGGATTATTTGATACTCTAGGTGAAGAAGTAGAAAACCTTGCGTTCATTGAAAAAATTATGGATGTTATCGGTAATGTCACTGGCATGGATGACATTTACGTATTATTCCTTCCCGTCATGGACCCGCTGCCTGTAGACAAGGATGCCAGTTTCAAGGCGCTTTGTAAGCCTACCTGGGAGGGAGGCTCGGGGTATGACAATTTCCTCTGCTGGGACAGTGCCCTTGATATGAAGATCTGGGGGCTTGAGTTGCAGTGGTTAATTAGAGGGTTCTGGGCATTATTGTCTTGTAATCTTCCACCCCCTGCTCTTCTCTGGGATCTTACGGTGTACCTGCACTATAAGTCGCTGTGCACGGGACAGGATCAATCAGGGCAAGTTACATTCTCCACAAGAAATTGTAAGCAGTGTGAAACCTGCACCCGAATAAAACAGAGATGGCGTCAATACAAGGTTGAAGTGGTTTCAAACGACTGCAGAGCCGATGAAGTACCCGGAGGGGAGGAAGTCGATCTCCATGCGGAAAGAACCGAGCGGCCGTTGGGACAGTATTGCAAGGAACAGCCCTGTGAGATATGCATTGATCACTGGCGGGAGGGCCAGCGTTATTTCAAAAAAGTGTGGCGTTTAGAGGAATGTATTTGTAAGCAGGAAATGGACGTTCCCGCCGAAGACACAAGCCAGTACCCGGCGCCCCTGGTGTTGAAGGATAAATGGAATGAAGAAGTAAGCTATTCGGCTTTCACATTCAAGAAAGTCGATGACTGGCTTGCTCTAGGGCCTTTCAGACAAGGGGGGCAATATCACAGCTTTCAAGCGCATGACAATACAACAGTGGCCATGGCGCTGGCTGAGGTGTACAACCCGACGGATCAGGACCTCTTCAATCAGGACTGGCACGCCAAACTGGCCCGGTGTGATCTTGAACGTCTGGACGTTAGTCTTGGCGGTGCCGACCTGGATGAATATCTACCAGAAAAACTAAAGAAGTTTCTGAGTGGCGCAGTTGATGAAGTACTTGTTCACTGAGGGGCATGATCGTCACATGCTTAAATACAGAAAGCCAAATTCTAAGATTTTAAAAGACACGCGAGGCCAGTCCATGGTTGAGTTCTGTGTGGCTGTGCCGGTGCTGGTACTGCTGCTCTGGTCCATATGGTACGTGTCTGACCTTTACGTGGTCAAATTCAAGACCCTTGCTGCCGCGCGTTACGGTACCTGGCTTCTTTCAAAGAATGATGGCCTTAGACCGGAACATGTAAAGCCTCTAATTGCCAAACACTTTTTTGACAACGATGCTAGTCGGCTGACCCTCACCGTCCCAGATGCGGGAGAAGAAGATATATTTAGTGACATCCTGGATTCAGAATCCGTAGGTGAAGCGTTTGTGGACCTAATCATGGGTGTTATAAACAAAGTCATGGGCAGTAAATCCATCTATTCATTAAAGGTGGAATACGAAATGCCGTTGATATTCGGCGCTGTTGATCTGACAGAGTTTCGTGATAAGCCGTTCCAAATAACCTCAGAGCATTATGTCGTCGGCAACACCTGGAACGGCTGTCGGACCGACGTGCATGATCTAATGAGCCTAATTGGGGAATTGATTGAACAAGCTTTTGAAGAACTGAAGGATGCACTGGGTCTTTAACGAACTAAAAGCTTTTATATCTTGACGGAGATATACGTTGCACAAAATTTTCAGGATTATTAGCATCATCGCGGTGTGCATTGCCATCTGGTGGTTTGGCCTTCACTTTGGGCCAAACAGGGATGATGCGGCAGCGAAGGTATTCGAGCGGTTGCGCTTCTTTACCAAAGCGATGCCTGGCTACCTGTTTGATGATGAGATCTCCACGCCGAGAAAAGTCATCGTAAACGGCAACACGACCTATCTCACCGTCGGCAAGACAGATGACAGGATAGACGCTGTTTTGAATTTCTATGCCCGGCAGTATGAACCGCTGCCCATGGACAGGGTCGATGACGGGTTGCTTGAAAAAATTGACAATAAAAAGGCGAGAGGGAAGTTAAACAGGATTTATAGCCTCTTGGAATGCCTTGAGCCTTATCAGCATTTCCGCATGCAGCGTGACGAGTGGGGGTTCTGGGGGAGCTTCGAGTTTCACGACTCGGATCTGAGGGTCGGAAGTTGTGAGTTCTTGGAACGCTTAACCACGGCCTTTGAAACCGGAAACCTGGGGAAAATCGGAACTGGAAGGATTGCCATTGCCCTGAGGGGAGAGGGGGCAACCAAGACCTCAGTCCTAAATTTATGGACGGACCGGGATTTCAACATCAACAATCTGCAGCCTGATGAATTTGGGGATGTGCCCGGAAAAGACATCGAGGATGTGCCCCGTTATCCGGGTAGCAGACGCCAGCTCTCAATTGAGCAGGAAAACAGCCGCACCACAGACAGCGTGGTTGTCTATGAGGGGGAAGGGTCTCTGGCCAGCAACATCCTTTTTTATCACTCACGAATGAAAGCTGCCGGCTGGGCGACAGATCCGGGTTTTCAGGCGTTAACGAGGAAGGAGGCAAGGGAAAACCTGCTCTTTTATGTTCGTAAAGGCAGAGAATGCACCATCCAGATCAACGAGGATGAGGGGACGGGAAAGATGATCACCACGGTCATGGACCGTAAAACCATTTAAGCCTTATGATGCAGACTGCCAAGGTCTTTTTGTTTCAAGATGGCATAGGGTGATGGTCGACAGTCAAAAACAACGAACCGTGAAGAGGGAAAAATGAACAAGAGAGTACTAATTACCATCGCATGTTCGGTGGCGGCCGGCATCATAGCCGTTGTTTTAGTCAATTATTATATTACAAAGCAGGAAAAGGCTATTTACCAGGGCATGGAGCTGGTGTCGATCATTGCGGTGACCAAGGATGTCCCTGCGGGCACCAAGCTGACAGGAACCGTGCTGGCAAGGCGGAAGGTGCCTGAAAAATATGTCCACGGCAATGCCGTGGATCCAAAAGATGCCAACCTGGTCATCGGACAGATCCTGAATTTTCCCTTGAAGCGTGGCGATCCAATCCTGTGGACCGATTTGCAGGAGGAGGGCGGGGCGCTGCGGCCGGGACTTGCAGGCACGGTCACAAAAGGCGAACGGGCTCTTTCAATCGCAGTGGATAGCGTATCCGGTGTTTCTGGGCTGCTCAAGCCGAATGATCACATAGATGTTCTTTGCACTGTCCGGAGTCAGGAGACAGGAGAAGAAGCAACCATCACACTTGTGCAGAATATCACCATACTTGCTACCGGCAGTGCCCTGTCCGGGGAGAAACCCACGCGCCACGCCGGGTATGGCACGCTGACCCTGCTGGTAACCCTGGAGGAGGCAGAGTTGCTTGTCTTTGCGCAGACCAAGGGCAGAATTGTTGCATTGTTGAGGAATCCCGAGGACATCGATACGTCTAAAGATATTCCCAAGGTCACGTTTTCTGACATCATGAAAAAGGAATACAGGAAACAGATTCAACAAAGACGTGATCGTATTGAGGTGATCAAGAAGGGAAAAGTCGAGAAGTAACTTACTTAGGGAGGGGAAATGGATAGAACGGTGCGTAAAATCAGAGTCTTTCTTTTTCCAGTTTTTCTTTTTGGTTGTCTTGTTTTCTTCAGTGCTTCCCCCCGTGCGGAGGAGGAACTGATACTGACCGTCGGCCAGCAAAAGACGATTGCTGCCCCGAGCATGAAGAGGATCGCTGTGGGCAATGATCGGGTCGCTGACGTAAAAGCCCTTGAAAAATCAGATGAGGTCCTCGTCACCGCAACAGGTGTGGGGGTGACCAATGTCATCATCTGGGACATCAACAACCAGCAGAGATCCATTCCCATCAGAGTCGTGGCGCTCGATCCTGACCAGGTCGCCCAGGAAGTTCGAAGCCTGCTTACCGACGTTGAGGGGATTACGGTAAAGACGCTGGGGAGTCGGGTAGTCATCGATGGCCATGCCCTTCGGGAAAAGGATCTTAAGAAGATTTCTGCCATAGCAAAGCTTTATCCGCAGGTCACAAACCTTGCCACATTGAGCCCCGCAGTCCTGGACACGGTCAGCCAGCACATCAATCGGGAGTTTTTGAATGCGGGCCTCACTTCCATCCGGGCGCAGAGGCTGGGAAACCAGATCATCATTGATGGTGACGTGTCCAGCGAGGATGATAAAAAGAGGGCGGAGATGATCGCCTCTGCATTTGCTGTTACGACAATCAATTTTCTGAAGGTGGGCGTCACACTCAGGAAGATGGTTGTTGTCAATGTTGATTTCATTGAAATGAAGAGGGGTGCCATGCAGAACTTGGGGATCAACTGGGGAGATGGCCTTACCGTTGGAGCAGAAGCAGAGGCAGGAGGCAGTTGGGTTGGGAGTAATTTTTCGCCAATTACCGGGGCCTTTGGCGTCTCAGCGGATTACAGCATCACCATTAATGCCATTAAAAACAGTGAAGGCTCCCGGGTTCTGGCTCAGCCCAGACTCTTGTGCCGAAGCGGAGAAAAGGCGCAATTCCTTGCAGGGGGGGAAGTGGCCATTCCTTTGATAACGGCAGATACGTCCACCACGGAATACAAGGAATATGGGATACGTCTGAATATCGAGCCTGTGGTTGATAAGATGAATAATATCGCAACAGTGATCGAAGTTGAAAACAGTCGTCTTGCCGGATTCGTTGAAGGTCGGCCCAACTTCACGACCAGCCGCGTCAACACGTCCATAAACGTCAAGAACGGACAGATGATCGTGCTTTCCGGGCTTGTAAGCAACGAAAACGCAAAGGGCGTTGATAAAGTGCCCGGACTCGGAGACATCCCGATTATCGGTGAACTTTTCAAGTCCAGGTCTTTTAGGGATGCAAAGACTGAGCTGGTCATTTTTGTGACACCCGAAGTGATAGAGGCGGAGGACGTAAAGAGCAAGGGCATTGCGGAGGAGATGAAGCAGAAATATAAGGAACAGGAATCGGAGTTCCACTTTAGCATCATGGACTGAAAGCATGATTTCTATAACCATATACGGCGGCAACAAAGAAAAGCCTGAGACAAAGCAAATCAATCGAACTATTGTCACGGTCGGCAGAGCTCACGAAAATGATATCATCCTTGATGATATGAGCGTTTCAAAGAAACATGCTGAAATTTGTGTAAAAGAAAACGGCGTCTTCGTTTCTGACCTTGATAGCAGTAACGGAACATTTGTCGGTCAACAAAAAATACCGGCCTTGAAGGCGGTCCCTTTCGCGCGTCATGACATTGTGACAATCGGGGTTTTCCATCTCAGACTCCTGGATGACTCAGCACAGCAGAAGGCTTCTTCACCTCCTGTTACACGTGATATCAGGGTGGATGCCCTTGGAAAGGGTCCAGAAGGGCAGGAGCATCTGTTCGAAGAAGAACTCAGGTATTACAGGAGTCCAGAGGTTATCGAACTAAAGTCGGACATCCATGAGCGCCTGCTGGAGATCATTGACCTCAGGAGACTTGATCTAAAGAAGCTTAGCGACGAAGATCTCAGGAAACAGTGTGACGGAATTGTCCGCCGGATACTGCGAGAGAAGAAATACTCTGTACCAGAATATCTGGACAAGGAGGATTTAATCAAGGACATCCTTGACGAGGCCCTGGGTCTTGGTCCTCTCGAAGATTTTTTGGCAGATCCGGGTATCTCTGAAATCATGGTAAACCGCAGCGACCAGATTTATGTGGAACGTGGTGGCCGAATCGTTCTTACGCCGAAGATCTTCAGCAGCGATATTTCCCTACTCGGGGTTATTTCAAGGATCGTTGCCCCGATCGGGCGCCGTATCGATGAGAGTTCACCGCTCGTAGATGCCCGTTTAAAAGACGGATCCCGGGTTAATGTGATTATCCCGCCGCTGGCGCTTAATGGGCCGTGCATCACGATCCGGAAGTTTGCCAAAATCCCGCTGACGACCACAAACCTCATTGAATTTGGCAGCCTTACGCCGTCAATGGCAGAATTCATAAAAACATGTGTTACAAGCAGGAAAAATATCGTTGTGTCCGGTGGTACCGGGTCTGGAAAGACAACGGTTTTAAACATCTTCAGCTCTTTCATTCCTGAAGGCGAAAGAATCGTGACCATTGAAGATGCCGCTGAGTTGCAGCTTCCCCAGGACCATGTTGTCAGGATGGAGTCCCGTCCACCCAACATCGAGGGTAAGGGCGCGATCCCAATCAGAGAGCTTGTAAAGAATGCCTTGCGAATGAGACCTGACCGCATCATTGTTGGTGAATGCCGGGGCGGCGAGGCCCTTGATATGCTTCAGGCCATGAATACGGGGCATGATGGTTCTCTTACCACTGGGCATGCTAATTCACCGGAAGATATGCTTTCGCGTCTTGAGACCATGGTCATGATGTCAGGTGAAGACCTGCCGAGCCGTGCCATACGGGAACAGATCGCCGCGGCGGTTGATATCATTGTGCAGCAGACCCGCTTCAGCTGCGGATCCAGGAAAGTTACACAGATTTCAGAGGTTGTAGGGATCGAAGACGATAAGGTCGTTTTACAGGACATATTCTATTTTAAGCAGGAAGGTTTTGATGCGTCGGGAAAGGTCAAGGGCGTTTTCATGGCAACAGGCTGGATACCTGATTTTTATCAGGATCTTTATGGCAAAGGTATTGATGTGGACATGAGTATATTTCATAACGCATAAAAAAGGGATTTTTTATGGGTTCAATGATTCCAAAATTGCTGATTTTTTTGCTTGTCTTCTGTTCGGTGAGTCTCATTGTCTGGGCGGCGACGATACTTGTGACAGCAGCGCTCAAGGATTATGAAAAACGTTTTGTATCAGCGACATCCACTACACTTTCAGGGATGTTTATTTTTATGGATCCCCACAAGCTCTTCGTATTCAACATTGTTATCACCATTTTATTTCTGGTCATCGGGCTTGTTTTCACAAGGAATCCCGTCTATCTTATTTTATTTGGAGCAGTTGGATTTTCAATTCCTAAGCTCTTGATATGGCGGGCAAAAAGGAAACGCTTTGAAAAATTTGCTGGCCAGCTTGTGGACTCACTCACGGTCCTATCCAACAGCCTGCGGGCAGGCTTGAACATCGTTCAGGCCATTGAAGTTCTTGAGTCTGAACAGGAACCTCCTATATCGCAGGAATTTGGGCTCGTGCTTAGAGAAATTAAGCTGGGGGTTCCTGTTGTCGATGCCCTGAAAAATCTGACTAAACGGATCCCGAACGACGACCTGTTGCTTATGGTTGCATCCACGAATATCGTCCTCGGTATGGGCGGGAATCTCAGGGAGATTTTTGATTCAATGGCAGATGTTATCCGTGAGCGGAGCAAGATCGAAATGAAGACAAAAGCGCTTACCTCTCAGGGAAAACTTCAGGGCCTGATTGTCGGTCTTCTTCCCACAGGCCTGGGCATATTGATGTTCATCATGGATCCTCCCATGATGGCGCGTATGGTGACGACGACGACGGGAAATCTTGCCATTGCCGCGATGTTCACCATGCAGATTATCGGGTACCTCTTGATCAAGAGAATCACCACGATTGAGGTTTGAGTTTTTATGGGTGGCTAATGAAAGCACGAAAAGGATTTTTTTAGGTTATCATGACTTGGATCATATACATAATGAGTGGACTTGCTGCCGGACTCTTTCTCTATAGCATCTGTCAGATTCGTCTTGCCAAACTGGAAGATGAATATCGCCAAATTGATGCATCACAGTCGGTTCTGTTTAAGTTTATATCGCCGATCATGCAGGTTCTTGCCGCCTATAATAAGAAAATGATCTCTGAAAAATTCCGGGAGAAATGCAAGCAAAAGCTGGTCATATCAGGTAACCCGATGCATCTGATCCCGGCAGAATTTCTGGCATTACAAGAAATAGGCCTGGTCGCGGGTCTTCTTTTTGGCTTCTTTCTCGTTTTAACGATACACGCGAATATTCTGTTTCCCTTCTTGCTTTCAGTAGGCGGTTTTTTCTTTCCAAAGCTCTGGCTTAATGAAATGATTTCCAAAAGGAAACATACTGTTTTCATCTCCCTTCCGTTCAGTATGGACCTTCTCACGCTTGTGGTAGAAGCCGGCCTGAATTTTACAGCGGCCATCGAAGAGGTGGTTGACAAGGGGCAACCCGGTCCTCTTCGCGACGAGTTTGCCAAGATGCTTCAGGACCTTCGTTTAGGCGTGTCCATGCGGGATGCCCTCAAGGGCGTGGCCGAGCGGACCGACATGTCTGAAATCAGGTCTTTTACGTCTGCGCTGATTCAGGCAGACAAGCTGGGGACCCCTCTAAGTGACGCGTTACGCATTCAATCGGATATCCGCCGCACCGAACGATTCCAAACAGCGGAAAAAATGGCTCAGGAATCACCGGTGAAGATGTTATTCCCTCTGCTCTTCTTCATTTTTCCAGCCGTTTTTATCATCCTGCTGGTTCCCATCATCCTCAAATTTATGGCCGAGGGGATGTGATGAGGGTGGCTAAGGCTGTTCATCTGAAAAAAGGGGAGGTCTTTGCAGATCAGGTGGGTGTGGCAACAACCCTCTATCAAAGAACACGTGGATTACTTGGCAGAGGTGCCCTGAAAGATGGCGAAGGGCTATTTATTCCAAAATGCAAGTCTATTCATACATTCTTTATGCGGTTTCCTATTGATGTCTTATTTTTGGACAGAAACAACGCAGTGACAAAGATTGTCCCATGCTTGGTTCCGTTTCGCATTGCAGTGGGGCCTTGGCGTACCAGCGGTGTCCTGGAACTCCAGTGTGGTACATTGGAAGAAGGTCGATTTGACAGAGGAGACACGATTTCCTTTCTGCCCTAATAAAGGGAGGAGCGACTAATGCCTACAGGTTTTTCTCTTGTTATTCAACAAGGTCCAGAGCTTGGAAAGGAATTTACATTTGACCGGAAGACTGTCAGCATAGGTCGCGCTGCAACGGAGAACGATATGATCCTCAATGATCCTTCCATTTCCGGCAAACATGCCAGGATCACTTTCGAGGATGGGGACTATTTTCTACAAGACCTGGGAAGTACCAACAAGACCTACTTTGAGGGCAGGCCCCTGGAAGAAGGGCGGAAGGTCCAGCTCCGAAATGGGGATGAGTTCAGCCTTGGAAAGATTTCATTGGGATTCGCGGATCATACCGAGCAGGAAAAGGATTCGGATACGCAAAAGATATTCACAGAAACGCAAAAGGGTTCGGATACACGAGAGATATTGACAGAGACCCAGCAAGTTGGCGCTCAAGAAGTTGTTAGAAAGCTTCGCATTAGTGGTGAGTCGCTGCTGAAGCAGAAACCCGTTTTGGTCGTTGCTGCAGCTGTTGTATTACTGCTTGGTCTTCTGACCCTTTTGAAGCTAGGCACGCAAGGGCCTGAAACATCCAAGAAGACGGGTGTGCGGAGCTATCCGGATTATTCACTCCAGCCGATCCCTTTGCCTGCACCCAATACCTATGGTTATTGCAGGCCTGACAGGACGCATCCCGACAAGGCCATTTTTACTTTTGCTGGCGAGCCTAGCAGTGCTAAGCTTCACTATACTGCAGGTGGTGTGGATTTGGATGGAGAGGTTGTCGTCCTCCTGAATGGGACCAAGATCGCCCATGCCCCCCTGGCCATCAAGGGCTGGGGTTCAGAACAATCACTGCACCTTCCAAGGGGGCTAATCAATGAAGGCGGCCAAAACCAGTTGGTATTTGACAATACCATGAATCCTCCCGGAAAAGATGAATGGGGCGTAAAGAACCTGCGAATAGAGTTTCTGGCGACTGGCAAATGTGATGAAGTTGAGGCAAAGCGTCTTTTTGATCTGGGGAATCAGATGCTGGAAGAAAAAGCCGTGAGCGAAGGAAATATTTACCGTGCCCATGCCTATTATTCCAAAGCGGTTTTACAGATTGATGGGTGCACGCCCAGGCCCGCTATCCTGGCAGAAATGGAAACAAAGATGCGGGCGGCACAGGATGAATTGGATACCAGATACAAAGGCCTTGTATTTTCGTATAAAAAGGCCGTTAAATTAAAAGAATTCACCCAGGCAAGAAGTGACCTTGAAAGGATATTACAGCTCATTCCTGATGAAAAGGACGAAAGGCACAAAGAGGCTTTGCGGTTGCTAACAAGAATTAGTGAGTACCTTAGACGCAGGGGTTAGAGAAAGTTAGGCTTTTCATTCATGATGATGTTGCTGTAGCTAAAT
>Ga0315534_1003402_pt1 | contig 10260 bp, 5 predicted proteins | sample SalMarSW160240MG_FD_203094 | JGI IMG/M metagenome (GOLD analysis project Ga0315534, IMG submission 203094) | Salt marsh sediment microbial communities from the Plum Island Ecosystem LTER, Massachusetts, United States - Salt Marsh Sediment SW1602-40 ...
AGCTCGCGCATGCCGGTCGCGGCGGCGTCGGTCGGCATGAACATCAGAATGGGATAGAGCGGCGACACCAGCGCCACCGGGCCGTGCCGAAACTCGGCGCTGCTGAAAGCTTCGGCGTGGAGATTGCTCGTCTCCTTGAGTTTCAGCGCCGCCTCGCGCGCGATCGCAAGCGTCGGCCCGCGGCCGATGGTGATGAGGCTGCTCGCCTGCGCCACAACGCGGAGGGCGGAACTCCAATCGAGATCGACCGCAGCCGCGAGGCGATCGGGCAGGCGGTCGATCGCCGCGCCGAGCGCTTCATCGCTGGTCCACGCCGCCGTCAGTCGCAATAGCGCGGCAAGAGCGGCGACGAAGGATTTCGTCGCTGCAATGCTCAACTCGGGTCCCGCCGCCATCGGCAGGACGATGTGGCAGGCGGCAGCCAGCGGGCTATCGATGTCGTTCACGATGGCGACGGTCAGCGCGCCCGCCGCTTTGGCCGTCGACGCGAATTCGGCGAGGTCGTCGCTGCGCCCGGATTGCGAAATGGTCAGAAGGAGCTGGTCCTTGAGCCGCATGCGTTCGCCATAGACCGTGACGATGTTCGGCGCGGCGGCAGCGACAGGAATGCCGAGACGCCGTTCGATCAAGTGCTTGCCGAAGGTCGCCGCATGCGCGGAGCTGCCGCGCGCACAAGTGACGACGACTTGCGGCGGGTTGCGCCGCAGCCGGGCAGCAAGCTCGGCTATCGGCTGCGCCAGGTTTTTTTGCCGCCGCACCACTGCGGGCGCTTCCCGCAGCTCCGCAGCCATTCCGATCTCGTGGTCGGTCATTGCCGATGTCCCCAGGCAGCTCTTGGCGGCCCTGGGACGAATTCCGGAATGACGGAGCTGGAATTCGTTCTGTTGGTTCTTTGACGCATGTCCATTGTGGGGCCTGAACCACGAACCAGGCATCGACGCTGGCTCTGGCCTTTCGTTGTGCGCCCTGATTCGAGCGTTTCTTTTCTCGCCGGCGCGGCCGTGTGTCGCTGATGGAATGCCGGTTTCCTTGTCCGCGGCGCTAAGCGGTCGCCTTGCGACCTGCGGTTGGCGCAGAGGTCTCTGCTATATCAATCGATTATGGTGTGGCTCGGGCGTAAGCGCGCCTTCAAGCATGGCTGATGGCTCTTCCCTTGAGGCCGCGCGCGCAAGCCATCGGAACAACAGGGCCACCATCGCCTCTGGCGAAGCCGGCGGGACCTATAGCGGGTCGCGGGCGATTGCGCTAACTCTGGGCGCATGGAGCACGACGTCTACCCCGACAGTTACATCCGCGGCATCCTGAGCACGATGAAGTCGATCGCCATGGTCGGGGTGTCGGCGAACGACAGCCGGCCGAGCTATTTCGCCTTCAAATATCTGCTCGAACGCCGCTATCGGATGATACCGGTCAATCCGGGCCTCGCCGGCAAGGAGCTGCTCGGCCAGCGCGTCTACGCTCGCCTCGCCGACATCCCCGAGCCGGTCGACATGGTCGAAATATTCCGGGCGTCGCGCTACGCGCTGCCGATCGTCGAGGAGGCGCTGAACCTGACGCCGCGTCCGCAGGTGATCTGGATGCAGCTCGGCATCCGCAACGATGCGGCGGCGAAGCTCGCGGAAGCGCAGGGGCTGAAGGTCGTGATGAACCGCTGCCCCAAGATCGAATACGGCCGGCTCTCCTCCGAGATCAGCTGGATGGGCGTGAATTCGCGCACGCTCACCTCGAAAAAGCCGACGCTGTTCGGCCGCGGCATCCAACGCATGTCGCTTGACCGCGTCACGACATCCGGGGCGCCGACGGCCGCCTCCGACCGCGCTTTGCGCGACGACGACAACCATCATTGACGCGACGCCGCTCGCTGCGCCGTCCGTCGCCCAGCCCCGCGCGCGTGTCACGACACGGACGATCGCGGCCCGCCACTTCCGGAGCACGCGTTTTCCTTCCTGCACGATCGCGCCCGCCTCTCGGCGTCGCTCCGAGCATCCTGGCCGCAGGTCGCGCGCCAGACTTGCCATTGGCGGGCAACGCCGGGCTCGTTATAAAGAAGGGCAAGCGGGTGTGGCGGAACTGGTAGACGCGCACGACTCAAAATCGTGTTCCGCAAGGAGTGTCGGTTCGATTCCGACCACCCGCACCAGTCACGTTGCAACGTTCGATCCGCCGCGGGGCTACCGCCGAATTTTTTTATCGGCCTGATGGATCAGGCGGCTTTGGCTTAAGGCGTGGCCGATCGGGCGATGACCTCTATTCCGTCGGCGAACTTCACACCTGTGATCAGCTTTGGCAACTGGTGGTGGCCATCAAGGCAGCGTCAACTTTTCCGCACGGCCTCGATGAGCTTGAAGACCATCGCGAGCGCGGTCTTGCTCGAGAGGCAGCCCTTCGATCGGATTGTGCGGCGACGCACGGTCGCGCGCCGGCTCGCCTCGGTGTCGCCAGAGTCCGCCCCTTCGCCGTCCACCCATTCGGGAAAGGCAAGCCGCGCATTGTAGACCCATTCGTTCACACGCCCGTCTCGATGATGAGCTGAAAGACTGGCGCTGCGGCGAACGATCGAGCCGCATGCGCTCGCCCATGACGGCTTCCGCTGGCACGCTCATGGAGAAGTGAAGCCGGACGGCTTCGTTGCCGCGGGCCCGGCGGTGAATCTCAAGCCCCCTGCGCGGCGCGCCTTCATCACGGCCTATGAGCGCCGCCTCGACCAGCCAACGCTCGTCGGTGGGCTACACTACCAATACGTCCAAACCTGAGTTTTCGGTACGCACAAGGTCTTGCGCATCGCGATCCCCGAATCGAACGCAACTGGAGATCACAGATTCCCCCCTATGAATCGCCCCCGGTTCCGGAATGCCCAAAAACACTAGGGGGCGGCAGGCGCGCCCGCAGCGCCCGGCGCCGCCGGTGCTTCCGGTGGCGGCGGAGCCGACCCGTGCGGCTTGTCGGGTTCCTTCTGGCCACCGACAAAGCGACCAAAGATCCGGTGGAGCAGCCCGCCGAAATCATCCATCACGAGAAAGAAGGCCGGCACGAAAACCAGCGTGAGCAGCGTCGAGATGATGAGGCCGCCGATTACAGTGATGGCCATTGGCGATCGGAACTCACCACCGGCGCCGACGGCGAGCGCGGCCGGTGTCATGCCAGCGGCCATCGCAAGCGTCGTCATGATGATGGGGCGTGCCCGCTTGACGCCGGCGTCAGTGATCGCCGTCGTGCGATCGACGCCGTTTGCCCTGGCTTCGATCGCGAAGTCGACGAGCATGATGGCGTTCTTGGTGACGATGCCCAGGAGCATCAACAATCCGATCATCACCGGAAGATTGAGCGAGTTGCCGGTGATGAGCAGGGCGATGACGGCGCCGCCGATCGACAGCGGCAGCGAGAACAGGATCGTGACCGGCTGCAGGAAGCTGTGGAACAAGAGCACCAGCACCGCATAAACCATCATCAGGCCCTTTGACATGACCGGGGCGAACCCATCCATCAACTCCTTCTTCGCCTCCGAATCGCCTGACTGCAGCACCTCCACTCCCTTGGGCAGAGATTTCATCACCGGCAGTTCTTCGATTTCCTCGTCAGCCTTGCTCTGCGCCGTGTTGCCGACCAAGTCCGCTTCGATCTTCACGGAACGCTGGCGGTCGTAGCGCGAGATCGTCGCCGGCCCTTGTCCAAGCTGGATGTCGGCGATGGCCAAAAGCGGTACCGTGGTTCCGCGCAGCGTGGGCACGCGCAATTGCTCGAGCACTTGTCGGTCGGCGCGGCCGGATTCCCCGATCATCACGCGTATCGGCACGAGTCGATCGCCCACATCAAATTTGGCGAGGCGCGGCCCGACATCGCCGATGGTCGCGACCCGGACGGTCGCAGCCAACGTTTCCGTGGTGACGTTCAAGCGGGTCGCCAACGCCTTGCGCGGAATGATGCGCAGTTCGGGACGGTCGAGCGCGGCGGTGGAGACGACATTGGCCACGGACGAAAGCCGTCGCATCTGGTTGGCGATTTCGGCTGCGACATTCGCCACCGTCCTACCGTCCTGGCCGACGACAATTCGCGAAATCGTCCGCTGGCCATTTTCGTCGAGGAACCAGTAGCGGATATCGGGAACGTCGGCCAGGTCCCGGCTGATATCCTGCTCGAGCTGCGCCTGGGTGAGCGAGCGATCCCCCTTCGGAACATAATTGATGATCAACGCGGCGGTGTTGACCTCGGTGGTCTTCGGCGGGATGCGTCCGCCGTCGACGAAGACGCTGCGCACCTCCGGCCGACGCTTGATCAGGTTGACGATCTTCTCTGTTACGGTCTGCGTATCGGAAAGCTGCGTGCCCGGCGGCAGTTCGATGGCGAGCATCGAGCGCGCCGTATCCAGCTGCGGCATAAACCCTTGCGGCAGAAGCTTGAGTCCCAGCACCGACAGGACGAACAGCGCCAATCCGACGACCACGGTGACGTAGCGCATGCCCACCGATGTCTTGAGGATCCTGGTGTAAAGCCGCATCACCGGTCCCGGCGGCTTTTCCCGATGCGGCTTTGGCCGCAGGAAATAGGCCGCGAGCACTGGCGTCACGAGCCGCGCGACTAGCAGCGAAAACAACACCTGCACCGACACCGTGATGCCGAATTGTTTGAAGAACTGGCCCGCGATGCCCGGCATGAAGCTCGCCGGCAGAAACATCGCCACGATCGTCAGGCTGATCGCGACGACCGCGAGGCCAATCTCGTCGGCCGCCTCCATCGCCGCGTCGTAAGGCGACTTGCCCATCTGGATATGGCGTTCGATGTTCTCAATCTCGACGATCGCATCATCGACGAGAATTCCGGTGCTCAACGTGATAGCGAGAAGGGTAATGAGATTGAGCGAGAATCCGAGCAGGTCCATCGCCCAGAAGGCGGGAAACACCGAGAGCGGCAGCGCCACGGCGGCGATGATGGTCGCCCTGAAATCGCGCAGGAATAGAAACACCACGATGATAGTAAGCGCCGCACCTTCGAGCAGCGTCTGCATCGCGTTGTGGTAATTCTCGCGCGTGAAGTCGACCGAACTGTCGATCGTCCGGACCTCGACGTCAGGGTAATCCTGTTTGATCTGCGTAAGCCGCTCGTCGACCGCATTGGCCACCCGCACGTCGCTCGCGCCCTTCGCGCGATAGACGGCAAAGGCGACCACCGGCTCATCGTCCAGCCGGGCAAAATAGCGTGGATCGGCCACGGTGTCGGTGACCACTCCTAAATCATCGAGCCGTACTTCGCCGCCGGCGAGCAGGCTAAGCGTCGTTCCGGCGAGTTCGTCAAGCGTCGTCGCTCCGGCGATCGTGCGGATCGATTGATCGCGCCCGCCAATTTCGGCGCGCCCGCCGGCGAGATCGACGTTGCTTTTGAGCAGCCGCTCGCTGATGTCGGCCGCCGTCAGCCCGACCGCCTGCAGCCGATCGGGATTGAGCGAAACCAGAATTTCGCGGTCGACGCCGCCAATGCGTTCGACCTGGGCGACGCCTTTCAGGCCCTGCAAAGCCCGTTTCACCACGTCGTCGACAAACCACGAGAGCTGCTCGGGCGTCTTTCCGGGTGCGATCGCGGCATAGGTCAGGATCGGGAGCGGGATCACCTCTTGGCGTTGGACCAGCGGCTCGTTGATTCCGCTTGGCAGATTGGCGCGGACGCGCGTGATCGCGTCTTTCACGTCGTTGAGCGCGCGGTCGGGATTGGCGTCGAGATTGAAGGTGATGGTCGTGACCGACACTCCATCGGTGACGGTGGAATCGATATGATTGACCCCGACAATCGCTGCAACCGCGTCCTCGACGGTCTTGGTGACCTGGGCTTCCAGCTCGGCGGGAGACGCTCCGAACTGCGTGACAATCACGGAGACGATCGGAACGTCGACGCTCGGATAACGGGTGATCGGCAGCTTGTTGAAGCTGATCCAGCCGAGCAGCAGGGCGATGATCGAGAAGACGATGGCCGGAAGCGGCCGCCGAATGGAATAGGCGGAGATGTTCATGACGCTACCGTCCCATCTGCCAAGGCGCTTTCATTCTAGCGCAAATCCATGTTTTGCCGCGAGGGCAAAAGCCCAAAGGGGAAAATGATTACGGTAGAACCGATAGTTCAACATGCAAGTGCGATTGAAAACGCCGGTCATGCCTTGTTGCGGCCAGTCGCCATTGGGCAGCTGCCGCTCAAGGAGAAAACGTATGCCGCGCTGGATCGCGTCCCGGTGACGCTCCGGCGAGGCGGCTAATAGGGCTAAAATCGCCCAAGCCGTCATAACCACTTGGCCGCCGTCCGGGTGCGGCACATATTCGCGGCGGATGCAGCTCTTATAGCTTTCGCCCCACCCGCCGTCCTCACATTGCTTGGCGCGGAGAAACGCTGCGGCGCGCACGATCGCAGGATCATCGGGCTTCGCCCCCGCCGCGAGAAGCCCGCATATTCCGAACCACGTCCCGTAGGTGAAGCAGATCCCCCAATTACCCTCCCAGCTTCCATCCCCGCGCTGCAGCGCACGCAGAACGGGATCGGCGCGGGCGATCGCAGCGTCAATCCGACGCTTGCGCTCGGCGCCGAGCCGATCGCCGAAATGTGTCCGCGCCGCCGCGAGTCCCTGCACCGCCGAGGAGGTCAGCTCGACTTGCGACACGTCGACCATGATATCGCCGAATATTTCCGAGGCGTTGAGGGCCTCAAGCCAAGCGCCCACGCGTTGTCTTTCGTAGGTGCCCCAGCCGCCGTCGTCATTCTGCCAGAACAAGAGGAGATCGACCGCGTCGAACAGCCGCGCCGGTTCGATTTTCTTGTTCGCATAGGGCTCAAGCGCAAGCGCAGCCATCAGCCCGAGCGCCGTGCAATCGACAATCGGCCAGCCGTGTGCGCGATTGGAGAAAGGCCAGCCCCCCTTGGAAGGATCCCGGTAGTAGCGCTCGCGCTGATCGACGTCTCCAAGGACCTGGTTCTCGTCGATAAATCGATACGCCTCGCGCGCCATCGTCGCGTATTCAGATGCGTGTCCCGCTTCGGCGAGAGCGAGGGCGACAAAGCCCGTGTCCCATAACTCCGACGAATTGTAGGACTGCATGGTTCTGCCGCGCTCACAGTCGAAGATGTATTGCGGCAGCGCGGCAATCGCCTTGCACGTATGGTCGGAATAAGGCTCCGCGCTCCACAGCGTAATGGTGTCCAGGGCTTTATTTACGGGGCCAATGTCGATGAAGGTTGTGGTGAGCTGCTCATGCTTGATGTGGTCAAGCACGAACTTGAGCGCTTTCGCGCGCAGCCCCTTGGGAATGCGTGGTTCGATCTGTCCCAGCACGGCGTTGGCGAAACGTAGCAACCGCGACGGCGCAAAATAGCGATCCTGAGGGCAGACACTGTCGCGCAGCGCTCGCCAATTGATCGAGTCGAATGGTTCCGCAAACAACTCGCGCCGCAGCGCAATCAACAACGGATCGAGCGGAGCCTGATACCGTCGTCCATAGAGATAGGAGACCGAGAGCACGACCACCCGGCAGTGGCACCAGAAACGGCTGGGATGAAGTGGTGCCTTCTCCGGCAACAGCCACAGCTCGGGGGGAACCGGATGGCATCCCTCCCAGGAATAAAGGTTGAGGATCGAGAGCCAGTATTTGCCCCACGACGGAACGGCGGTTGCACTTCCGTTCGCATGAATCCAACGGTGGGCGCGGGTTGCATCCTCATCGTCGGCGGGCACGCCCAACAGCCGCAGCGCCACGTAGTTGAGCACGGTCGTGAAGAGATAGCCCTCGCCTTCAAGGTGAAGTCCAAAGCTGCCATCATCGTTCTGCGCGCGGCGCAGCGTCGCGATGAATGCAGACCGGTCGGCGCCGCTCAATGGCTGGCCGATGATGTAATGAGCGAAGATATAACCGGGCAGCAAAAACAAAGGGCCGTCATAGTCGCCGGTCCATCCGCCATGCGCTCCTTGGATGCTTTCGAGATAAGAAAAGCCGCGGCGTAGCAGGTCCAACCTCCCAGCGTGCGAAATGCGATCGACTCCCTCCCCAAGGTCCGTGCTCATGCCCGCAACCTCCTGGTCGACGATATCGGTTATTGAAAAGCCGGTGCCAGACCTCACTTTGCGGCGCCGCGAGTTTTAGGAAACCAATCGGCATTTGCCGAGAATTTGTCGGAGTTGGTGGGTGAGAAGGCTCGCCAGGCCATACAACGACTCGCCCAAACTCGAGTTCTGACGCGTGTGAGCCGACTTCCAGCGACCGACTTCCACGATAAAGCTGTGCGTAAGCACCATTACGAATTGGCGGATCAACGAGTGCGGGCGCCCGTCGGCGGTGGAAAGCAGCGCCAAGCTGGCGGTAGGGCCGTTTGAACTGCGCCAGTAATGCAGAACCCCCCGGCGCACGATCTGCAAATTCGGATCGCAGCCGCAGAATACGTCGCGCAGCGTTTCAGCAAGCGAGAGCCGCGTGACCTGCCGCCACCGACGGCGACGCCTGTGAAGCTCCAATGCCTGTCGGACATCGTGGCGCCGGTCCGCGATGGCGTCCCGTAGCAGCAGTGCGTCTGTGATGCAGAGCGTCATTCCCGTCGCCGTGAGAGGGTGGCACGTCACGGCCGCGTCCCCCACCAAAACGACGCGTCCGTTCGTCAATTGCTGCGCAGCGACTTCGTGGATGACGGCGCTCACCTGCGGCTGAGAGGCGATGACCCACTCTACCTCACGACGCAGATCAGGAGGAAGCGAAGCCGCCAGATTCAGGCAATCCTTTGGAGTGGGCTTACGGTGGGCGTCGTACGGAATGTCGAACATGATTCGAGCTTCCGACTCGTTGATCGGATAGATCAAGATCGGCGTGCGGCTGCCGATAAACACGAAACCGTAGTCCCGTTCAGGCAGTGTGGTCGCGGGAAATCGATATCCAAAAATCGTCGCGATGCGTCGGTTATTGGCGCCGATCCCGGCAAAACGGCGAATAGCCGATGACGCGCCGTCGGCGGCCACTAGGAATTGGCATCGATACTGCGTCGCGGTCTCCGGGCCCGCCACCTGCACGGTGACGTGAGAGGCTTTGCTCTGATCGACATTCGTGACACGCGCATTTTCAACGACCTTGACCAGCGGTTGTTCTTTGGCGGCTTGCATCAGCCGTTGTCGGATAAGGCCATGTTCGAGAGACAAGCCCGGCGCGCGATGAGCGCGAACGGCGTCGTAAGGAAGCCTGATCTGTTCGGGGTCATCCGCGTCGACGACGCAGAAACCTTTCACGGTCACCGCAGGCTGACGCATCAGCGAGTCGAGCACGCCCAATTCGGCGAGTCCCGCGACCCCTGGAGGATGCAAAAGCTCGCCGGCCAGTCGCCGGTCGTCGTTCAGACCAGGTTCGACAACCAGCGTCTCGTAGCCCAGCTGTTGCAGCGCAATAGCCGTAACCGCGCCCGCGACGCCGCCGCCCCCAATGACCACATCGACATCCACTACGTTGCCCATCGCGCCCAACGATCGGTTCGACATTCGGAGTGCGGACTAGTCTGGCTCTCGACGGTCATATATTTGCGACTTCGCGCCTTCTCCCTGAATTTCGAGTGTTTGGTGAGTTTTGAACCGATGACGGTTCACGCGATCGCCGGTTTTTAACAGGCAAACAGCGCATCGAGCGACTCGCCAGATCGTCAAGAATCAAAATTCTCACAAGAGCGGTTCGGACACGTAGACATGCGACCTCAAGCCTGACGCACCGCGCAGAATATGAACTTTGGGCAGTCGTAGACAACCAACTTTCCCGTCATCTTCGCCGCCGAGGAGGTCTGCCTTTCGGTGGCCTCGTCAAAAACGGTGACGCCGCCAATTCAAAGATGAGGACAGCATGCCAATTCGGCATCGACAGCGCACCAACCTCAGGGCGAGAGAAGCCAAGAGAACTTAGATTAGACGTGCGCGAGAGCGTACGCGATCGCCTTCTCGACCGGGCGGACGGCAACGAACGCGGTGAGAGCGGAGAATGCCGGCGTCCGCGCGAAATACATCGCCGCCAATGCGCCGCTGAGCCGCGGCGTGAATGCCCGCTTGAGCTCCCGCTCATAGTGTTTGCCAACCGCATCCAATGAATGGCGCTCGATGCAGCCTGCGGCGATAAGCGCACTCTGCATGGCGTGCCCGATACCCTCGCCAGTGAGCGCATTGGTGAGGCGCGCGGCCTCGCCGATCCACAACGCGCCCGGCTCGTTCACCGGCCCGACGCGCTCGGTATAGACGATCGGCGCGCCACGAAACTTGATCACCTGATCGGC
>Ga0315534_1003404_pt1 | contig 10260 bp, 9 predicted proteins | sample SalMarSW160240MG_FD_203094 | JGI IMG/M metagenome (GOLD analysis project Ga0315534, IMG submission 203094) | Salt marsh sediment microbial communities from the Plum Island Ecosystem LTER, Massachusetts, United States - Salt Marsh Sediment SW1602-40 ...
GTCCGTCCTCCGGCGCCTATCGGGGCTACGGCGTGCCGCAAGGATTCTGGCCGGTGGAACGCCACATGGAGCGCGTGGCGCGGGCATTGAACGTGGAACCGCTGAGTTTCCGATTGAAGAACGCGCTACGAGAGGGTGATTTGCATCCCTTCAGCACGGCCTGGTCGGAAGGGCGTGAGCCGCGCCCGGAGACGATCAGTACCTGTGGTTTGCAGGAGTGCGTGCAGCAAGGGGTGGCGGCAATTGGATGGGAGGCGAAATTCGGCAATCGCAAATGGCACCAGGTTCCCGGCGCGCCTCATTTGCGCCGCGGGATCGGTGTGGCGCTGGTGATGCAGGGGACGGCGATTCCCTACCTCGACATGGGCGGGGCGAGCATCAAGCTCAACGACGACGGTTCGTTCAACCTGTTGGTCGGCGCGACAGACCTGGGCACGGGCTCGGATACGGTTTTAGCGCAGCAAGCTGCAGAAGTGTTGGGTGTCCCCGTGAACGACATCGTGATCTATTCTTCGGACACGGATTTCACGCCCTTCGATAAAGGGGCGTATGCCTCAAGCACGACTTACATTTCGGGCGGTGCGGTCGTACGCGCGGCCCGCGATGTAGCGCAGCGCATTGCGATGCGGGCGGCACGCATGTTGAGCGAGCAGGGCGAGGCTGTGAGCGCAGAACAAATTCATCTGGCGGATGGCTGCGCCTGGGCGCCGGACGGCCGCACAGTGACGCACGCCGAAGTGGCATTGAACGCGCTGCACCATGAGGACCAGGAACAAATCATGGGTGTGGCTTCCTTCATGTCCCCCGTAGCGCCGCCGCCTTTTGCGGCGCAGTTTGCGGAGGTGACCGTCGACGTGGAAACGGGACAGCTAACCGTCGAGCGGCTGGTCATGGCGGTGGATTCGGGCGTGATCGTGAATCCGCTCACCGCTTCCGGGCAGATCGAGGGCGGCATGACGCAAGCCCTGGGATACGCCGTTTGCGAGGAGATGCTCTACGACGAAGCCGGCCGGGCGCGGGAGACCAATTTCAGCGACTATCACATATTCGCCGCGCACGAGATGCCGGAACTGCAGACGATTTTCGTGGAGACGTTCGAGCCTTCGCATCCCTTCGGAGTAAAAGCGGTGGCCGAGATTCCCATGGACGGTGTGGCACCCGCAGTGGGCAACGCCGTGATGGATGCCTGTGGCGCTGATCTGTCGGAAATACCGATCACGCCGGAACGCTTGTGGCGGGCATTGCGCGGGAATAAATCCTGAGCCGGCCCGGTAGATGAGGCGAACGCGGATGGGATTGTACGAACGCCTGGCTGCGTTGGAACGTGACGGCGGTGTTGCCGTTCTGGCGACCGTGATTCGCACACGTGGTTCCGTGCCCCGCCGCGAAGGTGCGAAGATGCTGATCCTGCCCGACGGCACCCGGGAAGGGACCATCGGCGGCGGCGAGATGGAAACTCGCGTGATCGAGGCAGCGCAGCAGGTTCTCAAGGATGGGAAGCCGCGCATACACACCTATTCCTTCGTCGATCCGCACGACGGGGACGTGGGCGTGTGCGGTGGAGAAATGGAAGTGTTTATGGAAGCGTTGAACCCGAGCCCGAAGCTGGTCGTCGTCGGCGGTGGGCATGTTGGCAAAGCAGTCGCTCATCTGGCGGCCTGGCTGGGATTCCGCGTGGTGGTCATCGACGACCGTGCGGAGTATGCCGCGCCCGAAGCTGTGCCTGAAGCGCACGAGCACATTCACTGCGAACCGGAAAGTTGCGCGGCCGCAGCGGGGATTCACGAGGATACCTACGTGGTGCTGACGACGCGGGGTGTCGACGTCGATGTGCAAGCGCTGCCCGGGCTGCTGGACACGCCGGCGGCGTTCATCGGTGTGATCGGATCGCGGCGGCGCTGGGAAACGACGGCGCAGCAGTTGACCGAAAGTGGAGTGGCGGCGGAAAAGCTGCAGCGGGTGATCTCTCCCATCGGTCTGGAATTGAACGCCGAGACACCGCAGGAAATCGCCGTGAGCATCCTGGCGCAGATCATCATGCTGAGAAGTGGCGGAAGCGGCGAGCGAATGGCGCACACGCCGCAATCTGTGGGAGAATCGGAAACATAGCGCGAGTACTGGTTGGTGGAACTGCGAGGCGCAGACGGGATGATGTGGGAACGTTACTTTACAACCAATTCGATCGATGAAGTCCTGCAATTGTTGGCCGAGCACGCGGGCAAGGCGCGCATCGTCGCCGGCGGAACCGATTTACTGCTGGAACTGGAGCGCGGCAAGCGAGCGGATATCACGGCGTTGATCGACGTGAGCCGGCTCGAAGGGCTGGATGCGATCCGCCTCGATGACGACGGCTGGATTCACCTGGGTGCTTTGGTGACGCACAACCACTGCGCCGGATCGGAGCTGATCGTCGAGCGCGCATTTACGCTGGCGCAGGCTTGCTGGCAGGTAGGCGCGCCGCAGATCCGCAACCGGGGTACGATCGCCGGCAACCTGGTTACCGCTTCGCCGGCCAACGATTCGATCCCGCCGCTGATGGCCCTGGATGCCCAATTAACCCTGCGTTCGCATTCCGCAGAGCGCACGGTGAGGCTCGAGGATTTCTACACCGGCGTGCGCAAGACGGTGTTGGGTGCTGACGAGATGATCGTGGACATTGCCTTCCGCGCGCCTACGGCGAAGGCGCGCAGCACGTTTCAGAAGCTGGCGCTGCGCAGGGCGCAGGCGATCTCCGTGGTCAACGCGGCGGTAGTCGTGGAATTCGAAAAATCAATAATAGCACATGCGGCGATCACCCTGGGCTCGGTTGCACCGACGGTGATCCACGCTGCCGCGGCGGAGTCATTTCTACGGGGAAAGGAACTATCGGATGCCGTCATCGCTGAGGCGGGGGACCTCGCCGCTGAGGCAGCGGCGCCGATCGACGACCTGCGAGGTTCGGCGGATTATCGCCGCGAAATGGTGCGGATTTGCACATCTCGCGCACTGCGCGATCTGGCACGCAATCGAGAACGCCGGAATTATCCCGAACGCCCGGTCATGCTGTGGGGAAGCAGCGAGATGCCTGCCGCTTCGCGGCTTGCGGCATCGATCGAGCACCAGGCCGGTACACCGATCGAAACGACGATCAACGGCAAGTCGCAGCGCTTCACGTCGGGGCAGGATAAGACGCTGCTGCGCCTGATCCGTGAAGAAGGCAATCTCACCGGCACGAAAGAAGGCTGTGCGGAAGGGGAGTGCGGCGCGTGTACGGTGTTTCTCGACGGCGTTGCCGTGATGGCCTGTTTGGTCCCCGCACCGCGCGCCCATGGGGCGGAGATCGTTACCATCGAAGGAGTCGCGCAGGGCGCGCAGCTCCATCCGGTTCAGCAGGCGTTCATCAATGAAGGCGCCGTGCAGTGCGGGTACTGCACGCCCGGCTTCATCATGTCGGGCGTCAAGCTTTTGGAAGAGCGGCCGCACCCCACACAAGCGGAAATCATTCAATCGATCACGGGCAATCTTTGCCGCTGCACAGGATATTCGATGATCGTCTCGGCCATCGACAAGGCCGCGCACGATTCCGAAGGGTGAATCGAAGCGTCACTATCCAGCAAGGCGAAATTCTAGGGCAAGTTCAGGAGGCTGCAATGGGTCGAGGAAGTATGTGGTCGGATCGAAAATTCTATGAGGAACGCGAGAAGAAGAAACGCGGGAATCCGGTTTGGCGGGGAGTCGGCTGCATCATCATTGCCATTTTAGGAATAGCCGCTTACTTCTTCTCCGGCTGGTTTATCCGCTCGGGTATTGTCTACCTGCCGCGCGATGCTCTGCGTCCGTCTTTCGCCACCTTCCTGCCGGACGGTGCACTCGTGCAGATCGTGATCTCTTTGCTTTTCATGATGTTGTGCTACTCGATTCTGAGCATCATCTGGGCGGTGATGTTCCCGAAGAAAATGGGCGAGACCGATGCTCCGCTTCCGAAAAGGAAATCTGGCGCAAAGAAAAGAAAGTAAAGCAAATATCACGATTTCATGTCGGACGGATGGAGCGCGCGGTGGGTTGAGAACCCGGAAGAACCGCTCGAGCCGGGGTTCGAGGCATGATCGGGAATGGTTGAATTGTTCTGAGGCGCGCACATGTCATTGATCGGCAAATCCGTATCCAAAATCGACGCCCGGGGGAAAGTGACGGGGGAGACTCCCTTCCCCGGCGACATCAACCGTCCCAATCAGGCGTACATGAAAATTCTCTTTGCGGGAAGGCCACACGCCATCGTGCGCCGCGTGGACACTTCCGCGGCGGAAGCGCTCTCCGGCGTGCTTGCCGTGCTCACGTCGGAGGACGTGCCCGTGAATGAGTACGGTTTGATCATGCCCGATCAACCGGTTCTCTGCGGGCCCGGTACTTCGAAACCCTTCGCCGACCGGGTACGTTTCATCGGGGATCAGGTGGCGCTGGTGGTGGCGGAAAGCGAGGCGATCGCAGCGGAAGCTGTGAAACACATCGAAGTCGAGTATGAAGATCTGCCGGTCGTTACTGACGTGCTGCAGGCGAAGCAGTCGAACGAAATTCTGCTTCATCCGGACAGGGAGAATAACATCTTCTGCCATTACCGCATCCGCAAGGGAGACATCGAGCAGGGATTTGAAGCGGCGGATGTGATCGTCGAGGGAGAGTACCACACGCCGGCGCAGGAGCACGCTTTCCTGCAGCCCGAAGCCGGGTTGGCTTACGTCGATGATGACGGACGCATCACGGTCGAGGTTGCCGGTCAGTGGACGCACGAGGACCAGGAGCAAATTGCCCATGCGCTGGGTCTTCCCAAAGATCGGATTCGGGTGATTTATCCCGCCATCGGCGGAGCGTTCGGAGGGCGTGAGGACATGTCGGTGCAGATCGTGCTGGCTCTGGCGGCGCAGCACCTGCACCAAGCCGGAGTCGATCGGCCGGTGAAGATCATCTGGTCGCGCGAAGAGTCGATCTTGGGCCATCACAAACGGCATCCTTTCGTGCTGCGCGCCAGGTGGGGCGCCAACCGGGAAGGGAAAATCCTGGCGGCGGAGGTGGAGGTCATCCAGGATGGCGGCGCCTACGCCTACACCTCGACGAAAGTGCTGGGGAACGCCACTTTGATGTGCACCGGCCCGTACGAAATCCCCAACGTAAAAGTGGACGCCTATTCCGTGTACACCAACCACATTCCGGGCGGCGCATTCCGCGGCTTCGGCGGGCCCCAGGGCGCCTTCACCGCCGAAGGGCAGATGAACAAACTGGCAGAGGCGTTGGGCATGGACCCTGTCGAACTGCGCGAGCGTAATCTTTTCCGCGAAGGCTCGCTGTTGTCTGCGGGGACGCCGCTGCCCAAGGGCGTCAGCATGGACAAGGTTTTGGTCGCCTGTGCGCAACGAGGTGGCTGGAGGCAGACGAAGCAGGGGTGGAAGCGCAAAGCGGACAAGAAGGCAGAGGGTGAGGCGCACGTCCGGCGCGGGGTTGGTTTCGCCTGCGGCTTCAAGAACGTGGGTTTCTCCTTCGGCGCTCCCGAGCAGTGTACGGCAACGGTGGAGCTGCACGGCGCGGCGGAAATCGAGGAACTGGTGCTGCGCCACGCCGGGGCGGATGTGGGGCAGGGGTCGCATACGGCCATGGCGCAGATGGCGGCGGAGGCGGCCGGCGTGTCCATCGATAGAGTACGTCTGGTGGCTTCCGACACGGCGACGTCGGGCGATTCGGGCTCGGCTTCGGCGTCGCGCTTGACCTTCATGTCGGGCAACTCGATTCGCGGTGCGGTGGCGGCGGCGGTGGAAAAGTGGCGCGGCGAGGAGCGCCCGGCGGTGGCGACGTATCAATACCGCCCGCCGGCGACGACGCCGCTCGATCCGCAAACGGGTAAATCCGAACCGAATTTCGCCTACGGCTACGTGGCGGAAATCGCCGACGTGGAAGTGGACACGGAAACCGGCCAGGTGCGTCTGGTGGAGGTGATCTGCGCCGACGATGTGGGACGGGCCGTGAATCCACAAAACGTTCTGGGCCAGATTGAAGGCGCCATCGTGCAGGCCAGCGGCTACGTGCTGCTGGAAGATTTCCAGCAAGCGGGTGGTTACGTACAGACCGGGCAGCTTTCGACATACTTGATCCCCACGGTGATGGACATCCCCGAACGAATCGATGCCGTCGTGCTGGAGTATCCCGATCCCATCGGCCCCTGGGGGGCGCGCGGCATGGGGGAGATGCCGTACATTCCGCTGGCGCCTGCGGTCGCTGCGGCGATAAAGGATGCGCTCGGGGTGTGGATCGACGAATTTCCGTTTACGCCGGAACGCGTGCTGAAAGCCTGGTCTGGTAAAAAGTAAGGTTCGTAACGGAGCCCAGGGGAGGGCATGATGCGTGAGAAAATGCAGGGTGGTGGTTCCGCAGTCGCCGGGGTCGTGCTGGCTGCGGGCGACTCGCAGCGTTTTCCCGAACCGAAGCAGCTCCTGCGCTGGCAGGGGAAGACGTTGGTTTGGCACGCGGTACGCGCGGCTGTGGAAGGTGGTCTGGACCCGGTGGTTGTGGTGACGGGCGCCGCTGCGGACGAGGTTCGCCAGGCATTGGCGGGTGAGCCCGTCGAATTCGTGGACAATCCCGAATGGGCAAGCGGGCAGAGCTCGTCGATGAAGGTTGGCCTGGAGGCGGTGCGTGATGAGGCCGAGGCGGTGGTGATGCTGCTGTCCGACATGCCCCGTGTGGATGCGAAGCTGGTACGCGCTCTGCTGGCTGCGCATCAGGAAAGCGATGCCGTCATCGTGGCCCCGCGGGCGAAAGGCCGGCGCGGCAATCCGGTGCTGTTCACGCGGGCAACCTATGCTGAATTGGACGCCGTGGAGGGAGATCGCGGCGGGCGCAGGTTGATCGGTTCGCTGCCGACGGCGTGGGTCGATTGGGACGATGCGACTCTGCAGGACATCGATAGTGAAGAAGATTGGGAGCGTTTGCGAGGCGAGGGGTGATCGCGGCAGTACTGTTGGCAGCCGGAGAATCCAAGCGTATGGGCTCGCCGAAGCTGGCGCTGCCTTGGCGCGGCGAAAGATCGTTGATCGCCGCGTTGGCAAATACGTTCCTGGAGGCCGGTGCTGCACCGGTGATCGTGGTGACGGGTGGAGATCGGGAGGCGGTCGAGCGCACGCTCGACCGCAATCTTGTCCGCCTGGTTTACAACGCCGATTACGCCCGGGACGAGATGCTGGGCTCGATTCAGATTGGACTGCGCGCCCTGGAGGATAACGCCATTGAGGCCGCGTTCGTATGCCCCGGCGATTTGCCCCTCTTGCAGGTTGGTACTGTGCGCGACTTGCGGCAAGGCTGGGAACGGTCTCGCAGCCGGATTATGACGCCGAGTTTCGAACGGCGACGCGGGCATCCCATACTGCTGGCGCGCGAGGTGTGGCCTGAGGTGCTTGCGTTGGACGAAGGCCAAACGATGCGCGCTTACCTGGGCCGCCGAACGGATTGGATCGAGTACGTGGAATCGACGGACCCCGGCGTTTTGAAAGACATCGACTCGCCGGCGGATTATAAGGATGCGGTAGGGGAAGAGGCGCCGAGTCAATGAGGTCTGGATTTGGAGAGTGAACACGAATACCGCGTGCGGGTGAGCCAGCGCGCCAAACACGCCCGGCTGCAGATGTCGTTGAAAGACGGACTGGTAGTCGTCGTGCCGAAGGGCTACGACCGCAAGCGCATCCCCGATTTGCTGGCGCAGAAGCAAAGCTGGATCGAGAAAGCAGCCAGGGAGATCGAAGCGCAGCGCGAACTCGCGCCGCGGCGTGCCTGGCCCGAACGTCTCGAACTGCGCAGCGTAGGAGAGACCTGGCGGGTCGAGTATGCGGCGGCTGCGGCAGTGAAGCTGGTCGAACGCCCGGGCTATCACCTGAAGGTGTATGCCGACGGGGGCGATTCGGAAGCGGTGCATGCGGCGCTGCGGAGATGGCTGCGGCGCAAGGCGCAGCGGCATCTCAAGCCCTGGCTGCGGCATCTGGCGGAGGAAAACGGTTTCGGGATAAAACGCATCTTCATCAAGTCGCAGCGCACGCGCTGGGGGAGCTGTTCGCAGCAGAAGAACGTCAATTTGAATTTAAAGCTGCTCTTCCTGCCGGAGGCCCTGGTGCACTACGTGATGCTGCACGAACTGTGTCACACGGTGTACCTGAACCACTCGAAGAAATTCTGGGCGCTGGTCGCGCAGCACGAGTCGAAGTACGTTTCGAAGCGCAAAGCGCTGCGGGAAGCGTGGAAATACGTTCCGGCCTGGGTGGAGGGGTGATGTGGCGGGAATGTAAGCGCTGCCGGAGAAGAATGTTCTTCGTCGAGGGCCAGCCGCTGCCGCTCGAGGGATACTGCGAGGCGTGTTACGAGGCAGTGACCGGCAAATGCGCCATGTGTGAGGGTACGGGACTGATCGAACGGGCGCATTTGGGCAAATCCGATTGTTTGAAGTGCGAGGGAAGCGGTCAGGCCATTCAATTGGATAGGGGAAGCGATTGATGCCTTTTCTTACGCCGTTAAAAGGGACCCTTTAAGAATTATTAAAATTGAAGCGCGGGTATGCATCGTCAGGAGTCAAGCGGACTGCGAACGGCGAGTCCGCCTCGGTTGAGAACATGGGTGTATATCATTGTCGTTTTTACATCTTTATGTCCAAGCAACTCCTGGACGGTGCGGATGTCGTAGCCATTTTCGAGCAGGTGCGTGGCGAAACTGTGGCGGAATGTGTGGCAGGTGATGGGTTTGTTGAGCCTGGCGGTTTTAGCGGCACGTTTGACGGCGCGCTGCAAGGTGCTGGGGTGGATGTGGTGGCGACGCGAGGCTCCGGTCTGGGGATCGCGCGAGATGCGCGTGGCGGGAAAGACGTACTGCCAGCTCCAGGCTTTGGCGGCGTTAGGGAATTTCACAGCCAGCGCGAAGGGGAGATACACCTCGCCGAGACCGTTGGCGAGATCCATGCGGAAGGTATGCCGGACGCGGGCGAGGTGGGTGATCAGTGGGGAGGCCAATGAAGTGGGGAGGATGGTGAAGCGGTCTTTGGCGCCTTTGCCGTCGCGCACGAGAATTTGATTTTGTTCGAAGTCGACATCTTTAACGCGCAAGTGCACGCATTCCATGAGACGCAGCCCACTGCCGTAGAGCAATTGGGCCATGAGTTGGTGGACTCCCTGGAGGCATTCGAGCACGGTGCGTGCTTCGGATTTGGACAGCACGGTCGGCAGGTGCTGTGGGCGGCGGGCGCGCAGGGGTTGGATCGGCTCGGTGATTTCCTGCCCGAGAACGGTGTGGAAGAGGAAGAGAATAGCGCTGAAAGCCTGGTTTTGGGTGGAAGCGGAGACCTTGCGATCGATGGCAAGGTAATTGAGATAGGCTTCGATTTCAGATTTTCCCATGCTGCGAGGATGTTTGAGATTATGGAAACGCAGGAAGCGTCTGATCCAGCGCAAGTAGGTTTTCTGGGTTCGGGTGGAATAGTGTTTGCGTAGCAGTGTGCGGCGTACTTCTTCGATCAGTGAAGTTGGTGTGCGGCTCATCTGGATCCCCCCTGGGTGCTTGAACACGCGCGTTTGACGGTGTATGCTATGCGAAGGTGCAAGCATAAAACCTTTCACACCATATTATCACGCCGTTTCGCTCGTTTCCATTCCCTAAAGGGGGGATATCTTGCATATTAACATGAGATCATCTTGGAAAGGGCAATTGGGGTGCGGGTTTGAAATCTAATTAATAGTTAGATGCCATAATAGATTCTATGATTTGATATGAAGGATAAATTTTCCGATACAAGGTCGCTTCGAGAAGTCCAATATGCGGATTCCACGAACCTGCAAAAGCGAATATCTCTCCACGAAAGGTTCAGCACGAATCCTCAGGGTCTTCATTCGTGGATTTTCTCCCAGCTGAAGTCTCCACCTCGAGCAGCGGTCCTGGAATTGGGATGTGGACCAGGTACCCTTTGGATAGAGAACCTGTCTGAAACCTCCTCAGATTGGACGGTTACTCTGTCGGATTTTTCTCCCGGGATGGTAGACGATGCTCGCGTACGATTGGGTAAACGAAAGAACTTTACTTATGCCTGTATTGATGCACAGGCGATTCCCTTTCCGTCAGGATGTTGGGATGTCGTAATCGCAAATCACATGCTCTATCATGTGTCAGAAATTGGTAAGGCTTTGAGAGAGATTGGTCGAGTTCTACGACCAAACGGAAAGCTGTTTGCTGCGACAAATGGGCAGGGTCATTTGAAAGAAATCT
>Ga0315534_1003405_pt1 | contig 10257 bp, 9 predicted proteins | sample SalMarSW160240MG_FD_203094 | JGI IMG/M metagenome (GOLD analysis project Ga0315534, IMG submission 203094) | Salt marsh sediment microbial communities from the Plum Island Ecosystem LTER, Massachusetts, United States - Salt Marsh Sediment SW1602-40 ...
CGAGCGTTTCCCCTGCCCTCCTGCCCTCCTGCCCTCCCGCCCGCATGCCTCAGACGCCGGATCGTGACGCTCGTCTGGCTGCGCCGGCCAACGCTTGTTCCTCTCGATGAGGCTCGTAAGCCCTCTACGAAATATTCCGAATTGGAATGGTCCGGAGGGGAGTGTTCCCGATATTCGCACAACTCGAGTTATGCTTGATTCAGTCAGTCGATGGCCAGCCGAGCACGGGGATATAAGCTGGTGCATCGTCGGGACGGCCAAAGCCGGGCAATCAGACCCTGGCGATTGCGATTCCGGCTAAACCTTGGGGGTCGCGCGCCAGCGCCGCGTCCTTCGACGTTTCCTGCGCCCCTCGCGTGCTGAGCCGCGGATGTACCGGTGAGCCGCGAGCGGGGAGTCGGATCAGTTTCCCCTACCGTCCACCATTTTCCCAATCACCTAGACGTGCGCCAGCTTGGCCCGCGTTTCCTCGCGGGCTCCCGCCCAGTGGATAATCGCGGAGCGCAGGGGTCTGCGATCATTGCGGAAAATGCTATGCACTCACCGAAGCAAAGCCGCCGCGCACAGTGTCGCGTCGGCGATCACGGGGGCACAATGACTGACACGGTCGCACCAACGCGCGCATCTTTTCTCGACCGCTGGTTCGAGCTGACAGCGAACGGCACTACGGTGCGCACCGAGTTGATCGCCGGCGTCACCACCTTCCTCACGATGGTCTATATCGTGTTCGTCAACCCGACGATCCTCGGCAATGCCGGCATGGACAAGGGCGCCGTGTTCGTCGCCACCTGCATTGCGGCGGCGGTGAGCACGATGGTGATGGCGCTCTACGCCAATTATCCGATCGCGCTCGCTCCCGGCATGGGGCTCAACGCCTTCTTCGCCTTCACGGTGGTGCTCACCTACAAGTATTCCTGGCAGCAGGCGCTCGCTGCGGTGTTTTGCTCGGGCGTGCTGTTCTTCCTGATCTCCGTGTTCCGGCTACGCGAGTACGTCATCAACTCCATCCCGCGTAACCTCAAGCTCGCCATCTCGGCCGGCGTCGGGTTGTTTCTCGGCATCATCGCACTGGAGGAGGCGAAGATCGTCGTCCAGCATCCGGCGACACTGGTGACGCTCGGCAGCCTGCGCGAGCCTGCAGCGATCCTTTGTCTCGTTGGCTTCGTGCTGATCGCCGCCCTCAACTTTCGTAAAATTCTCGGCGGCACGCTGCTTGGCATCCTCGCCGTCGCGCTCGTCGGCATCCCGCTCGGATTGGCGACCTTTACAGGGGTCGTCTCCATGCCGCCTTCACTCGCGCCGACCTTTCTGCAGCTCGACTTTTCCGCCGTCTACGAACAGAGCTTCTTGATCGTCGTGTTCAGCTTCCTGTTCATCGACGTCTTCGACAATGCCGGTACGCTGATCGGCGTCGCTCACCGGGCAGGCTTGCTCGACGAGAAGGGCGAGCTGCCGCGCATGAAGCAGGCCCTGATCGCCGACAGTTTCGCGGCGATGTTCGGCGCGCTGATCGGCACGTCCACCACCACGAGCTACATCGAGAGCGCGGCCGGCGTCTCGGCGGGCGGCCGCACCGGCCTCACCGCGGTGGTCGTGGCGATACTATTCCTGCTGGCGCTGTTCTTCGCTCCGCTCGCCGGCATGATCCCGGCCTACGCTTCGGCCGCGGCGCTCCTCTATGTCGCCTGCCTGATGACCCGCGGGCTTGCCGAGATCGCATGGGACGACGTCACGGAATACGCCCCGGCCGTCGTCGCCGCCATCTCCATGCCGCTGACTTATTCGATTGCGACCGGCATAGGCCTCGGCTTCATCATCTATGCCGCCTGCAAGATCCTGTCGGGACGCTACAAAGAGGCGAGCCCGGCGGTCATCGCCCTGGCGCTGCTGTTCGCCGTGAAATTCGCCATGCAGTAAGCGAAGGAGAATGCCGAGCCTGTCGCTGCTGAAGGCGCGTCACTCCTCCTTGTATCCGTAGGCGGGCACGTTGCCGGACGCGCCATAATATTTGTACGGCAGGAACTTGCCGGACATGGTGATCTTCACCCGATCGCCCTTGGGGTCCGGCTGCCGCTCGACCGCGAGATCGACGTCGATCGCCGACATGATGCCATCGCCGAACTCATCCTCGATCAATGCCTTCAGCGCCGGACCGTTGATCATGATCAGCTCGTAGAAGCGATAGATCAGCGGATCGGTCGGTGGCACCGGCACACCCGCGCCGCGCATCGGCACCTCGTTGAGCATCGCCTGTTCCGACTTGGAGAGCCCGAACAGTTCGGCAGCCTTCGCCGCCTGCGGCTTGGTGAGCTTCATTTGGCCGAGCAGCGCGCCAGCGACGAGCAGCGGCGAAAAGCCGCCGATCGCCTCGCAGACATATTTCCAGGTCCAACCCTTTTCGCGTTTGATGTCGAGGATCTTTTCGGTGAGATCGGCGCGCGTCATCGCGTTCTCCTTCAGCGGTTATGTGTGTTCATCCGGCCCACGCTGGCCCAGGCAAAGGCGACTTCGAAAGATGAAAGCGTCTAATGGCCGGCTGACCGCCAAATAATATTGCGCTGCCTGACTCCCTAATAGAGTCGCGCTGCTTAAAAATAGGGCGGTTTGCCCGCCGCCGCCGTCGAACCTTATAATGCGAGCCGCGCACGAAGAGCTCTCGCCGATCGCTCCTGAGCGGCAACTTGACGCGGGGGCGCTCGCCGCCACTCGGGCGAGCGCCCCCGCGTGGCGCTTAGGCGCGGATCGACGCGCCGGCGCTAACTGCATTGATTTGTAAGACCCGCACCCGAACCGAAATCACGCGGAGCGAATGTATTCGCGCAGCGCGTTTGATTCCTGCTCCATCGCCTCGAGGCGTGATTTGACGACATCGCCGATCGACACGATGCCGATCAGCTTTCCGTCCTCGATAACGGGAAAATGCCGGAATTTGCCTTCGGTCATGCGCTGCATCAATTCCACCAGCTTGTCCTGCCGGCTGCAACTGATGACTTTGCGGGTCATAAGCTCGGCGACCGGCGTCTCGAGCACAGCGGTGCCCTGTGCGCTTAACGCGCGCACGATGTCGCGTTCGGAGATGATGCCCACGGTCCGGCCGTCCGCGCCCGTCACCACCAGCGCGCCAATGCCGTGGTCGGCCAGGGATTTCGCGGCATAGGCGATCGAAGCCGTCGGCTCAATGGTGAAAACGGTCGATCCCTTGCGGGACAGGATGGTGTGAACGGTCACGCTCGCCTCCCTGAACAACACCGGAGCACGAACCAGCGCCGCCTTGCCGCTTACCGGGCGCAGCGACCCCCCGCGCGGGATACCCCTACCCTCAGCGAACGAGCCGAGCCGCCCGCGTGCTCCGACGGGCCATGGATAATATCATCCACAAATCTGCAGAGCGTGCAAGGCGCAGCACGTCGGTCTTCACCTCGCGAACCGCAATGGAAAGATTGTTCACTGCGGCTTTTTGGCCCTGGCGGCGGCGGTGACGGGATCGAACAACGGAAAAAGCAAAAGCCCGGTAAGGAATCCGCCGATATGCGCCTGCCAGGCAATTGGCTGATCGACCCCCAGCAAGCTCACCGAGCCGACCCCGAACAGAGCGTTGAGCCCGAACCAGACAACAAGGAAAGCGAGAATGCGTGGATCGCGTAACGCCTCGCGCAACGGCACTGCGGGAACGTGGTAGATCGGCGCTTCGGCGCTGCGAAAGACGCTGAGGGGCCCGCCAGCCTGGAATACGAAGCGGATCGCCGCCGCCATAAAGCCGGACACCGCGGCCGATGACCCGATCAGGGGCAGCGTCTCGTCGGGATAGACGAACAGATGCACCCCCGCGCCCGCCGCCGCCGATGCGGCGAATAGCGCAAGGAATCGAGCGCTTCCGAACCGACGCGCCACGGCAGTCCCAAACGGCAGCAGCCAGATCACATTGATAGCGAGATGGGTCCAGTCACCATGGAGAAATGCGTAGGTGACGAAGGTCCAAAGGTCTGTGTACCGCACTGGGATGAAGGCGAACAGGATCAGGAATTCGATGTCCTGTTGCGGCGTCAGAATCAATACGCGCACGGCGTGGACGATGCAGAAGGCGGCGATCGTCAACACGATGACTGGCGGAACATTGAAAATCGGCTCGGAGGGTTTCGTCACAGGTCCGTTCCAGCGGGTCCGGCTCAAATAGGCCAGCCTTGGCGTCATCGCAAGCAAGCCGGCAAATCGCAGCGCCCGCAAGCCTCGTCGCCGGCAAGCCCGCGTTAACCTTAAATCACCGTAAATGCCCGTGCGCCGCCTGCTTCGTCGCCTGCGAGGGCGGAGCAGCAAGATCTCGTCTTGCGCGATCTGCCCAGACAGGGGCACCCGCGCCTTCGATCCCGCCCGCCAAGGGATCCTACACCGAGCGTTAACGCCGTCCGTCATAAGGTCGTCCGGTCCGATGATGGAGCGGACGCGCGATGCCGACCGCTGACCGCAAGCCGAGCCTCCATGGCCTTCCCGACGAACGGCACGATTATCAACGCGTCGCCGTCAATTTGCTCGGGCGGTACATGCTCGAAGATCGACGCGAGTTTCCCTGCCAGGTGGTGGACATGTCGCCCGCCGGGATGGCGGTGATCGCGCCCGTAAATGGTTATGAGGGCGAACGTGTAATCGCCTATATCGACCAATTCGGCCGCCTCGAAGGGAGCATTGTCCGCGTTTTCGGTAACGGGTTCGCGATGAGCTTTGCCGCCACCGCACGCAAGCGCGACAAGCTTACGGCCCGGCTCGCTCGGTTCGCCAAGCACGACATCATTGGCGCGGCCGCAGAGCGTCGCGAGGACTGATTCCTCCCCAACCGCCGATTCCCTTGCGCGCACTGCGGCGCCGCGCTTCCTTTCATCGCCGGCCGTCTGCAGTGTTGGGTTTGCGTAGCCCCATCGAAGCATGTCAATGCCCGGCTGCGCGATCATCGTTTAGAAACCACGTCAGCGGGTAGGTGCAGCGGCGCGACCTATCCGTGAAGGCCTCGATTCGCGCTGCAAGCGAAGACGCGGAGCCGCGGGCGCACCCGCCGCGCATGCTCGCCACGGCGCGCCGCTATTCAAAATGCCCGCGTTGACGGCGCTTCTCGGCCGAAAGATAAAATTTGAATCAAAAATGCTATCACTATTCAATACTTGCGATAGCCTCAATAGAACTCCGTGTAAAGTTTCGCTTTACTGTCATTAGTTCAATTTGATTGGATCGATTTAGCACCGCTGCAAAGCTTTCCTGCGAACATCGACCCTAAGAAAACGGGAGAGGGGTCGACGATGAACATTCGCCTGGGATGGGTTGTTTCGGCCCTGTTGAGCGTCGCCGCGCTCGCAGCAGCGTCATCGCCCGGCGCGGCGCTGGAGCGCCCGCTTTATGTTTCGGTCGGCAAGACTACGCGCGCGCCGATCGGCTGGGTCTCATTCTGCGCCGAGCACAAGCGGGAATGCGCGCCGACCCCGACCGCTCCCCGCGATGTGGTGTTGACCGAGCGCACTTGGCGCGACCTCGTGCGCGTCAACCGCTGGGTCAACGAAAGTATCCAACCCCTTACCGATATGGATCATTGGGGCGTGGTCGAAAAGTGGTCCTATCCGGACGACCGCTACGGCGACTGCGAGGACTACGTGCTCCTGAAACGGCGCATGTTGATCGCCGCCGGTTGGCCGCGCGCAGCGTTGCTGATTACCGTGGTGCGCGATGAGAAGGACGAAGGCCACGCCGTGCTCACGGTCAAGACCGACAAGGGTGAGTTCATTCTCGATAACCAGGCCGAAGATGTCCTGCCGTGGAATCAAACCGGCTATCGCTTCGTGAAGCGGCAATCGCAGTCTGATTCGAACACTTGGGTCGCGCTTGGCGACTCGCGCCCGGCGGTCGCCACCGCCGCGTCCCGCTGAACAGATCGACGGGTTCAGCGCAGATGCACTGAATCAAACCGCCAAGGACTTACGCGAATCCGATCTCTCCCCTTCGTCCCCAGTCTCACGATCGGGTTCGTGCGCGGCCGGCTCTTCCCAGGAATCGGCTGCGATTTTATTTGACGAGGGCGCAAGCGCCATCGCCACAAAAAAACCCGAGCGCGCTTTGCGCGCCCGGGCTTTTTTTCGATTTGCTCCGAACTCTAGCTGTGCACGTCAGGCCTCAGTATCACCACCACCGCCAGCCCCCGCGCCACCAGCGACGACGCCTTCGCCGTGAGCGCCGTCTGCGACGCCGCCCCCGCCGCTGCGCTTCGGCCGGCTTGGTGGATGTTGTCAGCGCGAGGCTCGACACGCCGACCGTCGTGAGAACTTGGGTGCCGACGTTCCCGACGGCGTAAGTGAAGACCACAGCCGCCACGGCCAAGCCGCGGATCAACCAGGCTCTCGCCCTCGCGACAACTGTCCCAGTCATGTTCTCTCCTTGTCCTTCCCGCACAGCAAACGTTAGTTTATGTGGATGGTGGCGTCAACTGCGCCGCCGATTACTACGCGTGAAACGGACAACGGAATATCCCTCCAGAAGACATTCGATGGAAAAAATGAAACATGTCTACGTACTTGGAATAAACGCATACGACCATGACGTGAGCGCGTGTCTGCTTCGCGACGGCGAGATTGCGTTCGCGATAAACAAGGAGCGGATCACGCGCAAGAAACATGCCACCGGCTTTTTCCAGGGCGTCGTCGATTATTGCCTCGACGCCGAAGGCATCTCGCTGGACGACGTCGATCTGGTGGTGCGCAACTGTTACGTCCTGCCGGTCGAGGACCTGGAAGTCCGCATGGTCCACCTGGATGTGTCGGAAGTCATGGACGACAAGGAGCGCCGGCAAGCCGCGAAAAGCCCCCTCTACCTGTCCCATTCGGACAAGGTCATTACGGTGTCGCATCACCTCGCGCATGCCTACAGCGCGTTTGCCGCCTGCCCTTTCAACGACGGCGCCGTGATGGTGGTGGACGGCGTCGGCAATTACTGCGCGGACATCAAAGAGCCGGGGCAGCTCACCGACAATGTCAATCCGCTCGCGCGGGAATCGGAAAGCTATTACCGGTTTGACGGCGGTCGGCTCGAAGCCGTGAAGAAGGTGTGGCTAAACCCGGTGCGCGGGTTTTTGAGCGACGAGTTTTTCTACATGCCCGGACTTGGCGCGATGTACAGCCGGGTGTCGAGCTATATCTTCGCCGACTGGAACAAATGCGGCGAGGTGATGGGGCTCGCGCCATACGGGCGGCCCAACGCCTTCAAGCCGCTTGTCGAGATGAAGGATGGTGACTTCAGTTTCCCCGAGTGGGACCTAGACTTCGACAAGCCCTGGCTCGTCGACCGCGAACAGGACTGGGAGACAAGCCCTTCCATGAAGCACTGGGAAGACCTTGCCTGGCGGATGCAGGACGACACCGAGACCGTCCTGCTCGAACGCGCCAAATGGCTGCGGCAGGCGACCGGCGCGAAGAACCTGTGCATGGCGGGGGGCGTCGCGCTCAACTGCGTCGCCAACGGGCGGATCCAACGCGAGGCCGGTTTCGACAATGTCTGGATTCAACCCGCCGCCGGCGACGATGGCATTGCGATCGGCTGCGCCTATTACGGCTACCTGGAGATTCTGAAAAAGCCCCGCTCTTTCGTCATGAACCATGCCTTTCTCGGCCGTCCTTATACGGAGCGCGAAGCTCGCACCGCCGCCGACAAGACGTTGGTGCGGGCGCAGACGACCCCCACCAATTGCACAAATATCTGCGCCGAGACGGCAAAGCTGCTCGCGGAAGGACACGTTTTCGGCTGGTTCCAGGGCGCGTCCGAATTCGGGCCGCGGGCGCTTGGCGACCGCAGCATTCTCGCCGATCCTCGCCGAACGGGAATGAAGGACAAGCTGAACAGCCGGGTCAAACACCGGCAGGCGTTCCGGCCGTTCGCGCCCGTCGTTCTTGCCGAACGGGTGAACGAGATTTTCGAGGGCGAAGAGGAATCTCCCTTCATGCTGCTGGCCAAGCGCGTGCGGCCGGAATGGAAGGACAGGATTCCGGCGATTGTTCACGTCGACGGCACGGCGCGCATTCAGACCGTGCGCGAAGACCAGAACGCGCGGCTATACCGGCTCCTCAAAGAGTTCGAGGCGATCACCGGCGTGCCCGTGCTGATCAACACCTCGTTCAACGTGAAGGGCGAGCCCATCGTCGAAACGCCTGACGATGCGATCGCGTGCTTCCTCAACACGGGCATGGACTATCTGGCGCTGCACGACATGCTGATTGCAAAAAAGCGGCTGCACCGGGTGATTTCTCCCGTGGTCAAGACGTTCTCGGAGGTGCGCTCGCTGGTCCGAACAGCGATGACGGCCGAGATCGATTGATGGCGTGGAGCATTGCGGCGCTGGCCTCTTGCCGTTTACCTGAGAATACGCAAAGCGACGACCTGCCATGGCGAAACGCATCATCCCCGATCAGTGCTTCGGCGCGCTCATCGACGTCCAGGAGTTCTTTCTGTCCGGGGTCGATAAGAGCCTGCGTCCGAAGCTCAAGACCAACGCCAAACACTTCGTGCGGCTGCTCGGCTATTTCCGCATTCCCCTGGTCGTCACGCTCGAACGGCCGGTCGTCCACAAGGGCCGCTTGCCGAAAGAAATCAAGAAACAACTGGGCGATCACGCGCAGGTCTTTGAGAAAGACTATTTCGACCTCGCCAAGGATGGTGAAATCCGAGCTCAAATCGGGCGTCTGAAGAAAAAACAGGCGATCATCGCGGGATGCGAAACCGACGTCTGCGTCTTGCAGTCCTGCCTCGGCCTGCTCGATCTCGGCTACGAGGTCTTTCTGGTTGAGGAGCTGTTGTTTTCCTCTTCGCGCAATGTCGATGCAGCAATCGCGCGCATGCAGGCCGCGGGCGCCGTGATTCTCAGCTACAAGAGCCTCTATTACGAACTGGTCGAGGCCGTAGAGGGCGGCCCGCATTGGGAAGAACGTCGGCAAGCGCTCGGTCCGTTCCCCGAGGACCTGCCGGATACGGCCGCGTGAGAGAACCCGGGACTAGAGCAAATTCCGTTCCGTTGGAATCGGAATTTGCTCTAATTGTCCTTGAGTGGTTGCATTTTCTGGGGCGAACCGGTTTCCACTTCGCCGGAAAATGCTCTAGGCCGTGTGCTCATCAACTAAGACCGCTCGTTACTGTCCGTTATGTAACGCATCGCGGACCCGGGTCGGACGTCTCGCCACTTCCGCGATGGTAGAGTCGAGGATAGGCGCGGTAGCTTGGGCCGTGCGGCATCGCTCCGTTTTCTATCCCCGCTCATCGAACCGGACGTGCCGATCTCCGGCATCCGGCTCTCCGACTGGTTTCACCGTGAGGCACGCAGCGGGACCGTAAGGGGCAGGCGTTCGAGACGCAGCAGACCGCGGTCTCCGTAGACAACGTCACAGGAGAACCGACGGGTGCCGCGCCCTGCCACTTTGTGCCGTCGGGCGAGGAAGTCGCGCACGCGCTCGTAGACGTATCGGTCAACACCGCGGAATGCCGACCGGCGCGTTCCGTGGCGGAAGTAGTTCGACCAGCCAAACAAAGACCTGTTCAGCATGTCGCGCACTTCGAGCCACGGATCGTTGTTGCCGGGCACCAGCAGATCGCCAACCTTCGTCTTGAGCCGTTGCACGCTCTTCTTGGACGGGCTCGCGCTCAGATACCAAGAGCCGTTCGCTTTGTAACGGTGAGGTCCGAACGAGTAGCCGAGGAAGTCGAAGCGTTCGTGCCGAGCATTCTTCAACGAGGTCTTGGCCTCATTGAGTGTCAGCCCGAGCCGCGTCATCACTGCCTTTGTCCACGCCAGCGCCTCGGCCGCACATCCGCGACTGAGGATGACGAAGTCGTCAGCATACGCGATGACGTGCGCACGAAACGCTTCCCCGCGCGCGGTCAGCCGCCAATACTTCAGGAACCGATTCATGTAGATGTTGGCAAGCAGTGGGCTCGCGACGCCGCCCTGAGGCGTGCCGCGCATATTGCTCTTGCCACCACCGATGCGTCGGGTCCCGTCGCCATCATTCCAATCTTCGATTGGCGCTTTCAGCCACAGCTTGATCAGCCGCAGCGCATGCCGGTCCACAATCCGACGAGCTACACACTTCATAAGATCGGAGTGCGGAATTGAATCGAAGGAAGACACGACAGACTACCCATCTCCGCGATATCCCGGATCAGGTAACGGTAATCCGCAAGCGCCATGCGTTCGAGGGCCGAACGCTGCCGGTGATCAGCAGAATCAAGCGGCGCGGCGTG
>Ga0315534_1003406_pt1 | contig 10256 bp, 8 predicted proteins | sample SalMarSW160240MG_FD_203094 | JGI IMG/M metagenome (GOLD analysis project Ga0315534, IMG submission 203094) | Salt marsh sediment microbial communities from the Plum Island Ecosystem LTER, Massachusetts, United States - Salt Marsh Sediment SW1602-40 ...
ATCCTTGCTCCTCTTGCTTTTGCGTGTTCTAATTCTTCAATCATAAGTGCCCCTGCGCCTTCAGCAAGAACAAATCCGTCACGGGTTTTGTCAAAAGGTCTTGAAGCGGTTTTGTATTCTGCATTGTTTGTTGAAATGGCTTGCATAGAATTAAAGCCCCCAATACCAGGCTCATTTATTGCTGCTTCGGAACCGCCGGAAAGGATAATATCTGCTTTATCCCAGCGGACATAGTTTATGGCATCAATTATGGCATTTGTGGACGATGCACATGCTGATACGGTAGCAAAATTAGGGCCTTTAAAACCATATCTGATCGAAATTACTCCGGCAGCAATGTCACTTATCATTTTGGGAATAAAAAAGGGACTGAACCGGGGTGTTCCATCTCCCAGTACATGTTGCTTTATTGCCTTGTAATAGGTGTCAAGCCCTCCAATGCCAGATGCCCAGATTACTCCTATCCTGTCTTTATCCGCCTTTTCCAGGTTCAGGCGGGAATCTTTAACTGCTTCATCAGTCGCAATCAAGGCAAACTGTGTATACAAATCAATCTTGTTTGCCTCTTTTCTGTCAAAATAATCAGACGAGTTGTAATTCTTTACTTCACATGCAAATTTGGTTTTGAACTTTTCAGTATCAAAGCGGGTAATCATATTAGCTCCACTAATACCACTCTTAAGTCCTTCCCAGTATTCATGCAAATTTTTGCCTATTGGAGTTAATGCTCCAAGGCCTGTTACTACAACTCGTCTCATAAATGGGGTATACGCTATGCAAAATTATTTTGCATTTTCCTCAATGTACTTGATTGCATCACCAACGGTGCTTATTGTCTCTGCCTGATCGTCAGGAATTCCAATATTGAATTCTTTTTCAAACTCCATGATCAGCTCAACAGTATCAAGAGAGTCTGCACCCAGATCATTAGTAAAACTGGCTTCAGCAGTGACTTCTGATTCGTCAACTCCAAGCTTGTCAACAATAATCTCTTTTACTCTTGCGGCAATGTCTGACATAATGTTAAATTTTAATTAATAATACTTTTGAACCATGCAAAGAAATATATTTGTACTTTATTTTTCAAATGATTTCATGTTTTTTATTTATATCACTATTTAAACTGCAGATATACAATATATTACAATTAATACTGAAAGGCCATCCACTTTAATTCCAAAAAGTGACAAATATCACAAAATGAGGAACATAGCTATATTTGCATCGGGCTCGGGGACTAATGCCGAAAATATAATAAAATATTTTTCGAACAAAAAAATAGCAAAAGTCTCTCTTGTTTTATCAAACCGTTGTGAAGCCACTGTCTTAAAGAGAGCTAAGGCACTGGAGATTAAGACCTGCTTTTTCGAATATAATGACTTTTACAATTCAGAAGAGGTGCTGGGTATCCTTCTCGGAAATAACATAGATTTCATAGTCCTTGCAGGATTTCTCTGGCTGGTTCCGGAAAATATTCTTGAAACATTCGAGAAGCGCATTATAAATATTCATCCGGCCTTACTTCCCAGGTATGGCGGGAAAGGCATGTATGGGGACAGAGTCCATAAAGCAGTACTGGCCAATGGTGACATAGAATCCGGAATTACCATTCATTATGTAAACAAATACTATGATGAGGGAGATATTATTTTTAAGACCAGGTGCCGGGTAGAGCCTTCAGATACTCCTGAATCACTTGCCACAAGGGTACATGCTCTTGAATATAAGCATTACCCGGGGATAATAGAAAAACTTTTAAAGGAGCTTGCTGCCGGTACTAAAAAGTAGAGAGCAGACTTAAGACCACAGCTTTATTCTTTTCGAATCTCTCCAGGTTCTCTCCTGATACAGGTTCCACAGGAGGAGCATCAACCTTCAGCGGATCCACAGGTGATCCGTTCTGATAAATTCTGAAGTCAAGATGCGGTCCTGTTGAAAGTCCTGTGCTTCCTACATACCCAATAATATCACCCTGCTTGACGAAAGCACCCTTGTGTATTCCGGGTCCAAACCGGCTGAGATGCAAATAGGCAGTTGAATAGACACTGTTATGAACGATCCTGACCATTTTCCCGGCTCCGTTTTCTGTTCCGGCAGAAGTCACTCTGCCGTCACCAATGGTATGAACAGGTGTTCCCACAGGTGCAGCATAATCAACACCATAATGCGGCCGGCGTATCCTGAGGATCGGATGAAGCCTGCTGGATGAAAAACGGGATGAGATCCTTGAAAACCTCAAAGGAGCCTTGAGAAAGGCTTTTCTGAGGCTGTTCCCCTCAACATCGAAAAAGGTCTCCTTACCATCCTGGATAAAAGGAATAGCAGTTATTGTCTTTCCAGCCCATATAAACTGTGCTCCATAGATTCTTCCTGTTCCAAGAGATTCATCATCAATAAACATTTCCTCATAGATAACTTTGAAACTGTCTCCCTTCTGTAAACCGAAGAAATCAACGGTCCAGGCAAATATGTCAGAGAGTTCATTGACGAGTGTAGGATGTAATCCTCCTTCTATAATTGATTCCCAGAGAGATGTTTCAATCGTTCCTGTAGAGTACCTTATTATTTTCCTTATCTCCTTTTTGTAGGGGGTTATGTTAAGTGAGTCATTGAAACTGAAAACATAACAGGTTGTTGGGTCATGCTCATAAACAAGATACCTTAACCTGGCTGTTGAGTCGGTATCGCAGAAAAGAGTATAATTATTCCTCGCCCTTATGGTTTTAACATCAAAGACAGATTCGGAATTTCTGACAAGCTGATCAATCTCCTGCATGCTGATACCATGTTCAAGAAGAATATTCGACAGGAAACCGTTCGGTCTGATATGTCCGGAAATAAGATTGAATGAGTCGGAAGGAATTCCGAAAAGGTAATTAGGTGTTTTTCCTTCCTGTGCAGGCAATGTATCTGAAACGAGACCCTGCAGTTCGGGATTATCCTTTGAAAAATATCGGCAGGATGTGAACAATATGATTGAAGATAAGAGGAATGTGATTTTTATCCTGGTGATCATCAGCTCTTTATAACTACGTTTACAATTCGGTTAGAGACAACAATAATGTTTGTTACAGTTCCGGTTTCAAGCCATTTTTTTGCCCTTTCATCAGCCATAACATTTTTAATTATCTCCTCTTTTTCCATGTTTACAGGGAGTGAAATTTTGAACCGCAGCTTACCGTTGAATGAAACCGGGTATTCAAACACATCCTCCTTCAGGTATTCCTCATTCACCTCCGGCCATTGTTCGAAGGCAAGAGTTTTCTCTTTTCCCTGAAGGTTCCACAGCTCTTCAGCCAGGTGTGGTGCAAAAGGAGCGAGGATTTTTGTAAAGGTGCATGCAGTATCTTTTGTCACATGCCCCTTTTTGACCGCAATATTCAGGAATATCATCATTGCCGAGATTGCAGTATTGAAGCGCAGGTTTTCGATATCACCCTCAACTTTCCTGATAGCCTGATGGAGTCCCTTTAATACTTCTTTATCCTCCTTTCCTGTAGTTATATTCCCGGGATTTGAAAAGAACCGGAAGGTTTTTCCCAAGAAATTGAAAACTCCTTTAACGCCTTTGTCATCCCATGGTTTTATTATGTCGAGCGGTCCCATGAACATCTCATAAAGTCTTAGAGAATCCGCTCCATATTTTGCAATTACATCATCAGGATTAGTCACATTTTTAAGCGATTTTGACATTTTTGCCACTATCTGCTTCAGTTCGGTCCCGGTTTCAGTATGGTAAAATTTCCCATCCCTCTCTTCCACCATGTCGGCCGATACTTTTCCCCCTGCCTTATTCTCATAGGCAAATGCCAGTATCATTCCCTGGTTGAATAAGCGGAGATAGGGCTCATCAGTTGAGACAATACCGAGGTCATACAATACTTTATGCCAGAAACGGCTGTAGAGGAGGTGAAGAACGGCATGCTCTGCACCGCCTATGTAAAGGTCAACAGGCATCCAGTATTTTTCCTTTTCGGGATCAAATATCCTTTCTTTATTTAATGGATCAATAAATCGGAGATAGTACCAGCATGATCCTGCCCACTGGGGCATTGTATTTGTTTCCCTTCTTCCTTTGCGTCCCGATTTATCGGTTACATTGAGCCATTCTGTCGCGTTTGCGAGAGGTGATTCACCGCTTTCACCGGGCAGATAATTCTCAAGTTCAGGAAGTTCAAGCGGCAGTTCTTTTTCATCAAGAACGGTTATTTCACCGTCCTCCCAATGAATAACCGGGAAAGGCTCACCCCAGTACCTCTGTCTGCTGAAAAGCCAGTCGCGCAGCTTATAATTGACTTTTGCCTTTCCGAGATTTTTTGATTCAAGCCATTTTATGATTTTTGCTATACCTGCTTCCTTGTTAAGGCCGTTTATATCTATTCCTGTTATGTTATCACCTGAATTAATATATATTCCGTCTTCTGTCCAGCACTCTTTCCCTTCTATTATCCTCTTTTTCTGATCATGGTCTGATACATCCGGATCCTGTATGCAGACTATCGGAAGGTCGAATTTTTCAGCAAATTCGAAATCTCGTGTATCATGAGCAGGCACTGCCATTATTGCACCGGTACCATATCCTGTGAGTACATAATCAGCCACCCATACAGGTATTTTTTTGTTATTTACCGGGTTGACAGCATATCTGCCGGTGAAGACACCGGTTTTTTCCTTTGCCAGATCGGTACGATCGAGATCTGATTTTAGTGATGCTGCTTTTTTGTATTTGTTTACTTCTTCCCTGTTTTCATCCGTTGTTATAGAGTCAATAAGAGGGTATTCAGGAGCAATTACCATATATGTTGCACCGAACAATGTATCGGGACGGGTGGTAAAAACTGTCATTTTTTCATTCAGTCCATCGATGGTGAAATCGACTTCGGCACCTGTTGATCTTCCAATCCAGTTACGTTGCATTTCCTTGATTCCTTCGGGCCAGTCGAGTTTTTCAAATCCCGATAATAGTCTTTCAGCGTACAGTGGGATTCGGAGCAGCCATTGTTTAAGGTTTTTCTTTTCAACCCTGTTACCGCATTTCTCATGTGAACCATCATAAAGGACCTCCTCATTTGCACATACGATCCTGCAGTCAGGACACCACCATACCTGGGCATCTTCGTAATAAGCAATTCTTTTTGATGTGATATATTTCTGAATCTCCTTTTCACCGAGTATATTAATCTCTTCAGGTATTGTCAGTTCAGAAATTGGTCTTCCTTTCTGAAGTATCTCATCAAACCATGTATTGTACAATTGGATAAAAATCCATTGTGTCCACTTGAAATATTGAGGATCTGTAGTATTTATTTCTTTTTCCCAGTCATAGCTCAGTCCCAGCTCTTTTATCTGCCGTTTGAAAGTATCACAGTTATTTTTTGTGGTTATTGAGGGATGCGTTCCTGTCTGAAAGGCATATTGTTCAGCAGGCAATCCGAAGGCATCCCAGCCCATTGGGTGAAGAACATTAAATCCCTTCATCCTTTTATACCTGCTGTATATGTCAGTGGCGGTGTAACCTTCCGGGTGTCCAACATGAAGACCTGCTCCTGACGGGTAAGGGAACATATCGAGTATATAGCATTTCTTGGGATTTGTCAGATCATCAGGGGTTTTAAAGGTTTTGTTCTCCTCCCAGTATTTCTGCCATTTTTTCTCTATCGCTGTGAAATCATAATCCATATTAACAGTTTGTATTAAATCTTTCTTCCCCGGGATAAATTTCGGATTTCGGATTTTCGATTTCGGATTAATTCTTGACAATCCGTAATCCGTTATCCAAAATCCGTAATCCGTTATCCAAAATCCGCAATCCGATAACCGGTTATTTGGTTTGCGAAAATAGGAAATCTTTGGCAAATTGTTGTGAAACCAGCATATTGATGTTAATTTTGCTGCCATAAGGTCCCGTAGTTCAATGGATAGAATGACAGATTCCGGTTCTGTTGGTTGGGCGTTCGAGTCGCCCCGGGATCACACGGTAAAAGCGGCATGTGTGCCGTTTTTACTGTTTTTGGCAGTTTACAAAGAATTTCAAACCCTCAGTATTTCAATCATTTCCGTAATAGCCTTAGCTTCAGAAGGATCCTTTACTGGCGATAAACCCAACAACGATCTGGCATTGTTAAGATCCCTTCGGGAGATATAATCCTTGCCAATCAATATATAATAAAGGATAGCCGATTTCAGTGTATTGGCCTTAACCCTGAATGTATGGGGACTTAATCTTGAAGGAAAAGTATGGACATATCTCGACTCATCAGTGTGATATTTCAGCATCCATTGAGATTTATCTGACAGTGTAACCATCCTGAAATCATTGAACCTCTTCCCTGTCCAGTCAGAAAAAACCTTTCTTTCCATCAACTTCTCAGAGTTAAGAAATTCTGTAATCTCTCTGCAAATCCTTTTAATTGATAATCTACCCGAATAGACATCCATAACAGATGTTCCGATATGCCTGAGCTCCTTGATCAGGCTTTTAATATCGGATTTATTCTCTTCAGATATTTTATCGAATGTATATTCCCTGATGTATGCAAGATGATGTTTTAAGGGATTAAATTGAAAAGGTTCTGGTATCATGTAATTTATGACAATCATTAAACAAAGTTAAAATTTAGAAAGAAGATAATGATATTATTATGTCAGGTAATATTATGAAATGAATAATAAATTAACTTTATAATACAAAAACCGAGATATATGGCAAGTTCATCCAAGGATAATTTTGTTAAAACGATTAATCATCAACAGCCTGAAAGGGTAGTGGTTGACTTCGGAGCAACACCGGTAACAGGTATCCATGTCGTGGTTGTTGAGAAACTTCGCGAATATTATGGTCTTGAAAAACGACCTGTTAAGGTTATTGAACCATACCAGATGCTCGGAGAAATTAATATGGAGCTGATCGACGCAATGAGTATTGATGTAATAGGTCTCTCAGGGGAGAATAATATGTTTGGCATTCCCAACGGAGACTGGAAAGTACATAAAACATTCTGGGGGCAGGAGGTTCTCCTGCCGGGTGAATTTAATTGTACATATAACAGTAACGGGGATATGCTTATCCATCCTGAGGGAGATACATCAGTCCCTCCAAGTGCCATGATGCCTAAAACAGGATTCTTTTTTGATGCACTTGACAGGCAGCAGCCTATTGATGACGCTATACTTAAGGTGGAAGACAATCTTGAGGAATTCGGGTTGATAACAGATCATGATCTTAATTACTGGAAAACCCAGGTTGAAGCAGTTGAGTCATATTCAAAAGTAGTTATGGCAAATCCGGGAGGAACTGCTCTGGGTGATATTGCACTTGTACCGGCAGTACAATTAAAATTTCCCAAAGGTATCAGGGGGGTAGAGGAATGGTATATCTCCACGCTTACAAGGGAGGATTTTATAAAAGAGATTTATGCCAGGGAAACAGATATCGCTTTAGAAAATCTACAGAAATTATACAGTGAAATTGGAAATAAGATTGATGTGATCTATATCTGCGGTGCAGACTTTGGCACCCAGAATTCAACTTTTTGTTCTCCGGAAACTTTCAGGAGGGTATGGCTCCCTTATTATAAAAAAGTAAATGACTGGATCCATCAGAATACGGAGTGGAAGACATTTAAGCACTCATGCGGGTCAGTTGAGTCATTAATGGATCTCTTTATCGAATCAGGATTTGACATAATCAATCCTGTCCAGATTAATGCAGCGAATATGGATCCAAAATTATTGAAAAAGAAATATGGCGACCGGATAGTATTTTGGGGAGGAGGAGCTGATACCCAGGGAGTCTTTGCTTTTGGTACACCTGAGCAGGTTAAGGAGCAGGTAAAACGGCAATGTGATATCTTAAATAAAAACGGGGGATTCATTTTCAATACAGTTCATAATATCCAGGCAAATGTTCCTTTTGAGAATGTTGTAGCGATGCTTGAAGCACTGAAAGAATTATAATTTTTATTTATTTTTTTCCTGACATCCTGTCAAGGGAGAGATTATATGCATTTATAATACTCTTACGGGTCAGGATACCTATAATATCCTCCCGGCTGCCCTGTTTAACCACCGGTATTCGACCAATGTTCTTTTTCGCCATCTTGTTGAGTGCTGTTTTAAGGCTTTCATTTGGAAAGCAAACCATGATATCTTTTGTCATCACCTTTTTGACTTCGGCATCCGCATCCCCATTCTGCAAAGCATGGTTTATATCCTGGCGTGTGACCATGCCTACCAGTTTCCCTTCATTCGAAAGCACCGGGAATCCCCTGTGATTTGTCTTTTTAATCTTCAATCCTACATTTCTTACAGTATCTGATTCATTAACAGCAATTACCTCTTTGATCATTGCATCTGATACTATTATACTGTCCATAAGGTCGGGTTCAATGTGTTTTTCCACATCTATACCTCTTCGTAAAAGCTTAAGTGTATAAATTGAAGGTTTTGATATCCATCGTACCAGGAAAACAGATATTACACATGTTACCATCAGAGGGGGGAGTATCTGGTAATTACCAGTCATTTCAAACAATAGAAGAATAGCTGATATTGGTGCGTGTGAGGTGCCGGCAAAAACAGCTGCCATACCGACAAGTGCAAATGCACCGGGTGGTATCACCGTTGAAGGTATTATCAAGGTTGCTGCTTTCCCAAATGCCTCACCAAGCAATGCTCCGATAAAAAGTGAGGGTGCAAAGATACCTCCCGACCCTCCTGATCCCAGGGTAATTGATGTAGCAAGAATCTTCAGGAAAACAAGGGCTACAATAACACCGATGACTAATTCTCCGTTTATAGTGTTCTCGATAATATCATATCCCACTCCAAAGACCTGCGGAAAGAATAAGCCTATTCCTCCTATCATTAATCCACCAAGTGCAGGTTTAAGATATGGAGGCATTTTAATAATGTTAAATATATCTTCGGTCTTGTAAAATGTTTTGATAAATAATAGTGCAGTTAGGGCTGTAAACAGGCCGAATACAAAATAATAGGGCATATCTCCTATACTGTAAAGCTGAAACGGAGGAGTCTGGAAAGCGGGATGATCACCAAGGAAAGACCTGGATATTACTGTAGCAGTTACGGATGAAAGCACTACTGATGAGAAATTTTTAAGTCCGTATTCCCTGAGTATCACTTCAAGGGCAAAGAATATACCTCCGAGGGGGGCATTAAAGGTTGCTGCAATACCTGCGCCTGCCCCGCATGCAACAAGTGTTCTGGTCTTCTCTTCTGTCATATTGAAAAGTTGCCCGATAGATGACCCAAGTGCTGATCCGATCTGAATTATAGGTCCCTCTCTTCCGGCTGAACCTCCGGAACCGATACATATCGCCGATGCCAGGGTTTTTATGACAGCTACTCTTGGTCTTATCCTTCCCCCATTGGTGACCATGGCATTAATGACCTCCGGAACTCCGTGTCCTTTGGCTTCCCTGGCAAAAAAATGAACAATAGGCCCGACAAGCAAACCTCCAAGAGCAGGAATAAGAATTACATAGTAGTGACCCATGAAACCAAGTAAATTTCCCCCATCAACGAAAAACAGCTTATTTATCTGTAGTATAAACCACCGGAAGAATATTGCCCCGAAACCAGCACCGGTTCCGATAAGGATTGAAAAAATAAGAAAGTAACTGGCATCCGAAGTACGAAGGAAATAGATTAAATCCTTTACCTGTTTCCTGAAATTTATTTCTGTCAGCTTTTTGAACTTAAACCATTTCATTCTTCGAGTAACCTTTCTTTTTTTTGTAATTTATTAACCCTTTTTTTAATCTTTTTCCTGATCTTCTCATATGGCGGTGGGGGACCTACTCCCAGTTCCTTGCCGTCGATATAAATAGAATCTGTTATTCCCCATTCTTCCACTATCTCCCTGTTTTGGACAGTATCGAATTCCTGGAGATTGATTTTGTCCGGGAATTCCAGGCAGGCTCTTTTTACACGTTCACATGTTATGTTCATCGTCTGGCACCAACCGTTTCTGAAAAGGGTCACATTTACTTTTCCTTCTCCTTTGGCAGGATTCTTCAGGATTTTCATGAATTTCGGAGGAATTGCCTTTTCATTGAATGGTTTCCATAGCATCCTTATGATTCCTGTTTTATCGATAGTTTTATATCCATGTTTTTTGAACCAGGAAGCACGCATGAAAACGGGTATTATGAGTCCCCATACTACAAGTCCGTCGGCTCCAAGTTGTTTAACATCCTCTTCAGCAGCTTTAAGAAGCGCTTTCCCCATACCCT
>Ga0315534_1003407_pt1 | contig 10255 bp, 6 predicted proteins | sample SalMarSW160240MG_FD_203094 | JGI IMG/M metagenome (GOLD analysis project Ga0315534, IMG submission 203094) | Salt marsh sediment microbial communities from the Plum Island Ecosystem LTER, Massachusetts, United States - Salt Marsh Sediment SW1602-40 ...
TCCTGTCCGCGATCGTCGGCGCGATCTGCTGGTTCGCGATCGACTTCGTCACCTAGCCGGAGGTGATGGGTGCGGACCGGCACGATGCCCCAGTACATGCTCCAGCCGCGCGACGGTCTCCGGATCGCCCAGCTGCTGTTTTCCGAAACCTGGTTCGGCACCCGCATCCACTGCTTTCTCTTGAACGTCGGCGTAATTGCTGACCAGCATCACCGGAACCTGGGCGACCGCCGATTGCGTCTTAAGGGAATGAATCACGTCCAGTCCTGGGCTGCCGTCGCGGTCGAGAAGCCGGTTGACCAGAACGAGGTCGATGCCGCCATTCCGCATGGCGTGCAGCGCAGCATCGAGGTCGTCTGCCGTAGGGACTTCAACCTCGAAATGAGACTGGAGAAACCGGGTGATGGTCTGATGGTCGAGCAGGCACTGCCCGACATCGAGCACGCGCTTGGGCATCGGTACGCCTTTTCCTGGTGGCAGCACATCTTCGGAGCGTGGAGAACACCAGCGGGGACGTGGCATTGGTGAATTGCGACGGTTAGGCACGATACGCCGCGTCCCGGCACACCGTGCGGATCATCCCTACGGCACTTGGGCAGCGCGCGTCACTTCGGTCGCCTGCTGGTCGTCGGTCGGCGCGATGGCGAACAAGTGCGTCCGGTTGGCGATGTACAGCACGTTGTCGGCCACGACGGGAGTGGAATAAACGGAATTGGCCATGTTGATCTCCTGAAGCGGCACCATTTCGCCACCGTCGTGCTGCATGGCCACCTCCGGGTCGGAAGAGAGGCGAAACACGGAGATATCGCCGTCCTCATCGCCGACATAAACGGTGTCTTCAACGATCAAGGGCGAACCCCAGGCAGCCGCCAGCATGTCGTAGGTCCAATAGGGCCGGCCGGTTTTTGCGTCGAGGCAGTGGAACAATCCGCTGAAGTCGGCGATGAACAGCACGTCGTTCTTGATGGCGACGGTGCCGCAGGTGCGATGCAGCGTCTCGTAGAAGTCGTCGATTTCTCCGTCCGAATTGGTGTCGTACTCGCTGTAGTGCCACACGGCCGCCGAGTTCGGATTTGGCCGGGCAACTTCGTTGTTCTCGGGAATCACCGCCTGAATACGCCGGTGAGGCAAGGGGGTCTCCAGATCACTGACGTGAAACGCCAGTTCGGGACTGACATCCCCTCGCTTGGTCGGATCGATGCACCAAAGATGCCCCATGCCTTCCCCGTGTTCGGGGTCCTGACCCACGCCGATATAAACAAGATCGTTGTAAATAACGGGCGTGCCGATAATGTTGTTTCGTGTTCCGCGGCCTCCCAGCTCCCACCTCGACTCCTTCGGGTTGGCATCAAACGTCCACAGTAATTCGGGGTGGCCGTCCTGGCCTTTGTCGGCCCGAAAACTGTACACCCAACCGTCCCCTCCGCCAAAAATAACCTGCGGCACGCCTCCCAGCACGCCGTAGGTGGGCGACGACCATTGGCCGTGCAGAATATTGGTGCCCGGTGAAGCATCGGTCCACAGAACCTCGCCGCTGTTCTTATCCAAACAGATGAAACTGGGAGCTTCCGGGGCGGGCAGCTTGACGTGCGACTGGTCCACGCCGTTCGACGTGTTGACAAACAAGAGGTCGCCGGCGGATGTCACCGAACAACTGCACATGTTGTGCTGCGAGACATTCAGCTCACGCATCATGTCAAACGACCATACGACATCGGCTTCATCGGCACTGACGACCGGTTCTTGCTGAAACTCGCCGTCGTTCTCGTCGTCGTAGAATCCCTCGGTATCCAGGCAGCAAACTTCCCCCCGGCTGGTGACAAACCACAGCCGGTTCCCTTCGACGAGCGGCGCGCAGCAGATGCCCTGCAGGGGCCAGTCATGCACACGACCAGTGGGCAGTTTCTCGCTGCTGTGCTGCCAGAGAAACTTGCCGGTCTGCCGGTCGAACGCCAGCAGGCACCCCAGATCCACACTGGCGGGATAGCGCTCGAGCCAGCCGGCGCTGTTATTGGTTCCCACAAATACCTTGCCGTCGGCCACGACAGGGTTACCGTAGCTCTGAGACCCGAGTTGGGCGACCCATTTGATGTTTTCTCCCGAACCGGGGATCCAGTTGCCCGTATCGCGGTCGAATTGGCCGATATCCCACTGCCGGGGAATCCCCTGGCCGACGGGCACGTTGTTGCGGGCTGAGGTGCCTCCCCACTGCGGCCATTGTTTCGTGATTTGCATTTCTTCCGGTTCGGCTGCGGCGGTGGCCACGGTCTGCTGCGGAGAATCGCCCGGCGATGCTTCGTCATCGCCGACGGGCTCCGCCACGGCGTTCTCGGCCGCCTCCGCCGGCGGACCATCCGCGTCGGGACGCGCCTGATCGGCATCCGTGTCGACCGTGGACTCAACCGTAATCTCAACTGCGGACTCGACCGTCGAACCGTCGGTGGACTCCGCTTGAGCGGTGGCGTCCGGCGACGGTTCGCCCAAAGACTCCGGCGCGGCATCCTGGTCCGACGTCGAATCCGCTCCGGGTTCCTGTTGCCCGGCGACCACTTCTTCGTCGGCGGGCAATCCCGCGTCCGCCGGACGCGACCGCTCCGACTCCGTACAACCGGCGAGCGGCAAGCTAAGCATTCCTATCAGCAAAACAGGTGACATACGTAACATTATTTCAGTTCCGTTCCGGGGTTTTGGACACAACTATTCGCTGGCAGCGGATACCTCTGCGTCTTGATTTGGCGTGATGGATAGGTTGTCTAGGAAGATTTCCGCGTCATTCGCGTTTCCGAACAGTCCAGGACTGCCCGATCGGTTGGGCGACGGGTCGGTAGCGACGATCGTCCACTCGGGCGGCTCTGGCTCGCCACGAACCCACACTTTACTGCGCACATACGCGGTATCCTCTTCGACACGGGTTTGAATTTTCATGGTGTACCACACTTCGGGCCGCCAAGCGAAATCGATCGTGCGGGCCATGCGAAGTTGGGGCGCCCAGCTGCGCACCTGGAGTTTTTGCGAGGATCCCTGCATGTCCACCACATAGCCTTGGGCAATCAGGCCGATATCGGGCATTTTCGATTCTCGGATGGCGCCACACACGTCCGCCTGCATCGTGTAATTGCTCTGTTGAGGATGCCCGAACCAGCAACGGCTTCGCGTTCCTTTGGGGATGGTGGTGATCTTCATCATCACGAAGTTGCCTTGGCTGTTTCCAGCGCCTTTTTCCACCGAGAGTGTGCGGGGGTCGTCGCGCCACTGCCAATGGCTCAACACCTTATTGTCCGCCAGAAGCTGCAACGCCGGCTCCAGGGCTTGCCGCGCTTCCGGCACCGATGCGATCGCGCCTGGAAGTCGCAAGAACCGCATCAACGCGGTCCATTCGCGTCGTGGCGTGTCGTCGCTGAACCTGGCCTCGGCGCTCCGGCTGTTGACGAATTGCGTCTGAAAGTACAGATACAGTTGCTCGGCCAGCGGGTTTTTTGCCTTGAGCTGCTCCCGCAGATCAAAGTCGATGGGGACATGCCGGTAACGCGCGCCGACCCATCCCTCGGGAATCTGGCGATCGGAGAAATCAACACGCCAGGGAGGCGTTGGCGCGACGCGAACGCGGGCGTGACCGTCTTGATCTGCGAGCCGGGCGGTGACCGTGGCAGTCAGGTGACGGTTGTCCGCCGGAGCGGTGAAGACGCCCTCCGCCGCCAGCGTGCCCTGCCCGTTGACCGACAACGCAGTGTCACCAGCGGCATCCATCTGCTGTCCTCGGGCGTTGAACGTACGCACTCGGAACTTCTGGCTCTCGCCCGGGTGCAACAGCACTTCGCAGGGAACCACCTGCACCTGCGCTGTCGCAGCGTCGGGCGACATGGGAGTTTCGCGAGGCATTTCGGGGGGTGGCGTGCCGGTCGGTTCCCGGCCGGGCTTTCCGAAACAGTACATATTGCCGGTCGTGGGCACATAGATCCTGCCGTTGGCCACGATCGGCGAACCGTAGGACCCTTCGCGTTGCGGCATGCGATCCCTGTCCAGGATCGTGACTCGGTCCTGCTCCACGCGGAGGATATACCAATTTCGGTTTTCGGTGCACAGATAGACTTTGCCGTCGGCTACCAGCGGTGACGAAAACATGCTGCCGCCCAGCGACTTGCGCAGCGTCTGCTCGCCCGTGGCTGGATCAAACAAGTAGAGTTTGGCACCGTTGTCGACCACCAGAATCCGGTCCCCAACCGGTACAGGAGAACTTTTGCCGACCATGATTTCTTCGTGCCGCCAGAGCGGCGTGTCGGTCAAATCGCCCTGGCCAGTGGCGTCCAGAGCCACGAAGCCTCCCATGCGGTTTCCCGTGATGTTTTCTTCGGCGTGGCCCATGAAGACTGTGTTGCCGATGACGAGCGGCGAGACGTTCAGGCCCCGACGCGAAAAACGGTAGTGCCAGATGGGGGCGCCGGTCCGCGGCTGGAGTGCCCAGACTGCGCCGTCTCCGGAACCGAATACCAGGGCGGCCTGTCCTCCCAGAATGCAGACGGTGGGCGTGCTGTAGGTCGTGTCGTAGGGCAGCGGTCGTGTGCCCCGGAACCAGACGGGCTCACCCGTATGCTTGTCGAACGCGATGAAGCGATGCGCCGGCTTCGCCATTTCCCCCCAGCCGATCACGATGCCGCTGACGACAACCAGATCCTCGAAGATGACCGGTACGTTGGTGCGGCCACCGTAAGTGCTCAGCAGCCCGAATTCTTCATGGAGCGACCGCGACCAGACGGTCTTGCCCGTTTTGGCCTCCAGGCATTGAAACAGCCCGCACACTCCTTGTGCGTAAAGCAATCCCGTCTCCGGGTCCCCGGTGCAGCACGACCAGCCGACGCGTTCGGCCGGCACGTCGGACAGATAGACATTGAACGGCTTTTCCCACAGGATCTCCCCCGTCGCCGCGTCGGCACAGACGACCTTTTCCCCTTCGCGTGGCGTGCCGGGGAAGGAGCGGGTCAGCGTAATCAGACGACCGTCCATCACGATGGGTGTCGACCGCCCGGCCAGTTCGGGCTGCTTCCATAGTAAATGGCTCCCCTCGCCGCCCGCCGGATCCCACTGGTCGATAAGCCCGGTCTCGCGGGACGTCCGATCCTGATCGGGGCCCCGCGACTGCGGCCAGTCGAAGCGGAGACGATCGGCTGAACTGGTCTGTTCGGCGGATGCGGCGCCGACGGCGGCCAACAATGCCGCCAGAATCGGCACGGTAGCCAGAGCCAACGTCCTGCGGAATCGCCAAACAACGCGTGGCGGATAAATATTCATGAGGATCCAACCGGAAAAATGGGATTTGGCAGGCGGGAGAACGGGCCGAACCACGATGGACTCCTGGGTGCGACCGGCGGATGGCGGAAGGGCCTGTTACGGCGAACGCATTCTCCTCTTGCCGTTCTTCATGCGTCGACAACAACCGTCGACAACAGCCACCCGGGCCATAGGGGCAGCCGGAGCAGTGTCCAAACGAAAGTTTGCGGATGGGCGTTTCATCCGGGCCGACCCGTTTGACCCTCATTGTACGCGGTGCCGAGATCTTTGGCGACTCGTGTCGGCGATGGCGTGCCCGCCGCGGCCCGAGAAGGGGCAATGTCCACTGCTGGTCGAGCACGGAGCGGGGAAACCCGCGATCGGTTAACCGTCAAGGTTTGGCCACTTTGCGCTTGCGGAAAGGTCTCCGTAACAGTTGCCGTAACCCAGCTTCTGAAAATTACTTCCGTTCCTTCAAGGCGTCTTGCCTAGCCTGCCGATACGGTAGTTGTCGCAGGAAGAGGATAACGGTGCCTCACGCGGCACACCAAACAGCGCGTCAGCCATCGGTTTGGTTTGTTTCGAGTCATGGAGTGGCTCGACCGGAACTGACGCACAACCCTGTGGGCCTCGAGACCGGACCCACCCCTACCGCCCGCCGGCACGAACAAGTGCCTCCCACACACCGAAACCGACCTACCCCGAGGTGCACGCCGAGGATCGGCCAAAAGGAATGAACCTGCTTCGAGGTGTTGGGGCACACTTGTGTCATGCCTGGTGGCTGCAGGAGTGTCACTTGAGGTTCCAGCGTAAAGGAGACGTTGCTCGATGAGATGGAACATGTTTCTTGGTGCGCTAGTACTTAGCGTAAGCCTGTGTAGCCAAAGCTACAGCTTTGAGCTGCTCGAGGCCATGCTCGGCTACGGCGGCGGCGGCTGCGGTTGTGCGTCGTCGTGCTGCGAGCCTGCTTGTGGCTGTGAGTCGTCGTGTTGCGAGCCCGCTTGCGGCTGTGAGCCGTCGTGCTGCGAGCCCGCGTGCTGCGAGCCCGCGTGCTGCGAGCCGACCTGCTGTGATTCTTGCTGCGATCGCGGTTGTGGCCATGGCCTGCTGGGCCACCTGTTCGGTCACGGCTGCCGCAAGAAGAGCTGCTGCGATTCCTGTTGTGAGCCCGCTTGCGGTTGCGAGCCGCAGTGTGGCTGTAACGCGGCTCCGGCGTGCGGCTGCGAGCCGTCCTGCTGCGAACCCTGCTGCCATCGCAAGCGTCATCACTGCGGTGGTTTGCTGGGTGGCCTCTTCCACCACGGTTGCCACAAGAACCGCTGCTGCAACAGCTGCTGCGATTCCTGCCAGCCGTCGTGTGGTTGCGGTTACAGCAACGGTGGAGCCGCGGTAGAGGGCGACGATGCCGCCCCCATGCCGCCCGCCCCGATGGCTGATCCGTCCGCGTCGCTGCGTAGCAGGCGGCGCGTTGTGCAGGCCACGAGCGTTGTTCGCCGCAAGTAACAACGTGTGGCCATAAGCACCTTCGGGAAGCTTTGAAGGCCCGCCCGGAACCTCGGTTCTGGGCGGGCCTTTTTTTCGTCGCAGCGAGACGACCGCCGAAGGCAGTGGACCGTGCCAGGTTAGCCGCCCAGATCGACCAGGCCGGCGGCAAATGCAATGGGATCCTCCCGCTGCCGGCAAATTTCCAGGTAACGGTCGACCCGCCCCGACTGCCGGGCGATATCGAGCAGCGTCGGCGCGTAAGGAGACAGACGTACGTTGGCCGGCACGAGCGCGGCGTACGCCTCCAACGCATCGTCAAAACGTTGCAGGCGCCACAGCAGGATCAGATACGCCTCCACGGGCCCCGTCCCGAGTTCCCGGCAATCGGCTCGCTCGGCCCGTTCGCGAAAGTACGCCACGGCCTGATCCACGTCGTTCCCGAGCATCGCCCCGAACAACAGCCCGTGACTGCGATAGACATCCGTGAACGGCTCTTCACCCGGATACTGAAGTTGCGAATCCAAGCGCCGTCCATACTCGGTCAAGTCCCAGGCCAGATCGACGGCCGCCGCGTCGGTCACAATGCGCGCGAACCGCACCACGGATCCCAAATGCGAGGTGTCGATGTGATAGCTTCCACCGTCGAACAACCAGCAGCGATCAGCGACCAGCTCGGCGATCGTCGCATCGGCCGGCGGCCTCTCTCGTTGCTGCTCGATGTGCGCGATGATATTGGCTCGGAGTTCTTCGTGCAGATGCTGCACCATGGCTGCCGCGCACGCTTGCTGCGCGTCGAGCGGAAGCGTCGGCAGGACGCCCTCGAGTGTCGTGATGGCGTTGCACGTTCCGTAGTGCTCCAGCACGACGCGCAATCCGCACACCGGCGCCAGTCCCTCATGTAGCGCGAGTTGGATCCATTCGTCGGCTTCGTCCTCGCCCGGTTGGCCGGCCGCCAGCGCCGCGGCCATGGCCTGCCTGTCGCCGCTGGCCTGAAGATACATCCAGGCGTCGCGCAGCCGTCCTTCGGCCAGCAGCAACTGACCGACTTCGCCGCACGACGCCAGATCGGCGTCCTCCAGATCAGCGTTTCTCGACGCCCCGTCGTTGTTCTGCCCCAGTTTGCGATCCACCGGCAGGCGCAATCGCAGCCGATTCTGCATAAGGCGAACGTCAAACAGGTCGTGATAGCGCTTCGCGTTGCGGAACGTGCTGGCAAGATGCTCGAGCGAAGCCGCCGGCCCGTCTGCGGACCCGACACGGCGTAGCTCGTCAAACCATTCGGCCGGCGCGGCCATCGGGTAACTCCCTGAAAATCCAGCGCCCGCGACCCGACGATGCGCGGCATCGCACCCGCCCCGTGCCTGCCAGCGCGACGCCACGGGCCCGGGCTACGTGTTCCGGCCAATCACTTCCGGTGTGTCCGGCGCGCGAACAGCGGTGGCCGGATCACAGGTAGTATCCGTGGCGATATTCCCGCCGGACGATCGTGTCCAGGTCCGGATCATTCGTGGGCTTCAGGTTCTCGGCGTCCCACTGAACCTTATGGCCGGACCAGATCGCGAGGTTGCCAAGCAGGACCGTTTCGGTCAGCGGTCCGGAGTAATCGGGGAAATTGGATTCGGCCGGTTCGCCGCCGCGAATGGCGTCGATCCATTCTTGGAAATGGCCGGGCGACTTGCGGTAATCGACGTCGACCGAAACGACGTCGCCCAGCAACTGATGCTCGCCATCTGCGTAATCGCCGGGCACGTATCGTTTGCCCTGGCTACCGACGAACAGCGCCCCGCTGTTGGACGGTACAATGTCGCCAAACACTTCCGGCGACGGCTTCTTTCCGCCCTCGTACCATTTCATGGTCACGGCGGGGCGGGCGTCGGTGGCCGGGAATTCGTAGGTCACGATGGACCATGGAGGGTAGCTGTCGCCGTTGTGGCCGGGCGTCTCCGCTTCCACCGAGATCGGATCGCGGAGATTCAGGGCGCGATAGGGAAGGTTCATCGTATGGCAACCCATATCGCCCAAGGCCCCCGTTCCGAAATCCCACCACCCTCGCCAGGCAAACGGATGGTACCCGCGGGCATAAGGCCGGTACGGCGCCGGGCCGAGAAACAGTTCCCAATGCAGATAGCCCGGCACGCGTTCCGGGCTGGGCCGGTCGCCGCCGGTGGGCCACACGGGACGGTTGGTCCATACGTGCACTTCCTTGACGTCGCCCAATTGGCCCGCCTGGATTTCGGCCGCTGCTTTACGCATCTTGGCCAGCGCGGTGCCCTGATTGCCCATCTGCGTGGCCACGCCCGTCTCGCGGGCAACTTCCGCCATAATGCGCGCTTCCGAGACGGAGTGGGTCAGCGGCTTCTGGCAGAAACAATGCATCCCCATCTTCATTGCTTTGACCGCCGCAAACGCGTGAATGTGGTCCGGTGTGCTCACCGTGACGGCGTCAATCTTGTCGCCGAGCTGGTCGAGCATGTCATGAAAATCGTGAAACTGCCGCGCGTCTCGGAAACCCTTGCGCTTCGACGCGGCTTCCAACTTCTTGTCATCGATGTCACAGATCGCAACGATATCCCCGCTGCGGGCAGCGTCCTGCGAATCGCTGCGGCCCTTGCCGTCCACGCCAACACAGCCAAACTGAATGCGCTCGTTTGCCGATTTACTCTCCTGTGCGCGAACGCCACCCGCCGCCCAGTAACCTACTGCGGCAGCCAGGGAGCCGTGCATGAACCGACGACGGTTGGAATGCCAAGCCATATGAAAGCTCCTTACAAATCAGAATGCACGGCAACAAGCCGCGGACCAAGTGACTGGATACCAAGTGATTGTTCGCCGAGTCGGGGAAGTCGCACGACAAATCAACCCGAGCCACTCTTGCGGGACTGACCCCTCTGTGGGGGAACAGCTCCTGTATAATACACGTTCGCCCGTCATCTAGCAAACCACCAGCCATGCATCGCCCGCGGCAGTTTGCCTGCCGACGAGCGATAAAGTAGGCTGACATGGCCCGGGCGCGACGGGCGGGTGCGGGCACGTGTTAGGGTGCCGTTTCTGTGGAGACAAGGGCATAGACGAATGAAGCACGGGTTAGGCCACATCGGGAACATCTGTCTAACAGCAGCCTTGGTTACGGGGACCCTGACGGGATCACCTCCCGTCCTTGCCGCGCCGGCCGACGGGCGCGGCGACACGGTCAATCAAGCCGTGCAGCTCGTCGAACAGCTCTCGGGCAAGCTCTCCCGAAACGACTCGGGGCAAATCACCGGCGTGGACCTGCTGGAACGGGGCACGCGGGACGAAGATCTAAAAACATTGGCGGCCCTGCCCCATTTGGAGAGCCTCCGCCTGTGGGGAGCTGGAATCACCGACGCCGGCCTGGACGCCATCACCAGAATGAAGGGTCTGAAGGAACTCGAGCTGCAGAACACGGGCATCACGAACGAAGGTTTGACGAAGCTGGATGACCTGCCCCGGTTGCGTTCGTTGAACCTGAGGCGGTGTGTCCGCA
>Ga0315534_1003408_pt1 | contig 10251 bp, 11 predicted proteins | sample SalMarSW160240MG_FD_203094 | JGI IMG/M metagenome (GOLD analysis project Ga0315534, IMG submission 203094) | Salt marsh sediment microbial communities from the Plum Island Ecosystem LTER, Massachusetts, United States - Salt Marsh Sediment SW1602-40 ...
CCACCACCACCGCGACTGTGACGATCCCAACCGTCTTCCAGTGTCTCTGCCAGAATACCTTCCCCCGGTAGGCTTTGCCGATCTTCTCCTCCTCTTTTCGGGCTCGTGCGAGGACCTGTTCCCGCTCCGTTTCTGTAATATCCCGATGCAGTCCCTCTTGCTTGCAGCCGGCTAGGATTTCCTCCCACTCCTCGAGGGAAGGAGGGGGGGTGTCTCCACGACCCAGACCGGCCATGATCTGGCGGGACAGATCTTCCCGGAACCCCGGTTCGACCAAACTCAGGGGAAGGAGCCGAGCATAACGTATCCTGTTGTGGATCTCCTCCTCCGTTTCCGCTTGAAATGGATAGTGGCCGCGAATCACGCGGTAAAGCAGAGCTGCGAGACTGAAGGAAAGACCTTTTTCCGGCTCTTCGATATCCGGATGGCTGATCGATTCGAAGACCCGCAGCTTGTACACCTCGGGGTGCATGTTCCGCAACTCCTTCATGAGCGCCGACGGCAGGAACAGGATCCCCCCTTCCTCGAGGAAATATATGGAATCCGTCTGGATGAACTCCAAGCTCAAGCTTCGACGCTTGAGGGCCACCAGAGCATGAACGAGGCGCTTCAGATAGGGAAGGGCGGCGGGGAAGGATTTCTGAATCGCTTCTTCGAGGAACAGCCCGCCCAGGTGGGGACCGTGCAGGTAGAGGCGCCCTTCATGTCTGAAGGCTCCCTCGATCCGCCACTCCTCGATCTCCCCGTCTCGAATGATGTGACCGGGAAGTTTGCGCAGCTCGCCGAGCTTGGTCAGGACAAAATCGTTCTTGCCGACACCGACCGGTATGGCCAGGACATCCCGACCCTCCCGCTCGAGCTTTCGTCCTAAATCAGCGCTCATAGGCTAACCTCAGAGAATACTATGGCGCTGAACACTTCGATCTCCGTGTCTTCGGTTCGCCAGCAGTCGGCGGGAAGTCCGGCTTTGAAGCAGGTGTGGGTGAGAAAGGTATCCCTGTCCCATCCGTAATCTGTGGCAACCTGGGGGAGTAGAAGACCGGAGAACAAACCATTTTTCAATAAAATCCCGTGGACCCCTACCTGGATTTCTTCGGTGTTCTCGATCCGGCGCAGCGGCGACAGCACGGAGATCTCGATCTCGATTTCCTCGAGCTCTCGGGCCGTCAATGCAGGGAAGCGCGGATCGTTGAATGCACTCGATTGAGCTGCATCCTGTACGGTTTCGATGAGGGGTTTGGTGGCGATGATGAAGCCGATGCACCCCCTCAGACCGGCCTGTTTATGGAGGGTTACGAAGGCTCCGCATTTTTTTTTTAGGGTTTCCGTCGACTCAGGGTATCGGGGTTTTCGTTTCTCTATACGGGCTGCAATAGCCTCGCGGGCCGTTTGCAGAAGGATCTTTTTTTCCTCGGGGGTAATATCAAACTCCATCCACCTGTACTCCGTCTGCTCTCAGTACGAAAGCGGCGTAGTGAACGACACTTTTCGGATCTTTCACCATCTGTAAAGAACTGCCCTGCTTGAGAACCGCGACGGCACCTTTCACCTTGCTGTGCATCAGGAGTATAGCAGCTACGCAGCCGGCGCCACAAGTGGAGATGCGTTTGTGTTCGGCTGCCTCGGAAAGGGATTCCCAATCGAGGCTGTCGATCCAGGATAGGACCTGATCGCGCTCCTCCCGGCCTTTTTCCTGGCCGATATTCCCGGTCATGTTGGCCGTGACCACGAAGAGGGTCGAGTTCATCCTTTTCGAGTACAGCTCCCAGAGGGAATTGGTGAGCAGTTCCACAAGAGCACGGGTCGGCTTGCCAAGGAGAATGGGAAGGATGAGGGCGTCGGGAAGCAGATGTTGGATAAAGGGCAGTTGTGCTTCCAGGCAGTGCTCCTCCAGATGAGGGATGTCGTCTACCCGAAAGGATGAGGAGAGTTTTGCAAGATTTCGCACGGCCTCCTCGTCGACCGTGGCCGATCCGAGGGGCGTCTGAAAGATCTGCGATTGGGGCAGGATGACCGCGTCCACAGGCTCCCTGTGAACCGGGCCGAGCAGGACGACGGTTTCGATCTCTCGGCCTGAAATTGTCTTGAATGCTGCGGCGGCTATCTCTCCGGAATAGTCGAAGGCGGCGTGAGGTACGATGATGCTGTACACGTTTTCCGCCCCGCTGCCGGTCCGGCCGCTGTCGGTGTGATTGAGCAGTTCGTGGAGTCGTGACGATAAGGCATCTTTCTCGCCGGGGTAGAAGATCCCTTCGATCGTCGAGGGGCGTATTTTCTTCCCGTTTGTTAAATGATCGTTCATACACTAGAAGTATTATAGATTCATCGCCGGAATGCAACAAAAACAGGGACTGGGACTCTCATTTCGGAGAAGATTCGGTTTCGATCAAGCTCGGGGGTCTCTGCAGCCGGCGAATGCGTTTGGAGTCGATCTTCACATGGAGGTTTTTCTCCTGGGTCGGTAAGACCAGGCCGGGCTTCCCGTCTTTTACTCGTTTCAGATATTTCACCTGGGTGTAGAAGACATCTCCCTGGCCGGATTCCTTCGCCTTGCTGTACAGCAGGGCCAGGGTGGCTGCGTCGAGGAGGGTTTCCAGGGGAATGCTCTTTCCCGGAATGGAACGGATAAAAACATACCCCCCCGGATAATCCCGCGCATGCAGCCAGGTGTCATTCCCGCGAACGAATCGCCGCAGCAGGGCGTCGTTTTCCCGGGCGTTCCGACCTACCAGGATGCGAAATCTTCCGGAGGTGAAAGACAATCCCGGTGGGCTGTCCTGATCTGCGCCCCTCTGCATCTTTTTTCCCCGGCCGACCTCCTGGCGAAGCGCTTCGAGGGTTTCTTCCGCCTTGCCCGTCTCCAACTCTTCGATGCGTCTGAGGACATGTTGCAGCTGCCGGTGTTGCTGCTGCAACTCCTCCTCGAGGTTGTTCAGTCCGGATTTGGCCTTCCTGTAGCGCTTGTAGTAACTTTCCGCATTTTGAGCGGGCGTCACTTGAGGGTCCAGTTCGATGTCCCATGTTTTTTCCGGATTTTCACCGTCCGCAACGGTCAGCCAGCGATCTGCGCTGTTCAGGGTATGCATGTTCGACAGAATCAGATCGCCCCATTTCTTGTAGGTCTCGAATTCCCGATACTGCTCCATCCTTTTCTCCAAGCTCTGGCTCGAAGCGAGAAGACGGTTCTCCTCTCTGCGCAGGCGATTGAGCAGGTTGTCCCGCAGCCTGACGGTTTCCCGGGTCTCCTCCAGATCGAAGTAGTACTTTTCAACTCTCTGGTTGAAGGTCCCCGGACCGGGAAGATCCCGAAGGGAGAATTGATTGTTCGATCGGGAGGCGCCGGAGGAGGTCGAACCGATATCCCCTTCCACACTGTACCGGCCCCCTGAAACCTCGCCACGTTTCGGGCGGCGATACAGAGCGTCGAGAATCACCCCCGCCCCATCGGTGACGATCATATTCGCCGCCGCGGCCCATAGGCGGGACCAGAGGATTACCGATCGATCCGCCTTTTTGACTTCGATCCGCACGATTCGCTGCTGATCGATCTGTTCGGCCGCTACGATTCGGCCGCCCCGGATATGGGCTCGCAGGAAGCTGACGAAACGTTGCGGTTTGGTCGGGTTGGGCAGTTTATGAGAGAGGAGGTGAAGGCGGCAGTTGGGATTGGAGAAGGAGAACAGCAGCGTGAAAGAGCGGCCCCGGTTGTACAGTTCCACAACCAGACGCGGATGGCTTGGCTGGTGGATATCCCGGATCAATGAGTTCTCGAGAGGGATCTCCTCCAGGATCGCATCGATCTCGCGCCAGTTGAGAGACAAGGACAGCTAATCCCTTGACCTTGAGCCTAGCCCTGGGACAGGGTGTCCAGAAACACCCGGGCGTCTCCGGGGGAGAAGAACACGAAATACACGGTTTCCGGAAGCTTCGAGGTTTCGAGGAAATCCTGAACAGCGGCAAAGGCGACGCGGGCTGCCTCATCCTTCGGATAGCCGTAGATTCCGGTGGAGATCGCCGGGAAGGCGACCTCTTTCAGAGAGAGCTTTGCCGCTTCCTCCAGACTCCTTCGGTAGCAGCCGGCCAGTTTCTCCGCCTCGCCGGAGCCGCCCCCATGCCAGACCGGACCGACGGTGTGAATCACATACGCGGCCGGAAGGTTCCCCGCTCCGGTTGCCGCGGCATCCCCGGTGGGAAGCCCGTCGGGGTAGCGGGTCTTTCTCAAGGCCTTGCATTCTTCGAGGATCGAGGGGCCGCCACCCCGGTGGATGGCCCCGTCCACCCCGCCGCCTCCCATGAGGGATGAATTGGCGGCGTTCACGATCGCCTCCGTCTTCATCCGGGTGATGTCCCCGGTGGTGACGATCAATCTGCCGTCTAGAAGCTTGGTATCGGCCATAGTCGATTCACCTCCATACGCTGACGCCGGTCACACCTGCTGCTACTAGAAGTATAAGGTTGATGGCGGGTAAAAGCCAGGGCGCCTGGGTCCGTTTCTTCAGAAGTACCCGGATAAAAAATGCAAGGGGGATGGCGGCCAGCGGTGCCAGCCCCAGGAGCAGATGAATGACGTTGGATGAGGCCCTACCCGCAAAGGTCAGGATCAAGCCGCTCAGCGCCGCGGCCGGCAGAAGGGCTTGGGAAAGGCTGCGGGTCAGCCTGTCGAGTTTATTCGGTTTCCTGCGTCCCGCTTCGATGGCAAAGCCCCGGAACAGAAACACGGCGTGGGCCGGGATCAGGACGGCGGCGCAGAGAACATGAAGGATAGTGAGTGCCCATTCCATCTGGTTTGTGTGTTTCGCGCTTCCGGAACCTGATTCACAGCCAGAAGCAGATTTTCAAGCTGGGACCGGAATATTCGGAGTTGATGAATCTGCTGTAGTTGTAGCCCGCCCCGAGGGAGAACCGCCAGATTGCGTAATTCAAGCTTGCCGTCCAATGGATCAACTGTAATTTGCCGTTCAATGCGGCGTTCAAGTTGTAAAGGTCCAGGTAGAATCTTGCCGGAAGGAAAAACTGGCAGCCCGAGCATGAATCGCCGTCATATTCGTCTTCGGTCTCCTCCTCGGACTCTTCCCCCGCCTCTTCCTCGATTTGTTTGATCGTATCTCTGATCTTTTCCTCCCCTTCCTTCTCCTGGTCCTGGGACACGGCGAAGCAGAGGGGGAGTGTCGGCAGGATGACGATCCAGAGGAGACTCATGCCTTCAGTATAGGATGTCCCGCACCGTCCCCGCAAGGTAAAAAGATCCGGTGATTAAGAGGGGCCGGTCCGCTCCGGCCAGATTCCGGGCATGGGCAAGAGCCCGTGAGGTATCGACGACCAGGGTGGTCGAATCATTTTGATCTTTGAAGAGCCGATAGACTTCCGTGACGTTGCTCTCCCGAAACGATCCGGGGGTGGTAACAACCACGTCCTTGAAGGCGGGGGCCAGGATCTCGGCCATCTCGGCGATCTTCTTCCCCGCAGCGGCGGCGAACAGCAGCACACCCTCGGTCCCAAACAGTTCGGTGAAGGTGTCGAGCACCTTTCCGACGGAGCGGGGAGTGTGTGCCCCGTCGATTACGACCGGCGGGTCTCGGCGGATGACTTCCATTCTTGCCGGCAATCGGGCTTTGGCAAAGCCCTCCGCCAGTGCAGGGAGAACAGACGGCAGGCAGGTCCGCATCGCCAGGTGGGCCAGAGCTACATTTTCCCCCTGAACTTCCCCGATCAGGGCTATGGCATAGAATACCTCCTGTTCATCCCGCAGACGAAAACGGACCTCGGTGCCGTGTTTCGAGCAGCGGGCTTGAAAGAAGCTCATCTGTTCATCCAGAAACACGATGGGGCAGCCCGCCCGGGCCGCGGCCTGCTGCAGCTCGTTCTTGACTTCCGGCTGCTGGGGTGCGGAGAACACGGGTTTGCCTGCTTTGAAGATCCCGGCTTTTTCTCGGGCGATGGCCGAGAGCGTGTCTCCCAGAACGTCGGTGTGCTCGAGCTCGATCGGTGTGATCAGGCACAGCTCCGGGTTCACCAGGTTGGTGGCGTCGAGTCTGCCTCCGATGCCCGTTTCCACTACCACGTACTGGCAGCCCGTCTCCCGGAAATAGCAGAAGGCCAGCAGGGTGAGCAGCTCGAAGGTGTTGGGGGGTCCCATTGCTTCCAGGGTGGCTTTCGGCAACCCTTCCACCGCAATGCGGATCTGTTCTGTCAGATCGAGAACCGTCGACACTTGGGGGGCATGGCCCAGCACCTCCATCCTCTCCATATAGTTGGACACGTGGGGGGAGGTGTACAGACCGGCGCGCACTCCCGCCGCATGCAGCCCGTGGGCCAGCAGGGTTGCCGTCGAACCCTTCCCCTTGGTACCGGCGATGTGGATCGTCCGGTAGGACAGTTGAGGCTGTTCAAAGCGCTCCAGGAGCAGAGTCATCCTGTCCAACCTGTAGGTGCGGGCGCTGAACAGGGAGCCGGATTTCTCCAGATTGGTGAAGGATTCGATGTAGTTAAATACCTCGTCGAGATTTCGAAACGCCACGGGAGGGGTGCTCCTTCAGCCGGGCATCAGCGGCTGCAGCATTACCCGGCACTCCTCCGCTTCACAGACAGGGCGTGGGCGGAGAAGCCCTCGTACTCCGCCAGGGCGGCCACAGGACCGGCCAGGGAGGTAGCTCCCTGGGATGCCACGTAGACCACCGAGGAGGATTTGAGGAACTCCCGGACCGATAGGGGGGAACAGGTCCTGGCCCAGCCGCCGGTGGGAATCACATTGTTGCAGCCCACGGCGTAGTTGGCCATGGAGAAGGCGCTGTCCTGCCCCAGCAGGATCTCTCCGGCGTTCTCGATCCGGCTGAGCAGGGAAAAGGGCTCCCGGCAGGCGATCTGCAGGTGCTCGGGAGCGTAGAGGTTGACGAAATCGATCGCCTCCTCCAACGTTTCGGTGACCACGATGCCCCCGTAACCGGCCAGGACATCCCGGACGAAACCGGCCCGAAGCGGGTCGAGCTCCGCCAGAAGCGGCGGCAACTCCTTCCGTACCGCTTCGGCCAGGGCTCCGCTGGGGGTTGCCAGGAAAGCGCTGGAGTCCGAACCGTGTTCAGCTTCCGTGATCAGATCCACCGCCGCCCGCCGGGGATCCGCCGAATCGTCGGCCAGCACGATTGCCTCGGAGGGACCGGCGGGTAGTCCCACGTCGACCCGATCGGCAAGCGCTCTCTTGGCGGCCGCCACGTAGAGGCTGCCCGGGCCGAGTATCTTGTCCACCTTGGGGATGCTTTCGGTGCCCAGGGCCAGGGCGGCGATTCCCTGGATCCCCCCGACCCTGTACACCTCTTCGACTCCGCAGATCTTGGCTGTGTACAGGCAGGCCGGATCGATATTCCCCTGTCTGTCCGGAGGAGAGACTGCGACGATCCGCTTCACCCCGGCTATAGTGGCGGGAATCGCCTGCATGTACATCACCGAGGGAAAGCTTCCCCGTCCATGCGGTACGTACAGTCCGGCAGACGGAATGGGAGTGTAGCGTTCGCCGGCAAACACACCGGGGCGGACCTCGCAGAGCTCCAGGCAGCGGGGGCGTTGCTCCTCATGGACCTGACGTACGCTCTGTACGGCGAAGGCGATGGCCTGTTTCAGATCCTTGCTCAAGCTTTCCTCGCCGGCCTGAAACTCCTCTTCCCCGGCCCGTAGGGGCTTGCCCCTCAGATCCGCCCCGTCGAATTTCTCGGTGTAGCGGATCACCGCCGCGTCCCCTTGGCTCCGAACCGCCTCGATGACTTCCCTGACCGTTTCCGCCACTTCCGGGGCAGCCGCCGCCTCCGCCCGCCGGCAGAGCGCCTCCCGCCGGTCCGGGTCGAGGTCTTTCCAGTGGTAGATGTTCACAGCCGGTCCTTCCATTACTGATTTCCTCCCTCGATTCCCGTCGACCGTTCGAGGAACAGATTCCCGTCGAGCTCGTCGCCTGCGACGGGTCTGTAGTTCAGGTGGGTCCACTCGAAGTAGTAGCGGGGCTGTTCTGTATCGACACGGTTGTCCAGACTGAACTGGCAGATCGAACAGTTAGCCATGGGCACCAGGGGCATCCAGCTGCGCTGCGCCATCGTGACCTTGACGATCCACTGCAGGATCCCCGAGTGGGTGACGCAGAGAAGATTCCTCTTTCCCTCTGCAAGGAGGCGTCCAAGGTCTTTCCACAACATTTCGGCGCGGCTGAACAGATCCGCGATCCTCTCGGCTTCCGGCACACCCTCCCAGCTCGATCTCTGAAAGCAGCTCCAGGCTTCCGGAAACCGTTTCTGGATCTGGTCCACGGTCAGACCGGTGAAGATCCCGGTATCCAACTCGTTCAACCCCTCGTGCTGATGTACGTCTTTCAAGCCCAACACCTGCCCTACAGCCCGGGCAGTCTGGACGGCTCGCTTGAGGGGGGAGGATAGTAGCACATCGATGTGTTTGTCCGCCAACCAAACCGCTACCGCCTCGGCCTGCCGCAGACCTCGTTCCGAAAGAGGCAGATCCTGCCGTCCCTGGATCAGGCGGGCGCTGTTACCCCTGCTTTCCCCGTGACGCAGGAAGTAGACGTTGAAGCGGCCGCTCAATGTTTTAAAATACTCAACCATATCTCTCGCTTTTTCCGGTGTACTCACCGGATCTGGTCGAGGGGATTGTACCCGATTCCCGCTCCGAGGACAATTGATGATGGAAGGCATGATGAATCGGGGACCATCGATCCCCGGAAACTGAATGCGGGTCGGCTCGGTCAGCTGGGGATCGCTGGTAGATGCTGCTAACCACCCCCGGTAGATCCGCCGATAATAGCAGTAGCCATGATTTACTTGATCTACGAGAAAACAGACTTGATTGCCGAAACCGACAGTCTGAAGTTCGTGAAAGAAGTGGTCAAATCCCGGCCAGACTGTCTTATCAAAGAGATCGGTTCCGGCAAGGTCTACAGGCCGAAACTCGTTCGCAAATCCTGATCCGGCGCCGCTTTCTCGCGAAGGCATGATTTGTATTGTAGGCGCGCTCGCCGTCGACCTGCTCATCAGTAGGGAATGCTTCGTCAAAGGTACGTCGAATCCCTCTTCGATCCGCCTCGCCCCCGGAGGGGTGGGGTACCGGATCTACTCCCATCTGCACAGCCCCAAGATGCTGTTCACCGCCCTCGGCTCCGATGTGTTCGGAAAGTGGCTGATCGAGAACATCGACCAGCCCCAGTGGGTAAATCCGATTTTCCTCGATCAATACTCGACCTCCTGCTACTGTGCTCTGATACAATCCGGCGAGCTTTTCTACGGGGCGGCGGACATGGCCGTGATCGAGGAGGGTCTGAGTTGGCCCCGTTTGCGGGCCCGACTGCCCGAACTGGGAGAGCAGGATTTTCTGGTTCTGGAAGCCAACCTTTCCCCGGATCTCGTTCGCAGCCTGCTCCACCACGTCGGTCGCAGAACCCGAGTCGTCTTCGAGAGTGTGTCGGTGGAGAAGCTTCTTCGCCACGCGGAGGTTTTGAAGAACCTCTATTTGCTCTCCGGCAATGAGGAGGAGTTCAAGGCTCTCGGCAAAATCTATTCAGCGGAGAGAAACGATAAAAAAATCGATGTTCCTCCCGGCCGGGGCTCCCAATCCGACCGTTGGGTGCAGATTTTCCTGGAGGAGAGGAGAATCGAACAGCTGTTGGTGACTCGGGGACGGCGGGGCGTCCGGCTGTATCAACGAGAACTTCGAACCACGACCGGCCGGGAGCAGAGCGGGGGACCGCTGAGCATCTCTGCCAACCGGGTCATCGAAACCGTCGACACCACCGGGGCGGGAGACCGACTGCTGAGCGCGTTTCTCGAAGCCGTCGAACGGGAAGCAGAGACGGGGGATGCGCTCAAGCAAGCCGTGGAATCGGTGGAACGGGCGATCGGGGAGGGAAATCTGTGAAAGACTATCTGAACATCCGCGAGGATGTCGCCGAAGCGATCCGAGAGGGACGGCCGGTAATTGCCTTGGAGTCCACCATCATCGCCCACGGTCTTCCCCGCCCTCAAAACGTGGAGGTCGCCCTTCAGGCCGAGGCGGAGGCCAGAAAGCTCGGTGTTGTTCCCGCCACCGTGGGGATTCTGGGGGGAGAGGTCGTGGTCGGCTTGAGCCCCGAGCAGATCGAGGTGCTGGGAAGCGAAGACGGCGTGCTCAAAGTATCCCGGCGGGATTTCGCCTATGTGCTGGCCACCAAGCGCAAAGGGGCTACCACGGTCTGCGGTACCATGCTGGGGGCCCATCTGGCGGGAA
>Ga0315534_1003409_pt1 | contig 10248 bp, 9 predicted proteins | sample SalMarSW160240MG_FD_203094 | JGI IMG/M metagenome (GOLD analysis project Ga0315534, IMG submission 203094) | Salt marsh sediment microbial communities from the Plum Island Ecosystem LTER, Massachusetts, United States - Salt Marsh Sediment SW1602-40 ...
AACTTGGGAAATTCAACCACTCGCTCCTCGCTGCAGGCAGGCACCATCATCCGCTTTCCATCCCGCCAGATTGGAATTCTTCCCCCCATAATGAATAAGGTATGCTTGACCACCGCCTCACCTCCACCCGCATCCAAAGGCATATAGACATTGATATCCGCTCGGCGAACCTTGTCCATTTGTCGGGCAAGATAGCGAACTCCAACATTGGAAAGTCCCGGGCTGGCACCCAGGCCACTGATGACCATGATTCCTTTTTCGCGAGCCTTTTCAGAGAACTGCTTGATTACTTCGTCTGCGGCGAGCCAATCGTCACAGATGCTGGTGTAATTAACCCCTGCGTCAATCGCTGCCCGCACCAGTTTAGTTTCAAAGAGATAGAAAGGGCCCAGGGCAGATGCGGCCACATCATAACCGCGCATCGTCTCCACCAGAGCATTGTGGTCATTGGCATCTACGGACTTGATATCTACTTTGGCTTTCCCCTTCTGGAGCCTGCCTGCAATCTGGCGGGCTGCTTCCAGATTGCGATCCGCGATGGTAACTTGCTCAACCTCTTCGGCCTGTGCCAGCTCCTCAACTGCACGGCTGCCCATATCGCCGGCACCCCCCATAACAACGATTTTCATTGCGCGCCCTCCTAATTTTTTGGTTTTTGGGAATTTTACTTTGATTTATTTTAAGCATAAATCACCCCAAAGACAACCCTTAATGCTGGTTGACACCAGGGCTTTACGCCATTACAATCCTGCGTGGAAAGGAGGCAAGTGGCTGGGGAAAGAGGCGGACTACTCAGCGCTGGGGGAATCTTAAGCATTACCGTGGGGGCTGCCCAGGTAATCATCGGCGGAGTTATAGCCGCTATATCAGGATTAAATATATCTCTCTGGCTTCCAGGCCTTCCCTACTTTGGAGACCTGTTTGACATCATAGGCGCAATCCCAATTGTAGCAGTTATTATTGGGGTTAGCCTCCTGGTATTAGGCATAATAGCTATAGTTGGCGGTGTAGCCGCGGCAAAAAGAAGCAGCTTTGGATTAGCTCTAGCTGGAGCTATCTGTGCCCTGCCATCAGGCACCCTGGGGGTATTGGCAGTTATTTTTGTGTCTTTGGCGAAGGATGAATTTAAATAAAAATCAGCCTTCCAAAGTGCTTTTCGGGGACAACCAGTTAAAAGTAAGCAATAATTGCCAGTATACCTACCAGGATAAGCCAAATGCCCACCAGGTAATTGAGTATCTTGGGGAAGATCATCACTATTATGCCGAAAACCAGAGTAGCTATTCCGGCAACTAGACCTATGCTGCCACTCATGACACTTATGATAGACATGAGCTATCACCTCCTATCTCTTTAATGCCAGGCATTATATACCACATAAGATTGTGGGCACTACAAGCCCCTGAGAAACTCGGGGCGAAGACGGGAAGAGTCTCTTTCCACAAGTATATCTTCCAATTCTTCAAGCATCCTTTGCTTGTCCTGCGGCAATCTCCCCCGAACTGAGAAGTAATTTGAAGCATGCATAGAACTGAAGAAGCAATTGGTGAAATGGGATTCCTCCACGATGGTCTTGAGTTCCTTCAAGGATTGGAATGGAGAAACAGGATGAAAATCACCTCCCTGCCATTGTTCGTAAAGTGGCGTGCCAGGAACCAAGGTTAAGGTTAGCGCTCCAACATACTCAGGGTCTATCTCGGTGAGGACTCGAGCTGTTTCCAAGCAGTGTTGCTCGGCTCTTGCCACCCCCCCAAGCCCCAGGATAACCGTGACTGAAAAAGTTATCCCGGCCTCCTTAACCCTCCTCCCGGCACTGACCATGTGGTGAGAATCTACCCCCTTGCCAATGCTCTTCAATATTTCATCATCACCACTCTCCAGGCCAGTATAGAAAATAGTTAATTTGAGTTCCCTTAGTCGGTTAAGCTCATCGTGACTGCGACGCAAGATATCCTGCGGAGTAGCATAAGTGCCAATTCTTTCGAGATGAGGAAATTTCTCATTAAGATACTCCAGTACCTCCACCAAGGATTTATAGGGATAAACTAGAGCATCGCCATCTTGAACGAAAATCCTTCTCTGGTCCCAATGTTGGGCTATTTCATACACCATGTTGGGGATAGAAGGTAGAGCAACACCACGTTTCACATATAGAGCCAGTGCATCAATCTCCTGCTTGACTTCGTCAACTTTCCTTATTTTGAGTTTAGAACCATAGTAACCACAAAAGGCGCAGGTATTGTTAGAACAGCCACTGGTCAGCGGCAAGAAATAGCTTCGCCACTCACTTGGTGGTCTGATAATTTCGGGCCTGTCAAACTTTTCCCCTTCTGATGGCATACACTCACTCTCCATGGATTGTTGAACCTTCAGCCAGGTTATCAAGGACAAAAGCCACCGCACCCAGTATGCTAGAATCGTCTCCGAGCAACGCAGGCCTGATTTGAACAGAGGTGGCTGATGTTGTAAAGGCTCTTTCTTCAACTACCTTTATCGCCGGGGCAAGCAGTAAGTTACCCATCTTCGCCACACCACCACCAATCAAAATTAGCTCGGGGTTAAAAATGTTGACCAGATTAGCTAAACCCACACCGAGATAATACCCCAGGCGAGCGATAAGCTGGTTCGCTAACTTATCCCCCTGTTTTGCTGCCTCGAAGACAACCTTAGCATCAACTCTGGTTAAATCACCACCAGCGAACTCAACAATAGAGGTACTGGCACCTTCCTCGATGTGCTTTACTGCTTCTCTGGCTAAAGCGGTGCCCGAAGCCAGAGTTTCCCAGCATCCTACATTGCCACAGTTGCAGCGTGGTCCGTTTACGTCTATGGTCATATGTCCAATCTCGCCTGCGGCTCCAAGGACACCAGTATAAGGCTTGCCATTGCAAATGATGCCACCCCCGATGCCGGTGCTAACCGTAACGTAAATGAGGTTAGCAACTTGCTTCTTTACCCCAAAGCACCACTCCCCCAAAGCAGCCAGACTGGCATCGTTTCCCAGATAGGTGGAGACATTAAACCTTTGATGGACAGCATCTCCCAGGGGCACTTCATGCCAGCCAGGAAGGTTAGGGGAGAAAATAACCTTGCCCTTCTTGGAATCTATAATGCCCGCCGCAGCGATGCCTATGCCGGAAAGCTGAGATAGAACAACATTACTTGAAGATATAGCCATGTCAATGGTGGTAAATATGTTATCTATTACGACCTGGGGGCCAGCTTGAGCAGAAGTTGAACCATAGCCGCGAGAGATGACCTTCCCCTCGTCGGTAACAACAGCGGCGGCAATTTTAGTGCCCCCAACATCCACCCCTAAGATTAACTTCTCACTCATTGTTCACGCTACCAACCTTCACATACTATTTCGCCAATAGCAGGCTTGTCAATAACACACTTAAACAGCTAAAATGCAATAAGATGATTGAATTTGAGCATATCAAGAAACTTTCACATCCATCTCCATCCAAGATAGTGCTATTGGTGATAGACGGCGTAGGTGGTCTGCCTCATCCCAAAACTGGCAAGACAGAATTAGAATCAGCGAGAAAACCTAACCTGGATAAACTAGCCCAGGAATCGCTCTGCGGACTCATCGACCCGGTAAGCTCGGGAATTACCCCTGGCAGCACGCCAGGGCACTTAGCACTCTTCGGATACGACCCCATTAGATACAATATCGGCAGGGGAATCACAGAAGCGATTGGGATAGATTTAGCACTAAAGAAAAGCGATGTCGCCGCTCGAGGTAATTTCTGCACCGTTGATGATCGGGGAATTATCGTTGATAGGAGGGCAGGACGAATCTCTACAGAGGAAAATACTAGATTATGTCAACTACTGAATGAGATTAGTATCCCTGGAACTGAAATCATAGTGTCGGCAGTGAAGGAACATAGATTCGTGCTCATCCTTCGAGGCGATGAGTTGTCACCCCAATTAACCGATTCTGACCCTCAGCAAACAGGGTTAGCTCCCAGGAAGATAGAGGCATTGTCCACGAAGGCAGAAAAAATGGCGGAGATTGCCAATAAATTCGTGCACCAGGCCGAGAGATTGCTTCGCCCTGCTCACAACGTCTCCCCGGCCAACATGGTGTTGTTGCGCGGATTTTCCCAATATCCCGATATACCTTCCATGTCTGCGATCTATAAATTAAAGCCCGCAGCCATCGCCCTATACCCCATGTATCGAGGTTTGGCTAAACTGGTGGGGATGGAGGTGCTTCATTCAGGTAACAACATAACGGACCAGCTAGAAAGTCTGCGCCGTAATTATGAAAATTTCGACTTCTTCTTCGTCCATTTTAAGGCAACAGACTCCCGAGGAGAGGATGGGAACTTCGAGGCTAAAGTGCAAGCCGTTGAGGAAGTTGATGCTGCGCTTCCTTTGTTGCTCAAATTAGAGCCTGATGTTCTCATCATTACTGGAGACCATTCCACCCCAGCAACTCTGGCCCTGCATAGCTGGCATCCCGTTCCTTTTATGCTTCGCTCTAAATGGTGTCGGCTTGATAGAGTGACCGAATTCTCAGAGCAAGCCTGCCTTGCTGGTGGTTTAGGACGATTCCCCGCAATAGAAATAATGCCGCTGGCTATGGCTAACGCTCTAAAATTAGACAAATTTGGTGCTTGAAAGTGAAGGTTAGAAAAGCAGTTGTTCCCGCCGCTGGCTGGGGCACAAGGTTCCTGCCCATTACCAAATCCATTCCCAAAGAAATCCTGCCCCTGGTAGATAAGCCAATTATCCAATATGCCGTGGAGGAATGTGCCGCTTGCGGAATTGAATTGATAATCATAATCACGTCCCAGGGAAAAGCAGCCATCGAGGATTACTTTGATAAAAGTGTAGGGCTGGAGCACATCCTTGAACAAAGGGGCAAAGAGGATTTGTTAGCCAAAATATCTCACCTCGCGGACTTGCCCAACATCTGCTTTGTCCATCAAAAAGAATTGCTTGGATTGGGGCACGCTGTACTCTCCACCAAAGATGTAGTAGGCAAAGAGCCATTTGTCGTAATACTTCCCGATGACCTCTTTGAGCAAAGAGAACTGGTACTTAAAAAAATGTTAAAAATCTTTGATGAATATCAAGGTAGCGTTGTTGCCTTGAAGAAAGTGGAGCCAGATGAGATAGCAAGGTACGGCATAATTAAACCGAAGAAGGTAGCCAAGAATGTTTACCAAGTTATGGACATGGTAGAAAAACCAGAGCCATCGAAGGCTCCATCAAATCTCGCTATCATGGGCAGATATGTGCTTACACCGGAGGTCTTCCAGGAATTACAGTCCACCAACCTCGGCGTAGGTGGTGAGATTCAGGTGACCGATGGATTAAAGCGGTTGCTCCAAAGACAAGCTATATTTGGGTATGAAATTGAAGGCGATCATTATGATGCTGGCACAATACCGGGGTGGATTAAAGCAACAATAGCAATGGCTTTGAAACATCCTGAAATAGGGCCGGAGTTGAAAGATTATCTAATCCATCTTGCCCGAGGTAAAGTTTAACCTCCTTCCCCTGGCAGGGGTGTCTTCACCAAACCTTCTTGTTGTAGTGTATCCATAAGACGAGCAGCCCTGGGGTAACCAATGCGAAGACGGCGTTGTAGGAAGGAAATGGAGAGATGCTCATGCTCCTTCGCCATCTGCCTCGCTTCCTCCAAAAGGGGGTCTTTGAACGCACCAATTCTTTGACCTGAAGAAGTTAATTCATCCACTTCATCAAAATTGATAAGGCTCGCCCCTGGCCTGCGTTGGTTCCCCCAAAAGTATACTAATTTCTGTATTTCAGGATCAGAGACGAAAACCCCCTGAAGGCGCTTGGACTTGGCGGCTTCAGTAGGCATGTAAAGCATATCACCCCTACCAAGCAATTTCTCAGCGCCTACTGTATCAAGAATAGTGCGCGAATCAATCTGGGAAGTAACCGCAAAGCTAATTCGAGTAGGAAAGTTAGCTTTAATAAGTCCGGTAATCACATCAACGGAGGGACGTTGAGTAGCTACAATAAGATGGATGCCAGTGGCTCGAGCCAGCTGAGCCAATCGGCAAAGACACCGCTCCACTTCATCAAAGGCGGTCATCATCAAATCAGCTAGCTCATCAATGACAAGCACCAAATATGGCAGCGTCTCTTCAAGTGAGCGGTCTTTATTATAACCTTCAATGTTGCGCACCCCCGCCTGGGCAAACTGACGATAGCGCCTATCCATTTCGTGATTAAGCCAGCGCAATGCTTTTAAGGCTCTATCAGTTTCCACAACCACCGGAGCAACTAAATTAGGTATCCCATTGAAAACCACTAATTCCACCCGCTTTGGGTCGATCATAATGAACTGGACATCGTCAGGACTGTTATGTAAAAGCAAGCAACAAATAATGGACTCCAAACAAACAGTCTTACCACTGCCGGTAGCACCAGCAATAAGCAAATGAGGCATTTTAGCCAGGTCAGCCACAATTGCTTCACCGCCAGCACCCTTCCCTAAAACAATGCCTACTTTTGATTTAGCTCTAATCCTCTGAAAGGCTGTGGTTTCTATCACGCTACGGAGAGAAACTGCCCCAAACACGGTATTGGGAACCTCAATGCCTACCATCGACTTCCCAGGCACAGGAGCTTCAATCCTAACGCTGTGGACAGCTAAAGCTAGAGCTAAATCGTTAGCTAAAGATGTTATGCGGTCTACCCTGACCCTGACTCTCGATACTTCCTCTAATCGTGTTTGAGTACTGCCATCCCTATCCCTCTCCTTGATCTCCTTATACTTCCTATCCCAGCCTGGCTCAACACCAAACTGTGTCACCGTAGGACCTATGTTTGTTTGCACCACTTTAGCTTCCACACCATAGCTAGCTAAAGCTTCTTCAATCACTCGAGCCCGCTTATTGACATCATCCTGGGACAACTCCACTTCTACCGGTTTATCCAGAATCTCAATCGGCGTAAGTTGCCAACCACCAGGGGTAGTAATTAGTTCATGCTCTCTTATTACCTGCTCTACCTGTCCTGCTTGTTCTCCCTCAGGAACCTCAATATGACTGGGTTCAGCGGGAGTAGGCTCAGCCGGAGTGGTTTCAGCAGGGACAGCTGACGTAATGACAGCTCGGGGCCGGAGGCGAGCCCAAATACGTCTAAAGGCATGACGACAATATTGGCCTACAGTGGTTATCGCATGCCAGATTTCATCGGGGATTATTAAAATAGTCCCCACAAGGACAAGCCCGATTATTCTCAAAACACCCACAACACCAGGAGCGCTGACTATGCTCTGACCAATTTCACCCCCTAATGTAGCCTCGCTTAGAATGCCGCTACCAGGGTTGAAAAAAGAAAGTGCTCCCCAAATAGCTATGGCAAGGATGACTCCTCCCACAAACCGATTCCACCGCCTTGTTAGAAGAGGAAAATGCCGTCCCTTCACCAACCAGACTATCACACCCACTGCGATGGCTATCAGAACCAGCCCGAGACCAAACAAGCCAAGCACAGCAGCTCCCGACTCGACTAAAATGGGATAGAACAGATAAAGCAACCCTACTGTGACAAGAACTAATATAAGCCTCCATACTAAAGGCTTGACAAAGAAAGCCGCGAATTGCCTCACTGCTGATTGGTTCCCTGTCTTTCCCCGCTTTAGTCTGGAAGTTGCTTTATGTTTCCCCTTGCGCATGGGAAAAACTACGCCTCCACAGTTATCGGAATAATTATAGGGTGGCGATGAGTTCGCTTGTAGAAGAAATCTGCCAGGAGCGTTTTAACCCTGGCATCAGCAGCATCAGGGTTAGATAAACACTTTGGAGCACTTTTCAAGCCTGCTACCAGTACCTCCTGACTTTGCTCAACCAGTTTCTCGCCATCCTTGGTATCAACAAACCCCCGGCTTAGAATTTTAGGCTTCCTTGCTAGTTTGCCACCTTTAACATCAATGACAGTCACTACCACTACAATTCCATCTTGAGAAAGCTGCTTTCGGTCACGAAACACAGCGCTATCCAGGGCATATGTCTTTGAACCAACCACGTAAATGTCCTCCATCGCAATCTTACCCACAACCTTCCCCTTCTCCTTCCCTAATTCAAGTATATCTCCGTCCTGAAGGACAAAGGCATTATCCTTAGCCATGCCCAGATTTTCAGCTAGCTTAGCATGCAAGCTTAAATGGCGATATTCGCCATGAATAGGGATAAAGAACTTAGGCTTAACCAGGGTAAGTAACAACTTCAACTCTTCTCGACTGCCATGACCATGGACATGAATTTGAGCTAACTTATCATAAACCACGTAAGCACCTTGCTGAAAAAGGCTGTCGATGGTTTTATTAATCAACGATTCATTGCCAGGGATGGGGGTTGCTGATATCACCACAGTGTCACCAGGGACAATCTGCACCTGGTCATGGTCTCCATTAGCTATCCTCACCAAAGCAGAGGTAGGTTCACCTTGACTCCCGGTAGCTAATATCACAATTTGATTGTGCGCCAAATGTTTAAGCTCATCACTCTGGCAGAAAATGCCCGGAGGCGCAACGAGATAACCTGACTCCAGAGCTACTCGCGCTATCTCCTTCATACTTCGTCCGGTGATAAACACACGGCGATTGTGTTTAGCAGCAGCGTCAATTACCTGCTGTACGCGAGAAATAAGGGAAGCAAAAGTGGTTATAATTACTCTTCCTGAAGCCCCAGCAATGATATTACCTAAAACATCGCTGACCACCTTTTCAGAAGGAGTATATCCAGAAAGCTCAACATAAGTAGAGTCGGAGAAAAGAAGTAAAACACCCTTCCCTCCTAATTGCGCCAGCCGACTAAGGTCAGTTGGCTTGTCAATTATCGGTGTGTAATCAATCTTGAAATCACCACTGTGGACTATGACGCCTAAAGGGGTATCAATGATTAACCCCGTAGTATCAGGAATACTATGACACACCGGGAAAAACTCCACGGTAAAGCTACCAAGCCTGATTTTATCCCCGTGGGAAACTATATTTAGCTTTGATTTATCCTTCATCCTTCGTTGCTTGAACCCGCTGGAGAGCAATTTCCCGGTAAACTCAGCGGTGTAAACAGGACAATCAAGTTGAGGTAAGATATAAGGCAAAGCGCCAATATGGTCTTCATGCCCGTGAGTAATAATCATCCCCTTTATATTTTCTTTCTTCTTCAAAAGGTAGCTAATATCAGGGATAAGAAAATCGACTCCAAACATTTCTTCGTTAGGAAACATAAGCCCGGCATCAATGAGTATGATGTCGCTGCCACATGCCAGGGCCATCATGTTCTTGCCAATCTCTCCCAACCCCCCAAATGGAATTATGTTTAGTTTCTCCTGCACCATTATTTCAACCTCAGAATAATTCTAGCTGCCGAGTATTGACTTCTTCAGGCATCTCTTCATATTGAGCTAGTATTTGAGGAATTCGGAGCATGTCCTCCTGGATGATTTCACGTAGACTTCCTTGGTGAAGAGCAGCAGCGGGATGATACATAGGATAGTAAACGACATTATCACATTTCCGCGGTTCTCCATGAATTTTGCTTATGCCTTCCCCGGGGAAATACTTGACCAGGGAATAACGCCCCAGAGTGACAATTATCTTAGGCCGGATTATTTCCACCTGACGGTCAAGCCATTTAGAGCAAGCTTGTATTTCGGCAGGTAAAGGGTCACGATTTTGCGGGGGACGACATTTGATCACATTGGCAATGTAAACCTGCTCCCGACTCAATCCAATGGAGGCTAACAACTGGTCTAAGAATTCCCCTGCTGCTCCTACAAAAGGGCGCCCCTGCTGATCTTCATTCCAGCCAGGTGCCTCACCAATAAACAGCAAATCAGCATCCTCGGGGCCTTCGCCGGGCACCACCTTGGTGCGATGCCTGGCTAGCTCGCAATCCTGGCAACTGGCAATCTGTTGATAAAGTTCAGTCAAAGTTGACATCTAAAAAAGTGAAAAACTCATTCCTCCTCTTCACTTTCATCCTCTTCCCAAATAGGCTCGGTGAAGTGGTCAATAAATTCAGCAGTAGCCAGCTTGATTATTTCCCCCATCTCCTCCTTCGATTGCTTAGCCATATCGCTAAGCTCAGTCAACTCAATATCAATCTCCAACATCCTGGTTAGAACTTTGAGCACGGCATAAGATGCCCCAGGATTTGGTATCTGAATGGCGTATCTCGGCACCTCCCCTAATAAACAGATACCTTCAATATCCCGCTCCTTAGCCATTCCCAAAAATAAACC
>Ga0315534_1003410_pt1 | contig 10246 bp, 7 predicted proteins | sample SalMarSW160240MG_FD_203094 | JGI IMG/M metagenome (GOLD analysis project Ga0315534, IMG submission 203094) | Salt marsh sediment microbial communities from the Plum Island Ecosystem LTER, Massachusetts, United States - Salt Marsh Sediment SW1602-40 ...
GCATTGAGCCGGGCGGCGCGATCATCGCGCTCCTCGGCGAGGGCGATCAGATCGATGACCGTCTCATTGGCGCGAACCAGTTCGCCGCGGATGACGGCCGCGGTCGCGAGCCAGAACATCACATGAGGCGATTCAGGAGGGTCTCCGAGCCGCTCGCACAACTCGCGCGCCCGGCTGAACGTCGCCACCGCCACAGTCGACGCCGGACCTTGCGTAGCGATCAGGCAAGGGGCGAGCGCCAGCTGCAGGTCGAGTTCCAGCCGGTCCTTCTCCACGCCGGCGGGAAGACGCCGGACCGCCTCGATCCCGTGCTGCAGATGCGCCGTGGCCTCGATATTGGCTGAGGTCGAGGCGGCATTGCGCCCGGCCCGTAGCCAGTACTCGGCCCCGCGCTTGACCAGGCCCGCCTCGGTGAGGTGCCACGCCAGCATCTCGGGCTGAGCTTCGACCAGTTCGGGGAAATGCCGCTCGAAGGCTTGGGCGATCGCGGCGTGCAGCTGGGTGCGCCTGGTCTTGAGCAAGCCGGCATAGGCGGCGTCGCGCACCAGCGCATGTTTGAAGGTATAAACGGTGTGGGGTTTCCCGCCGCGAGAAAACAGCAGCTCGGAGTGAATGAGCTGATCAAGCGCCTCGTCCAGCTTGTCTTGGGGAAGCGCCGACACCATGCTCAGAAGCTCGTAGAAAAACTCGCGTCCGACGGCGGCGCCGGTCTGGGCGATATCTTTGGCCGAGGCCGAGCGGTCAAGGCGCGCAAGCAAGGAGCCTTGCAAGGTGGTCGGGATCGCCCACAGGGGCAGCGGGCCGTCGAGCACATAGCGACCGTCCCGCTGTTGCAGCAATCCGCTTTCAAGCATCGTCTTGGTCAGTTCTTCGATGAAGAGCGGCACGCCATCGGTGCGGGCCAGCAGCTCGTTGACGACGGCGTCCGGCAATGATTTGCCGCCGGTCACGCGTTCAATCAGCGCGACGCCGTCGCGGCGGCTCAAGCGGCTGAGGGCAATCGTCGTTACATGCGAATGGCCAGGCCATGGCGCGACAAACTCCGGCCGCGCGGTGATCAAGAACAATGCCCTGGTCTGTCCGGTCCGTTCGACGGCATGCACCAGGAATTCGAGCGATGTTGGATCGACCCAGTGGATATCCTCGAAAGCGAGCAGCACCGGCCGCCGAGCCGCCAACGCCTGGACGTGGCTCCACAGCGCCGCCAGCGTCAATTCTTTCCGCTTCTGCGGCGTTATATCGGGCTGATGCGGCCGCTCGCTCACCGGCAGCGCAAGGAGATCAGCGATAAGCGCCGTCTGGTCCGGACTCGTCGCGCATCGCGCCAGCAAGTCCTCCAGTTTAGCTAATTTTTCCTCGGGCGATTCGCCGCGCTGAAACCCCGCGGCCCGACTCAGCTGCGCGACGATCGGGAACAGCACGCTGTTCGCGTGATGCGGAGAGCAGAAATAGCGCAGCGCTAGATGCGGCTCGCGCTCCAGCATTTCTTCCAGCGCAAGCATGATGTGCGACTTGCCAATTCCGGGCTCGCCAGTGAGAACGACGACTTGGCCTTCGCCCTCGGCCGCCCGCCGCCATCGGCGCCGCAAGATGTCCATCTCTTCGTCGCGGCCGAGAGGGTGCTTAACCTTGGCCCCGTGGCGGGCGGCAAAGCGGCTTTCTACTTCCGTCGCGTTCAGCACTTGCCAGGCCGGCACCGGCTCCGCCAATCCCTTGAGCGGAATGAGACCGAGATCACGGTACTCGAATTGCCCGGCGGCGATGCGTCGGGTGTTCGCGCAGATCACCACCGTGCCCGGCTCGGCGAAGGTCTGCAGGCGAGCGGCCAAATTCGGCGTTTCCCCGAAGGCCGCCTGCTCCTGGGAGGCGCCTTCTCCGATGAGATCGCCGACGACGACGGTGCCGGTTGCGATCCCCACGCGAACTTGCAAAGCGGTATCGACCCGCAGCTTCGCCACCGCCGAGATCAGCGCCAGCCCCGCGCGCACCGCCTGATCGGCATCGTCTTCATGCGCCGTTGGATAGCCGAAATAGGCGAGAACGCCGTCGCCCGAATATCGCGCAATGACTCCCACGTGAGCCGCGATAACCTGCGCGATGCATTTGTTGTAAGCGGCGATAATGTTTCGATAGTCTTCGGGATCGAGACGCGTCGAAAGCGCCGTCGAACCCACCAAATCGCAGAACAGCACCGTGAGCTGGCGCCGCTCGGCTTCGATCGGCGGACGCGCGATGGTTTTCCGTGAAGGTTCGGGCGGAGGGCTCGTCGCCGATAAAGCTGCGCCGCAATTGCCGCAATACTTATTGCCTGCGGAATTCTGGCGGCCGCAGCTGGGGCAATTCAGCACCAGCGCGACGCCGCAATCTCCGCAGAAGTTCTTGTCATCAGGATTGAGCCTGCCGCAATTGGGGCATCGCACTTCTGTGCTCGTGTGCGTCGCCGTCGACTCCCCATTTACGTCTCTGCCCAGAGGCCGTTACGGGGCTGGACGATAAGCCTTGCGTGCGCGTGACAGCAAGAGCGGGCCAAGCAAATGCTCGTGAGCATACAACGTGCAACCTGCTCGTGCATGCGATTATGCGAATAGGTGCGCACAGCCCGCCGTGCTCAACCTGGTGGTGCGTCGACAAGAACCCATAAGGATCGAGCGTTCGCATGCAAACGGTGTCGCTGGGCGTCGCGTGAACGGCGGAAAGTTTAAGGGCGGGGCGATCGCTCCGACGCCGGAAGCGCGCCCGCTCACGCCTCGATACGGACGCAAGGCGCGCCTGCTTCGATCCGGCCGATGCGGCGCGTGGGCCGAGTAGCTCGCGGCCAGGATCTGCTGCAGGATCGTGTCCACCCGCTCGGCCGCGCAGGCGACCAGCAGGCCACCTGGGGTTTGCGGGTCGGTGAGTAGATTGCGCCGCCAATCCGGAAGATCGGCAGGCAGGATCACGCTGTCGCCGTAGCTCGCCCAGTTACGTCCCGACACGCCGGTGACGAGGCCTTGGCGGAGGAGGGGGACGGCCTCGCGCGGCAGCGGCAACCCATCGTCTTTTAAGGCCCTGCCTTGGGACGCGGGCGGCGGTCTAGTCTAGCGGAGCGCTGCGGCGCTACCGCTGCTTCAATATCCGGAACACGAAGAGCGTGCCGCGCTGCTCCTGCCCGGTGAGCGCTTGGCCGGTCTGGTTGACGAAATGCGGCACGTCGATGACGGTCAGCGGATCCGTGCACTCGAGCACGAGCGTTCCGCCGATCGGGACCTTGCGCAAGGCTTTAGCTGCCCGCAGCACCGGCTGCGGGCAGCGCAAACCGCGCAGGTCGAGGACCGTGTCGTCCATGGCCGCGTTCCGGGCATCACCGGCGGGCTCGCGAACGATACGCCTGCATTGCGCATTGCTCGTCAGGCCGCGGTCAGTTCCTTCGTCCGGATCGTATACCTGAACGAATCCGGGTCGAGGTAATCGAGCAGCAGACCCGTGGTTTCGGCCTGGGGATACATCAAAAAGCCGAGCTTGGCGTCAATCGAGCCCGGCAGCGCGACGTCGTGGGCGAAGTTGTAGGCGAGCCAATTGGTTTCCCAGGAACCGAACAGCGCCTTGCGCGCTGCGGCGACCTTCGGATCGTCCATGGCGAGATGGCCCGGCGGCTCTTCGAGGGCGACTTGGCGCACGTCGGCGGGGTCGATCGGCACCCGGCCAAACCCCGGAGCAGGGGGCCACGGCTGCGCGACGTCGCACCGCGACAAGCCGAATGCGGCAACGCCCAATACCGTAAATCATTACCGGCGCGACGGGGCAGCAACCCGGGTCGGCTTGCCGGCGTATCGTAAAGTGCACCCCGAAACTCGGGAGCCCAGCGTTGCGTCACCGGAAGATGAAGCGACTTCAAGGCTGGCGCGGTCAACGGGCCCCTTGGTCGTAAGCGCCGCCTCGCTCCAGAAATTCACGTCGCTAAGTAAAAATAGAAATGAATACATGGCAATGACCGCCTTATTAAGGAGTATACTTGCGCAATGATCGCAATGATCAGGTGTAACGAATAATTGTTATTCATCGCAATATTGCGATTGGACGGCGATTCTTGCATGAAAAGCCCGGCCGGCCCGACGCAATTGCAGTCTAAGACTGCGCGATCACACGCGATTTTCCCTGTCAGTCGGGCGCATTGGTCGCATCGATCTTGTTTGACACTTTTCTAAAGAAACCCTAACTTTGACCTCCAACAATTTTGCGTGCGGCGACTGCGGATCAACCGCGGCGCTGGAGAACAACAGGGCTGGAACGCAAGGAGGGATGGTCCCCATGAACATCGCATTCTCGCGGCGCCAATTTCTGGTGGGCGCGGGTGCGGGCATGGCGGGCACGACCTTGGGCGCGCTTGGATTCGGCGACGTCGAGTCCGCGTATGCTCAGGCCATACGCCCGTACAAGCTCGCGCAAACGATGGAAGCCCGCAACACATGCCCATACTGCTCGGTCAGTTGCGGCATGATCCTGTATTCACGCGACGATAAGGCGCGAAGCGGCAAGCGCGAACTCATCCATATCGAAGGCGATCCGGATCACCCGGTCAATCGCGGCACGCTGTGCCCCAAGGGCGCGGCGGCGCTGGATTTCGTGCGGGCGAAGACGCGGGTGCCCTACCCGATGCACCGCAAGCCGGGCTCCAACAAGCTCGAGCGGGTCTCCTGGGACTTTGCGATGGATCGCATCGCCAAGTTGATGAAGGAAGACCGCGACCAGAACTTCATCGCGACCAACGGCGCCGGCGTCACCGTCAATCGTTGGGTCACCACCGGATTCCTCGGCGGCTGCGCCGCCACCAACGAAGCCGGCTGGCTGACTTACAAGTTCGTGCGTAGCCTGGGGCTTGTACAAGTCGACAACCAGGCAAGGATATGACACTCGCCGACGGTGGCCAGTCTGGCTCCAAGTTTCGGCCGCGGTGCGATGACCAACAATTGGACGGACATCAGAAACGCTGATGTCGTCGTCATCATGGGTGGGAATGCTGCAGAGGCGCATCCCTGCGGCTTCAAGTGGGTCACGGAAGCGAAGGCGCACAACAACGCCAAGCTGATCGTGGTTGACCCGCGCTTCACGCGTTCGGCGGCGGTCGCCGATTTCTATTGCCCGATCCGGCCCGGCACCGACATCGCCTTCCTCGGCGGCGTCATCAACTACCTCTTGTCGAATGACAAGATTCACAAGGAGTATGTGGCGAACTATACCAACGCGTCCTACATCGTGCGCGCCGGTTATAAGTTCGATCCAGAGGAAGGGCTGTTCTCGGGCTATGACCCAAAGACGCGCAGCTATGACCGGACCGAGTGGGAATACGAGATCGGGCCCGACGGCTACGCGGTGCGTGACACCACGCTCAGCAATCCGCGCTGCGTCTACCAGCTCCTGAAGCAGCACTACTCCCGCTATACGCCGGAGCTGGTGTCATCCGTCACCGGATCGCCGAAGGACAAGTTCCTGAAGGTCTGCGATTACATTGCAACGACTGCGAATGGCGAGCGGTCGATGACCTTCATGTATGCGTTGGGGTGGACGCAGCATTCGCACGGATCACAGAACATCCGTACGGCGGCGATGATCCAGTTGTTGCTCGGCAATATCGGCGTTCCCGGCGGCGGCATCAATGCGTTGCGCGGCCACTCGAATGTGCAGGGCTATACCGACATCGGCATCCTTGCGCATCTAATCCCCGGCTACCTCGGCATGCCGCGGGACACGGAAGCCAACTTCGCCACCTATCTGGGCAAACGCAACTTCAAACCATTGCAGCCGAACCAGGTCAGTTACTGGCAGAACTACAACAAGTTCATGGTCAGTTTCCTGAAGGCCATGTACGGCGAGAACGCGAAGCCGGAGAACGACTACGGCTTCGACTGGTTTCCCAAAATCGACGTCGTCTACGATCACCTGCGCCAGTTCGAGTTGATGCATCAGGGCAAGGTCAATGGCTATATCTGCCAGGGCTTCAACCCGCTTTTCTCCACCCCGAACAAGCGCAAGATCATTGCCGCGCTGTCGAAGCTGAAGTTCCTCGTCAGCATCGATCCGCTGGAAACCGAGACGGCGCATTTCTGGGAGAACCACGGCGACTACAACAATGTCGACCCCACAAAGATCCAGACGGAGGTGTTCATGCTTCCGTCGACCTGCTTTGCGGAGGACGAAGGTTCGCTCACCAATTCGAGCCGGGCGCTGATCTGGCATTGGCAGGGCTCCTCACCGCCCGGCGAAGCGAAGACCGACATCGACATTCTCGCCGATCTGTTCCTGCGTATCCGCGCGCTCTATCAGAAAGAGGGCGGCAAGGTGCCGGAGCCGATCCTCAACACGGATTGGAGCTACAAGAACCCGAAGGAGCCCACGCCTGAGGAGCTCTTGCGTGAACTGAACGGCCGCGCCCTCACCGATCTTGTGGACGCGAACGGCAATGTGGCCCGCAAGGCCGGTCAGCAATTGTCGAGTTTCGGCGAATTGCGTGACGACGGCTCCACCATGTCGGCGAATTGGCTCTATACCGGCTCGTTCACCGAGGCGGGCAACATCGCGGCGAGCCGCGATAATTCCGACCCGAGCGGCAAGGGCGTCTACCCCAAGTGGGGCTATGCCTGGCCCGCTAATCGGCGGCTTTTGTACAATCGCGCGTCCGCCGATCCGAACGGTAAGCCGTGGTCGGCCCACAAGGCATATATCGAATGGAACGGCACGCGCTGGGTCGGCGCCGACGTGCCCGACTATGGGGCGACATTGGCGCCGGACCGCAATGCCGGACCGTTCATCATGAATCCGGAGGGCGTGTCCCGGCTATTCGCCCGCAAGCTGATGGCCGAAGGGCCGTTCCCGGAACATTACGAGCCGTTCGAAAGCCCGGTCGAAAACGCGTTCCATCCGAAGATGGCGAGTAATCCGGCCGCCCGTGTGTTCAAGGGCGACATGGAGATGTTCGGCAAACCGAAAGAGTTCCCCTATGTCGGAACGACCTACCGTCTGACCGAGCATTTCCACTTCTGGACCAAGCACAACGCGATCAACTCGGTGCTCCAGCCGCAGCAGTTTGTCGAGATCTCGGAGGAACTCGCCAAGGAGAAAGGCATCACGGATGGCGGCTGGGTGAAAGTGACGTCCAACCGCGGCTGGGTGAAGGCCAAGGCGGTGGTCACCAAGCGCATCGGCAAACTGATGTGCGGGAACAAGCCCGTGCATGTGGTCGGCGTACCGCTGCATTGGGGTTTCATCGGTGTCGCCCGCAAGGGCTACGCCGCCAACGAACTCACCCCGTATGTTGGCGACGCCAACACGCAGGCGCCTGAGTACAAGGCGTTCCTTGTCGATATCGAGCCCATATCTGGGCCGGTGGCATAAAGGGAGGGAGCGATGACCTTTCAATTCGTTCTTCCCCCTCCGCCAACCACGGACGTAAAGCCGCGCATGTCCGACGCCGATCTGATTCAGCGCTCGGCCTCGACCGTGACCCCGCCGGCAAAGCGGCTCACCGAGGTGGCGAAGCTTATCGACGTGTCGAAATGCATCGGCTGCAAGGCGTGTCAGGCCGCCTGCCTCGAGTGGAACGATCTGCACGAGGAGATCGGCGTGAATACGGGGGTTTACGACAACCCACCCGACCTCACGCCGGCGAGCCTGACCGTGATGCGCTTCACCGAGTGGGTCAACCCGGAGACGAAGAATCTCGAATGGTTGATCCGCAAGGACGGGTGCATGCACTGCTCCGACCCCGGGTGCCTGAAGGCATGTCCGGCGCCGGGCGCGATCGTGCAGTACTCAAACGGAATCGTCGATTTTGTGCACGAGAACTGCATCGGCTGCGGCTACTGCGTGAGGGGATGTCCGTTCAACATCCCGCGCATTTCTCAGGTCGATCACAAGGCTTACAAGTGCACGCTGTGCTCCGACCGCGTCGCCGTTGGTCAGGGCCCGGCCTGCGCCAAAGCCTGCCCCACCCAGGCGATCGTGTTCGGCACCAAAGAGGAAATGAAGAAGCACGCGGACACCCGCATCGCCGACTTGAAGTCCCGCGGTTACAAGAATGCGGGGCTCTATGATCCGCCGGGCGTGAACGGCACGCACGTGATGTACGTGCTGCATCACGCCGACCAGCCGCAACTCTATCACGGCTTGCCGAAGAACCCGACGATCAGCCCGGTTGTCGAACTGTGGAAGGGCTTGGTGAAATACGCCGGGCTCGGCGCGATCGGGGCCGTCGCCGTGTTTGGGGCCCTTCATCACCTCGTCAAGGGCGGCAACCGGGTCCCGCATGAAGATGAAGAAAAGGCCAAGCAATTGGCGGAGGGTGAGCGAGTATGACGGTCTCTCAAGCAAATCCGGACAAGCGCGACCCCGCGGCCGCGCATCACCCCGCCGGTGTCGGTCCCCAAGGCCCAGTGCACGAGACCGACTCGCAAGCCGAGCCGCTGGTGGTCGACCGCTACACGGTTCTGGCCCGAGTCAATCACTGGATCACGGCGATCTCGTTCGTGCTTCTGGTCCTGTCGGGCCTCGCCTTGTTCTACCCGGCGCTGTATTTCCTCACCGGGCTGTTCGGCGGGGGAGAGAATGCGCGCGCCATTCATCCGTGGCTCGGCATTATACTGGTCATCGTTTTCTTCGGATTGTTCCTGCGGTTCTGGCGGTACAATCTGTGGGAGCGCAACGACAGCGTCTGGCTGAGTCGTATTCGCGATGTGCTCGGCGCCCGCGATGATGATTTGCCGGAACTCGGCAAATACAATGCCGGGCAGAAGATCGTGTTCTGGTCGATGGCCGTCCTTCTGCTCGTCTCGCTCGTGACCGGTCTCGTGATCTGGGATCAATATTTCTACCAGTATACGTCGATCGATCAGAAGCGGCTTGCCGTGCTCGCGCACGCGATCGCGGCCATCGTGATGATCTGCGTGTGGATCATGCACGTCCACGGGGCGGCCTGGGTGCGCGGAACGGTGCGTGGAATGACGCGCGGAAACGTTACCGGCGGCTGGGCGTGGCGCTATCACCGCCGTTGGCTGCGCGACCTGGTCGCCGGCAAGGACGAAGAACACCACACAGGAGCGACGCCGGCGGAGTGACCGCGCCGCCCGTTGAATGCCACGTGGCCCGTGTGGTTCGTGAGGTCGAGCAATGAAGGACGCAGGCGCGCCGCAGCGCGATCCGGTTCCGATCGGGGAGGCGGCGACGCCTCCCTTTGTGAAGCTGCCCAATCCTGCAACGCTGTTTTCGGACCGTGCCGAGCGCTTCGCCGTCCTCGCGCGCGATCACGCGCTTGGGCCATATTTGCGCTTCCTCGCCGGTCTGTGTCAGGCTCAGCACCGCGCGCTCGACGATCTGCCGGAGCCCGAGCGGCCGTCCCCAGAAGCGCTTGCGCTGGCGCATGAGCATGCCATGCCACCGCTCGATCGCTTGCGCATGGCCGCCGATCCGGCCTACGACGCAGCGCTCGATCGTCTGTTGTCGCTGTGCGGGACGATCGACATGCCGGACGCGGCGCGAACGGCGCTGTCTCGCCTTGCCGACGCCGACGCCGCGACACGGATTGCGGCGGCGCGCGCGGCGCTCGCCAACGCGCCTGAGACCGAGACGCTCGGCGAGCACGTTTTTGTGGCCGCTGCCTTGCAGGTGCATTTCGCACGGCTCGCCGCCGGCCTCGACGCCGCTCGTCTTGTGGCGGTCGGCGACGGCGTCTGCCCGGCCTGCGGCGGGCCGCCGGTCTCCTCGATGGTCGTCGGCTGGCTGGGCGCGCATGGGACGCGGTTTTGCTCCTGCGCGCTGTGCGGGACGCTTTGGAACTATGTCCGCATCAAATGCGCGGTATGCGGCTCGTCCGAGGGCATTGCCTATCAGGAGGTCGAAGGCGGCCCCGGCACGGTCAAGGCGGAGACCTGCGATTCCTGCCGAAGCTATGTGAAGATACTGCAGCAGCACAAGGACCCGGCGCTCGATCCGGTCGCAGACGACGTGGCTTCGCTCGCAATCGACCTGCTTGTGCGCGAAAGCGGCTATCGGCGTGGTGGGGTCAATCCGTTCCTGCTCGGCTATTGAGGGACGTCTAATGACGCAGGAGAGCCTGCTCCGACGCCTTCCTTCGGTCGATGACGTCCTGAAAACTAAGACTGCGGCGGAAGCCGTCGATCGCTTCGGCCGGCCGCCGGTCGTCAATGCGGTGCGCGCGGCCCTCGATGCGGTCCGCGGCGCGGTTCGCGCCGACCGCTCGGTCGACTTCGGCGGGCGC
>Ga0315534_1003416_pt1 | contig 10229 bp, 11 predicted proteins | sample SalMarSW160240MG_FD_203094 | JGI IMG/M metagenome (GOLD analysis project Ga0315534, IMG submission 203094) | Salt marsh sediment microbial communities from the Plum Island Ecosystem LTER, Massachusetts, United States - Salt Marsh Sediment SW1602-40 ...
ATTGCTACTCGGGATACGAAAACAAGGTACGCCATAATCTCGAACAGCGTATCGAGACGATGGGGATGAAGAACAAAATATTCGACGTGGTTGTCCCAACCGAAGAAGAAATCGAAGTCAAGGATGGTAAGCGCCGCACCGTTGAACGAAGGGTCTTCCCGGGATACATCCTGGTCCAGATGATGATGGACGAGGACTCGTGGTACGTTGTGCGCAACACCCCCGGCGTGACGGGATTTGTCGGGATGGGGAACGACCCCACTCCGTTACGTCCGGAAGAGGTATCCCAGATCGTGAAGCGCATGGAAGCCGAAGCGCCGCGAATTAAGGTAACCTACAAAACCGGACAGAAGGTCCGCATCATTGATGGACCATTCAACGATTTCATCGGTACTGTGGCTGACATTGATATGGAGCGGGCCAAGGTGCGTGTCATGGTGTCCTTCTTCGGCCGAGAAACACCAGTCGAACTGGATTTCCTTCAGGTCGAGAAAGCATAGTTTAACCCGCGCAGGCGGGCACAAAGTGGGAGGGTCACACGATCCGCTAAAACCACTCAAGGAGTAATGACGTGGCAAAGAAACTAAAGGCGATTATCAAGCTTGAAATTGAGGCCGGAAAGGCTAATCCTGCTCCACCTATTGGTCCGGCGCTTGCTCCGCATGGCATCAACTTGATGGCCTTCTGCAAGGAATATAATGCACGGACCTCGAGCAAGATGGGCGAGATCATTCCGGCGGAGATTACGATCTACACCGATGGTTCTTTCACCTTTGTCCTGAAAACCCCGCCGGCAGCGGTCCTGCTGCGCAAGGCAGCCGGTATCGAAAAAGGTTCAGCCGAACCGAACCGTGAGAAAGTCGGTAAGGTCACGCGCAACCAGGTACGCGAGATCGCTGAGATTAAGATGAAAGATCTTAACGCGATCGACGTCGAAGGCGCGATGCGCCAGATTGAAGGCACCGCCCGCAACATGGGTATCGTCATCGAAGGCTAGCACAAGTCGTGGGAGGGCCGCCAGGCGCGACCCGTTCGAACCACAGGGAGATATCATGGCAAAGCACGGTAAGAAATACCTCGAAGCACTTGAGAAAATCGAACGCGACAAGCTGTACGGTCCGCTGGAAGCTCTTGAACTTGCGAAGCAAATTGCGTATACGAAATTTGACAGCACCGTCGAAGTTCATCTACGGCTGGGCGTGGACACGCGCCATGCCGACCAGCAGATTCGCGATACGGTTATGCTGCCGCATGGCCTGGGTAAATCGGTACGGGTGATTGTATTCGCCGAGGGCGATGCCGCCCGAGCGGCTAGTGAGGCCGGAGCGGATTTCATCGCAGATGATGAGCTCATCGAACGAATCCAGGGCGGCTGGATGGAATTCGATGCTGCCGTTGCCACACCTAATATGATGGGCAAAGTAGGTCGCCTGGGACGTATTCTCGGTCCGCGCGGCATGATGCCAAATCCGAAAGCGGGGACCGTCGTTCCAGAGGATGACATCGCCCGTGTGATTGATGAACTCAAGTCGGGCCGGGTCGAGTTTCGCACGGATAAGACCGCCAACCTGCACGTTCCAATCGGAAAAATCTCGTTTGAGGCAAAGCAGCTGTACGAAAACATGGCAGCGTTGATGGACGCTGTCCGCCGTACGCGCCCGGCTTCAACGAAAGGCACGTACATCCGGCGGATCACGATTAGCTCAACCATGGGGCCGGGTATTCGGGTCGAACCGAACGCAGCCCTGGAAATGACAGCCTGACCTACACAGAGCGGGATGATTACGGTACAATCCCGCTCGTACAATCTATCGAAATATCGCTTCGCCGAAGACAGCAGGTGTTCCATAAGGAGCTTAATTTCCTGCCGAGGTGAAGGCTCTGAAGCAGGGTCATACTTCCCCTTAGAGTCTTTGCTCGTTGAGTGCTTGCGAAGCGAAGGCTCGAATTCTTTAAGGGGAAGGAGGTGAAGCAACTTGGCTATATCCAAGGATAAGAAAGAGGAACTGGTCTCGCAGTACAAGGAAATCCTGGGCCGCAACACGGCGGTCATCCTGGCCGAATCGCTCGGATTAACAGTTAAAGAAACCGAGGTATTGCGAGCAAAGATTCGAGAAATGGGCGGCGAGTTCCTCGTTGTTAAGAATACGCTCGCCAAGCGGGCTTTTAACGAAGCGGGATGGTCGGAACCTGATCCGGGTTTTGAAGGTCCAACCGCGATCGGCGCAGCGTCGGAAGATATCCCGGCACTGGCGAAGGCCATCGTTGATCTCTCGAAAGAGAAGGAAACTTTCCGGGTTAAGTCCGCCGTTATCGATGGCGAGCTCTTCAGCGCAGCTCAAATTGTGAGCCTGGCAGAATTACCACCGATGCCTGTGCTCCAGGCGCGGCTTCTGGGCGTGATGACCATGCCCGCATCGCAGCTCGCAGGTTTGTTCGCGGCTTCGGCACGCCAGCTGCTGAATGTCTTGCAAGCGTATGTCGACGCACAGCCTGAAGCGGCTGCAGCGTAAATCAAATTACATCAAAAACACTTCGATCAAGGAGATCCTATATCATGGCCGATATTAAGAAGATTAAGGACGAACTGAGCAAGTTGACCATTCTCGAGGTTTCTGAGCTGGTCAAAGAACTGGAAGAGGAATGGGGTGTTTCGGCTGCGGCGCCTATTGCGATGGCAGCAATGCCCGGTGGCGCTGCCGCCGGTGCTGGTGAAGCAGTGGAAGAAAAGAACGAATTCGATGTGATCATAAAGGATGTCGGACCGAAGAAAATCGACGTGATCAAGGTCATCCGACAGATCACTCAACTGGGCTTGAAAGATGCCAAAGACCTGGCTGAAACAGCCAACGCCAAGGTTCTCGAACAGGCAGGCAAGGAAGCCGCCCAAGACGCAAAGAGCAAGCTGGAAACGGCTGGCGCGACCGTCGAGCTGGTCTAAATCTAATCAAGAACTTTAGATTGGAGCCGCCGGAAACGGCGGCTCCAATCATTTAAGCCTGTGGTATAACTCGAGCAGGAGGCCTGATGCGTGAATCCATCCTGATAATTGAGGATGAGGAACGAATCCTTCAATTCCTGCGCCGTGGTCTGGCCTACGAAGGCTATACGGTTGAGACCGCCGTGAACGGCACCGAAGGACTCGCAAAAGCGGCCGAGCAGAATCCAGATCTGGTCATAATCGACTGGATGCTGCCGGAGCTTGAGCCTGGCCTCGACGGCCTGGAAGTATGCCGGCGCCTGCGTGAGGAAGGCGACACCTCGCTCTTGATGCTGACAGCCAAGGATTCGGTAGCCGATCGAGTGCGCGGTCTGGACGCTGGCGCGGATGATTATCTTGTCAAGCCCTTCGCCTTAAACGAACTGCTGGCACGTGTGCGTGCGCTGCTGCGTCGATCGAAAACCTCCCTGCCTGAAGTATTGACGTTCCAGGACCTGCGTCTGGATACTGGCACACACCAGGCGTTTCGCGCGGATCGCGCGATCGACCTCACCGCCAAAGAATACGAATTACTTGAACTTCTCCTGCGACATCCGCGGCAGGTGCTGACACGAGACTTGATCTATGACCGTGTCTGGGGGTATGACTTCGGCGGCGAAAGCAATATCATTGAGGTCTATATCCGCTACCTACGCCAGAAGACGGAAGAGAATGGTGCAGCGCGCCTGATCCATACTGTGCGCGGTGTAGGATACGTGCTTCGAGAACCGGCATGACGCTCCGCGCGCGCCTCACCTTGTGGTATACGGGGGTGCTAGGTGCAGTCCTGCTGATGTTTGCGGCTGTCGTTTACCTCTCGCTCTCCTTCAACCTGACGAACCAGATCGAACAATCCCTCAACCGAACTGCCGATGATGTGCTCGCTACCCTATCCGGGGGCATGCCAGAGGATCTTGCACTAACCCTGCGTGCTCTTGATCTGACATCAAATATAGCCCTGCAAATTCAAAACGATCGCGGGGAGATCATCTGGCAATCTGCCAATGCACCCGATTCCGGCTCAGCTTTCGACCCGGACCAGGCCGGCTCGACATCGAATGTTTACAGCACCGTAAGCTTGAATGACCATGAGTATAGAGTGCTTACCGTGCCTGTCTTCCGCCGCCCGGATAATGTGCTCCTGGGTTTCCTGCAGCTGGCGGAAAGCCTTGAGACCAGCCAGCTGGTTTCTCGAACCCTGCTGTTCGTCCTGCTTGCAGGCGGCGTGCTTGCATTGCTTGCGGCCGCGATCATCGGATACCTGGCCGCTGGTCGAGCGCTCTCCCCACTTGACCAGGTCACTGCAACCGCGCTCCAGATAACCCGTGCGGATGACCTGTCGCGCCGTATTCCGGTCATGGGGCCACCAAGAGGCGAGGTTGGGAACTTGGTCAGCGCCTTCAATGAGACCCTTGAACGTTTGGAAGGTTTGTTTCAGACGCAGCGCCGATTCCTGGCCGATGTATCACACGAACTTCGCACGCCCCTCACCGCCATACGAGGCAACGTTGATTTGATTCGCCAGATGGGAGAGGCGGATGAGGAATCGCTTGACGTGATAACCTCCGAGGTCGATCGCCTGACACGCCTCGTACGGGATCTGCTGCTCCTGGCGCAGGCAGAGACCGGAAAGCTGCCGCTGGCGCTGGATACCGTCGAGCTGGATACCATTATGCTGGAGGTTTTCCAGCAAGCCCGATTGCTGGCACGTGATGGTGTCACGGTTCGTATCGGCCGCGAAGACCAGGCCCGGGTTGAAGGCGACCGGGACCGTTTAAAGCAGGTGCTGCTCAACCTGGTCGCAAATGCCCTCGAACATACAACCTCGCCCGGAACTGTGACGCTTGACCTGATCTGTGAAGGGCAGTGGGCTGTTTGGCGTATAACCGATACCGGTCCAGGCATTCCGGAAGCAGATTTACCAAATATTTTTGAGCGCTTCTACCGCCGGGACCCCTCTCGAAAACGCAATCCAAGCGGGGGGGCTGGGCTGGGGCTGTCGATCGCCTATTGGATTGCTCGCAGCCACGGCGGCGATATTCAGGTTCAATCTAAAGTTGGATCGGGATCGACCTTCAGTGTAAGGCTGCCACTGCTGCAAGGCAGCTGCAGCACCTATGAGACCTCCACGGCTCAACCCCAATCCGAACAAGAACGAGTGGGATAGCCTAAGCCTCGAACAATTATTCAGCTATTTATCCTGCAGTATGAACTTGAATGCCTTGTAAGCCAGGAGGGATTATAGGCCTGCCTGTGCGAGCTGAGCGCCCTGGCAGAGCCAGCTGCCGCCAGCACCCAGCCAGGCCGATAGCGTACTGCTTTCCGAAGTGCCCGAGAGAAGATCGTCCCAGATACCCAAACCCCAATTAACATAGCGCTGGGTTTCCTCCGGCCACGAAGAGCGGGGTTTAGCGATTTGCGATAGGCCACCATTGTACCCGGCCAATGTGAGATCAATCTGGCCTCCAGCGAGCTGAAAAGATCGCCGAAGATAGTCCAGCCCACGAGAGGCATTGCTTTCAGGAAGGAGCATGTCCTCGCCCGGGCTGAAGTGGAACGGCATCACCTGAAATAATCCCATCGCGCCGGCCGATGAGACAACCTTGGGATTGCCACATGATTCGATCTGCATAACAATCGCCACCAACAACGGGGGAAGGTCGTAATTCTCAGCCCAAGAGAAAATTAAATCACCCCAATGCTGAACCTCGGGTGTAAATGCGGTAAGAGCCTCGACGCCTGCCGTTGGACGATTGGCGATATTCCTGATATCACCATTCGAATTGAATTGAGGTTCTGATTGGATTTCTGCATAATTCCGCATTCGTGAACTATACAGGCCCGCTGTGACTACGGGTGCGAACCGCACGACAATCAAGACAAGCAGCATGAACAGCACTAAAGGCGCGATCAGCGTCGAGAAGACTGCCGGATTCAGGGACCGCCGGTGAGGCGCACCACCGACGATCCCCGAATGACCAGCTTGTAAGCGGCCGCGATTGGCGATAAGCATGCCTCAGCGATTGCCCCGTGTCGAACGAGCTGCCATCGGCTCGGAATGTTGTCCATTATTGGAATAGGTTCGCGGTTTGGGAGCCGGGCGAATCGAGCGGTATTCCTCGCGCTTGGTTTCTCGCCGCACTGGACGCTCGACCGGCATGGAATGAACTTCAGAAGGCCGAGAATTTCTTCGACCATGGAAGAGTGCACTCGCCGAAAAACTGCCACTGGTCATGGTGAAGGTGCCAATCATCAGGACCCTGATCAGCCAGACCAATACGGCGACGAAGAGCGGTACGCTGGAGAGCAGCGCATCGCGCCCAAGAATTTCATTGCCGAGCCCATTGTGGCTCAGCAAGGCCAGAGAGACCGCCCACCAGGTCAGGACAGCGTTCATTGTGGCAGCCAGCAGCCACGCTCCAAGCAAGTACCAGACCTCGAGTGTGCGGCCGTTTTCGGATTGGGGTGAAAAGAGGCGTGCGATCCCGGCAAAATCCATTCCGCAAAATGCGAACGCCAGGATGGTGGACCAGCGCAGGCTGGCGAACTGAAGATCGCCAAGCAGGTCACGCAGAGCGAACTCCGTCGTGCCATAATTAAAGCTCTCGAAGGCGATCAGCGCGCCGATCATGACAAGCACGAAGAGTGATGCCCTGGGGAGCTTGATGCGGGCGGCAAGATTTGTCAGAGCGGCATCAAGATCGAACGGGAAGCGAGAACGAGACGTACGGGTGTAAGTAGACATGGCCGACCTCCATATCGAACAAGTGTTCTACGATGGAGGCAGTATAGAACAAGTGTTCGGCCTTGTCAAGGACTTTCTCTTATTCCCCCGAGGAGCCGGAATAAGGCCGAAATAGACTCAGTGCTTTTCGGTTTTTGACCCCGTGTCGAACGGTTTTGAGATGCGATTGCGAGTGTAAAAACGAATGAGGAGGGCGCCGAGCAGCATCGCTGGTAGTACGATCAAGCCAGCCTCAGGCCCAAAGCCACCTCCGGTGATCAGGCCAGGTCCGGCCGGATTCTGCTGGATCAGCGCACCAAAGTTGTATCCGCTGACCGGAAAGCCGAAAACGGTTCCTTCGAACAGGTTCCAACCGATATGCAGGCCGATCGATAACCAGAGCTGGCGTGTGCGCACCCAACCATAGGCTAGAAAGAGACCGGCAGCGAAAATCCCGAAGGTAGAAAAAAGACTGCTTCCCGGATTTGCCAGGTGGAGAAATGCAAATGCGCTCGATGAGAGCAGCACCCCCCAGGTTATGTTCAAGCCCGCGGCAAGATTCTGTAAGTGGTAGCCACGGCTGAGCAGTTCCTCACTTACTCCGACCAGTATGAAGAACAGCAACCCCTGCAGCAGCGTCCCGAGCCATGATTCGACCGGCGTGCTGACCCAGGCGACCCCCTCAATCGTAAGCCATCCAGAGACCCACTCGACAAGGAAGATCGCGCCCATCAGAAGACCCGGGATCAAAAAACCGACGAACAGATCGGAGACGGTGTGCTTGTCGAGGTTGAAGCCGAGCGAAGCGAAGGACCGCCGGTCAAGCAGCCGCCGGGCGGCATAGGTTGTAATCAAAACTGCCAGCAGTTCGATCGTGGCGTCGATCGGCAATCCGTAGGAGAAAGTACCCCCCTGGTTGTATATGAGCATGACCGCCAACAGGGTTAGAACACTGAGCGCGATGCCGAAACCGATCGAATGCAGCAGTAAGCGCCAGCCGGCACGCAAGCGGGGTTCATCCGGCGATAGAAACAGCCGCATCCAAAGCGGTCTTTCAGATGTATGTCGCTCTTCGTTCATGTGCCCTCACTCTCGAACTGGCCAGGAAAGCTCATGAGCCGGTATGGTGCCGATGCACTGCAAAGCTGCAGGGGTTTACGTCGCAGATCGAGCTGTTGCAGGTGATCATGAAGCCGGCCAATTTGTACTCTCAACTTTTTCCAGCCAACCATCCCCACTCGAAGCTGCCTCGATCAACCGGAAGCGGCGCGCAGCAAGCGGTGGGCGAGGCCGGAACCAAGCAGTGCCAGGCCGTCGGTAGTCATGTAGTGGCTGCTGGCGGCATCGAAGAGAATCGAAGCGCGTGCGGCAAAATCCTCGTCCCCGGGCCAGAGGGCAAGCGCAAGCCGGATACGGGGCAGCGGCTGGAAAGCAAAGGCAAGCGGTGCGAGGGCAGGCAGACGTGATCCATCCCACGCCCGGGCTGCATCTGCAAGGATTTCCGGTTCCTCCCCGAAGCGGCGGGCCAGAATGTCACCACTGTATCCCTGGAACGCCTGGTTGTAGAACCCACCGTCCGGGAGCTCGCGAAATCCGATCCAGCGGTCAGCAAAGGGGGTTCCATCAGCGGTGTCGAGGTAATACAGCAGCATGGCGCTGTCAAAGGTACTGCACGGTGTGCTGTCGTCGGCATAGCATGCCGTCAGGCTCGGCCAGGCAACCTGCACCTCACGCCCCCAGTAGGTCAAAAGAAGGGCATTTTCGGTGAACCTGGCATCACTTAAAGCCGCCAGATGGGCCTGGTTTCGTCCGTGGAGCGAAGCCCGCAGTGCGTCCAGGCGGCGGGTCATGCTCGCCTCCCAGGTTTGCTGCGAGGCTTTAAGTCGCGCGTCGACCGAGCCACTTTCGCCGCCGGCCTGGTTCGTCAGCCCGGGCATCTTCAGTCAGCCGCCATGCTGGCCATATAGTCCCGGATTGTCGGCAGAGCGGTCAATCGTTCCTGGAAGAAGTTGTTCACCAGGTTGATGACCTCACCCCGCGTCGCTTCGACCTGGACCTTCCAGGCCTCGCCCATTTCGCTCTGCCCCAGCAGGTCTCGCAGCCCGAGCAGTGAGCGGACGATCTCCGTCTCCTGTTCCCCCTCGAGCGCATCGACGACGGTCAGAATCAGCTTATCTGCCTGATGGACGAGCGCCTCACGCGTGATGGTTCCTGGTTTCTGAACGACGTCATCCAGGGTGCGAATCAGCGACCAGACCTGGTAGAGAGCTGTTGCAGGCTCATCGAAGAGCTCGCGCACATACGCCGCTTCTTCGTAGCGGCCGGTGAGGCGGAAGATGTTGTACATGCGTTTGGCAGCTTTTCCATAATTAGCGTGCGCACCAAGATATTTATGTACTTCCTTCTCGAGCTGCCCGACATACGATTCGAGGGCGTCGGCTGAGACGTGCCGGGCGAGCTTGGAGAAAATCGGGATAGATTCGGCTTCCAGGTAAACCTCCTGGAAGTAGGGATCAAGGTACCCATCAAGCGGCGTGATCGAGCCATCCGGCGCTTCCCAGGTTACGTCGAGCATGTTGCTGGCGTTGGCAAGCTGGCCGCGCACCGGATCGGCGACGACCCAGTCCAGCTTGCACCAGCCCGGGTCGGAAGCGACCGCGTCCCATTCAATCGTAAGCGGCTTTCCGTCCGGGGTGCTGGCCTCAATGCGCCCGGCTGTGACCTCCTCGCTGCCCCACGAGATCGGCGTACCGGCGCGGTGAAATTCCTCCCCCCGCTGGACGTCGCTGGCGTAGGAGCCGAATTTAACCTCAATTAGCTGGTAAGTCGGTCCACCCATGGCGTCCAGGGCTTTTGTGCGAATCAATCCAGCCAGGATTTCGCAAGCCTCCTGGCGGGTTTCGGCTAGTATGTTCACGCGTTCGAAATAATCGCAGTCACCGGGATACGTTTGAATCTTTGACTGCGCCGCCGATCCGGAGAGGGCCAGCGCGGTTTCTACCACCCCCGGTTGATCGTTGAACTCGACCAGTTGACCGATGCGCCGGAAGTAGGCCAGCTCCTCGGGACTGAAGTCGAGCATCGAGACCGCGTGGCCGAAGACGCCGCTCTTCGGGTCGAACATCACATCAGCGCTGCCCTTGGCTGCGCTGACCGCTGAAAGCCACTGTAGCGCTTCGCCTTCGTCCAGCTCAACTCCCAACCGTTTCGCCGAATCAAGGATGCGCTCAAGCGCATCGTGTGGGGAGGTTCCGTCTTTTTCTGACATCCTATCTTCTCCAAATCATGCGTTTTTCAGATCGAATTTCGTTTCCATTTCGGCCAGTAAATGTTTAAAAAGACCTGCCTGGTCGATCGCGTCTTGCAGCGCGTTGTGCGAGAGCGTGATGTCTGCCTCGAGGCGGTCTGCCACGTGTTTCATGGCTGTATCCCCCCACTCGATGCCGAGCAGCCCCATGGCGAGCGCCTTCATATCGAGCGCAGCATGGCCGAAGGGGTTTTCAACCTGGTAGCGCTGGAAGTAAT
>Ga0315534_1003419_pt1 | contig 10226 bp, 11 predicted proteins | sample SalMarSW160240MG_FD_203094 | JGI IMG/M metagenome (GOLD analysis project Ga0315534, IMG submission 203094) | Salt marsh sediment microbial communities from the Plum Island Ecosystem LTER, Massachusetts, United States - Salt Marsh Sediment SW1602-40 ...
ATGGGCGCGAAGACGCGGGGGATCCAGATCCGCCTGCTCGTGCCGCTGGCGATCGTCGGCGTGGTCGCCGCCGCCTGCTCGGGAGGGGGCGGATCCGGCGCTCAGCAGCACCAGCAGCAGCAGCGGTCGAACGACTCGCCCGAGGTCGTCGAGAACGCCGAAGGAATCTTGAACAGCAAGCGTCTCGGCGAGTACGTCGACGAGGCGGCGACGATCGTGCCGGCCGAGTCGGATGCAGCCGAGCCCAGCCAGCTGCCCGCCTCCGCGGGTGGAGCGTCGGGCTACACGCGCTACGTGTTCCGCGAGTACGAGGGCCAGGTCCTGACGAGCCTGGTCGAAGGCCCCCAGGGTCGACAGCGTCGTTGCCAGGACACGACGTCGCCGTGCTCCTACGAGGAGCTCCGTGCGCTGGCGGCTTCGAGCGACCCGATCCCGGAGGAGCTGGGCCTGAGCCGCGGCGACCTCGACGAGCTGGTCGGCCAGCTCGACGCGGCCTCGGCCGCCGTCGCTCACTACGCCGACCCCGACACGGCGTGCGCCGACGGGTTCGTCTCCGACCGGACCCAGACGCCGAACATGGGCTCGCACTTCTTCAACATGGACCGGATCCTCGACGGGGAGTTCGTCGCCGGTGAGCCCGAGATCATCATGTACGTGCGCGCGGACGGCTCGGCCCCCGAGGGCCCGATCGGTCAGTGCCGCAACGGTGTCTGGGACGGCGAGGAGCTCGAAGCGGTCGCCGCGGCCTACATCTTGTTCACCAACGAGACGGGCGGGAGCCACCCGGAGGCGTTCGCCGGCGACTTCGACAACTGGCACGTGCACTACAACCTGTGCCGAGGCCCCGGTGTCGACTCCATCTCGCCCCGTGACGTGTGCCGGGCCGCGGGCGGGACCTACTACAAGACGCTCGGCTGGATGATCCATGCCTGGGTGTCGCCCGAGCACGACAACGACCTGGGCGTCTTCTCGATGTGGAACCCGACGCTGTGGCCGGTGACCGACGCGGCCGCCACCAAGACCCGGGTCACGTCGCGCCCGGCATCGCTGCCGGACGACGAGGCGTTCTTCTCGATCTCGAACTTCTCGTTCGGGAAGATCCAGACCGAGGCCGGGGAGCCCGTCGTCATCGCCAACGCCGACTCGGTGCCCCACACCGTCACGGCGAGGACCCCGCGCGGGGGGAAGGCGAAGGCCGACTTCGACTCCGGGGTCTTCGCCCCGGGGGAGACCTACGAGATCGTGCTCGAGAAGCCGGGCGAGTACTCGTACTTCTGCGCCCTGCATCCCGACATGCAGGGGACCATCGTCGTCAGCTGATCGCCGGGGACCCCGCGTTCGAGTCGGCGTCCGTCGACACTGATCCGGCGCGCTCGGCGGTCGCGCGCGCCTCCTCGAGCAGCCCGAGCACCACCACGTGCGCACCCGCGCCGACGCCGAGGGTCCAGTAGCGCCAGAACCAGCGCCGGGCGCGCGCGTCGGTCGCGGCCGTGCGCATCACCGCCGTCAGCTGTGACCTCCCGGGCCCGAGCTCCTCGGCCGACAGCGCGTACACGGTCTTGGCGTAGCCGGGCCGTGAGAACGCCCGGAACCCGTCGAGGTCGGGGACGTCGACGTAGCGGATCACCGGCCGCCAGAACGCGCCGACGAGCCCGAGCGCGAGGTCGTGCGGGCCCTCGCCGAGCAGGACCCAGCCGCCGTCGCCCATCGGGAGCGTCGTCGTGTCGCGCAGCGTGAGCCGCTCGGGTGGCGCCGCGGGTCGACGCCCATGGGCGAGCTCGGAGACGATCTCGGGGAGCGCGCGTATCGCACCGAGCAGGCCGACGAGCGGCCGCCGCCTGCCGACCTGGATCAGGTCGGTGGCGAGGAGCGCGTCCCACGTCGTGGCGACGTCGGCATCGACGACCACCGCGACAGCGTCGGACACGTCGTACACGGGGAGGACGTCGTCGACGAGCCGCTGCTCCGACACCCGACCACGGTACGCGAGCAGGGGGACGCGCCGGAAGGGACCTACGTCACTGGCGACGCGGGCGGTTCGCCCCTCCGACCGAGGGCGGACCCCCTTTACACTCCGGGCGTGACGGAACCCGTGCGTGTGTTCCTGCTCGACGACCACGAGGTCGTGCGGCGGGGCCTGCGCGAGCTGCTGGGGACCGAGCCCGACATCGAGGTCGTGGGCGAGGCGAGCACCGCGGAGGAGGCGCTGGCTCGCGTTGCGCCCGCCGCGCCGGGCGTCGCCGTCCTCGACGTGCGGTTGCCCGACGGCGACGGGGTGGAGGTGTGCCGCGAGATCAGGTCGCGTCACCCCGAGATCAGCTGCCTCATCCTGACGTCGTTCTCCGACGACGAGGCCCTGTTCCAGGCGATCATGGCCGGCGCGTCGGGCTACCTGCTGAAGCAGATCCGCGGCACCGACCTGGTCGACGCGGTGCGCCGGGTGGCCGGCGGCGAGTCGCTCCTCGACCCGAAGGTCACCGCGCGCGTGCTCGAGCGCATCCGGCAGGGTCCCGAGACCGACGAGCGCCTCGCACGCCTCACCGACCAGGAGCGCCGCATCCTCGATCTCATCGCCGAGGGTCTGACGAACCGCCAGATCGCCGAGCAGGTCCACCTGGCCGAGAAGACCGTCAAGAACTACGTGTCGAACCTGCTCTCGAAGCTCGGCATGGAGCGACGGACCCAGGCGGCCGTCTTCGCCGCCGGGCTGCGGCACGAGCCCGGGCGCGACTCCGCCCCGGGCTGAGGCACGTCACCGGTTCGGGACGCGCCACTCCGCGACGGTCCCGCCGGTGGGGCGAGCCTCGATGGTGAACGTGCCGCCGAGCTCGGCGGCCCGGTCGGCCAGGTTCCGGAGGCCCTGGCCGGCCGAGGGCTCGGCGAGCTCGATCCCGCGGCCGTCGTCGGCCACCCGAACGAGCAGATCGTCGCCCGCTTCGACCGACACCTCGATCGTCTTCGCGCCGGCGTGGCGCCCGACGTTGCTCACCAGCTCGCGCAGCACCGGGAGCGCGGCGGCGACGACACGATCGGAAGTGGTGTCGAGCACGCCCTCGAAGCGGAGGCGCGGGTCGCTGGGCAGAGCCACGCGCGCCTCGCCGAGGATGCGCAGGATCTGCTCGCGGAACCCCGGACCGCGGCTGCTCCCGGGCGCCAGGCCGTAGATCGAGGTCCGCAGGTCGCGGATCGCCTCGTCGAGCTCGTCGACCAGCGCCTCGATCCGTGGGGCCGCCTCGTGGTCTCGCCCGATCGTCGACGCGATGCCCTGCAGGGACATGCCCACCGCGAACAGCCGCTGCACGACCGTGTCGTGGAGGTCGCGGGCGATCCGCTCTCGATCGTCGAGGAGCGTCAGCTCCAGTGCCGCCTCGCGCAGCTGCTCGTCTGCCTGGGCCCGCTCGCTCACGTCGCGCACGGCGGCGACGGTGAAGACGTCGGGACCCGAGCGCAGCGGGCTGAGGCTCACCTCCACCGGGAACTCGGTGCCGTCCGCCCGTGACGCGCAGAGCACGAGGCCCGTCCCCATCGGGCGCGTCTTCGGATCCTCGAGAAAGGTCGCCCGGTGACCGCGATGCGGTTCTCGCAAGCGCGGCGGCAGCAGGTCCTCGACGGTCCGCGAGAGCAGGTCGGCGCGGCCGCGACCGAAGAGGTGCTCGCTCTGGCGGTTCACCAGGACGAGGTGGCCCTCGGCGTCGGACACGACGATCGCGTCGGGCGCAGCGTCGACCAGCTCCCGGAGCGCGTCGTGGCTCAGCCCTTCGTCGATGGGCGGGACGGTACCAGTCGGGTTTCGCGGGGACGGGTGAGGCGGGCCGAAGGTCCCGTCGACTCGTGACCGGCGGCACTCGCGACGGGTCCGAGGCATCGACACGATGTGACCTGGAGGCTCGACGAGACTGGAGGTGGGCCGTGGGGGGACGGCCGCGGAAGCGATGACACCTTCGGCGCGCATCCTGGTGGGCTTCCACAGCTCCCAGGGCCAGACCCCGAAGATCGCCGAGCACATCGGCGACATCCTCATCTTGCGCGGGGCGCGAGTCGACGTGGTCGACGCCGGCGCCGAGCGGACGCCGGATGCGTACGACGGTGTCGTCCTGGGCGACTCGATCCACATGGGCCATCACAGCTCGACGCTCGTGGAGTGGCTTCGTCGTCACGCCGCCGATCTCGGTCGGCGCCGCACCGCGCTGTACCAGGTGAGCGTCGTGTCTGAGAACCCGGACTCCGAGCACGCCGCCGCGGAGCGGCTCGTCCTGGCGTTGCGAGACCAGACCGGGTTCGCGCCCGACGTGGTCGCGATGTTCGCAGGCGCGCCCGCGTCCACGAGGTACGAATGGCTCACCCGTCGCGTGCTGGGGACGACAGACACCTCTTGCGGGCACGAGTACACCGACTGGGCCGACGTGGAGCACTTCGCGAGTGGGTTCTACGAGCTGGTCGCGGCACGGCCCGGTCGAGCCGCGGGCGACGGCGCCACCTCGTGAAGATGCTGCTTCGCATCGAGCACCACGACAAGATCTCGGAGGCGCTCGTGCCCCGCCGCCGTACACTGCAGCCATGACGAGCGGCCCGATGCGCGAGCTGTCGTATCAGGAGTGTCTCGACCTCCTGCGCGTCGAGCACATCGGGCGCATCGGCGTGGTGATCGACGACCAGGTGTACGTGCTCCCGGTCAACTTTCGCCTGGTCGAGACGAGCGCCGTCACGTGGATCGCCATCCGCACGCGGCCCGGCAACGTGCTGGACCACCCCGGTCGGCGTGTCGCCTTCGAGATCGACGGCTTCGACGAGGCTCGCCGGCACGGTTGGTCGGTGCTGGTCCGCGGGACCCTCCAGCGGGTCGACCCCGACGCGGCCGACTTCGGTGAGCGATTCGACCCCGCGCCCTGGATCGAGGACGAGCGCGAGAGCTGGCTGGTGATCGACCCATACGCCATCACCGGGCGCCTGCTTCCCGGCATGCAGCCGACCTGGGCGTTCGTGACGGAGGCGTACCTGTAGCGGTCCGGCACGTCCGGCCAGTCGGCAGCGTTCTGCCCGTCACACCCCTCGGCTACCGTGCGTGAACCCGAGATCGTCGAGAGCCAGGGAGCACAACGAGATGCCGGAGCGCACCGAGTACGCGCCGGGGACGCCGTCGTGGATCGACCTCGCCACGCCCGACCCCGCCGCCAGCCAGCAGTTCTACGGATCGCTCTTCGGGTGGAGCTTCGACGACCAGGACACGGGCAACCCCGAGATGCCCTACACGATCGCGACCCAGCGCGGGAAGTCCGTCGCCGGGATGATGAAGCTCAGCCCCGACATGGCCGCCGCGGGCATGCCACCGGTGTGGAGCACCTACGTCACCGTCGCCGACGTCGACGCCGCGACCAAGAAGGCCAAGGACCTGGGTGCCACCGTGCTGTCCGAGCCCATGGACGTGATGAGCGCCGGTCGCATGGCGGTGCTCTCGGACCCGCAAGGCGCGGTGTTCTGCCTCTGGCAGGCGAAGGACCAGATCGGCGCCGAGATCGTGAACGAGCCGGTGTCGCTGTGCTGGAACGAGCTCATCACGCCGGACGTCGAGGGCTCGAAGACGTTCTACCGTGGTCTGTTCGGCTGGAGCCCCCAGACGGCCCCGATGGGTGACGGACCCGAGTACACCGTGTGGCAGCTCGGCGAGACCGGCATCGGCGGCGCGATGCCCCCGCCGATGGAGGGCATGCCCCCGTTCTGGGGCGTCTACTTCGCGGTCGGCGACACCGACGCCACGGTCGCCACGGCGAAGGAGCTCGGCGCGACGGTCCTCGCGGAGCCGATGGACCTGCCCGACGTCGGGCGCATGGCCGCGCTCACCGATCCGCAGGGCGCCGTGTTCAGCATCATCAAGAACGCTCAGCCGACGACGTAGCCGTCAGGCGCGGCGCTCCACACCGGAGATCCGATCGATGCCGTAGAGCAGCACGTCGCGGCCGTTGAGGTCGAACGTGCCCTCCGGGGTCTCGCCGAGCCGCTCGGCGACCCGGACCGACGCGACGTTCTCCGCTGCGATGACGCTGATCACGTGGTCGACGCCGAGGACCTCCCACGCGTACCTCAGCGCCGCTCGCCCGGCCTCGGTCGCGTACCCCCGACCCCAGGTGTCACGGGCCAGCATCCAGCCGACCTCGAGCCCGGGCCAGCCCTCGGGCTGGTGCAATCCGACGCGCCCGATGAAGCACCGGGTGTCGCGCTCCTCGACCGCCCACATGCCGAAGCCGCGCAGCTGCCAGTGGCCGACGAACATCGCCATCTGGCGCCACGAGTCAGCGCGACTCAGCGTCGACCCGTCACCCATGTGGCGCATGACCTCGGGGTCGGCGCACATCGCCGCGTACGCGTCGAGGTCGTCGTCGTGCCACGACCGCATCGACAAGCGAGGTGTGTCGAGCAGCGGCACCTCGACGGTCACGGCTACTGCGACGGCAGTGACGTCGTCGTGGTGTCGTCGACGAGCGGGAGACCGGTGTCCGGATCCGTCGCCGGGGTCAACAGCGCGACCTCCTCGCGCAGCGACTGCACCTCCCGGCGCAGCTGGTGCACCTCGAGGCGGAGCTTGGCGACCTGGGGACTGAGATCGTCGAGCTTGGTCACCGCGCCCGAGTCGTCCTTCGAGTCGGCACAGGCGGCACCCGTCAGACCGAGCATCACCGCGCAGACCGCGGCGATTGCCGCGTGCCGGGCGCTCACGCGGGCGGAGGGACCGGCTGCGGCGGCGGCGGTCCCACGTACTGGGCGCTCGGGCGGATGAGACGGTTGTCGGCCGCCTGCTCGAGGATGTGGACGGTCCAACCGATGACGCGGCTCGACGCGAACGTGGGTGTGAACATCTCACGGGGCACGCCACATGCGTCCATGACCACGCCGGCGTAGAACTCGACGTTGGCGTAGAGCTTCCGGTCGGGCTTCAGCTCGGCGAGGATCTCCACGGCCCGCTGCTCGACGTACTTCGCCACGTCGAGCTTCGGTGCCTGGAGTCGCTCGGCCACCGAGCGCAACATGACGTTGCGGGGGTCATCCGTCTTGTAGACGCGGTGGCCGAAGCCCATCAGACGGTCGCCACGCTCGACGACGTCGCGAAGGTAGGCGTCGGCTCTCTCGACGGTGCCGATCGCGTCGATCGTGTCGAGCGCCCGGCTGGGCGCGCCGCCGTGCAGCGGTCCGGAGAGCGCGCCGATGCCACCGATGACCGCGGCCGCGAGGTCGGCGCCGGTCGAGGTGATCACGCGTGCGGTGAACGTCGACGCGTTGAAGCCGTGGTCGATGGTGGCGATCATGTACTGCTCGACGCCACGAGCGTGCTCGGGCGTCGGGATCTCGCCGAGCATCATGTACAGGTAGTTGGCCGAGTGGGGGAGGTCGGGGTTCGGGTCGATGATCGACTGGCCACGCTGGAGGCGGGACAGCGCGCACAGCAGCGACGGCACCGCCGCGCAGACGCGCAACGCTTGGCGGCGCAGCTCGCTCGCGCCGACGTCGAGCGACGGCTGAAAGCCGAGTGACGCGCCGAGCAACGACACGGTGGTGCGAAGCAGGTCGAGCGGCGCGGCGTCGGGTGCCGCACGTACGATCTCGGGGAGCGCTGCCTTCACGTCGGCCGGGATCTCTCGCAGCGGGCGGATCTCCGCGTCGAACGCCGACCGCTGGGCCCGATCGGGGAGCTGACCCTCGAACAGCAGGTACCAGACGTCTTCGATCGAACGCGTCTCGGCCAGGTCGATCGCGTTGTACTGCCGGTAGTGGTAGAAGCCCTCGAGGCCGCGGACGTCGCCGATGGTGGTCTCCGCGACGACGACGCCCTCGAGGCCGCGCGGCACGTCGTGCGCGAGCTTGTCGGCCGGCTGGATCTGCGCCAGGCGCATGAGGTCGCGCATCGACACGACGCCGATGAGACACTCTTCCTCGACCACCGGGATGTGCCGGTAGCCGTGCTCGGCGAGTCTCGCGAACGCCTGGGTGACCTCCACATCGGGTGCCACCGAGTCGGGATCGGGCGTCATCCAGTGGGCGACGGACGCGGACCCGGTGTCGTCGGCGACGATCCTCACGAGGTCGCGTTCGGTGAGGATCCCGACGGGACGGCTGCCGTCGACGACGACCACCGACCCGACGCGCTGCGCGTGCATGCGATCGGCGGCCGCGGCGACGGTCTCGTCGGCAGTCGCGGTCACCGGCGGGTGGCTCATGATCTCGCCGACAGTGCGCGGTCCCGCGGTCGTGCTCGCGGCTGCGGTCATGGGATCGATCCTACGTCGGTGCTCCGTGGCGACCCTCGCCGGCGGCGAAGCGGCGGACGCCGTCGCGCATCTCGGGGCTCGCCAGCGTGTCCGCGCCGAGCCGGTACTCGTTCGCGAGCGCGTCGTCGAGCGCCAGCCCCGCCTGCTCGTACACCGATCGCCGGTCGTTACGGAGGCAGCGCTGGGGGAGCGCGGCGAGCTCGCACGCGAGCGTGCAGGCGTCGTCGAGCGCGGAGCCCGGATCGGTGAGGCGGTTCGCAAGACCCATCTGCAGCGCCTCGTCGCCGGAGACGCCCCGGCCCGTGAGCACCAGGTCGAGCGCGTTGCTCGTCCCGATCAGTCGCGGGAGCCGGACGGTCCCACCGTCGATGAGCGGCACACCCCAACGGCGGCAGTACACGCCGAAGACCGCGTCGAGCGCGGCGACGCGCAGGTCGCACCACAGCGCCAGCTCCAGGCCTCCGGCCACCGCATACCCCTCGACGGCCGCGAGCACCGGCTTGTCGAGAAGCATGCGGGTCGGGCCCATCGGACCGTCGCCGTCGTCGGCCACACGATTCGAGCGACCGTCGAGCATCGCCGAGAGGTCGGCGCCCGCACAGAACGTGCTCCCGGCGCCCGTGAGCACGGCGACGAGCGCATCGCCGTCGTCGGCGAACCCACGGAACGCGTCGGCGAGCGCGCTCGCCGTCGGGCCGTCGACCGCGTTGCGCACGTCGGGCCGGTCGATCGTGATGACGGTGACCGGTCCGTCCGACTCCGCGCGCACCGTCATGACCGGGCGTCCTCCGCTCGCGACGCGGTCCGCGCCGGCGGACTGCCCACCAGGTGCCCCGTCTCGTTGACGCTCGCGACGCTGCGATCGCCGCCACGCGACGCGTGCACGCGGCTGACCGAGGTGTACTCCGGATGGAACCACAGAAGCCGACCCAGTCCGAGCACGTGGGCCAGGTAGACGTTCACGACCCCGCCGTGCGAGACCGCGACGACGCGCCGGCCCGCGAAGCGGGCGATCAGCTCCTCCACCGCCGGGACGACCTGAGCCTGGAACTCGGCGGGGTCGACGCCGCCGACGTCGGTCCACCGACCCTCGATCGTCGCCTGCCACCGCTCGTCCTTGAGCTCGCGCAGCTCCTCGATCGGGATGTACTCGTCCGAGTGGGCGTCGTACTCGGAGATCCCCTCGACGATCTCGAGGTCGTGACCCAGCGCCTCCGCCACGTGCTCGGCCGTCTCGCGCGCCCGGCGCAGGGGACTCGAGACCACCGCGTCGGCGCCTTCGAACGCCAGCCACGCCGCGAGGCGAGCCGCCTGCTGGCGCCCGCGTACCGTGAGCCCGGGGTCGGCCGGTCCCCGGCCGTGACCGCCCTCGATGCGCACGGGCTCCGCATGCCGGACCAGCAGCAGCTCCACCTACCCGCTCCTTGCGCCTTGGGCGCTGGGCCGCTCGGGCCACGGCTCACTGCGGCGCAGGGTACCGGCGCCGCGGCCGTTCGCCTCCACCTACCCGCTCCTTGCGCCTTCGGCGCGGGGCCGCTCGGGCCACGGCTCACTGCGGCGCAGGGTACCGGCGCCGCGGCCGTTCGCCTCCACCTCAGGACACCCCCAGCCCGAACCCCAGGACGGCTTCGAGCTCGATCAGTGCCATCTCGGGATCCGTCACCTTGATCGTCGTCATGCCCAGCGCACGCGCCGGCTTGAGGTTCGCGCCGAGGTCGTCGAGGAAGACGGTCTCCCGCGGCACGACGCCGAGACGCTCGCACACGAGCTCGTAGATGCGCGGGTCCGGCTTTCGCAGCCCGACGACTGCCGACTCGACGACGACGTCGAACACGTCTGCCAGGAGCGGAGAGCCGGTACCGGCCGTCGTGGACCCATCACGCGCTTGGCCGCCGTCGGCCCTCCAGTTGTTGGTCAGTGCAGCCGCCTTGAGACCCGCGCTGCGGATGAGCGCGATCGCCTGGAGCA
>Ga0315534_1003421_pt1 | contig 10223 bp, 20 predicted proteins | sample SalMarSW160240MG_FD_203094 | JGI IMG/M metagenome (GOLD analysis project Ga0315534, IMG submission 203094) | Salt marsh sediment microbial communities from the Plum Island Ecosystem LTER, Massachusetts, United States - Salt Marsh Sediment SW1602-40 ...
TCAAAAAGACCAAGCAACGTCCCTTTTTTCCCTGCAAAAAAGGTGGCCAGTGCCGCAGCGTCTATACCCGGTGTAGGAACGTGCACGCCCACACGGTAGACAACAAGAAGTGCTAATGTGACATAAATCTTTTTCTTTAGTTCAGGAATCTTGAATATATTAGCAAACCCGCCGCCAGCCATGCTACAATACCTCTACCTTCCCACCGGCTTGGATGATCTTCTCCCTGGCACTTTTACTGAGCATATTTATTTTTATTGTCAGAGGTGTTTTGATCTCGCCATGTCCGAGTAGTTTAATACCGTCTCTTCTCCCTTTAACAAGACCCACCCGAACAAGTGCCGCTTCGTCCACAATCGTGCCGCTTTCAAATTTTGACAGATCGCGGATATTAATCACCTCTATCTTCTTTTTGAAAATATTTGTAAATCCACATTTTGGAAGACGGCGATGGAGAGGCATCTGCCCGCCCTCGAAACCGGGCCTTACGCCACCGCCGGAGCGGCTGTTATATCCCTTTGTTCCTCTGCCGGCTGTTTTGCCTTTTCCTGATCCCACTCCGCGGCCCACACGTTTTCGGGGCCTGCGGGACCCTTTTGGGGGTGACAATTCATTCAGTTTCATCAATCTTCTCCTCAACGTTGACCAGATGCGATACAGCGTTGACCATTCCACGAATGGAAGCCGTATTCTTAAGCTCAACCGTTCGGTTCATCTTTGTCAGCCCCATGCCGCGCAATACCCTGCGGTGCTTCTCCGGTCTTCCAATCATACTTTTAACAAGAGTTATTTTTAATGTTCCGGCCATTTATGATTCCTTCTAACTGGCAGTTATCGACATCGGATGGGTTATCGCAAATCTTTTTTACCGTATTCATTCAACTCGGCGGAAGAAATTGTCTGTATTTCATAAAGACGAAATAATGCTGTATTTCCAATCTTCGATTGTCATTATTCAAACTTCAATCCTAAAGGTCTTCCACTCTTTTACCCCGTCTATTGGCAACCTGCTCACGGCTCTGCAACTGGCAAAGCCCTTCAATGGTAGCTTTAACAACATTATGGGCATTATGTGACCCCATACACTTAGTAAGAATGTTCTGAACGCCCACAGCTTCAAGTACCGCCCGAACAGCACCGCCTGCAATAAGACCGGTTCCCTGGGAAGCAGGCTTTAACAAAACTCTTCCTGCTCCATATTTTCCGATAACCACATAGGGTATTGTTCCATCAACCAAAGGAACCCGGACCATGCTTTTTTTCGCTTTTTCTATTCCTTTACGAATCGCTTCAGGCACCTCACCGGCTTTCCCAAGCCCATAACCGACACTCCCTTCGCCATCACCGACAACAACGATAGCACTGAAACTAAACCTGCGCCCGCCTTTAACGACTTTTGCAACCCGGTTAATGTAAACAACCTTGTCGATTAACTGATCTTCGCCTTTATCCTGCTTGAACAAAAATTTGCCTCCTTCGCCCATTAGTTAAATAGATGCATTAATCAAAACGGCTAAAAATCAAGGCCTGATTCACGCGCACCATCGGATACAGCTTTTACACGCCCGTGAAATAGAAACCCGCCACGGTCAAAAACGACCTTTTTTAAACCTTTTTTAATGGCCCGTTCACCGATGAGTTTCCCTATGAAACCTGCGGCTGCAATTTTGTTTTCAAATTCAGGTTGTTCTTTTACAACTTTTTCAAGACTTGATGCGGCCACAAGAGTATGACCCTGCTCATCATCAATGATCTGAGCGTAAATATGTTTTGAACTTCGGAAAACATTCAACCTGGGCCGCTCCTGCGTGCCAACCAGATGTTTTCTTATCCTTTTTTTTCTCTTTAAACGTGCTTTTTTCTTTAAATCCAACTTCCCCATCTTCAATATCCTTATGATTCTTTAACCCCTGTCTTACCGGCCTTACGCTGAATACGTTCCTCAGCATACTTTATCCCTTTACCCTTATAGCGTTCCGGAGGTCTCAATCTCCTGATTGATGCAGCGGTATGCCCCAGCAATTCCTTATCTATACCGGTAAGGCTGATAACATTTTTCTTGTCAACTGTGGCGGAAACCCCCTCAGGAAGATCAAAATTAACGGGATGTGAATACCCAAGATTAAATTCAATTCGGTTACCGTTAAGTATGGCACGGTAGCCGATACCGTTTATCTCCAGAACCCTTTCAAACCCTTTGGTCACCCCGGTAACCATATTGGCGATAAGGCTCCGCGTAAGTCCACGCAACGAGCGGTTGATACTGTTATTTTTAATAACATCCACACATATCATCCCGTCTTCTATCTTAAGATCCACGGAAGGATGGATTGCTCTTGTAAGAGACCCTTTTTCAGATTCTACGGTAATTACCCTGTCTGTATATGTTACTTTAATATTATCAGCTATGGGTATCGGTGCTTTGCCTACTCTGGACATTGATTACTTCCTTTTGTCATCGGTCAAGAACCATCCGTCACCGGTCATCATAATTGATGATAATTTACCAATGACGAATGAAAAACCTACCAAATATTGCAGAGAATCTCGCCTCCTAAGTTATCATACCTGGCCTTTTTATCCGTCATTATCCCCTTTGATGTTGATAAAATCGCAATTCCCATACCGTTCAAAACCGGTTTTATATCCTTGCTCTTCACATAAAACCGCCTGCTCGGTTTACTGACCCGTTCAAGGCCGAGAATTGTGTGGGCCTGTTCTTCATCATATTTTAGGTAGACACGCAATACCCCCTGCTTATTATCTTTAATGAATTTATAATTTCTTATAAACCCCTCATCCTTTAATACTCTGGCCAATTCGGTTTTTAGCCTCGATCCGAGAATATCAATACTGTTGAACTTTGCCTTGCCGGCATTTCTGATTCGGGTCAACATGTCCGCAATTGGATCACTCATTGCCATCGTCTTCTCCGTTGTTGAAATCGTCTTAAGTTTTATGTTTTAAGTTTTAAAAATATGAATGAGGTTCCAAGTCTCAAGCCCGCTTAAAACCTAAAACTTAACACTTAAAACCCACTTTACAATATTACCAGCTAGATTTCACTACACCAGGGAGCTTGCCTTCCGAAGCAAGATTCCGAAAACAAATGCGACAAATTCCGAACTTCCTTAAAAACCCTCTGGGTCTGCCGCAAATGGGACAGCGGTTGTATCGCCTCACTTTGAATTTAGGTTCTCTCATTGCCTTCATTCTAAGAGCTTTTCTTGCCAAATTTTCCTCCCTCTTTAAATTGACTAATGAAGATTGATCATTACTTAAATCTTCAATTTCTAAACGGCATCCCCATCAACTTTAGCAGTTCTTTCCCTTCTTCATCAGTCTTTGCAGTCGTAACTATAGAGATGTTAAGGCCTTTAATCTTATCAATTTTATCGTAATCGATTTCCGGAAAAATAATATGTTCTTTTATACCCAGTGAATAATTCCCATGACCATCCAGCGCTTTTCCCGAAAGACCTCTGAAGTCACGAACACGAGGCAACGCTACATTGACCAGTTTGTAATAATAATCGTACATACGATTGTGGCGAAGGGTAACCATGCAGCCTATGGGCATTCCTGCCCGTAACTTAAACGCCGCTATCGATTTTTTCGCACGGGTTACAACCGGTTGCTGCCCGGCTATAATCTTAAGCTCCTCCGAAGCTGAATCAAGCAGTTTGATATTATGAATCGCTTCACCAAGTCCCATATTCAAAACGACCTTCTCAAGTTTTGGGACCTCCATTATGTTTTTATACTTAAAGGTCTCAACTAATTTGGGGACAACCTCTTTATAATAGTAACTTTTTAACTGTGACATTCACTTCCTCCGTCACTAGGTGCTAGGAATCTATAATTTCATTGCATTTTCTGCAGACACGCACTTTTTTTCCATCCTCAAGCCGCTTCATCTTTATCCGTACCGGTGTTACGCATTTGCTGCACATCAACATGACGTTGGACCAGTGAATAGGGGCTTCACTCTCAACAATTCCACCCTGTCTTTGAGTGGCGCTAGGCCGGGTGTGCCGTTTGACAATATTAATATTTTCAATAACAAGCCGATTGCTCTTCTTTTTTATACCCAGCACTTTGCCGATCTTTCCTTTATCTTTGCCCGCAAGAACTTTTACCTTGTCGTCTTTTTTTATATTCCATTTATTTTGAGCCATGAATCATTTCTCCACAGGTCCACAATATTTTAAAGCTTATACAAGTTTTGCTCATTGAAGTCATTGCTCATTTTCCGCCGTTAATTTTTTACTCTGAGCCCATATCCGTTAACCGTTAATTATAACACCTCAGGGGCCAGTGAAATGATTTTCATAAACCTTTTGGCTCGCAGTTCCCTGGCCACCGGACCAAATATTCGGGTGCCAATGGGTTCCTTGGTTTGTGAAATTAAAACAGCGGAATTATCATCAAATCTTATATATGACCCATCCGGTCTCCTGATTTCCTTTTTGGTACGAACAACAACAGCCTTTACGACATCTCCTTTTTTGACCTTGGTATTCGGAATGGCTTCTTTAACAGATACAACAATAATGTCGCCCACACTCGCATATCGTCTCCGTGAACCTCCAAGAACTTTGATGCAATACAATATCTTGGCTCCTGAGTTGTCTGCCACGGTCAATCTCGTCTCCGCCTGAATCATCTTCTTAACTTTCCTTATATAATGATGAATTCGTAAAAAAATCGAATTTATCATGTCATATAACAATCAAACAGCTTCTTCGACTATTTTGCTCACACGCCATCTTTTAGTTTTGCTAAGCGGTCTGGACTGGATTATCAAAACTTTATCTCCAACCCGTGAGACATTGTTTTCATCGTGGGCGGCAAATTTTGACCGTTTCCTGACATACTTTTGATAAAGTTTATGCTTAACCAGCCTCTCCACCAGGACAATGACTGTCTTATCCATCTTCTCGCTGACAACTGTCCCCACCATCTGTCTTCTTGAAAATCGTTTTTCCATGGCAATAATTATTCTTAGCCTGTTTCTTGGTTTAATTCGGATTCTTTTATTATAGTTTTCACCCGGGCGATTTCTCGCTTGATCTGCTTCATCTTCCGGGGATTCTCGAGCTGTCCGATTTCGTGCTGAAAGCGCAGATTAAACAGTTCTTCTTTAAGATCGTTTGCTTTCCGCAGCTTTTCTTCCGGGCTTAACTCTCTGAGCTTGCTCGCTTTCATTACAAATTGCCCCTTTCTATGAATCTCGTTTTTACAGAAAGCTTATGCGAAGCAAGTCTGAGGGCTTCCTTTGCCATATGCCGGGAAATCCCTTCCATTTCATAAAGGACTCTCCCGGGACGAACCACTGCAACCCATCCTTCAGGAGCCCCCTTCCCTTTCCCCATCCTGACTTCAGCCGGCTTTTTGGTAAAGGGCTTGTCAGGAAATATTTTTATCCACATTTTGCCGCCTCTTTTAACATGCCGGGTCATTGCGATACGGGCGGCTTCAATCTGCTTTGAGCTGATTCTGCCGCATTCTATTGCCTGCAATCCAAATTCACCGAAATCAAGATTACAGCCCCTGTACGAAGCTCCCTTTGTTCTGCCTTTTTGCTGCTTTCGAAATTTTACCTTTTTGGGACTCAGCATGCCCTATATCTCCGTTAACTACATGAGACCTTTGAAAAATATCCAACTTTCAAAGGTCTCTAAATTATTAATATCAATTTAGACAAACTTATAAAAAGTCTTTTACCGGCGATAACTTACGCACTGATCTTTTCCGAACCTTTTTTCAAAATTTCACCTTTGAAAATAAATACCTTGATGCCGATAATTCCATATGTGGTACGAGCATTAATGAAACCGTAGTCAATATCAGCTCTTAAGGTATGCAAAGGGATGCGTCCTTCTCTATACTGTTCGGTTCTCGCCATCTCGGCACCCCCCAGGCGACCGGAGCAGATAATCTTTATCCCTTGGGCGCCAAAACGCATGGCTGAAGAAATGCCGCGCTTCATTGCACGCCGGAATGCAACCCTTCGTATAATTTGAAGCGCAATATTCTCGGCCACAAGCTGGGCATCAATCTCGGGTTTTCTTACCTCTTGAATATCGATGATAACTTCATGGGATACGATCTTTTCGAGTTCTTTCTTGAACAACGCAATTTCAGATCCCTTTTTCCCGATGACGATCCCAGGCCTGGACGTAAAAATACGCAGCCTGACACGCTTGGACGATCTTTCGATTTCAATCTTGGAAATACCTGCGTGGTAGAGTCTTTTTTTTATAAACTTCCTTATATTATAATCTTCCAGGATATAATCAGCATAATTCTTTCCGGCATACCACCGCGATTCCCAGGTTTTAACAATACCCAATCTCAATCCTATAGGATTTACTTTCTGACCCAAGCTTTTCCCCCTTCTATATCGAATCTTCAGCTAAAATGACTGTAATATGAGCAGTCCTCTTTAATATGCGTGTCCCCCTGCCGCGAGCCCTTGCTCTGAAACGTTTCAATGTAGGGCCCTGGTCTGCGATAATGTTTCGAATCACCAGTGAATCTACATCGATATCCATATTTTGATCCGCATTCGCTACAGCGCTGCGTATAACTTTTTCAACGATATATGCAGCCTTCTGCGGCATAAATCTGAGCATATTTAAACCATCCTCAACCCGCTTCCCCTTCACAGCATCCACCATCATACGAACTTTCTGAGGAGAAATGCGTACATATTTTGATACAGCTCTAACTTCCATTACAGACATTCCCTTTTCCGACAGCCTTACCTTTTCACCCTTGATTTCTTATCCGCGGCATGCCCATAATAAGTCCGGGTCGGTGAAAATTCACCCAGCTTATGCCCCACCATGTCTTCCGATATGAATACAGGAATGAACTTTCTTCCATTATGAACTGCCAGTGTAATACCCACCATTTCAGGCACAATTGTTGACCTTCTAGACCAAGTTTTGACAACTCTGTTGCTCCGAGTCTCTTGCGCTATCCGCACTTTTTTTAATAGTGTCGAATCAATAAAAGGACCTTTTTTCAATGATCGTGGCATAACTTCTCCTGCTATTTCCTTGTACGCTTTTTGACGATTAATCGGGTACTTTTCTTTTTTCTACGGGTCTTAAAACCTTTTGACGGAACGCCCCACGGACTGCACGGATGCCGTCCGCCTGAAGATCTCCCCTCACCTCCGCCCATTGGGTGGTCAACCGGATTCATGGCAACACCTCTAACCTTCGGCCGCCTGCCGAGCCAACGCTTGCGGCCTGCTTTTCCCAAAGATATATTCTCATGAACCACATTCCCGAGCTGGCCGATAGTCGCCATGCAATTTAAAAGTACCATTCGAACTTCACCGGAGGGAAGCTTTATCAGGGCATACCGATCTTCCTTTGCCATCAACTGAGCAAATGTCCCGGCGCTCCTGACAATCTGGCCGCCTTTCCCGATATGGAGTTCGATGTTATGAATATGCGTACCCAGTGGAATATTTCTCAACATTAGCGTATTGCCGGGCTTAATATCTGCTTCAGGTCCTGAAATCACCGTATCTCCTACGTTAAGATTAATCGGAGCCAGGATGTACCGCTTTTCACCATCCGCATAATGCAACAAAGCAATTCTCGCAGACCGATTCGGATCATATTCTATCGTGGCAACCCTTGCAGGGATTCCGATCTTATCTCTTTTAAAATCGACAATCCTGTAGTGCCGCTTACTTCCCCCTCCACGATGCCTGCAGGTAATACGACCATTGGCATTACGGCCGCCTTTCTTCTTGTTAACCCTTAACAGGCTTTTTTCAGGGGTAGTACTCGTAATCTCATCAAACGTTAAATAGGATTGAGACCGCCTCCCCGGAGAGGTCGGTTTTACTTTTTTTACACCCATTATATGCCTCTTTAAGCTCCTTCAAAAAAATCTATACGTTCACCAGGCATCAATTTAACGACTGCTTTCTTCCAGTTCCGGCGTTTTCCCACAATCCGGCCTCTTTGTTTGGTCTTGCCCTTAACCTGCATTGTTCTCACAGTGGCAACATTTACCTTAAAAATATTTTCGATAGCCCGTTTAATTTCAACCCGGTTCGCCTTACGGTCCACCTCGAATGACATCTGGTTGTAATCCTCTTTTTGAATACTGGTCTTTTCAGTAATCAAGGGCCGCTTAACAATATCATACGGATTCATTCGAGCAGTCTCCCTTCAATACTCTTTATCGAAGACTCAAGCAAAACGATATTCTTGTATTTAAGAATGTCATATACGTTCAACCCTTCGACTCTCAATACCTTTATTTGGGGAACGTTCCTGGCTGAAAGTTCCAGGTTTTCATTCTTTTTCTCGGTTATAATTAATGCATTTTTCGTGTTTAATGCATTCATCACCTTAACAAATTCCCGGGTCTTAATTTTATCAAGTTCAAACTCGTTAAGAACAAGAAGTTTTTCTTCCTTCAATTTGCTGCTTAAGGCCATTTTAAGGGCCAGCCTTCTGACTTTTTTGGGAACTTTGTATGCATAGGATCGGGGATCAGGACCAAAAGTGGAGCCGCCACCTCTTAAAAGTGGTGATTTAATATTCCCTCTACGAGCACGTCCGGTTCCTTTCTGCCTAAAAAGTTTTCTACCGCTACCTTTGACATCACTTCGATGTTTTACCGCCGCAGAACCGGAACGCCTTCTTGCAAGTTGCATGGTCACAACTTCATGCAATACACTCCCTTTAACGGGTATATTGAATATGGTGTCCACAAGATCGATCTGTGAAACCTTTTGTGCTTTACTATTTATTACGTTTACAACAGCCATAACACCGTCTCAAAAATTCTATTTTGCAAATTTGGGTTTTTTGATTTCAACCAAACCATAGCCGGAGCCCGGAACAGCACCTTTTATCATCATAAGATTCTGTTCCGGCCTGATATCGACAATTTCCAGATTTCTAACTGTTTTACGGGTGTTCCCATACTGGCCGGGCATTTTCTTGCCTTTGGTGACTCTTGCAGGCCAGGCACTGCAACCGATGGACCCGGGAATTCTATGGCTGTGACTCCCATGGGTTTTCTTGCCGCCATGAAATCCGTGGCGCTTAATCACACCGGAAAAACCCCGTCCTTTGGTCGTACCGGAAACATCAATACGTTCTCCAATAGTGAATAAATCCAGACTTACTGTCTGGCCGAGTGTGTATTCACCGGGATCATCCACAGGGACTTCACGCAGGAATTCAAAACACCCTGCTCCGCTCTTTTTAAGATGCCCCTGTATGGGTTTATTCATACGAGATTTTTTTCTCTCGCCAAAACCCAATTGGATTGCATTATATCCATCAGAAGATATCGACTTTATCTGGGTAACCACACACGGACCAACTTGTACCACCGTTACCGGTACGTATTGACCCTCAGAGGTAAACTGTGCTGTCATTCCCAATTTTTTACCGATCAGTGCTCGACACATTACTTTCTTTCTATCCTTTTTGATGAATTCATAAAAAATAGAATTCACATCCTTTTATCAATCGTTTTTGACTATAACCCCATACGTCTTAAAACGTTCTATATCGCTATATAGCGGGATGGACAAAGTGCATACTAAAGTTTTATCTCTACATCTACACCCGGAGAAAGATCTAGTTTCATCAAAGCATCAACGGTTTGTTGAGTCGGCTCAAGGATATCCAGAAGCCGTTTATGTGTTCTTATTTCAAACTGTTCTCTAGACTTTTTGTCAACATGGGGAGATCGCAGAACACAATACTTGTTGATCCTTGTTGGAAGAGGTATCGGCCCGACAACTTTTGCTCCTGTTTTATTGGCCGTATCAACAATGTCTCCTACGGATTGATCCAGAAGCTTATGATCATATGCCTTGAGCCGGATCCTGATTTTAGTATTCATTATCATTATGTTAATCTTTCTCTTTATTCGATAATTTCGCTCACAACGCCTGCGCCGACGGTCCGTCCGCCTTCCCTGATGGCAAACCTCAATTCTTTTTCCATGGCTATGGGCGTTATCAGCTCTGCCGTTATTGTTATATTGTCACCCGGCATTACCATCTCCACACCTTCCGGTAATATCAAATTACCGGTAACATCCGTGGTCCTGAAATAAAACTGCGGCCGGTATCCACTAAAAAACGGCGTGTGACGCCCCCCTTCCTCTTTGCTCAAAATGTACACCTCGGCCCTGAACTTCGTATGAGGCTCAATCGAACCGGGTAC
>Ga0315534_1003424_pt1 | contig 10216 bp, 4 predicted proteins | sample SalMarSW160240MG_FD_203094 | JGI IMG/M metagenome (GOLD analysis project Ga0315534, IMG submission 203094) | Salt marsh sediment microbial communities from the Plum Island Ecosystem LTER, Massachusetts, United States - Salt Marsh Sediment SW1602-40 ...
AGGCCTCGTCCAGGATCAGCCAGTGACACTCGAGGGGATTGCTAGGGTTGCGTTTGAACTCCCCTTCTCGGGGAGAGTACTCCAGCAGCCTGTGGATGGTTTTGGCCTCGTGACCGCCGGCTTCCTGCATCCGTTTGGCCGCCCTGCCGGTCGGAGCGGCCAGGAGAAACTTAAGCCCGGCCCGCTCCAAAACGGCCAGCAGCGCCCGGATGATCGTTGTTTTTCCCGTGCCCGGCCCTCCGGTAACGACCATCAACTTGCTTTCCAGGGCCGTGCGCAGGGCTTCCAGCTGCTTCTCAGCCAGTACGATATCCATCCGTTCCTGTGCCCAGGCGACGGCCTTGACGGAATCGATACGCCGGCTGGTGCGTGGACAAGCCTGCAGCTCGGAGAGCAGGAGGGCGATCCCGGTCTCCGCCCTGTAGAAGGCGGGCAGATACACCGGCGGATCCCCGATATTCACAGACGTTACAACCTGCGGCTCTTCGGTCTCCAGCGTTTCAACACCCGGCCGGGAAGCGCCGCCGGCGGGCCCTGTCTCCCTCGAGGCGGCACTGCCTGTCGGAGGCGGCAGATCTTCCACGATCAGCTTGCCCTCCCGGGCGAGGTGCTCCAGCGCGGCACCGATGATCTCCCTGTCGATCTGAAGGAGCTTCTGGCACCGCTGGATCAGGGAGATGCGGGGATAGTAGAGATGACCCTCGGCGCTGCACTCCTCGAGGGTGTGCAATACACCCGCCTGGGCCCGAGCCGGAGAATTTTCTGCCAGGCCCATTGCCCGGGCCATACGGTCGGCGGTGAGGAAGCCGACTCCGAACATATCGAGAGCAAGGCGATAGGGATTGTCCTGAACCACGGCGATGGAGTGGTCGCCGTATTGCTTGTAAATCTTGGCGGCCAGAGCCGGGCCGGCGCCGTGGGACTGGAGGAAAATCATCACCCTCCGGATTTCCCGCTGCTCCTTCCAGGCGGCCTGAAGCGCGGCGATGCGCTTCCGACCGATCCCTTCCACTTCGGAGAGCCGCCCGGGCTGCCGGTCCAGGACCTCCAGGGTCTGCTCGCCGAAGGCCCGAACGATCCGGCCGGCCAGCCGGCCGCCGATGCCGGGGATGAGCCCTGAGCTCAGGTAGCGCTCGATCCCCTCGACCGTGGCCGGGGCGTGGGATTCGTACTCCTCGACGGAGAACTGCCGCCCGAAACGGGGATGGTCGGTCCAGCGGCCCTTGAGGCGAAGCCGCTCACCCGGTACCGGAGAGGCGAGGTTTCCCACGGCGGTCAGCAGCTGTCCGCCGCTGCGTAGCCGTACGACGGAGTAGCCGCTGTCTTCGCTGGCAAACAGGAGGTTCTCCACGACCCCCTCGAGTTCCTCACTCATGGCTTACCCGGTGATGTTGGTAGTGCGCCGCACGAGTTCTCCGAGGGGATTCCGGGATCGGGAGCTTTGCTGATCCAAGCTGCACGGTTATACCGGGAAACGAGAAAACTGACCGCCATCAGAAGCTCCAATGGGCGCGGAAGATCGCTCTCTCGTAGACCCCGCCCTGTCCGTGGCTCAAGGCCTCCGCGGTCAGGGACAGGCCATGATCGGTTGTCATGATCAGCTCACGTTTGGCCGGCCGGCAGAAGCCGTGGAGGGCTGGGAGCTTCGTCTCCAGAAGGTGACGGAGGCGGGCCGCCATATCCGCCAACTTGTAGGCGCCCTGATGGGCGCCCCGGTCCAAGGCGCCTAGGCGGATCACCGCCGCTTTTTCGGTTGTTAAGGAATCGAGCAGCTTTTCCAGGGCCTCCTCCTCCCGGGGCTTGAGAAGCAGGTACGGTACTCCCCGGGCTTCCAGCGCCGCCAGCGGATCGTCTTCGACGCCCAACAGGCGGGCGGTGGCGGGGACCGTCTGTGGCTCGGCCTCCAGACGGGCCCAGTCGGTGGAAAGCCCTTCCGGATAAGCGTCGATCAGCTCCATGCATCCCAGCCAGACATCCGGCGGCACCCCGTCCACCAGCAGAAGCAGTAGTTTTTCCTCCAGGTCGATCGCCTCCACCGGCCTCAGGCCTGTGAGCCAGTCCTCGCCCAGCGACGCGGTCCGCCGCAGTGTCTCGGCGGCGCGGCCTTGAAGGTCGACGCCGGTCCAGGGATCGGCCAGGAAGGTCTCCAGGGCCGGGCGCAGAGAAAGCCGGCCGGGAAAGGGGAGTGCCAATTTTTCGCCGATCCCTGCTAACATCCGGAGGCGTTCTTCGATCCGGACGGCTTTCTGGGGGTCGGCGTGCCGACAGTGCAGCGGTTTCTCGGCCAGGGATTGTTCGAACGCGGCAGACTCCCCCATTAGGACCCGCTCGGCCAGGATCTGCCAGGAGGCCTCGATCGCCCGGGTGTGGAGCGGCTCGGAACGGATATAATGGAGGAGATCGGAGGATTCCAAGCGTCTCAAGTGCTCCGCCAACACACTTGAGGGAAAACGCCGCTCCAACTCCGTCTCCAGATCCTCAAACCTCCGTACCGATTTCTGCGCCGATTCGGCAAGACCGGGAAAGATCCTCGCGTTCGCCGGAGCCCACCACTCGATGGCGTCTGTCCGGTCGCCCGCTTCGGGGGGGGTGTCTCTGTCGCCCGCGGCACCCGGACCCTCCACGGCTACCAGCTCTCCGCTCTTGCTCTTGCCCAGCCAGTCGGTAACCAGGTTCAGGATCTTCTCCGCCGGCAGGCGGCGTCCGGCCAGGCGCTTGATCAGCGGCTGAAGGTCGACCCGGCGCAGGGTCACGCTTCCCCTGAGCGCCTCGGCCAGCTCCGTCGCCGTTCCCTCATCCAGGGTACCCACAAGTGCGGAGGAACTCAAGGAACCGGAGCCCAATCCTGAAGACAGCTCGTTGAGGTGAGCGGCGGTCTTCGGCTTCAGATCCTGGACTGCATAGGCGTACCTGCCCAGCGCCTCCAGTACGGCGGGAGACTTCAGGATGCCCAGATATTCCTGGAGGTAGCGGTCGATGTCCTTGTCCGGATCGGCTGTTTGTGTTTCGGGGGCGGCCTGTCCCGGCAGAAAGCCGCATCCGCAGACCGGTGCTCGCATCAGTTCTTCCCGCACTTGGCGGGCGCACTGGCCGATTTGGGGGACCTTGAGAGTCGACAGGAAACGGTCCAGACCGGGAGGCCGGTCCAGGGCTTCGATGGCCGCCAGGCGACCAAGGGTCGCCAGAGCCCTGGCGGCATTCTTGGACAGGGAGGGGAGGCGGAAGGATTCGTAGTAGCGCCGATGCAGCCCGGAGTAGAGGGGGATGTACTGCTCCCGGAAATCGGTAAACAGATGGTCCAGTTCGGCCCCTTCGTCGGGTATGACTCCCTGAAGCGGATCGTCAATCAGCTCGAGGATACGTAGTCGCAGGCCTTCCAGACCCGACTCGAGGCCCGCGGTCTTTTCCGCCGCCTCGTGGCGCAGGTAGTGATGGATGAAAACGAACTTCTCCGACTCCCGCCGCAGGAATCGATCCAACCCCTTCAGGAGTTGGACCGATTCAGCCTCCAGCCCGCTCGCCCGCCAGGCGGCGAGGAACTTTTCCAGCCCTTCCTTGGCTGGGTAGGAAACCCGGATCTCTTTAGCCAGCTTGCTCAAGGCATCAAGCTTTTCCTCCAGCGCGGTGAAGGGGAAGCCCTGGAAGGAGGAGTACTCCCGCCGCTGGGACAGCTTGGCCAATGCGTCCTCGCTCAAATGCTCCGCGCTGCCGCGAAAGGCCACCACTTCTTTCCAGACATCCCGCTGCTGCCGCAGCCCGAAAGAGCCGAGCTCGTCGGTGGATGAAAGAAAGCTGCATTCCTCGAGCAGGGTCGACCGATCGTGCTCGCCGATCAGCTCTCCCAGGGCGATCTCATCGGCCCTTTCCAAGTTCTGGAGGTTGAGGAACTCCAGGGCGACGGCCCGTCCCCCCCGGCGGACCGTGATCAGACCTCCTGCGGCCAGGGAAGCGATGAGAAACAGGGCTGTATCCTTAGGCAGGCCGAAAACCCCCCTCTTCAGCCTGTCCAGGACTTCGGACAGGGCCACCGCTTGGGAGGGGCGAAGCAGCTCGAAGAAAAAGACGAGCAGCGGGTGGCCGGAAATGTCGGGGGAGAAAACGTAGGAGCTCCGCTTCATCTCGACCAGCCCCAGGGGAACGGCCAGACCGTCGATCGCCGTGCTGAGCGGCCGGGCCTGACTCAGGGGCAGGCTGCCTGGGATGACGAAGCTCTCCAGAAGCTGCTGGTAGATCCGGGGGGAAGGGGGGTAACGCCGGGGAGCGATCTCGGGGAAGCGGGGATAGCGAGCCGCCAGGGCTGTCTGGCCGGCCGCTTCCAGGAGGCTGTCGAAGCGTTTGAGTTGGCGCACCGCCGCGTCCACCCGTATCCCGGGGTCGCTGAAGCTGCCGGCGTAGAAAGCTTCCAGGGCTGCCTGGGAAGCCGCCGGCTTCAGGCGCGCCGCGCGCTCGGCGATCTGGGGAATGAGCGGCGCGTCCGCCGGATTGGAGGGGGAGAGCTCCTCCTGGAGCAGGCGGATCGCCAGATATTCTTTCAGGGTTTCCCTGGCTTCATCCCCTTTGGGGAAGGGGATCCGCCACACGGCGACGTACTGCACCGGAGATTCCGCCTCCCCAAGGGTGAGCAGCAGGGCGAAGTCGCACTCCCTGGCCTCGAGCTCCGAGGCCGGATCGGCTGGAAGAGTTTCCTCCCGGTGCAGGAAGCGCACCAGGGCCCGGCGCCGGCTCAGGTTCCAACTGATCTCCCGCACCGTGCCCTCCCTGCCCAGGGCGGGTCCCGGCCAGGAGTCCGACTCGGGAAGCTGGAGCAGGGGTTCGCTGAGCAGCCGGCTGTCCTCGTTGGAAATTTCTTCGCCGAGGCGGAGGATCCTGGCCTCTAATACTTTGCTCGAATCTTCTTCGCTGGAGATCTCGTAGACCGCCAGGGCGGGGTCCGTTTCATCCATCCTTCTCTTACGCAGGAATCGGCTGGAGGCGGCTAGGGGATCGAGGAGCGCTTCGGCCACAAAACGGGCGCTCAGTTCGGGTTCATCGAGGCTGCAGGCCGCCAGTTCGGCCAGCTTGCCCGCGTTCGGGGCGTCCGCGGTGGGGTGGATACGGTAGAGGACCAGCATACGGATGATCCTCCTGGCCAGATGGCGGTCAGCGCCGTCGCTCAAGACTCTGTCGATCTCCTTGTCCAAGTGGGGCACGACATGGCGTGGGTAGATGTTGTACGTAGAAAATTCGGCCAGTCGAGGGGAGAAATGCTCGAAGATGCTGTCCGGCCCGAGAAGCTCCCGCTGCGGACGCTCCAGGATCGAGGGAATGCCCCGCCGGCTGTCCCCCGCGATCCGGGAACAGACGAAGTCCACGATCCCCCTGTGCTGACTGAACAGGTCCCCCAGACCGTCCAGAAGGGCGATGGTGGTCGGGTGTATCGGGTACAGCTGCCTGAACTCGTCGAAGGAGCAGTCGAAGCCGGAAAACTGTCTTCGGTAGTCTTCGTAAATCCCATAGATAGCCTCATCGGCGGCGGGCTTCTTGCGCACCAGTCGTTCGGAAATGAGGGAGCGGATGTGCACCGTGGACAGGGCCAGCTTGATCGGAAAGCGGTCCTTGATCTTACGGATGATCGCCCGGGCGATGTCTCCGGTGCTCTCGATGCTTTCCTGCACAGCGGCCACGATCCACAGGGGACGCTCGCCGGTGAGCTCCCCCAAAAACTGCAGGGTCCGGGCGTCTTCGTTCAACTCCTGGACTGTGGGTTTGGAACGCAAGAACTCGGACAGTTCGTCGACCAGAAGCATCATCCCGGTGAAACCGGCGGCTTGAAGCTCCCTGTAAACCCGCTCAAAGGTCTCTTTCCGATCCTCCACCATGGCCCGGGGAGTTTCCAACCCCTGCTCTTTGAGTAAACGCATGCCGAGGGTGTAGGATTCCCGTCGATGGGCCGCGATCCACTCGGGTAGATTGTTCTTCGTGCTCTCCGTGTCAGCGATTTCCGGATCGCCCTCCGCGGCAAGCCGGAGGAACGCTCGCTCCGCATCGGGACTTTTCAGCAGTTCTTTCAGCCGGACCAGGAACACAGAAAGCGGCGTTAAGGGCACCTGCCTGCCGGCTTCGGCCAGAGCCCGCTCGATCGATTCCAGCAGGATCGTCTCCAGGGGCGTGTCCGAGCGGTAGTCGATCAGGGACACCGCCGCCGGCAGTATCGGTCTTTCCGATCCCGCCGCCTTTGTGAGTGCCTCGTGGGCCGCGGACAGACGCTCCGCCCCCGATCGACCTGAAAGCCAGGCATAGAGGGCGGCCAGGAAGTGGGATTTCCCCGATCCGAAATCACCCTGCAGGAAGTATCCCTGACCCCGCCCCGAAGTTAGGGACTCTGAGATCACGGTCAGATGGGCCTTGACTTCGGAGGTGAACACGAAGCTGCCGGCGATCTCCTCCGGGCTGGTTCTTCCTTCTTCCAGGCGGATTACCGTCCGCACCGGCGGCACTTCGATCAGGTCGCCGATCCTTTGGGTACTCGGGCTCATCCGCGCTCCTCCAGCTTGTGCTGCAGGCCCTTGATGCGCCCGTAAAGCGAGCGTTCTTCAGGATGCAGCGTGAGCAGTCTGTTGTAGAAGTTGATGGCCCGCTCCAATTCGCCGATCCTTTTACAGGCCGCTGCATAGCTGGAGTGCAGGTACCTGTCCGCGGGCTCCCTCTTCAGAAGTTCCTCCAGCAGGGGCAGGGCTTCTTGCTCCCGGCCGCTCTTCGCCAGGGTGAAGGCCTTCTTCTTCTGTATTCGGCTCTGCTCGCCCTCGGCTCCGATCGCTTCGTAGGCCTTCATGGCTTCTTCGGGCTTACCGGCCCTCCGGCAGAGGGAGGCGTAGATCTCCCGATATACCTGAGGCAGGGAGGGGATGCGGGCCAGCCGACCCGCCTTTTCCACGGCCGCCTCCAGGCCGCTGACCCGGGTCTCCAGCTCGCTGACTTCCCAGAGAGCCGGGGGATGGTGGGGCCTGAGCTCGAGCCAGCGCCGGCAGCTCTCCAGGGCCGGTTCGTTGCGACCGAGTGCGCTCAAAGCCTTCACCCGCCAGGGAAGGGACTGCTCCTCCTGCAGGTTCCAGCCGGCCAGGCGCTCCAAAATCTGCTCCCATCGCTTCAATCCGGCCAGGCATTCAAGCACTCCCTTCCGCCCCTGGCGCAGGAGTCGGGGACTGCGCAGCAATTCCTCGTAGTGCCCTAGAGCTTCCTCCAGGCGCTTCAATCCTAAAAGAGCGTCCGCGGTCGCAGCCACGGCAAATGCGTTGTCGGGTGCCAGGTTCAGAGCGCGGCGGCTGACCTCCAGGGCCGCCTTGTGGTCGTCGGCTCGGATCAGGGCCCGGGCCTGCTGGGTCAGCCAGAACTCTCCCGATTCGTGCGACTCGCGGACCGACTCGGCCTGCTGCTCGGCGAAGCGGGCCGCCTCCAGATACTTTCCCTGGGTCAGCAGACGCTGGTATTCCTGGTAGGACATGACAGATATTGTAATATGCAGGAGATCTCGATATCAACGCGTCGTTAACGTCTTCCGTCGCTCATGATTTCACCAGTATATCACACGCCCACCAGTATGGGGATTAGGGACTGCGCGGCGGCTGTACAACGGACGGACCTACAAGTACTACCAAAAATAGTCATTTCACAATCCGTCGAAGGCGGGATCGCCGAAGTCGGTTTGCTCTCTTGCCCCCGCCGGCAGTGTCAGATCGCACAGCGGCAGTTCCGAAATCTAACGGAAATTCAGGTTTGGTTTGAGTTGTCGGTCAGTCCAGTTCCAGGGTCAGGAAGGCTCGGTCGATCTCGGTGGCGGGGTCCCGGCTCCACATCCACTCGTCCGCGTAGCCCAGGCAGTTGCAGATGAAGCGGGTGCCCTTCACCGTCACCTCTTTCCGGTAGTGCACGTGACCGCAGATCGAGTATCGAACCTTATGGGCGAGGGCCAATTCCCCGTACTCCGGACTTCCAAGAAAGGCATTCAGATAGATCCACTCCGGATCGGGGCGTTGAACCGTGAACTCCTTCCGGGGAAGCACATGGGTCACCAGGAGAATTTTGCGGTTGCTGGAATCGGAAGCCGGTTCGGCTTCCGCATTTTTGAGCTGATCGTCGAGCTTCTCGTAGAAGGTCCGGTGCATCTCCAGGGTATGACGATCCCAGATCGCCTTGATCCGGTCCTGCCAGATGCGCTCTCCGATCTGCATCCGATCGAAATCTTCCCGGGAATACTGGACACCGCCGAAGGAGTAGTCGTACCAGCCCAGGTCGCCGATGATCCTCCAGCCGCCGGCGATCTCCTGAGGTCCCGCGGTCAGGTTTCCCGGAAAGCGCTCCAACTCCCGGTAGGCCTGCCAGGCGGTGATCTCCGGATGAGCCTCATTCCAGATGTCATGGTTTCCCGGAACGAACACGATCCGTATCCCGGAACGCTCTCGAAGCTGCTCGAGACTGTCCAAGGTTACTCGGTAATCGCTGGAGACATCCCCTGCGATCACCATTACTTCGACGTCTCGGCGAAGCATGGCCGTGAGCAGTCCATTGATTACGGCCTGGCCTCCGTTCAGATCGACGTGAATGTCTGAGAGTATCCCGATTTTCATGCGGATCGTTTATTTCTGTTGAAGACGGGGGTTGAGCCGTTCGGAGAGGGTATCCCCCATGATGTTGAAGCACAGCACGGTCAGGGCGATCGCCAGCCCCGGATACAGGGCCATCCAGGGAGCCTGGACGAGGTAGTTCCGAGAGTCCTTGAGCATCAATCCCCAGCTTGGTGTGGGTGGTTGGGCACCCAGGCCGAGGTAGGAGAGGGAGGCTTCGATCACTACGGACAGGGCGAAGGTGATCGAGCCCTGCACGATCACCCGGCCAAGCAGGTTCGGGATGATGTGCTTGAACACGATCTTCAGAATCGGGGTACCCAGAGCGCGGGATGCCTCAACGTATCCTTCGTTACGCAAAGCCAATGTCTCCGCCCTAACCAGCCGCGCGAATACCGGGCTGTAGATGATGCCGATGGCCAGCATCACCTGGAGCAGGCCATAGCCGAGGAACGATACAACGGTTATTGCAAGTAAGATAGTGGGAAAGGATAGCAGGCTGTCCATGAGCAGCATCAGGGTGTTGTCCGTCCAGAATCCTCCCAATCCGGCGGTCAGACCCACGATCATTCCCAGAGTGGTGGCGATGGAGACGGAGACTATTCCTACCAGTAATGCCGAGCGGGAACCGAATATGATTCGGCTCAGGACATCCCGGCCGAAGTTGTCCGTACCCAGTGGGTGGGAGAGGCTGGGCGAATGGAATCGGTCCTCGACATTCTGCGCCACCGGGTCGTGGGGAGCGATCCAGGGAGCCGCCACCGCGGCGGCTCCCAGAATCAATAGAAATACAACTGCGATGTAGTACAGCCGAGTGGCTGCCGAACCTCGAAGCATAGATATTGCGGGTCCCTCTATCTCAACTCCGTCCAACGGAAGTCGAAGGTGTCCAGCTTCGGGGTGATGCGGAAATCATAAACATTGTTGCCCATGGCGTTGAACTCGTAGTTGGAACCCAGGAACATGAAGGGAACTTCCCGGGCCATGATCTCCAGTGCTTCATCGTAGATCTTCTTCCGATTCTCGAATCCCGATACCTTTGCCCCTTGCGCTATGAGTTCGGCGGCTCTGGGGTTGTCCCAGCGAACATAGCGCTTCTCCGGGATGCCGTATCCGCCGAGGGTACCGTCGGGATCGAGCTTGCCCGTGTGGCCGATCGCGGTGAGATCATAATTCGCCTTGCTGTACACGTCACTGATCCAGGTGGACCAGTCCACCAGACGGATCTGGACGTTCATGCCGACTTCGCTGAGCATGGCCTGATACATCTCTCCAGCCCTTACGTGGAGCTCGTAGTTTTGGGGAAGGAACAGTTCGAATACCCGCTCCGGTCCCACCCCGGCCTCCTGCAGGAGTTGACGGGCTTTGGCAGGATTGTAGGGATACAGATTCGTGAAATCCTTGTAGTAGGCGTTGTCGTGATCCATGAAGGTGCCGATCGGCTCGCCTCCGCCGTAGACAGTGTCCAGTACTTTCTGCTTGTCGATGGCGTGGTTGATGGCCTGTCGGACCCGCAGATCGTTCAGCTGAGGACGGCTGCAGTTGATGGACATGACCAGGGTGAGGGCGGTCAGCCGGGTTTCCACCTTCGTGTCAGGATTCGCCTCCAGCTGGGC
>Ga0315534_1003425_pt1 | contig 10215 bp, 10 predicted proteins | sample SalMarSW160240MG_FD_203094 | JGI IMG/M metagenome (GOLD analysis project Ga0315534, IMG submission 203094) | Salt marsh sediment microbial communities from the Plum Island Ecosystem LTER, Massachusetts, United States - Salt Marsh Sediment SW1602-40 ...
CAAACTGCCACGCCTCGTATTGCGGACGTTTTGCGCCCAACAGGGCCACGAACGGACACAACGCGGATACCGCGCCGGCATAACGGAGCAGTTCCAACCAGCGGCTGTGGGGGAGGGGGTCCGCCAGGACGGCAACGACTTCCGTCCCGATGATGGCCCCGATCGCCGCTATCGCCCACCGACAGGGCCACACCAGCGTCGTGCCGGCCAGCGTCCCCGACCGCCGCCCGGTCTCGGCGGTGCGGCAAGCCCGCCGTATTGGGATGATCCCGACAACGGCCAGCGACAACAGGCAGGCGACGGTCGCTGCCCCAGCCCATAAACTTGCCGTGGTCGGAACCATCAGATCAGCCGCACGGCGCGGCTGCGAAAACGCGGCTGCAGAATTGGGAGATTGCACTCGAGAGCGCCACCGACTCCGTCCGATACAGACAGTACAACGGTACCGGGAGGGCGAGACACGAGTTGTTTCGCTTCAGGATAGAGGTCATGGCAAGACGACGGATCGACTTGCCATGACCTTTTTTACTTCTCAATTGACGCCAGCAACGTTTCGGCTTCCTTGCGTTTGACAAAGATGCCGCTCATCTGCATGGCCGGTTCCAGGATCCGCGCAGCCTCGTCATTGCGTCCCCGATCGTACAGGATTCGGGCCAGCAGGAATCGGCTGTCCGCGTTCAGGTTTCGCTGAACTTTCAGCGCCTCGGTCAACTCCTGTTGTGCCTGGGCATTGTTGCCTAGCTGAAGCAAAACCCAGCCCAACGCCGTGCGCAAATTCCCGTCGGAAGGCTGCTGCTTGGCGGCCGCTGCGGCGAATCCGGCAGCGCGGCGCAGCTTTTCCGGATCATCCTGTTCGCTGAGGGCCATCGCCAACTGACTCGTGACGGTGACGTTTCCCGGATCGAGCAGATGCGCTCGGCTCAGGTGAAGTTCCGCCGATTGAGGTTCGCCAGCCATACGCGCCGCGACACCAGCCAGCAGCAGAGCCGTCACATTGTTTCGCTCGGCTTTAAGAATCTCATCCAGATTCTTGCGCGTCTCTTCGAGCCGGCCCGTTTCCAGCTGGTATTGGGCGTAAGCCAAACGCGTTGCCAGATTATCGGCATCGCTTTGCATGGCGGCTTGGAACGCGGCTTCGGCTTCGCTGTCCTTGCCCTGCTGCTTGTAGAGCCGGCCGATCGTCACTTCCGGGTGTTCCAGTTCCGCATTGAGTTGCCTGGCTTTGGCCAGCGCCTCGCGAGCCGCGTCGACCTGATCTGAAAGAAGTCTTACTCGGCCGAGACGCTGCCAGACTTCCGCCTGCTCCGGCTCGGCCTGCACCAACTGCTCCAGCCACTTCGCGGCACTGTCCCATTGGGCCCGCTGTTCCGCAATTCGCGCCAGGCCGCCCATGGCCTGTCGGGCACCGGTTTGCTTCCGTTTTTGCCCTTCGGGCAAGGACTCGTTAGCCGATAGTGCCTTTAAGAACAACTGTTCGGCCGCCGTGAGATGTTGCTCGCGAAAGGAAAGTTCCGCCAACAGCAGATAGGCTTCGGGATCCTCGGGATTGTCGCGTACGGCACGTTCCAGCGTTAAATTGGCCGCCGCGCTCTGGCCGGCGGCGAAGTGCAGTCGTGCGAGCACCGCTTGTGCGGGAGGCAGCTGCGGGTTGGCGGCCTTCGCGCGTTGCAGGAATTGCAGGGCGCCCTCGATGTCATTGTTGCGATACCGTGTGACGGCCTGCTGCACGTCCTGCAGTTTGGGGCCGACTTCGTCGACGGCATGGCCGACCAGCGAATTGACGTCCCATTGCGCCTGGACGGTCGAATGCAACACGAGCATGGCGGCGACGGCAACCACCAGCGTCGAGCGGGCGGGCCGTGCCGTTCGGCGCGTCAGCGGCATGATTTCTCGATTCGGTTCGATACCCATGTCGGACCTCGAAGGGGTTAAGTCTCTGCTGCACGTTGATCTCACTGGTCTATTGTACGAAGAATGGGGCATTCCTTCCCAGCGGGAGCACCACGAACGTCGCTCTCGATACGGATCTGCCCGCCGTGCGGTTCTATCCTGCCGATCATGCTGGCGGCGCGTGCCGCGGGTCGGCTCGATGGACTCCGTTCAGCGGGCTATAATGTCCCGGGCAGCGGCCATGGGCGCCTTCGGAGCCGCTGAGATCGACATCGGGTGGCGGAGCTGGGAGAGGGCCGAGATTTGCTCGTAGGGCCGGTATTTACCCGCGAGGCGACGGTCCTTCCCAGACGTCTGCGATTGTACGCTGGCCGATGCGGCTACGTGTTGGTGCTGTGGCTGCTGATGTGTACGGCCTGGCTGTTGCTGACCGGCACGCAGGTCGTCCGGCAGCTTAGCGACTTGGCGCTTTTCGGGGCGATCCTGTTCCAGATCCTGGCCCCATTGCAGTTGGCAGTGGCCACACTGTTCGCCGCCGTGGTTGCCGCCAGCGCCGTGTGTCAGGAGAAAGATCGCCGCACGCTGACGCTGCTGCTGCTCACGCGGCTGTCACGCTTCGAACTGGTCGTGGGCAAACTCCTGGCCAGCCTCCTGCAGATCCTGGTGATGCTCGCCGCGGGTGTGCCTGCGTTTCTGTTGATCACACTGCTCGGCGGCGTATCGTTCCCTCAGGTGGGCAGGGTCTTCGCGATCACGCTGGCCAGCGTGTTCCTGGCGGGGAGCCTGGGATCGGTGGTCGCGTACTGGAGGGAGAAAACGTTTCAGGCGCTAGCCCTCACGGCGCTATTCCTCGTTTTCTGGTTGGCAGGATGGGAGGTGGTGGCCACCGGGGTCGGACTGGCTCCCCCCCATGCCGCGCTGGCGCGGAAACTGGCGGCCGTGAGTAGTCCCTGGCAGGCGCTGCAAGCCGGAATGCGGCCGGTGTTGCCCGAGGTTGCATCGGAGGGAGGCTGGTCGGGTTCAACGCCATGGTTCTTTCTCACGTGTGTCACGCTGGCGGTGCTGCTCAATGCCGCGGCGATTCTTCGCGTCCGCGTGTGGACGACCGGTGTGGAAGCGCGGCGCGACGACGCGGCGCGCTGGCGGCACACGGATCGCGCCGAGCGACTGTGGCGGCGCGTGATGGTCCGCTGGCGAACCCCGCGCCGACGCCGTGTCTGGGACAACCCCATCCTATGGCGGGAGCTTCGCACGTGGGCCTACGGGCGCAAAATCGTGCTCGTTCGCATCGCCTATCTGGGGCTTTGTGTGCTGGCGGCCGCGATGCTTGCCGGAACCAGCGGGGCAGCGACCGATCCGGCGCGCCTGCACTCGCTGATTCCGGCCGACGCCCAACCACTGATTCCCCTGATGGCGGTCAGCCTCGTGCTGGCCAACGCGCTGGCGGTCACGTCGCTGACAACCGAAAGGGACGGCCGCGCCCTGGACCTGTTGCTGGTCTCCGATCTAACGCCCCAGGAGTTCCTTTTCGGCAAACTGGGCGGCGTGCTATATAACACGAAGGAAATGATCTGCATTCCGTTGCTTCTGTGCGGCGCGTTGTGGTTCGATAGTCGTCTCACGGGCGAGCATCTCGGCTACGTCGTGGGCGGCTTTCTCGTGATGCATTTGTTCGTCGCCACGCTGGGCATCCACATGGGTATGACGTACAGCAACTCGCGAACCGCGATCGGTGTCAGTCTGGGGACCGTCTTGTTTTTATTTCTTGGAGTGGCCACGTGCATGCGGATGATGATCGCATTCAGCGGTTCGTTTCAGGTACAGCTTCAACCGTTCTTGGCGTGCATGCTCGGCGGCGGTATCGCGTTGTACTACGCACTGGGTCATCGCAACCCATCGACGGCCATTGGTCTGGCTTCCTTTTTGGCCCCGGCTGCGACGTTTCATGCGATCACGAGTTTCGTCATCGGCAAACCGGGCACCGTATTTCTGGTGACCACGGCCACCTATGGATTCGCCACGGCGGCGATGCTCGTACCCGCACTGTACGAATTCGACGTGGCGACCGGCAGGACCACGGCCGACCATTCGTAACGCGGTAGGTTGACGGTGGCACCGGTCTGGCATGACGGCAAGCAGGTGGTACCCCGACGATGGACTTATTGTTTGAGTTCAGCCATGGCCTGGCGGCCATGGGCGTCCTCATCTTCTTTTCGGCGTTTTTCTCCGGAAGCGAAGCGGCGCTGTTCTACTTGAAGCGGGCCGACCGCTTTGCGTTCCGCGCCGGCAATCCTGCCCAGCGATTGGCGGCGGCGCTGCTGGATCGCCCCGAGCGGCTGCTGACGGCCGTCCTGTTCTGGAACCTGATCATCAATATCACGTATTTCGCCGTCGCGTCGATCATTGAAATCCAACTCGACAGCCGCGGTCATCGCACCGCGGCCGGGCTGTTCGGAGTTACCACGCTGCTGGCCATTATTTTCTTCAGTGAGATGCTGCCCAAGAGCCTGGCGGTGCTCTACCCGCGGATATTCGCCGCGTTGGTCAGTTTTCCACTGGCTATCGCCATGCGCATGTTGACGCCAGCGCTGCCAGTGATTCGCGCGGCCAATCTCGTCTCGCGGCGCCTGATCTGGCCACGCTTTTCCGCGGAACCCTATCTCGAACTAAAAGATCTGGAGCGTGCCGTGGCGCTGTCGGTCTCCGATGCCAGGCTGTTGGAGCAGGAGCATCAGACATTGCGGCGGATCGTTGCCCTGTCGGAAAGCCGGGTAGAAGAACTCATGCGCCCACGCACCCAGTGCCATGCTTTCCGTCCGCCCGTGACCGTGGACCGACTCCATGGACACCTTCCTCCCAGCGGCTATTTGCTGGTCACCGACGTCCGCGGCGATGAAATTGTATCGGCCGTTCCCATCCGCTCGTTGTCCGACCTCTCCACGTCCCATCTCGAAGACTACGCCGAAGAGCTTCTGTACTTGCCGTGGTGCGCGACCGTGGACGTGGCGTTCGACGAAATGCACCGCCGCGACCGGGAAGTCGCGGCCATTGTCGATGAGCATGGCACGACGATCGGCATCGTCACGCTGGACGATGTCTTAGAGACGATCTTCAGCGACGGCGCAGGCCGCAGCGAACGGCTGCTGAAACGGTCGGGAATCCGGGCCACGACGCCGGGCGTATGGCAGGTTACCGGCATGACCAGCCTCCGTCGCCTGGCCCAGCATTTCGACGTGACGCTGCCGTTGAGCAAGAGCGTGACCGTGGCGGGCGTGCTCCAGGAAGCGTTGCAGCGCGTGCCCACCACGGGGGATCAGTGCCGGTGGGGTCCGTTCCGGATGCGGATCCTGGAGACTGCTCAGCGAGGCGATCTGGTCGTCGAGCTGTTGTACGACGGCGCCGAGGAGACGGACGCATGACCATCGTTATTGGTCTTTTCCTGGTTGGCATGGTCGCCAGCGCGCTGTTCAGCGGCGCGGAGACGGGATTCTATCGCGCCACGCGCGTCCGACTGTTGCTCGACGCGTTGTCGGGCAATTGGACTGCTCGCGGGCTGCTGTGGCTGACCAATCATCCGTCGCTGTTCGTGGCCACGACCCTGCTGGGGAACAATCTGGCCAACTACCTGGTGTCCCTTTCGATCGTCGTGGGAACCCGGCGGATGTGGTCCAGCGAGTCCTACTGGGCCACGTTGATCGCCCCCGTGGCGCTGGCCCCACTCGTGTTCGTGTTCGGCGAACTGACGCCCAAGCACGTGTTCTACGAAGCTCCCAATCGCCTGCTGCGGCGGTGCGGACCGGTGTTGCTGCTGTTTACCTGGCTGTTTCTGCCCATCAGCGCGCTGCTGTGGGCTTTGAATCAGGTTTTGCAGCGGGCGTTTCCCGCCGCGCCACAGCAGGTACGGATGGCACTGGCCCGCCAGGAGCTTGCGCAGTTGCTGGAGGAAGGTCACCAGGAAGGCATTCTCCGCCCCACGCAGCGCGCGTTGGCACAAGGGCTGTTTGCTGTTGCCAGCCGCCGCGTGCGGGAATTTGCCACCCCTGCCGCCCGCGTCACGCCAGCCCACCTGGAAATGACCAAGGCTCAAGTGCAACGGCTGGCCCGCCAACAGCGGGTGAGCATGCTGCCGGTCACAGACGCGCCGTCGTCGCGCGAACTTGTTGGCTACGTGCTGGTGGCCGATCTGTATCTGGATGGCACCGAAAAACTGCCAACCGCACGACCACTGGTGGAAATTCCGGATACCGAAACGTACATCGCCGCGTTGATGCGGATGCACGAATCGCCTGAGGTATTGGGCAGGATCGTCAACGCCCAAGGCAGAACGGTCGGCTTCGTCAGTAAGCGGCAGCTCAGCGAGGCGTTGTTTCGAGGCCGTTGATGCGGCGGGTTCCGGTGGGAACCGCGGGCTATTTGTGGTAGCCCAACGACTCGACCACTCCCAGCATTTCTTCGTAAGTAATGAACCGGCGGCGGTGCCGCAGCTTGTAAGTGTCGATCGCTTCTGCCAACTCGGCCGCTGCCGGCGTAAGATCCTCGTGGCTGTTTTTAAACTGCCGCCGCTCGCGGCCCGCATGCGCGTGGGCCGAACGGCTGCGACGATCGATGAACCTTCCGGGCGGGGGTTGGATGGTGGGTGTCGACATGCCTCTTCTCCTGGGACATGGGTGTGGGCTTGACGCCAAAAAAAGATAGGTTGCCAAAAAGCCCCGGTCAAAGTCTGGTGGCGACCGTGGCCGTGATACCGGGCGCGGGCCGACGCCTGACCCGATCGTACGAATAAAACGGACCGAAGGCGTTGGCGTCGCGGTGGCCTCCCGGCGCGGTTCGGGCCCATGCGGGGGGTTGTAAATGTTACAAAGGCGGCCGCTGCCGGCGGGCCCCGGGCAGTGCCCAACCCAACGCGCGGGGCGGGCCAAAACCGCGCGTCAGCGTGCCGATTTCCGCACCCCGGAGCGCGTGCGGCGGCCGCATCGGGATGCCGAAGTCTCGTTTTGGCACGCGAGATGCACCCACTTGGCGGAGTGCCGGGACAGTCACCCGGGCCCGCCCTGGGCGTTCCGGACACACCGTGAATCTTAGCTGACCGCCGCCGGGGTATGGCGGCAACCGCCCGAATCGGGAACGAGCCTGTTTTTCACGGTCCGAGGGTCCGGATGGCTGCTGCCTCCAATGCCATCCGGACCTTTCTCTTTTTCATCCCAAGAATTGCTGCACCGCCGCGGATGTCCGAACTCCGCCGCCGCGACCGCCGCACACCCAAGCAACGCCCGGGGCTGTGCCCAGCGGGTCGCGCGAAGCAGTCGCTGGGCCAGGCGCGGCGCGAGTCAGCCCCTGTCGGTCGCGGCTGTCCCTCGGGCGGCCTGGCCGGGCCCGATTGACGCTGGCAACGCGCCGTGATACGCTCGCCAGCGATAAGGAACGTAGTGATGGGGTTGGACGGGCACCGCCCGTGCCCGTCGCCGCGGAAATGTCTTTCTTTCGACTCTTTCGGCAGGCAAAGCTTCCACTCGCGTCGCGTGTTGGGGACAGCCGGGACGAGTTGACGACCTTATCAGAGTGTCCCTGCTGAGTAGGCATGGATGAATCAGCCGACGTGTGAAGCACGGCGCGCCGGCTGCGTTTTGGCTGATTTGTCGTGCTGGGAGATCTGCGACGTGGCGCAAGGCACAATCAAAAAGTTGACAGAGAAAGGCTTCGGTTTCATTGAGGGCGAGAGGGGAGATATTTTCTTCCATCATTCCGTCGTGGAAGGCGAAGGCTTCGATAGCCTCCGTGAAGGCCAGACGGTCGAGTACACGGAAGGACAAGGCCCCAAAGGCCCCCGAGCCGAAAACGTGCGTGTCGTTTCCTGACGCCGCGCGTCAAGACAGGTGATCGACGCCTGCCTGTCGGCTTCGTGCACGAGTTGGATGCGCGGCCTCGGCGGCAGGTGTCCTCTGCTTACGATCGCTACCGTTGAAGCCGTGCGGATCAACGCCGCTCCTTGCACGCGCGGGGAGCGGAACGCATTACCGGCGAAGATCGTATTGGGGGGCGCCCGCGCGCGGATCGGCGAGCTCGGCGCCCCTGATCGTCAGCTATCCGACAGCAACCGGCCGTCGCTCATCGCGATGCGATGGTGAGCAAGTTCGGCTGCCCGGGGATCGTGAGTCGCCAGCAGCACGGCTCCGCCCTCGCGCGCAAACCGGCCGAGACATTCCAGCACAATCCGCGAATTTTCGTCGTCCAGATTGCCGGTGGGTTCGTCCGCCAGCAACACGCGAGGCTGATTCAATAGGGCCCGCGCCAGAGCCGTCCGCTGGCGTTCGCCCGTGGAGAGCTGACCGGGTCGGTGCCGGACACGGTCCGCCAGTCCGAACTGTTCGATCAGCGTCATCGCCCGGCGGCGCGCGTCCGATGCAGACCAGTCCGATTTTCCCAACCGGGCCGCAAGGACGTTATCGCGGACGTTCAAATAGGGGATCAGGTAAAACTGCTGGAAGACAAAACCGATGCTGTCGGCACGCAGCGTGGCCCGTTGCTCGGCGGGAATCGCGTACAGGTCCTGGGTGTCGAGCCACACGCGACCGGTGTCGGGCCGCAGCAACCCGCCGGCAGCCAGCAATAACGTCGATTTGCCGCAACCGCTCTTGCCACGAACTGCCCAGAACTGACCGGCTTCGACCATCAATGTCGCGTCGCGCAGTGCAGCGACCGGCCGGCCGTTTGCGGCGTACGTCTTACTGACCGACTCCAGACGGATCAAGTTATTCTTCCCTTAACACGACCGCGGGGTCCTGGTGCGTGGCAGCCACCGCCGGAAGCCAGGCGGCCAGCACGGCCACGACCGGCGTGAGCAGTAGCACGCTGAGGAGCAACCCCGAGCCATACAGGTCGCTCGCCGTCACGCCGCCCGCCGATCCCCCGGTTTCCGCACCGGCGACTCCGAGGAAGCCGATCGCGTAGCCCGCCAGCGCGCCGGCGCAGCCCAGCACGGCAGCTTTGGATACGAACAAACGCATGATCTGGCGCGAACGCACTCCCAGCGCCCTTAAAATGCCGATCTCTGCGCGCCGATCCCGCACGTTGACGGCCGTCAGCAAGCTGACGATGACGCCGGCGCCGACCACAACCAGCGGCAACAGGACAGCTGCCAGACGCTCCAGGCGGTCGATCGCGGCTTGTCCTTCGACTTTAACGCCTTCGCGGGCCTTGGCCCGCGCGATGGCCGTCGTCGACAGCTCGATGACCTGCACTTCGTCGCCCAGCAACGCCGAGATCTCCGCTTGAATTTCAGCCAGCCTGTCGATCGACGCGCAATTGCATTCCAGCGCCTGGATCAAATTGATCTTATCGGGCATGTCGAGCATTTGCTGGGCTTCTTTCAGATCGATCCACACGGTAATATCGTCTTTGGTGCCGCGTTGAGGATTCACTTTACCCACCCGGAATTTCCGTCCCCTCAGGATGACTTCGTCATCTTGTTCGAGAGACAGTTCGACGGCCAGAACACTTCCCACGTCCATGGTTCCCTGTGGCACCGGCTGTGTCAGCGGGCGCTTGTTATCACGATGCTTAAATGGAACGATCCCGCTGACGCCCATCAGTAGAATCTGACGGTTCCGTTCGGGCCATTCGATCTTTCGGATCAAAGCCGGACGAAGATGGTTGATCGTGACAATGTCCGGGCTGTTGGCCAAGCGATCAACGTATTGGATGGGCATGGTTTTCTCAGCGAAATCGCTGGCATGAAAATCCAACAGATTCTGGTCCTGAGGCAGAATCGTAATATTGAATCCCATGTTCTTCATGATCTTGCGAACTTCGTCGTCCAGCGCGGCAACGCGGCGGACGGTGCGGACCTGATACGCGCGGAGGAGCGTCATGACGCCGACACTGCTGCCCACCGCTACGGCCACGGCCACAAGCAGCAACAGCGAATTGAGTTTGCGGTGACGGATTTCCGAGAAGACGAGTGAGGCGATTTTCACGGTAATGCCATCCCCGAACGTCAGGCCGAGCGCATCCACAGGGATCCCGCGGCGACCGCCGCTACCGCCACGGCAATGCCGCCCAACAACCAGAACAGCAAAGTCGTGCCAAACGAACGCGGGGAATCGGCAGCCGCCGATCCCGGCACCACTGCGGCGGTTTGCGGGGCCGGCGACGTATCGGCGGTGGCGGCCGTGCTGGCCGGAACCGTTTCGGAAGCCGGCGTCGCGTCGGCCGCCGCGCCGGTGGCCTCTTCGGCAGATGGCTGTTCCGGGACCGTCTCCGGTGCGTCCCCCCCGGTGGTTTCGTCTGCCGGACGCTCCAAGGTGGCCAGATCGATGACCTCCAGTC
>Ga0315534_1003427_pt1 | contig 10213 bp, 8 predicted proteins | sample SalMarSW160240MG_FD_203094 | JGI IMG/M metagenome (GOLD analysis project Ga0315534, IMG submission 203094) | Salt marsh sediment microbial communities from the Plum Island Ecosystem LTER, Massachusetts, United States - Salt Marsh Sediment SW1602-40 ...
AACTAAGACTGCGGCGGAAGCCGTCGATCGCTTCGGCCGGCCGCCGGTCGTCAATGCGGTGCGCGCGGCCCTCGATGCGGTCCGCGGCGCGGTTCGCGCCGACCGCTCGGTCGACTTCGGCGGGCGCTTGGACGCCAATGACGTCGCCGCCTCGGCCTTGGCGCATCTCGACCGCGACACGCGGCCGAGCGTGCGGCCGGTATTCAATCTGACCGGCACGGTGCTGCACACCAATTTGGGGCGGGCGCTGCTCGCCGAGGTGGCGGTCGCGGCGGCGGTTACGGCGATGCGGCAGGCGATTGCGCTCGAATTCGATCTCGACACCGGCCGGCGCGGCGAGCGCGACACGCTGGTGCGCGGCCTGCTGTGCGAACTGACCGGGGCGGAGGATGCGACCGTCGTCAACAATAATGCGGCGGCGGTTCTGCTTGTGCTCAACACGCTTGCGAAGGCACGCGAGGCGATCGTCTCGCGCGGCGAACTGATCGAAATCGGCGGGGCCTTCCGCGTTCCCGATATCATGGCGCGCGCGGGCGCGAAGCTCGTCGAGGTCGGAACCACCAACCGCACGCACCTAAAGGACTACGCCGAGGCGCTCGGCGGAAAAACCGCGCTCATTCTCAAGGTGCATCCCTCAAATTACCGCGTCGAGGGGTTCACGGCCGCCGTGCCGGGCCGCGATCTTGCGGGACTTGCGCACCGGCACAACCTGCCGATGGTCAACGATCTCGGCTCCGGCACGCTTGTTGATCTCACGCGCTTCGGCCTGACGCATGAGCCCACGGTGGCGGAGGCGGTGGCGCAAGGGGCCGATCTCGTCACCTTCTCCGGCGACAAGCTGCTTGGCGGTCCGCAAGCGGGATTCATCGTCGGGCGCAAGGAGCTGATCGCGCGTATCAACCGCAATCCGCTCAAGCGGGCGTTGCGCATCGACAAGGTCCGCTTGGCGGCGATCGAGGCGACGCTGCGGCTCTACCGCGATCCCGACCGGCTGGCGCAAGTCCTGCCGACATTGCGCCTGCTCGCCAGGCCGAAGGCGGATATAGCGGCGCTTGCGCGGCGGCTCGCGCCTCCCGTGGCCGCCGCGGTCGGTTCCTCCTTCACCGTCACCGTCATCGACTGCGCTAGCGAGATCGGCTCGGGCGCGCTGCCGCGCGAAACTATTCCGAGCGCGGGCCTCGCCATCCGCCCGGCGGGGAGGCGCGGCGACGGACACGCGCTGATCAAGCTCGCCACTTCGTTCCGTCGCCTCGCCACGCCCGTTATCGGCCGTATCGAGGAGGGCGCGCTGATCTTCGATTTACGCTGTTTGGAGGACGAGCCTGGTTTTGTTGCGAACCTTGTCGGACTCGAAGCCGGAGGGAAGCCCGATGCGTTGGCTTGAGCGCTTCGGGCATCGGCGCGCCAAGACCGACCTCGCGCCGGCCCATGCGCCAGACACCGCCGCTCAAATGGTTGAGGCGTTCGACGCCGCGCGAAACGGCGATTATGCACGCGCGCTCGCGATCTGGGCACCGCTCGCGCAAACGGGCGTCGCGCGGGCGCAGAACAATGTCGGAGCATGCTTCGCCGAGGGTCTCGGCGTTGCTCGCGATGCGGGGCTCGCGGCGCGCTGGCTCACGCTTGCGGCGCAAGCGGGCGATCCGGTCGGGCAGCGCAATCTCGCCGCGCTCTGCTTCAAAGGGGAGGGGGTCGAGCAGGATTACGCGCGCGCCGCCGAGCTCTATCGCGCCGCCGGTCAGCAGGGCGATGGCCCGGCGCAGGACATGCTGAGCTGGATGCTGCTGGAGGGCGAGTGCATCCCGGCCGATGCGATTGAGGCGCGGCGCTGGGCGCTCGCGGCGGCCGAACAGGGGATCGCCGCGGCGATGACCCGCGTCGGCATGATCTATCACAATGCGCTTGGCGTCGAGCGCGACCCCGGCGTTGCCGCGATGTGGTGGGAGAGGGCGGCCGTGCGCGGTGACGCCGACGCCCAGGCGATGCTCGGCGCAGCCTGCCTTCTCGGCGCCGGCGTTGCGCAAGATGGGATCGCCGCGCTCGCCTGGCTCCTGCGGGCCAAAACTAGTGGGAGCGCGCTCGCCGAGCCGTTCATCGCATCGGCGCGGGCATCGCTCCCGGTCGAGGCGACCGCCGAAGCAGAGCGCCGCGCCGCCGCGCCGCTGGCTGACGCTCCCACCACCGAAGCGCCGCCACGCGCAATGCCCGAGCGGGTGTCATGATCATCGGAACGGCAGGGCATATCGATCACGGCAAGACCGCGCTGGTGCGCGCCCTGACCGGCGTCGATACCGATCGCCTCAAGGAGGAAAAGGCGCGCGGCATTACGATCGACCTCGGCTTCGCCTACATGCCGACGCCGACGGGCGGCGTGCTTGGCTTCGTCGACGTTCCGGGCCACGAGAAATTCGTCCACAACATGCTGGCGGGGGCGACCGGCATCGATTTCATGCTGCTGGTGGTCGCCGTCGACGACGGGCCCATGCCGCAGACGGTGGAGCATCTGGCGATCATCGATCTCTTAGGCGTGGAGCGCGGCATCGTCGCGCTGACGAAAGCGGACCTTGCCGATCAGGCCCGTCGGGACGAAGTCGAGGCCGCGATCAGGCAACTGCTTGCGCCGACCCGCTTGGCGAACGCCGAAATTGTTCCGGTCTCCGTCGTCACGGGCGAGGGCATCGAGATGCTGCGCCAGCGGCTGTTCGCTGCCGCGGACGCCTGCGAACGTGCCGCGGACGACCGGCGGTTCCGTCTCGCAATCGACCGCTCCTTCACGCTGGCCGGCGCCGGCACCATCGTGACCGGCACGGTGCTGTCGGGATCGGTTTCGGTCGGCGATCGCATGCTGCTCAGTCCGTCCGGCCTTGCGGCGCGCGTGCGCGCGATCCATGCACAGAATCGGCCGGCCGAGCGCGGAACATGCGGCGAACGCTGCGCGCTCAATCTCGTCGGCGACGGGATCAGCAAGGATGCGATCCGCCGCGGCGATGTCGTGCTCGATCCCGATCTACATGCGCCGACCGAGCGTATCGATGCGACGCTGCGGGTGCTTCCGTCCGAGGCAAGACCGATCGGCCAATGGATGCCGGTGCGGTTGCACCATGCCGCGGCGGAAGTCGGGGCACGTATCGTCCTGCTCGGTGATACGCCGATTCCGCCCGGTGGCGAGGCGTGCGTTCAGCTTGTGCTCGAGCGACCGATCGCAGCCGTCGCAGGCGATCGCTTCGTCGTGCGCGATACGTCGGCGCAGCGCACGATCGGCGGCGGCCGTTTCCTTGATCTGCGCGCGCCCGCGCGCAAGCGCCGCACGCCCGAGCGCATGGTCCAGCTCGATGCGTATGCACTTGATAGTCCGGAGCGCACGCTGGAACGGCTATTGGACATCGCGCCCTTCTATGTCGATCTCTCCATTTTCGCCCGCGACCGCGCGCTGACCGCTGAGGCGACCGACCGGATCGCGACCAAGCTTTCGCTCATCCGGATCGCGGCGGCTCGCTCGGTGATTGCGCTCGCTCCTGCCGGATGGATGCGCCTGAAGCGGGAGGCGCTCGCTGCGCTTGCCGCCTTCCACGCCGGCAATCCCGACCTGCCCGGCATGGGGCTCGAGCGGCTGCGGCTGCAGCTTGAACCGCGCTTGCCGGCGCCTGCTTTCATCGCCGCGTTGCAAACCCTTGCGCGCGCCAAGGAGGTCGCGCTCGACGGCGCCTGGGTGCGGCTGCCCGGCCACGAGGTCCGTCTTACCGACGGCGAGGAGCGGCTCTGGCAGAAGGTCCAGCCATTGATCGCGGGCGGCGAGCGCTTCCGGCCGCCACGCGTGCGTGACGTCGGCACTATCGTCGGGGCGCCGGAAATTGAAGTGCGGCAGATGCTCAAGCTGCTCGGACGCTTGGGCAAGGTCGACGAGGTCGCGCATGATCATTTCTTCCTGCGCGGCACGATCGGGGAAATGGTGGACATCGCTGTCGACCTGACGGCGCAGGAACCGAACGGCCAGTTCACCGCCGCCCAGTTCCGCGACCGGCTCGACAATGGCCGCAAGGTTGCGATCCAAATCCTCGAATTCTTCGATCGCCATGGCGTCACGCTGCGCCGGGGCGATCTGCGCCGCATCAACAAGCACCGGCTCGACCTGTTCCGCCGCCCATCGCAAGAGCAGGCCGCACGGGAACCTATGCAAGCTGGAGGAGAAGCGTCCCCGGTGGGGCGTCCGGACTTCAAATCCGGGAGGGGCCGCGAGCCGGTCTTTGGTGGGTTCGACTCCCACTCTCTTCCGCCAACTTCTCGGAGCGCCGAATGACGAGGCTCGCCTTTTCTGACTCGATATCCTCGGCGAACGATTTCGAGCGCTGGCTGCCGGCGGCGTTCGCCGAGATCGGCGCGTTCACCGCGTTGGTGGTGTTGGTCGATATCAGTGAGACACGCGTGACGCCACTCCGCTCGACCTACGTCAACGTCATCGGCGACGAGGTGGGTTGGAACGACATGGTGCGGATGTTTGCAGAATCCGGAGCCGACTGGGACGGCGCGGCGTTTTTCCCGGTGACCGCGAAAGGGGGCGGGCCGCTCGACAATCCATCGGCGCGGCTGAAACTGCGCGCGCTGGAGGCGCGGCTGGCGGAGGACCGGCTAGTGCTCAACGAAGGCAGCTTCTTCGACCGTCTCGGCCGGCAACTGATGATCGAGGAGGTCTCGCAATGACTGACGCGGCCACGCCGAGCCTTGCGAGGGACGCCGGCCAGAAAGCCGGGCGCGCAGCGGTCAAGCGGTTGCTGATCGTGTTGATGAACACCGACCCGCGCAATGTCGCGGAGCTAGGCGCGCCGTTCTATCACGCAGCGGTGGCGGCGGCGATGGATTACGAGGTCGACGTTCTCTGCACTGCGGCGGCGGGAACGCTGATGCACAAAGGCGTAGCCGAGAAACTGTTCGTCAAGCCGGGCGATCCGAAGACGGTGTATGACTGGATCAAGGAGGCGCACGAGCACGGCGCGCGCTTCTGGGCCTGCCCGGCAAATCTGGAATTGTTCGATCTGAGCGAGGACGACCTGATCCCGGAATGCCGCGGCCTGATGGGCGCCGCCGCCATGATTCAGGACATTATGGAAGGGGGATGCCGCGTGCTGACCTACTGAAGGCGCGTCGGCCGGCGGAGCGAGTTTGGCGAGGATGGACGTCAGCGACTATCCGGACGACCGGTTCTACGACATGAACAACCAGCTCTGGTACGAGCCGCTTGCCGACGGGACCGTGCGCGCCGGCTTCACGCCGTGGGCGGCTGCGCTCATGGGCGAGATCCTCGTGTTCACGCCTAAGCGGATCGGGCGTGATTTTGAAAAAGACCGCTCGTTCGCGGTAATCGAGGGCGGAAAATGGGTGGGCACGGCGCGGGCGGCCTTTGATGGCGTTGTTGTCGCCCACAACGAAGACGTGATTGACCGACCTGAACTCATCGGCGAGGACGCGTTCGGCGCGGGATGGATGCTGGTCGTCCGGCCGGCCCGGGCGGATTGGCGCGAGGGGCTCGTCACCGGGCAGGCGATCGCCCCCGCCTTTGCGGCCTGGCTGGCGACGGAAGCCTACAAGGACCGGGCAAATTGACGCAATCCTAGTGTGCGGCATTAGACCAAGACTATGCCGGTTGCGCGATGCAAAAGATCTGATCGCGGTTTTGAATTGCGGAAATCGCGGCGAGGCCGCATAGCTGTAGGGCATATGATGACGGTGCGCGGATATCGGGAGTCGCTATTCCGCCCCAATCCGTGCTTACGCCGCGTTCCTTAGATTAAGAACGCAGCGATCGCGTTTGAACGCCGCTGCCGCGCGGAACGTTGCGCTGCTTTTCCTCGGAGGAGATCGTCAGGTCATGACTGGCCTTGCTCATTACGGTTATACCGCCGTTCGTCGCCCGGTCGCCGCGGCGGTGGTGGTCGCCCTCATCCTGTTCGGCGCGGCCGGTCGAGCGGCCACGCGGGGACCCGACGGTATCGCCGACATCGCCAACAATGTGATGGACGCGGTCGTAAACATCTCGACCTCGCAGAAGGTCGAGGTGAGAGGGGATATGCCGCAGCTTCCCCCCGGCTCGCCCTTCGAGGAATTTTTCGAGGAATTTTTCAAGAACCGGCGCGGGCGTGGCCTCGGACCCGGCGACAACCCGCGCGAGCGCGCCCCGCGGCGCATCAGTTCGCTCGGGTCGGGATTCATCATTGATCCATCGGGCCTCGTCGTCACCAACAACCACGTCATTTCCGACGCCGACGAGGTGAACGTTATTCTCAACGATGGCACGCGCCTCAAGGCGGAAATCATCGGCCGAGATAAGAAGATCGACCTCGCCCTTCTGCGCGTGAAGTCCGACAAGCCGCTCAAGGCGGTGCAGTTCGGGGATTCGGATAAGCTGCGGATCGGCGAGTGGGTGATTGCGATCGGCAATCCCTTCAGCCTCGGCGGCACGGTCACTGCAGGAATCGTGTCTGCGCGCAACCGCGACATCAATTCGGGACCCTACGACAACTACATCCAGACCGACGCGGCCATCAACCGTGGCAATTCGGGCGGACCGCTCTTCAATCTCGACGGCGAGGTGGTCGGGATAAACACGGCCATCATCTCCCCGTCGGGCGGCTCGATCGGAATTGGTTTTGCTGTGCCGTCGAAGACGGCGATGCCGGTGATCGATCAGCTTCGCCAGTTCGGTGAGACACGGCGCGGCTGGCTCGGCGTGCGCATCCAGCACATGACCGACGAGCTCGCCGAAACCATGAATATCAAGCCGCCGCGCGGCGCGCTCGTCGCCGGGGTGGACGACAAAGGTCCGGCGAAGCCGGCGGGCATTCGCACCGGCGACGTGATCATCCGGTTCGACAACAAAGACATCAAGGAAATGCGCGATCTGCCGCGCGTGGTCGCTGACACGCCGGTCGGCAAGGATGTCGAGGTCGTCATTCTGCGCCAGGGCAAGGAGGAGCGGAAGACGGTGAAGCTCGGCCGCCTCGAAGACGGGGAGAAGCAGGCGGCGTTGGCGAGCAAGCGGAACGGAGGAGCGCCCGAGGAAAAATCGGTCGTCCAGCAGACGCTCGGCCTCAACCTTGCCAATCTCACCAGCGACCTGCGACGGCGCTACAAGATCAAGGACAGCGTCAACGGGGTGGTCATCACCGGCGTCGATGCCAACTCGGCCGCCGCCGAAAAGCGGCTCAATGCCGGCGATGTGATCGTCGAAGTGGCTCAGGAACCGGTCGGCTCGGCCGCCGACGTTCAGAAGCGGATCGATCAGCTCAAGAAAGATGGGCGGAAATCGGCGCTGCTGCTGGTCGCCAATGCCGAAGGCGATCTTCGCTTCGTGGCGCTGACGTTGCAGTAGCGGGCCCGCTATAGCGATCCCATGCGGCGGCCGGCGCGCAGGAATCGCTGCGGGTCGACAGCATCGCCGTCGACTCGCGTTTCGTAATGAAGATGCGGCCCGGTCGAGCGCCCGGTCGAGCCCATTCGGCCAACCACTTGGCCGATTTTCACCATCTGGCCGACCTGAACGACGATGCGCGAAAGGTGGCCGTAGCGGGTGATCAGCCCGTGGCCGTGGTCGATTTCGACCATCCGGCCGTAGCCGCCGCTCCATCCTGCCGACACGACCATTCCGTTTCCCGTTGCGCGGACCGCGTCACCGATGTCACCGCGAAAATCTATCCCAGTGTGAAAGGCTGGGCGGCCCAGGAACGGGTCGACGCGCATGCCGAAGGTCGAGCTTATGTCGATTGCGCCGGATACCGGTCGGCGGATCGGCATGATTGCAAGCGTCTTGTTCAGACGCTCGAGCTGCGTGCGGGCGAGCAAGATCCGATGGACTTGGCGCGTGAAGTCGTCGGCATTGGCCGACAACTTCACGGGAACATAAGGCCCGCCGACTCCTGCCTCCGCGCGCTTCGCGGGACCGACACCGATAACGGCGAGGACCGATCGAACCTTGCGGACCTTGGTTCCGTAGCTTTCCTCCAACCGATTGAGGGAAGCCGCTTGTCGCTGCTCGATGCGGTCAAGGGAGCTCTCCAGGCGTGCGAGCTTGCGGTCGACCTCCGGTCTTACAGCACTCGACAGCCCGGCCGCGGGCATGCGTGGGTCGAGGAATGTCTGCCGGTCGTGGCCCGCTCTCGCCCGCGGCCGTTTGCGCGGCATCGGCGTGTCGTCGGTGGCTGACGAATAACGGACGCCAGCCTTCGTAGAGCCAGTGACGCTCGGCGCGCTGAGGGAACTGAGCGCGCTCGCTCGCTGTTCCAGCGCGCCCGCCCGCTGTTCCAACACCGATTGACGGCGAAGAACCAAGTCAAGTTTCTCGCCGACCTGCTCGGAATTGACGAGTTGGCGGGTGGTTATGCGGTCGACCCGCGCCCGCATTTCCGCGAGTCGATCTTCGTAAGCGATTTGCAGGTCGGCTTGGCGCGCGATCAGTCCAGCGGTGACTTCATCGTGAAAGGCGAGATAAGTCGCGGTGACGATCGACCAGCCGGCCATGATCATCAGCGTGCCGACCACCGTCCAGAACACGACCGGACCGAAGCGGACCTGACGCCCGGCGCAAGCGAGCATGTAACGCCTCGCCGCTTTGCTGCGCGCCGGGGCGCGTGCGCCGGCTGATTCGCCGTCGGGCTGCCGGCGTTGATTGTGGTTAACGGCCGACCGGCCAAGGCTTTGGTCGGCGCCTTGTTCCCCGCCGCGAGAGGCGTCCGGCGGCTCGCGATCGTGCGGCCGCGGGTTGGTTTTTCTCGGCGTGCGACATTCGACTGCTTGCGGCTCTGTTTGGAACCGGCGGGTGCTCCGTCTGCCCTCCTGGCCTGTACGGCTGTCGATCCCTCGATCGGTATGCACGTACTTGATTTGCGGCCGAGCGGACATCACAGCTCCCTGGTCCGCCGCGCGAGAGGTTCGTGGGCGAGCCCAAGGCAGAAGAAATCAGGACGTCGTTAAAATTCTGCAAACTAGCAGGCGTTTAGTGGTCGCGGTCCCAGCCATGATGGACGCGCGCTTCATTCCGGCCGTTGAGACATCAGAGTGCCTTCGCCGCGGCGAGGACTTTGCCTTGAAGGCGTCCAGCTTCTTCACTGGGTCCGCAGAAACACCGAGAATGCCGGCGCCGGCCGCCGCGAACTCGGCCTTCAGGGCGGAAAAGGCCTGCGCTTCCCGGGTACAGCCGGAGGTATCGGCCTTGGGGTAGAAATACAGGACCAGCTTCCGGCCGGCGAAATCGGCAAGGGATACCTCCCCGCCGCCGTCGCGCGGCAAGCGGAAATGGGGAGCGGGGCTGCCTTCGGCTGGTTTTGCCGCCATGCGCCTTCCTTTCGTCGCTTTCCCAGCGTCTCTGTCCACAGGTCCGGAAGTTGAACTAAGTCGCTGGTCGAACAAGGATGTGCGCGCGACCTTTGAAGTGCGGTAACGCGCCTACGGACGGGTCGCATGTCGGTTTAGCGCGTAGGGAGCGGGGCCGTCCAGCGCATGGCGGACAAGGATCGCAATCCGAGGCTCGCTGCGCTTCGCAGCCTGGAGGAGAGTCTCCATCGGCATCGCTGTGGCGACGGCGTCCGGGCGGCGTCGGCGCGATCCCATAACCGCGTAGGACAGCCCCCTTTTCGGCGCTCGCGCCTGCTTTCGTACTTATTGTGGGCGCGCCCGTTTCTCGTCGTCGTTGCAACGATCTGTAATGCTATCGTCGAATTGGTCCGTCGGCCGGCGGATCGGTTTGGGCGCAGTGTCCTCGGTGTGCGAGCCCGGAGGTGGACTCGGCGCTGGGTGCGGCGACCGGCGGTGCGCAAGGTCGCGATCGGACTGGGGGCGGGCGCATGCGCCTTCCTTATCGCGGCCACCGGGCTGTGGTGGCGACTTAACAGCGGACCGATCTCGGTCAATCTGCTGACGCCGTGGTTCGCCGCCGCCGTCGCTGAAAATCTCGGCGACCATTACCGCGTCTCAATCGGCGGCACGGTTATCGAGCTCGATGAGAATAACCGGATGGCGCTCCGCATGCAGGACGTCGTGATCCGCGACGACGACGGAACGATCGTTGCGAGCGCGCCGAAGGCGGAGGTTGGCTTTGCGGTGACGAGCCTGCTTCTGGGCCATCCGCGGATCGAGAGCGTCAATCTCGTCGGGGCCGAGCTTGCGTTGCGGGTGCAGAAGGACGGGAAGATCACCGTCTACGCCGGGGCCGACAAACGGCCAATCG